>BNJU01005367.1_pt1 | contig 315954 bp, 550 predicted proteins | sample 8539281 | NCBI WGS metagenome assembly BNJU01 (sample SAMD00202456, study PRJDB9452) | human saliva metagenome | isolation source: human saliva | place: Japan
TTTGCCTTATGACAAAACAGCTCATATAGAATAGCACAGTCTTTTTCTAAAAATGCAAGGAAAAAATGCTATTTCCAACACTTCATTATAGTCTTAATAGGTCCATTTAAATTGTTTACTTCTTCGAAAAACAAAGGCAAAAATATCTTTTTCCAACAAAGAAATATACTGCACATAGAATCAGTAACATGAAAAAATCTTTAACACCTGCTGTTTGATGAATCAAGAGAGCATAAAAATGGGAACCTGCCGATAAAGGGTTAGTATACTGCAAACATTCCGGTAAGGAAAGGATACTACCGGAAAGAAATAAAAACAGATACCCCACAATGCTGACAAAAGAAGCCATTTTCGTAAAAATGAGGGTTAAGGCAGACAGTACATAGGATATCCCCATACAACCAAAACACACCAAGATAACAATATAAAAGTATTCTAACCGAAATGTAAATTTTATAAACAAAGAGGCTGTTCTAGGTATATCAAAGCTTTTTACATTGTTAATCATAAACCAAACCAAGGTTTTTACGCTAATAATTTGCATAATGGAATAGGGTTTAATCATCAGGTTTTGCAAAGTTCCCATTTGCTTTTCTGTAGATATACATAAAGACGCTTCCGATAAAACACCATTTACCAAAACCCACAGAAGATAAGCAAAGAGTTTTTCCTCTTGTTCTCCCTTCGTATTCATGACTATCACGAGCAACAAAATGTCGGTTAATAAGCCCAATATAATCCGGATAATAGCTGGCCGCCTCTATCAGACCTTTTTAAATTCAGCCCTTTAATCAGTTTCATGGAAAAACCTCCAGCAATATTTCTTCCAAGTCTCTTTCCTCTTATTTCCATAATTTCATATTTTCCATAATAGCTTTGATAAATATCCTGAAAACTTCCCTGAATCGTGTCACTTTCCATTACGCTATCTTTTATATAAGAGACCGTATATAAATCTTTGTCTTCGTAATCTGTTTTATCGAAAGCATGGACGACTCCCATCCTTTAAAAATCAGTATTCTACTTTGAAAGCTTTTGTACTACATCCATTTGATGAGAGGTGAGTAATACTGCAATTTTCTCTGTTTTTATGATGGTATTCAATGTCTGAATAACGGATAACTTACTCTGAATATCCAGTCCCAAAGTAGGCTCATCCAAGAGCAAGAGCTTCGGAGAAGACATTAGGGCAATCAATAAAGCCAACTTTTGTCGCATTCCTCGAGAATAAGTCCCTACTAGCTCGTGGATTGCTTCTTCCAATTCAAACAAAGAAATATAAGTTTTTATTTTCTCGGTCCCGGAATCAATGTTCTGTAGTCCGGAAAAGTATTCAATATTTTGCCATCCGGTAAGATAGTCATAAACATTCACACTGGATTCCAGCAAAGCATTTACCTTGGAAAAATACTCTTCGTTTTTATACGTAAAAATGTCTCACCTATCGAAGAATATAGAGCCTGAATCTGCCTGGATCATGCGAAGAATACGAGTTAATTAAGGTTGTCTTTCCGGCTCCATTATTTCCCAATAAACAGACAATCTCCTTCCTTTATGGAAAGATTCAGATTTTTCAAAAACTTCTTTTTGCTTTAAAGCTCTTCTTCAAGCCTTTGATTTTCAGCATTTACCATCTCCTTGATCAGGGAATATCATTGGCATAAAATTGAGCCTTTTCACAATGAAATCCCTGATATTTGATTCCCAACGACTTGTCCTGTGGCTTATTTCCCATGCCCGGAAAGAGATTTTTGAGGTTGTTATGCAAAAATGCTATTTTCCTTCTCTTTTTCTTAGGCTGAAATTCTTCCGGATTCTTTTTCTCTGTAGAGCTGATAGAGATCGGGACGAACCTCTTCGGTTAGCTTCAAACTTTCCTCATGTCTCCATGCGGAAATTTTCTATGATCTCCGGAAAGAAGGACATCCGGAACCGTGAGTCCCTATATTCTCTCGGTCTTGTATACTGCGGATATTCCAAAGACCGTTCGAGAAGCTCCTCCTCGTAGCTCTCCTTCTTGTTGAGCACGCCTTCTCTTACTCTGGAAATGGCATCCATCATAATGGCACATGCCAGCTCTCCACCGCTTTAATACATAGTCCCCAAGGGACAGCTCCTCAACGTTAAAAAGCTCCAAGGCTCTCTGATCCATCCCTCATAGTGTCCGCAAAGAAATGCGACATGACGTTCTCCTGCCAGCTCTTCTGCAATCTTCTGTGAAAATATTCTTCCTCTCGGAGAACAATGAATTACCTTTGGTGGGCTATCTCAACTCGAAAATGCCTCATAAATCGGCTCTGCCTGCACGAGCATTCCCGCTCCACCGCCAAAGGGGCATCATCGACATGTCCGTGCGGATCCTTCGTATAATCCCGGATATTGATGCAGTTCAGCTCTATTTTCCCGTCTTCCATCGCTCTTTTCATAATGGAGTGGGAAAATGCGGCTTCCACCTGTTCCGGAAATAAAGGTCAGTACAGTAAATTTCATCATAGTTCGAGTAACCCTGGTATGGTATGAATATGGATACGATTGTTCTCTATAGAGTAGACGATAGCAGGAACATGCGGAATCAGATACTCCTTATCCTTTCCTTTTACCACAAAAACCAGATTGGCTCCGGTTTCAATAAGCTCCGAAACCTGCCCAAGACTCTCCTCTCCTCGACAAAAACCTCCATACCGAGGTAATCTCCGAGGAAATATTCTCCTTCCGCTAAGGAGAGCTTCTTCTCTTTTTACATAAAGAGAGTAATCTCTATATTTTTCGGCAAGCTCTATGCTGTCAATCCCCTTTAAACTTAAAAGGACGGTATCCTTATGATAGCGGACAGCGGAAACTTCTCTTTCTTCTCTCTCTTCCTTGGAGATCAGCCCCTTGCTTTCTTTTTTTAAAATAACTTCCTTTAAGGCGGAAAATCGCTTCGGATCGTCCGTTGTGGGGAAGACCTTAAGTTCCCCTTTTAAGCCATGAGGCTTTCCTACAATGCCCACTCGTAATTCTTCTAACATGCTTTACCGCTCCCTAAAGAAAAGAGGCTGTAAAAATCAAAGCGTTCTTATGCTCTACAGACTTGTACAGCAATCAAAAAAATCTTTAGCTTTGCTTTTTACAGCGCTTATCAAAACTGCCAGATAAATCTCGCCGGTTTTACTGAATATCGATGGATATTCTCTTGTTTTGCTGGATGCAGCTGCATTCATCACAGAACGAATTGCCTTAGCAATACGGCCTGAGCGTCCAATCACTTTTTCCATGTCCTGCTCATTTACAGAAAAGGGTGAGAAAGACTTCTCCTTCTTTCTCTTCCATTTCGGCATGAACATCTTCGAAACTGGACCAATGCTTTTTGCAATGGTTTCGAAGTTCTTTCATTACAGCATCCCTCCTTGTAGAGTTAGATGTTAAACTTCTTGAGAAGTCTAGCTACAGTTTTCTGTCGGCTGAGCACCATTCTGTAACCACTTCTTTGTAGCTTCAGCATCTACCTTAAATACAGTAGGCTCCTTTAGTCGGATCATAGTATCCTAACTCCTCGATAAATCTACCGTTTCTCAGGCTTCTGGAATCTGCACGATTACACGATAGTACGGTGCGTGGATCTGTCCCATTCTTCTAATCTGATCTTAACTGCCATTTTTCTCCTTTTGAAAATACACTTGATTTATTTCTTCAGCAATGCTGTTGAAACTAATTTATACAATATTTACCAAATTTCTTTTAAATATATGAAATCGGGATTGGAATTTGATTCTCTTCACCTATCTTAGAAAGGAAAATCCTTTTTCCTTTGCCACCCATGCCAGGAAGCCCATACCGGGAAAACCGCTGCATAAACGGACTGCCGCTGTGCTTTCCTCTTCCTCCGCCGAACTGCTTCATCATTTTCTGCATTTCTTCAAACTGCTTTACCAGTCTGTTTACTTCAGAAATATCCACACCGGCACCGCTCGCAATTCTCTTCTTTCTGGAAGGATTCATAAGCTTCGGATTGGCTCTTTCCTTAAAGGTCATGGATTGGATGATCATTTTACCTGCTTCATCTTCTTCTCCGGAGTCTTCAAGGTCTATTCCCTGCATCGCCTTATTCATTCCAGGAAGCATTTTTAAAATCCCCGCAATTCCGCCCAGCTTTTGCAGCTGATTCATTTGTTCCATGAAGTCATCATAGTTGAACTGCCCTTTGGAAAGCTTACGAACGGATTCCTTCGCCTTCTCTTCATCAATTTCGCTCTGCGCTTTCTCAATCAAAAGAAAGGACATCGCCCATGCCGAGGATTCTTCCGGCCATACGATCTGGATAGAAGGGCTCAAGATCGGCAAGCTTTTCTCCCATACCGAGGAATAAAATAGGCTGTCCGGTCATAGCCTTAATGGATAAGGCGGCACCGCCTCTGGTATCTCCATCACACTTTGTAAGAATAACACCGTCTCACGCCGATGTCTTCACTAAAGCTCTGACTGACATTAACCGCTTCTTGACCGGTCATTGCGTCTACGGTAAGGGATTGTCCAATCCACCGGAACGGCAGCCTTCATACGCTTTAATTCCTGCATCAAAGCATCGTCAATTTGCAAACGACCTGCCGTATCCAAAATGAGAAGATTATATCCCTTCTCTTTCGCCTCTTCATAAGCTCTTTTGGCGATTTCCTCCGGCTTAACCTGATTTCCCAGACTAAAGAAGGGGAATGGAGCTTTTCCGCATTGACTCTTAACTGCTCAATCGCTGCAGGCCGGTAAATATCACAGGCAACAAGGAGAGGCTTTTCTATGCATCTTCTGGAACTTTCCGGCCAGCTTTGCCGCTGTAGTCGTTTTACCGGCACCCTGCAGACCGACCATCATAGGACGGTAATCTCACTTTGGGGACGAAGCTTCAGCTCGGTATTTTTCCTCACCCATCATCGCCGTAGCTCATCTTTTACGATTTTAATTACGGTTTGAGCGGGACTTAGGAAGAAAAATACTTCTTCACCGACGGCCTTTTTCCTTTACCTTGGCAACAAAGTCTTTACCAGCTTGAAATTACATCCGCTTCCAAAAAGTGCCATACGGACTTCTTTTAGCGCCAGATTTACATCGTCCTCGAGAGCTTCCTCACCGGATAAACCTTGAAATATTGTACTTAGTCTTTCTGATAAGCTTTCAAATGCCATGCATTATTTCTCCTGCTAATTTCCTGATTTCCTCATCCCCGCTTTGCTCTACTATCTTCTCCGCCAGTGCACTGAATACGCAACCACTTTTTTCCCAGCTGCAGATTCTCTTCCATAAAAGCGAAGTTGTTCGTCGGCTTTACTGTACAAGTACTGTGCTGCCTGCCTCGTGATATTCATCTCATGCCGATTTCCGAGAAGCTCATATCTTCCATTATGTGATAGGCATAGACCTTTTCTGGTTTTTCCTTTAAAAGTCCTGAGTAAAGCAGGAATAGATTACCTTTTTCTACAAATTCATCCATAGCACACCTCGCTGCAATAAAAATAGCAAAAAGAATAGCTGTCAAGTATTTTTCTTGACAGCTATTGAGTTCACATCGACCATAAAACTGCTACGCTTAAAAAGTCTAACTTTTTGGGGCCATATCAAAGAAACCGACAGATGAAGGACAGGTTATTTTACCATTTTCAAAATGATCTCTTAATACCATTAATCTAATTATTAGAACAGTATTCAGAATAGCCGCTAATATAAGACCAGCTCCAACCCAAAGCAAATCTATCGCAAAACCCTATAATGAAACATAGGCTCCATTTCATCATTTGCTTACCGCAAATGATGCATAGTTCTTTGCTTTTTATTGGATATATTTTCGTCAAGATCATGTCCAGTTAAATATCGAATTGCTCTGCCGTTCGATTTTAATAAATCAGAATACCTATAATCGAATAGAGCAAAACCATCATGAAATCGATACATAAAATTACAAACATATTTATTACCTCTTTAGTATCTATAAATGCAGATGTTTATGACAAGCATTTTCATCCTATCGCTTCATGCTCCTATACTTTATCTCTTTTTATAAAGTTTTTGAGATATTTTGTGATCGTAACTGTTTCTCATTATAACAAAATCAGGCAGAAATAAAATTTTATACTGCCTGAATTTGGGATGTTTTTAATATTTAATTTACTTTACAATAGACTTTTTACTTGGCCGGAAGAAATCTCTAAAAAGGCGAAAAATATCTCCACATATTTTTGGCATCAAAGCGCTTTAAGTCTTCGATCTTTTCTCCTCTCCCACATACTTTACGGGAAGTCCGAGTTCCGCCTGAATGGAAAATGGCCATACCGCCTTTTGCTGTGGAGTCCATTTTACTTAAAACCACGCCGGTGACCTGAGAGCATTCTTTTGAACATCTTGGCTTGGCTCATTGCATTTGCCCGGTAGTGGCATCAAGAACCACCAGTGTCTCTCTATAGCCTTCCGCAAATTCCCTGTCAATAATACGGTTAATCTTCCCGAGCTCTTCCATCAGGTTTTTCTTGTTATGCAGTCTTCCTGCGGTATCAATGATTAAAATATCCGCATTCTTTGCCTTAAAGGATTGCAAAGCATCAAAAACCACGGCAGCCGGGTCGGAACCCTCCCTTTTTGGTGAATGCAGTCCACCCCTACACGATTCCCCCACTCTACCAGCTGTTCAATCGCACCGGCACGGAAGGTATCGGCAGCGGCAAGAATAACTTTTTCCTTTTTCTTTAAGTGATAGGCGAGCTTTTCCGATAGAAGTGGTCTTTCCGACTCCATTTACGCCGATTACGGAAATGATACTCTTTTCTTTTTCAAAATTATAGTAATCCTCATCTACCGACATGGTATCCAAAAAGGTAATCCTTTAAAATCTTCTGGACATCCTTAGTAAGATTCACTCCCTTTCGATCCGCCTCTCGCTTCACTGCATCAATAATCCGCATGCAGCTTGGATAGAAACATCACTCTGTATCATAGCCTCTTCCAGCTCTTCGTAAAATTCCTCATCGGCAACCCGATCCGACTGAAAGAGATTATTTAAAAATTTTTGAGAAAAATTCGCCATAGCTACTCCTTATACCATAGTTTTATATCTAATTACTTATTGCAAATGCTCTTCCACTAAATCCATTTCAATATAGTTATTGCAAATGTTCTTCTACAAGGTCCACGGAGACCAAAGTGGAAATGCCTTTTTCCTGCATGGTGACGCCGAAAAAGACGATCTGCACTTTCCATGGTTCCTCTTCTATGGGTAATCACGATAAACTGCGTGTTCTTCGTTAAATGATGCAGGTACTCTGCAAAGGCTACCACATTGGAGTCGTCCAGTGCCGCCTCAATCTCGTCCAAAAGACAGAAGGGGAGGGCTTCAAGCTCTGCAGAGCAAAGAGCAGGAAATGGCAGTCAGAGCCTTTTCTCCGCCGGAAAGCTGCATCATATTCTGCAACTTCTTTCCGGGAGGCTCCGCGATAATGGAAATACCGCTTTCCAGCAGGTCCTCGCTGTCATCTATTTCGATTTTTCCGCTTCCTCCTCCAAAGAGTACACGGAAAACCTCATTAAAGCGCTCCTGAATCTTATGGAAGTTTTCGTGGAACTGCTTTCGCATCCCGCTGTCCAAGTCCTTAATAACTCTCGAAGCGATTCCTCCGAGCTAATCAGGTCTTCCACCTGTTTTTTTAGGAATTCATAGCGTTCTTTTACCTCGGTATATTGCTCAATACTATCCAGGTTAATGGAGCCGAGTCCCTTCATTTCCGCCTTTTTCTCTTGAATAATCGAGGGAAGTGCAGGATTATCGGAAAGATTTTCATCGAAATACTGCTTTGCCTGACTGACCCCTGATTCCGTAGTCTTCGAAGAGCTGTGACGCGGATTGGGCAGACTGGTCTTCCAGTTTTTCTTTCTGATGCTCCAGTCGGAGCTGTTCTTTCTCAATTTGCAAAAGCTCTTCCTGAATGCCTTCCTTTTCTTTGTAGAAGCGCTTTTCTTCTTCTGCGATTTTCCGCCCTTCTATTCTTTTAAAGAGGCAAGACTTTCTTTTCTTTTTTTCTTCCTTTTTCAAGAAGAGCGCGAATCTTCTCTTCCAAAGCATGAATCTGATTTTTGATCCTTTTCTACCGAGCCAGCAGTATTTTTTTATTTTCCTCTTCCAAATCCATCTGGTCCGTAAAAATTCTTTTCAAGTCTTTCTCCGTAGTCATGAAGCTGCTCGGTGAGGGAAATCTACCCGAGTAGAGAGAGTCTGTCTCTCGGCACTCATACTTCCCTTGGAATATAAGGAGTTTTCTCTGTAAACTTTGTCCAATGAAAGAATTTCCTCACGTTTAGAAGCTTCCTCTTCGGAAAGTTTTCAGAGCTTCCTCTTTGTTGCAGAGCTCGCTTCTCCTCTCAGCCTCTTCCGCTTCCATCTTCTTCAGCTTTTCTCCAGCTCCTCTATCTCTTTCTGCCAATAAGAGATGAGGAATTTCGGTAAGCTCCTCCGGAAAGAGCACCGCCGGCCTGAAGAAGTTCTCCGTCCAGGGTGACAATGCGAAGACTATGTTTATATTTTTCGGGCAATGGATAAGGCATTATCCAGATTGTCCACTAAAAGAACCTTGGATAAAAGATAATTTTCCAGCCCTGCACAGGACTTCGGTACTTCTACAAAATCGGCAAATACGCCAATCAGCCCCTTTTCTCCTCGAACGCTGTCATAACGTCCGTCTCTTTCCTTTCGAATCGAACTAAGAGGTAAAAAGGTTGCCCGACCAAAGCTTTTTCTCTTTTCAGCTTCTCCAAGAGACGCTTTGCCGTCCCTTCCTCTTCCGTAACAAGGTTTTGTAGACTGCCGGAAAGGGTGGTTTCCAGTGCAAGCTCGTACTCGGGCTTGGTTTTTAAAACATCGGCTACTACACCGATTAGCCCTTTTTCCCGCTCTTTTTCCTGCATACACTTCCGAACAGCCTGTCCGAAGCCTTCATAGCGCTCGGCAAGATTCTGAAGGTTCTCCAGCTGAATTCTGCATCTTTCTTTTTGGTGCAAGAAATCCTGCAAACTTGCTCTCTTATCCGTAACCGTTTTTTTCCGCGTCCGCCCTTTTCCTTTGCAAATGAGAAAAAGGCTTCCTGCTTTTCCTCTCCCTCTTTTTAAGGCACGAATTTCCGTTTCGATTGCATAGAAATTTTTCGCGTCCTCAGAGGTAGCTGCTGATCCTCTTTTTCCTGTATCCCTCATCAAAGTCAAAGTCGGGATAAAAAGGTACTTCGGATGATTTGCTTGGCTTCCGAAATAGTGGAGTCAATCAGCGCAATATCAAGCTTCACCTTATCTTCTTCCGTGTTAAAGAGGAGGAAGTTTTGAAACTCTTCTTCATAGAAAGGAGTGCAGAAACCAAATCCTCCATTTTCCCGATGGAAGACGATGCCTCTTCCTTTAAGAGCATTGACTCTTTCCTGAAAATGCCTCGACGAGCTTTTCTTTTTCCGGAGATAGCCTCCTTTAAACGGACAATCTCTTCCTCGAGCGCTTTTTCTTGCTTTCTGTCCTCCTCGTTTCGATACTGATTTCCTGCTCCTTTTCATCCAGTAAGAGGAGCTCTTCCTCCAAGCCCTTAAAGGACTCGGAAAGCGCATTTTGCTTTTTGACTTCTTCGTCGATAGAGGCTTTCAGATCTTTTTCCGCCTCTTCCAGTTTCTGTAACAGCTTTTCCGTATCCTGAAGTTTTTGCAAAAATGCGTTGACTCCAGTACCACAAGCTCATCACGAAAACTCAAATATTTTCTGGCCTTTTCGGATTGCTTTTTCCAGAGGGCCTACCTGCTTTTTCGAGCTCGGAGACAATGTCCTGAATTCGTTCCAGATTCGCCTGTTCTTCTTCCAGCTTCTTTTTCGGCGATGTCCTTCCTTCTTTTAAACTTGACAATCCCCACCGCCTCATCAAAAGGGGCTCTTCTTTCTTCCGCCTTACCGGAGAGAATTTTTATCAATTTGTCCCTGTCCGATTAAGGAATAGCCCTCTTTTTCCGATTCCGGTATCATAAAAAGCTCATGAATGTCCTTTAAACGACATTCTGAACCATTTAAACGGTATTCCGACTCCCCGGAACGATAGAGCCTTCTACTGACGGTGATTTCCTCATAGGGAAGCGATAGTGCATGATCACTGTTATCAAAGGAAATGCTCACGGAGGCATAGTTTTGCGGTCTTCTTGTTGCGGTCCCGGCAAAAATCACATCCTGCATGGAAGCACCACGAAGCTGTTTTACCTTTTGATCACCCAAAACCCAACGCACAGCATCGGAGATATTCGATTTTCCTGAACCGTTCGGGCCCACAATTCCCGTAATACCCGGGGAAAAATCCAGTACGGTTTTATTCGCAAAGGATTTAAAGCCCTGTACCTCAATAGATTTTAAATACATCCCCTGTTTCCGCCTTTATTTTTTCTAAAGCAAAGTATGCTGCATTCTGCTCTGCCTTTTTCTTGGAGCTTCCTTCTCCCATACCGTACTCCATATCTCCCAGATACACCATTACGCGATAAAAGCGGTCATGAAATGGCCCGGATTCCTCCAAAAGACTGTAATGAAGAGGAAGGTGCTTTGCCGTAGAATATTCCTGCAGCATGGTTTTGGCATCCATTTGCAGTTGCTTCTTCTCGATATCATTTAATAGATTTTTCTTTATAAAACAGGCTGCACTTTCAATACCGCTATCCAAGTAAATGGCACCGATAATGGCTTCCAGTGTATCGGAAAGCACGGAATCCCGGTATTGGATTCCTTCTCTTCCCTCGCCCTTTCCCAGCACAATGTGCTCCGAGAGCTTGAGAGCCTTGGCAACGGCGGCAAGCGCGGGTTCACAAACCAGTGCGGCACGGAGCTTCGTCATAAGCCCTTCCTGCATGGCAGGCTTTCTATGGTAAAGCACGGTACTGGAAACAAGCTCCAACACGGCATCCCCAGAAATTCTAAACGCTGGTTGAGGCTTCCTTGGCCTCTCCCATTTCATTGGAGTAAGAGGATGTATTAAGGCGTGCTGCAGTAAGTCTCTGTTTTGAAAATGATATTCTAAACGCTCTTCCAAGGCGGAAAGCGCCTCTTCCTTCTCCGTCATTTTACTGTCCTAATGCCTTTAAAATAGCCTTATGTGCCTCTCCGACAGTCTTAATCTGGTAGCTTGCTTCTTCCGGAATCTCAATACCGAACTCGTCTTCAATACCCATAACAATCTGTACCACATCTAAGGAATCGGCATTTAAGTCTTCCACAAAACGGGTGTCTTCCGTGATATCCTCTTCCTTAATATTCGTTAATTCTCTGCAAATAATCTTCTTTTAACTTCTCTAATTCCATCTTTTATTCCTCTACTTCCTTAAAATCGATAGCCTCCGCTATTTTTCTTTGTCAGCTTCTTTTTCCGCAAATTCCTTTTGCTTGCTTGATAGCCGTTGTGACTTCCTTACCGTCTGTATTCCCGTGTACCTTAATCACCAGTCCCTTAAGTCCCAAAATAGGTGCTCCGCCGTACTGCTTTGCATCAAATTTTTTGAGCCTCTTCTTTAAGGGCTTCTTTAAAAGAAGAGCCGCAAGAAGTGCCAAAGGACCGCTGTGTTTCATGGTGTCCGTAATTTCCGAAAGAGCATCTTCCGACACCCTCGTACATTTTCAGAACAACATTTCTACAAAGGCATCACAGACAACAACCGAACAGTTTCCTTCCACTATATCTCTGGCTTCCACAGAACCGATGAAGTTGTAGTCCATGTCTTCCTTTAAAATCTGCATGGCAGCTTTCACAAGACTGTTTCCTTTTCTTCTTCTGCACCGATGTTGACTAAACCGATACTCAGTTTTTAATCTGCAGCATTTCCTCCATATAAATTGCGCCTATCTTGGCAAACTGGTGCAGCCATTCAGGCTTGGCATCCACATTTGCCCCGCAATCCGTAAGGAGACACACTCCGTTCTTAGTCGGAATGAGTGCCGCAAGGGGCGGTCTGTAGACACCCTTTCTCTTCCTACAACGAGCTGCCCTCCGGCAAGTACCGCTCCGGTAGAGCCGGCAGAGATAAAGGCATCAGCCTCTTCATTTTTTTACGGCCAGCATTCCTCGAACGAGGCTCGAATCCTTCTTTTCTGCGAATCGCCATAACCGGTGATTCATGAATACTGATATTTTTCACTGCAGGGAACAATCTCAATCCTCTCGGATCATAGCTGTAGGAAGACAATCCTGCTTCAGGACTTCTTCCTCTCCAAAAAGAAGGAGCTTCATTCCTTCTTCTTTTAAGACTTTCCACTGCGCCCTTTACCATGGCTTTTTGCGCCTAAATCGCCACCCATAGCATCTGATCGCAATACGAACCATATTTACCCTTTTTACGCTATAAAACAGGATGCTAAAGAACAAACCTGCTTCCTGTCAAAACGATATGCCGTGCGCTAGCCCGGCAATCGTTATACATAAGAAAGCTCCTTTCTCCTGCTCTTATAGCAACATGAATTATGATAAATTATTCGCTCTAAACTGTCAACTTGCCGAGTGCCGGACGAAAGGGCGTAAAAAGAGGACAAAAATCTAGGAATTCGGAATTTCCGTTCATTTTCATTATCTTTACTTATTTCAGTGAATTTTTAGAGTAAAAGTAAAGATAAATTGAGTTTAAGATAAAAAGTAAAGATATAGATATATTGTCCTTTACTAAATTTTTCAAAAAGAGACTTGTTCGTGACCTTACGTAATGATTTATTATAACTATCAGGAGGTGCGTAAATATGACGAAAATACAGAGCAATTCCACCGGGATTTATGACTGTCGGGGAAATAGCAAAGAAAATGGGAGTTACTATTCGTACTCTACAATATTACGATAAAGAAGGATTGCTTACTCCATCAGCAGAAAGTGAGGAGGACGCAGGCTTTATACAGATAAAGATTTGCTTATGCTCAATCAAATTATATCCTTGAAATCATTGGGATTTTTCTCTGGAGGACATAAAGGGCGTTTGTTCCCTTTGGAAACGCCGGAGGAAGTAGCAAATGCGCTTTCCCGAGCAGGCAGAGGATATACGAAAAAAAATAGAGAAGCTTAAGGCTTCTTTGTCCGCAATAGAACAGTTAAAAGCGGAAGTTTTACAGATACAAACGGTTAATTTTAAGAAGTATGCAGATATTATTGTCAATCTACAGATGCAGAATGACTCTTATTCGCTGATTAAGCGTTTCGATGATGATACTCTTGACCATATACGCAGTCGATTTGACAAGAAAAAGCGGATCGAATTTTATGGATAGGTTTAACCGCCTAAGTGATGAAATTATGCAACTTCAAAAAGATAAGGTGCCTCCTGAAAGCAAAAATGCCAAGAACTTGTGAAAGAATACTGGGATCTCATTATGGAGTTTACAAATGGTGATATGACTATGCTTCGAAAATTGACGGAAGTAGGAAAAATAGATATCGCCACAAACGCTTGGGAAGAAAAGCAAAAATTATAAATGAGTATATAGGTCTGCTTTGCAGGTCTATTTTTCAAAAACTTGGAACAAATCCTTTTGAGGAGGTGGGTGAAAAATGTAATACAGAGTTCGTGGATTAAAGAAAAGTTATGGCAGGAATATAGTTCTTAAAGGCCTTGATTTTTCAAATCGAAAAAGGGTGAAATTTTTGCTCTACTCAGTGTAAATGGCGCCGGAAAAACTACAACGTTGGAATGTATAGAAGGTTTAAGAAAGTATGATGGCGGCATAATCTCGGTGAACGGTAAAATGGGGATTCAACTCAGTCCTCCTCTTTACCCGCCCATATCAAAGCTATGGAAGCGGTAAATCTGTTTACAAAATGGAACAATACAACATTAGATTATGCAACACTTAACAGTCTTGGAATAAAAAGAAATGGAGAAATCACAATACATCCAATCATCCACAGGGCAAAAAACGGCTGCATCTAGCGCTTGCACTTGTTGGCAATCCGGATATTCTTTTTCTCGATGAACCGACAGCAGGACTTGATGTTGAAGGACGACTATCACTCCACAATCTAATCCGAGATCTCAAATCACACGGAAAAACAATTGTTTTGCAAGCCACGATATGGCAGAAGTAGAAAGCTTATGTGACCGTATAGCCATTTTAAATGGTGGAAATATTGTCTTCTGCGGCAGCGCTTGAACTGACCGAGAAACTCGAAGAAAATATTTCATTCATTTCAGGACACAAGAGGAGACAAGTCGTTGAAACGGACAAGATAGAGGACACCTTTGATTTTCATTATTAAACGGATTTAAACAGAAAAATCCATGTATTGGATATTAAAGGTTAACTGTGGAACCCTGGAACAACATTTTATTGAATTGGCAAGGAGGGAAGCGAAATGAACAGCTTTTTACAGCGCAGCATTACAGTGGAGATTGGATATACGAAGTAAGTCTCTCTTGGTTACTTGCTATATTGTTCCGCTTATCTTCTTTCTTCTAATGGGGGGTATTTTCACTTCCGTTATGCCCGAAATGGGAAACACGCTAATACAGTCTATGATTGTAATGAGTGTTTCAATGGGAGCTTTATCGGATTTCCTCCTTCGCTGATTGAAACTTACAGGAAGCGACATAAAAAGATTTATAAAGCAAATGGTGCACCTATCTATTTAGGGCTTGTTACTATGTATCTCTCTGCATTTGTGCACTTGATGATAAGCTGCTTGGTAATAGTGCTACTTGCCCCTATTTTATTTAAAGCAAGTTTACCGACTCGACTTCCTTTTTTCTTTCTTGGGCTTTCTTTATTTATTATTGTATCGTTGAGCGTCGAAGCATACTGGGGCTTATTGTAAGACACTCTGGCAAAACTGACCATGATAGCACAACTCGTGTTTTACCCTCAATTATGCTTTCGGGGTTATGTTTCCTATCCATTTACTGCCTGATTTTTCTTGCTATTTTAGGGCGTCCCGCTTATTGGGGATATCGTTTGATGTTGGACCACGGTTTTCATCTTGAAAATCTATGGTATTTGATTCTCGTATTTTGTTCAGCTGTAATTACATGTACTGTGCTTTTAAATAAGCCAAAATTGCAGTAGTTTGGGGGACAACAATCTGAATAGAATGGAATGAAAAAAGCGACGAGAAAGTTTCTTATCTCGTCGCTTTTTGCTTTAAGGAAATACTTATCTATTCTTTTACTCTTCTGTCGCCGCTCTATCCTTCGCTTCTTGAATTACGATGTTCTGGATATCACCGGGTGCCTGCTCGTAACGGTCAAATTCAAAGGAGAAGGATCCGGAGCCGCCTGTCATGGAGCGAAGATCCGTGTTATAGAGGTAAAGATTACTCATCGGAAGCTCCGCTTCAATGAGCTGCTTACCGCCATGTACGGCATTCATGCCGAGAATTCTTCCTCTTCTCTTCGTTAAGTCGCCCATGATGTCTCCCGTGTAGCTGTCGGGCACATTTACCGTAAGGCGGGCAATCGGCTCAAGAAGAACAGGATTTGCTTGCATAAAACCGTCCTTAAAGGCCATGGAAGCTGCAGTCTTAAAGGCCTGCTCGGAGGAGTCTACCGGGTGGTAGGATCCGTCTAAGAGGACAGCCTGCACGCCCACTACGGGATAACCTGCCAAGGGGCCCTTCTTGCAGGATTCCTGAATTCCTTTTTCAACTGCAGGAAATAGTTCTTCGGAACGGCTCCACCGAAAACCTGCTCCTTAAAGGTATAAGCCTGATCATAGTCGAAGCTCGGAGAGAATTCCATCACTACATCACTGTACTGGCCATGTCCGCCGGACTGCTTCTTATACTTACCCTGTACCTTGGCGGTCTTCTTAATCGTCTCTCTATAAGCAAACTTTGGCTTAGTTAAGATAAGAGAAACATTGTAGCGGTCTTTTAAGCGGGCTGCCAGTACCTCAAGCTGCTGTTCTCCGATACCATAAATTAAGCTCTGTCTGTTTTCCGGATCCGCCTTTACCTTAAGGGTGCGATCCTCTTCCATCATTCTCTGAAGAGCTGTGGAGAGCTTATCTTCATCCGCCTTATTCTCCGCGGTATAAGCCATATAGGTGTAAGGAGTGGAAATCTTCGGTGCATGATAAATAATCGGCGCATTACGAACCGCAATACTGTCTCCGGTCTCTGTAATACTCAGTTTTGCAACGGCACCCAAGTCTCCGCTCTTTAATTCCGGTACTTCAATCGGAGTATTTCCCCTTAAGATATAAAGCTTACCGATTTTTTCTGTGGACTCTTTATTAACATTGTAAACCTCGGAATTTGCCTTTAAAACACCGGTGCAAATCTTAAATAAGGAGTATTTTCCAAGGAAGGGATCGGCAATGGTCTTCCATACTCTTCCGCTGATGGTTGCTTCGTCATTATAGTGCGCTGTAAAATGTTCACCTGTCGAGGCATCCACCTGATTGCTTCCATCCTTCGGGGACGGGAAATACTTATCGATAACCTGTAAAAGAACATTGAAGCCCTGCACATGGATACCGGAACCCATCAGAATCGGGGCATATTACATTGCTTTTACATTTTTCCCGTAAAGCACTCTGGATTTCTTCCGTGGTAAAATTCTTCACCCGCAAAATACTTCTCCATAAGCTCTTCGGAGCTTTCCCACGGCTTCCAGTAAGGAAGAACGGGCAATATTCAAATGCTTCTCCACATAGTCGGGAATCGGACAAGCCTCATATTCATTTAAATTGGTAAAACGGCGACCTGCCATCTTAACGACATTGACAAAGCTGACAAATTTCTCATTTTCACGAATCGGCAACTGGAAAGGAGCCACGGACTTACTCGAAGCGCTTCTCCAGATCCAAAACGAGCTGACGGAAGGAAGCCTTATCGTCATCCATATTGGTCACGAAGAACAGTCTCGGAAGATGATTCTCCTCGCAAAGCTCCCATGCCTTTACGGTACCGGGCTCAATACCGGCTTTGCCGTTTACTACGATAATAGCGGCATCGAGCAGCGCTGACAGCTTCTTCAACCCTCTCCTACGAAATCAAAAGTAACCTGGGTATCTAGTATATTGATCTTTAAATCTCCGTCTTCTCCCTTATACTCTATCGGAAGTAAGCTTGTGGAAATGGAAAACTTTTCTTCTTTTCTTCCTTATCAAAGTCGGAAAACTGTATTGCCTTCGTCTACGCTGCCCAGTCTGTTTGTTACCTTGGTCACATAGCAAAGACACTCTGCTACAGTCGTTTTTCCGGCACTGCCGTGCCCTAAAAGAACAACATTACGAATACTTCCGGTATCATACACCTTCATAGAAACCTTTCCTCCAATCTTAGCTTCTTGTGAGAACCTATTCTATTCAGCCCTCTTTGCAACGAGAGTCTGAAGCGTTCCCCACAGAAAAACTCGTTGATAACAAAATGGATAGTCATATTGTATCGAAAAGGGACAAAATTTCAATCTTCTTAGTCAAAAGAGAGATTTGATTGAGAGAGGAATTTCTCCGAGTAGGCCTAATTCATGGAATTTATCTGCAAATGCCTTCGGGCAATGTGTTCTTTGCACAAAATCATCCTTGGAAAGGTAAGGACCGTATTTTGCTCCTCTTCCAGACCGAGGGCTACCGCCTCTCCAAGCCCTGCTATACAGCTGAAGGAAGGCATAATTTCTCCTTCTCCGTAATCTGAAAATCCTGGCCTTCGCCTTATAGATATCGAGCTTGGCAAAGCGAATGCCTCTGGCATACATTTCCTCACAGATACGCATATCGCGAAGACAAAGATTTTCTGTAGCGGAAAGCTTATCCTCTCCAGATACTCCTGCATATAGAAACGGAGCTTTTTCCACCCCGAAGCACATTTTATCAAAATCAAAAGCCGTCCGCACGCACGGAATAATATGCCGTGTAATATTCTCGCGGATAGAAAACCTTAGTGATAGCCACGGTAAGCCATCATGACATAGGCTGCAGCATGAGCCTTCGGGAACATGTACTTGATTTTTTCTTGCAGGCATCGATATACCACCCGGTACACCGTGGTCGCGCATGTCCTGACACCATCCTCTTTAAGGGCTTATGCTTTCTGGTGGCCTCCATGATGGTAAAAGCTTTCGGAGGATCCAGCCCCATATGCATAAGATAAACCATGATGTCGTCTCGACAGCAGATGGCATCACGGGAGAGTGGTTATCCCGTTTAAAATCAGGTTCTGCGCATTGTTTAGATACACATCGGTACCGTGGGAAAGTCCGAAATACGAATCAGGTCGGAAAGATACTGCGGTTTCGTATCCACTACCATTTGCATCGTAAAAGCTGGTTCCGAACTCCGGAATTCCGAGACAACCGAGCTTTACTCCGTGAATGTCCTCCGGCTTAATTCCGAGAATTTCCGTAGATTGGAACAAGGACATGACTTCTTTGGAATCCAAGGGATATCTTTTACGGATCCAGCCCCGTTAAGTCCTGCAGCTTTTCTTATCATGGTCGGATCATCATGCCCGAGAATATCGAGCTTTAAGAGGTTATGGTCAATCTTATGATAGTCAGTGCGTGGTAATAATCGGGCTTTCCACATCATTTGCGGGGTGCTGTACCGGGGTAAAAGGTATTGATGTCCTCTCCATGGGGAAGCACCACAATGCCTCCGGGATGCTGCCCTGTGGTTCTTCGTATTCCGGTCAGGCCCTGCACAAGGCGATCAATCTCTGCATTTCGCTTTTGTTCTCCTCGTTCTTCGTAGTAATTCTAATCATGCCGTAGGCGGTCTTTTTCGGCGAGCGTACCGATGGTCCCGGCCTTAGCAGTGTATTTTTCCTCGCCGAAAAATTGTTCCGGTAAGCATGCTTTCGCCTGATACTCTCCCGAGAAGTTTGAGTCAATATCCGGCTCCTATCTCCGTCAAAACCGAGGAAGGTTTCAAAGGGAATATCAAAGCCTAAACGGTCAAGCTCCGCGCCGCAGTGCGACATTTTTTAGGCGGCATATCTAACCTGCCATACTTTCGAATAAGACTTCACCTCTTCCGAGTCAAAGTCCGTGTAATAACATTTGGGGCAAATATAGTGCGGAGGTAAGTTTACCTCGGTAATGCGGGACATGGTCGCCGCAAAGGAAGATCCTACCGAACCACGGGAGCCTACCAGATAGCCGTCCGCATTGGACTGATCCACGAGCTTCTGTGCGATGATATACATTACGGAGTACCCGTTGGAAATAATGGAGTTCAGTTCTTTCTCCAAGCGATTTGCCACGATTTCCGGAAGCTTCGGACCGTAGATTTTTATGCGCTGTTTCATAGCAGATTTCCCGCAAGTTTTCATCGGAGTTCGGAATCACGGGCGGACACTTGTCCGGACGCACCGGCTTAATCCTTTCGCATTGTTTTAAAATGTGAGAGGATTATCAATCACAACTTTTTCTTGGTATTTTCATCGAGATAGGGAAACTCGAGAGCATTTCCTCCGTACTTCTGAAATAAAGGAAGGTATCCCCCTTCTTCGGTCATTCCCTTCGTGGCGAGGGATGATTTTTCGGAAAATGTCTTCTCCTTATCCGTGTAATGAGCATCCGAGTTGCGCAAACCGGCTTTCCGAGCTGTTCTCCAAGCGAAATAATCTTCTTGTTGTACTCAATCAAATCCTCTTCCGTCTCTTCGCACTGTACTTATCGGAAGAAAGCATATAGCGGTTATTTCCCAGCGGCTGGACTCAGATAGTCATAGAAGGATCGTAATCGTGAGAAGCTGCTGATCGTCCATACCGCGAATCAGAGCTTGAAAAAGCTCTCGTTAGAGCAGGCGGAGCCGATAATCAGTCCTTCTCGTATTTTTCAGAAGAGACTTCGAATACGGGGGTGCTTTTGTAAAATATTTTTAAATGCGACTCGGAGATCAGTCGATAGAGATTGATGCGCCCAAGGTCATTTTTGGCAAGCAAAATAATATGATAGGTAGGAAGTTTTCTGACCTTTCCCACGGTATCCATATCGAGACTGTCTATTTGGCCTAAGGACTGCACTCCTCTTTTTTTCAAGCATTTCCAGTTCTTTCAGGTAAATGCGGGCGGTTGCCTCCACATCGTCTACCGCCCTGTGGTGATGTAAGAGTTCGATCTTTAATTCCTTCGCCACGGTGTCCAATTTAAAACGATGGAGCTTCGGAAGAAGGAGTCTCGACAAAGCCACCGTATCAAGTACCGGTCTTTTAAAAGGAATGCCGAGTGCCTTCGCCTTATTTTCCACGAAGTTATAGTCGAATTCCGCATTGTGTGCGACCAGAACACTGTCTCCGACAAATTCCAAAAACTTCGGAAGCACCACTTCAATGCCGTCCGCATCCATAACCATAGAGTCATCGATCGAAGTAAGCTGGGTAATGCGATAGGAATCGGAACACGAGGATTCACAAAGAGATCCATGCGGTCCACGATTTTCCCTTCTTCCAGTTTAACCGCACCAATTTCAATGATATGATTTTTCTTCGGATCAAAGCCGGTCGTTTCCAGGTCAAAGACCACGGTACTACAGGATAAAGGAAGGTCCTCGGAAAGATTTTTATCACGCTATCCAGGTCATTTACGAGATACCCTTCCATGCCGTAGATGATCTGCAGCTCGTCTTCCTTTCCGAGCTTTTTATGGCTGCCATAGCATCCGGGAAGGATCAGCTACGCCATGGTCGGTAATGGCAAGAGCCGGCATACCGAATTCCAGAGCTCTATTAATATACTCTTCTATGTCGGAAACCCCGTCCATGTCGGACATTTTTGGTATGAAGATGCAGCTCCACGCTTTTCTTTTCGCATTGTCCACACGCTTTGCCCGAACAAAAATCGGATTTTTAATGCCGAATACACGGGAAAGCTCGAGCTCCTTATCGTACTGGTCGTATTCGATATTTCCTTTTACAGCTATAGTCTTTCCGACCTGTAAAATGCTCTCGCATCGTCCAGATTTTCTTCTTCACGAAGATTTTAGAGGCAATAGAGTCGGTATCATCCGTAAAGGAAAAGGTGAAGATGACCATACCGGATTTTCTGGTCGGGCGTTCATCCACATGAAGAATAATCCCCTGCAGCGCCACGGTTCCGGAGAAATTCTCCAACCGAAGAAATCGGCACACTTTCGTCCTGAAAATCTCTGCCGTAATAAACATCCTCCTTATCACTTCTTTAAAAAGGACCTCGGCTTCCGAAGCTTCGTTTAAAGGATGAATCCTCTCCCTTACTCTCTCTTTTCCTTCCTCTTTAGTCTTTCCAAGGCTTTTCCGGTCTTTCCCTTGTTTACCGGTGGCTTGCTGCCGGCTTCACTGCTCATCATTACTATGCTGGTCGGCGTTTTCCGCTTGCTTTTCTCCCCTGATTGACTCAAACTTTTCCTTTTCTTCCCTATATTCGCTTCTCTCGTATGCATCAAAATCTTTTTCTCCCGCTTTATTCAGCTCGGGACTATAGCCAATGGAGAAATGCAGGATAATCCCACAGCGCTCATGTACTATTTTTCTCAACAACCTGGATACATTCTTCCTCTTCCTTTTTGAAAAAGGGCAATTTCTGGTAGCAAAAGAGCTAGAGTGGACTCATCTTCCCACTCTAGCTTTCCCTTTGTAAACATTTGATGGAGCACAATGTTTTTTTCTTTTAACTCATCCAAAAGGGAGTCTTCATAACGCTCAAAAAGAATCTTCGCATTATACTGGGAAGAAAGATGAAAGCTTTCGTGAATTTCTATCTGAATTTTCTTCCCCGAAAATACCTGCTTTTGAATGAGTTCTTCCATGGCATGGAGTTCATTTTTTTTAAGTAAATGATCGCTATGCAGGTAGATTTTCATCTTCGTGCGATCCCGGCTTAACGTAATGCGACTGACTTCCGTCGTCATGAAGAGTGATTCTAAGTCTTTGTTTCCCTTTAGTTCTTGAAATACTTGAAAAAGCTTTTTCATGAATACTTTTCAATTTCCTCTCGTAATGCGCTTAGTAAGTCTTCTTCCTTAACCTTTCGGATGATTTCTCCCTTTTTAAAGAGCAGGCCGACACCCTTTCCTCCGGCAATGCCGAGGTCCGCCTCTCTTGCCTCTCCTGGGCCGTTTACCACACAACCCATAACGGCAATCTTTAAGGACTTATCGGGATAGGAAAAGGCAATCTTCTCCACTTCTTTTGCAAGGGAAATAAGGTCAATATCCGTTCTTCCGCAGGTGGGACAGGATACCACGGAAACTGCTTTTTTACGCAGTCCGAGCGTCTCCAAAATAAGCTGTCCGCTTCGAATTTCTTCTACGGGATCCGCGGAAAGACTGACCCGAACGGTATCTCCAATTCCCTCATTTAAGATAAGAGCCAGCCCCATGGCGGACTTGATATTACCGGACCAGACGGTGCCCGCCTCGGTAATCCCGATATGCAAGGGAAGCTTACATTTCTCCGCTACAATCTTATGGGCATGATAGGCCATTAAAACATCGGAGGACTCTAATGGAAAGGACAAGATTATGATAGCCCATATTTTCCACAAGTTCGACATTTTAAGAGCGGACTCGGCAAGGCTCTCCGCAGTCACTCTTCCGTCATACTTTTCTAAAAATTTCCTTTTTCCAAGGAACCGGAATTTACGCCGATACGAATGGGAATATTCTTTCCTTTGCGCAATCTACAACTGCCTTTTACTTTTTATCGGAGGAGCCGATATTTCCGGGATTGATACGGATTTTATCGGCTCCATTTTTCCATGGCGAGTATGGCTAAGCGGTAGTCAAAGCGAATATCCGCAACCATAGGGAAGAGGGATTCCTCTCGAATCTTCCCTGAAGGCCAGTGCCGCTTCCTTTGTCGGAACCGTTAAACGCACTAAATCCGCACCGGCAATCTTTAAAGTGCGAATCTGAGAAAGACTCCTCTATATCTTTCTGTCTTGGTATTGCACATCGACTGCAATACAACAGGATTCCCTCCGCCGATTTTTAAGGGAAGGAGGATAAATTCCATTTGCTTTTATTCCGAGTTCCACTACTCGAGTTTCCGTTCGTTTTTATCATTGTTTTTCCCCTTTTTGCCGGATTATTTTCAATTTCAAAAAAATCACCGGATGAACACTGTTTTATAGACTTCCTCAATGTTTCCCTAAAACACATTTTTACTCATTCCTCTTTGTATTTCAGCTGTACTACAGATTAGTTTAACAACTTGAATACACTCCCGTAAACAAGTTGAATACATCGTTAAAGATGATTGCTACCATGAGAAGCAGTAAAATAGCCATTCCTACGGTGTTGATTCTCTCTTCCCACTTCGGATTTAAGCGTTTACGTAGAAGCATTTCAAAAAGAATAAATAATAATCTTCCGCCGTCGAGCGCCGGAATAGGCAGTAAATTCATAATTCGAGGTTTACACTAAGCATAAGAGAAAGGTTCATTAAAACCAATATTGTTAGGCGAAGACCTCCGAGCTGGACTGCTGTACTGCACCGCCAATTACGGCTACAGTTCCTACCGGCCCCATCACATCCTGTCTGGAAACCTTTCCTCTTAGAATCATGGCGAGGCTGTCAAAGACAATCCCGCGCATTAAAGCGGAATTCGTAGTAGCTGTACTCTAAAACTTGCAATACATTTTTCGCCTTGACTCTTCCATTTTTAATTGCACCCCCAAGGCGATATCTTCCACTCTCCGGATCCCGGTAAGGCTAAAGGAAAACTCTCTTTTTTTCCGTCTCGAAGCGCGTAAGTTTGATATCCCTTTCTTAAAAGTCCTCCTGATGAAGCTCAAGAAAAATCGACAGCTCCTGCAAGGTGGCAATGGAACGTTTACTTCCGTCGGCAAAAGGCAATAGCTACAATTCTATCTCCATCTTGTAAACCGCTTTTCATAGCCGGCGTCTCTACGGTAGAGGAGGCTCCGATAATCGGAAATTCCGTACCGATATTTACCGTAAGAATAATGGCAAAGAGAAAGGCCAAAAGAAAGTTATGCCATACACCGCCAAAGCAGATAATAAATCTTTGCCATGCGGGTTTCTTCTCGAAGCTGTATTTTTCCAAGTCTTCCTTGGAAAAAACTACGCCGTCAAAGTCCAGGACATCTTCCTCTTCTTCCCCTTTCGCTGTCGAAAAATCACCGCTGCCTGCCGCATCCTCTCCGAGCATCGCACAGCTCCCGCCTAAGGGAGAAGTTTTAAGCTGTATCTTGTGTTATGGAAGACGCCGGAAAGAATCCGAGGCCCCATCCCGATAGAAAACTCCAAAACACCGACTTTAAAAAACTTCGCCGCCAAAAAGTGGCCTAATTCATGAAAAAAAACCAAAAACGATAAGGCAAGTAACGCTAAAACAATACTCAAAATTACTCCTTTACTTGTTTAAATCATTAATCTCTATACTATCTTGTATTAAAATCTAAAATCAGTTTCAATATAAGCCTTCCTTGGCCTTCTCCTAAGATCTATGCTTCTACCTGATTTGCATTTTCTTCTACGCAGTTTCTCGCCCATCGTTCAACAGAAAGTATCTCATCCACGGAAGGGTAAGCCTTCCAGTCCTTCTCATGCAGCTGCATCGCCTTTTCGATCAAAGCCGGAATGGAAAGGAAGGATATTTTATCCTGAAGGAAGAGGGCAACCGCTTCTTCATTTGCCGCATTAAAAACAGTCGTCATAGAGCCGCCCTTCAGCCCCTGCAGTACGTCCTAAGGCTAGAGCCGGGAAATCAGTATAGGAAGGGGATAAAAATGCAGAGACATCACCTTGGTAAAATCCAGCTTTCCCTTAAAATCTTCTCTTCTTCAAAACGGTATAAGCAATGGGAACGCGCATAGTGGGGACTCCCAGCTCCGCTTTGATTGCACCGTCTCGAAACTGCACGGCAGAATGGATAATGCTCTCCCGCTGAATGACAACCTGGATTTTTTCAATCGGAATATCGAAAAGGATATGGGCTTCCAAAACTTCCAAGGCTTTATTAACTATGGTAGCGGAGTCTATGGTAATCTTCTTCCCATAGACCAGTTGATAAGCTTTTAAGTATCTTTCCTTCTTCTTTCCCCTCATTTCCTCTTTTTGTAAGACCGAAGAAAAGGCCCTCCCTGAAGCCGTTTAAAATGAGTTTTCTCGACTTCTTTCGCCTTTTTCTCCTCTTAGCACTGCCAGATTGCGGAGTGCTCGGAATCAATAGGAAAAGCTCCGCCTTCGACTCTTTTAATAAGTCATTGATTAAATGCCCGGCACAGACCAATGTTTCTTTATTGGCAAGAGCTATCTTTTTTTCCCGCCTGAATAGCCGAAATAGTGGGCTGTATTCCGACCATTCCCACTACGCTGATTACAATCATATCGGCTTCCTCCAAGGCGGAAAGCTGAATAAGGCCTTCCATTCCGGAGTAAATCACAGGAGAATAGCTATCTTTTTCGCTCTCTTTTTTTTCGTAAGGTATGCTGTTCTCGGCAGATTCCGAATGACGCGTATCGTCTCGATTATCACCTGAAGGAAAAACGCTCTTTCAGAAGCTTTGCTTTATCTTCATGAAACACGCAAAGATACTTTCGGCTTCCACTCCCGTGCCTGCTCTTCCAAAAGTGAAATATTTTTCTCCGGCAGAAAGGGCAAGCACTTTATATTCCGTATGGTCTTTTAAAAGTTCCAGGGTCTGTGTGCCTATAGAGCCTGTAGACCCCAAAATCACAATATTCATATCTATCCTCGATTCACACAATCTTAGAAAAAGTAGCTTTTTATGAAAGCAGCATCTTATGAACTTAGAGTCCTATAAAACGGCTTTCTTACAGAAATATAGAATAGTTCATCTTATAAAAATCTGTCTTAAAAACAGACTGCAATACTCTTAATGTAAAACGACGAATATCTAAAAACATTATTTCACAAAAAGAACCAAAGCAAAAGTAGATAATCGGAGCCGTAAAGAGTGCTGAATCAAAACGGTCCAGTATTCCTCCATGTCCGGGTATCAAATTACTGTAATCCTTGATTCCAAAATCCCGCTTGATTCCGGAAGCCGTCAAATCTCCCACAATGGAAAAAAGAGAGGCAAAGGCGACAGAAATCGCAAGCTTAACAGGGGAATGGAAAAATCCGTCATAGACTTGATTATTATACAGTCCGTAAAGGTAAGTTAAAAGAAAAGAGCCGAGAACTCCCCCGATAGCCCCTTCCCAGGTCTTCTTCGGACTTAAAACCGGTGTCATTTTGTGCTTTCCGAAGAGAATCCCAACAGCATAAGCACAGGTATCCGCTGCCCTAACTCGATAGAAAAATCAGCCAAACCAGAATCTTTCCATGCATGACTCCTCTTGTCTGATAGAGGTAGGAAAACATAATTCCCCGCATAGGGTAGAATCAGAAAATACAGGCAAATCTCCCGAATCGTTTTTTCCGGATAAAACAGGACATAGTCTACACAGAGCAGAATGAAATAAACCAACATAAGGACCATTTCAAAATGCTTTCCATAGTAAAGCGCAAGGTAATGCAGGGAAATAAAAAGGTAGGGTAAAATCGACATTTTCTCCTTATGAAAGGAAAAACAATGTAGAAGCTCATAGCAGGCAAAAATAGATAAAATGAAATTAAAGAATAACAGTAGATTTTCTCCGGCGGGAAGGATGATAAAACAAAAGAAGCAGTAAGACAATTCCCGCTTGCTAATCGCACAAAAAGGAGGACAGTTTCTTCTCGTTCTGTCCTTTAGGAGTGTATTCACACGGTCTTCTATTTTTATTTCTTCCGTTTCGTTTAGTTTTTCCATCTCAACTATTACCCTTAATCATTTCTACCCTAGCAATACTTCGGAGGCTCAAAAGTCTCTATAACATAGTGGTTCTTATTCATAACGAGTATCGTGCGCAAAGCGTGCGGTATCTCGTTGTAGAGCCCTTTTTAAATGTAAAATAAACAATAGCTACTTTTTCTTCCGCCAAATCTTCTTTCCTTTTTTTCCGTAACTTTCTATCGCTTTTTAAAAGCTCTTCCTTATTGAAGTCGGGCCAGAGCACATCCGTAATATAATACTCGGAATAGGCAGATTGCCATAAAAAGGAAGTTCGAAGTCCGAAATTCCCCGGAGGTACGGATAACGAGGTCAGGGTCGGGAATATCTTTTGTATCCAAGTAGGAAGCAAGCTGCTCTTCCGTAAGATGAGCTAAAAGCTATCTTTCAGATTCTCTCCCTGTACTCTGCAGAAAAGCTGATGCATTGCACGAATGATTTCATCTCTTCCGCCATAGTTCACGGCAAAAATAAACTCCATCCCCTGTATTGCCCTTTCGTGCTATCTTCCAAAGCACGGATTCCTTCCTGAATATCCCCGGAAAACGGCTTCTCTCGCCAATCATCTTCGCCTTCACATTATTTGCATTGGCAACGGAAATAAGCTTTTTCATATAGAAACGAAAAAGCTGCATAAGCGCTCCTACCTCTTCTTCGGAACGCTTCCAATTTTCTGTGGAGAAACCGTATACGGTTAAATAGGATACGCCTAGCCTTGCACAGTCTTCCACAATCTGTTCCAAGGTCTCACAGCCTTTTTATGGCCGAGGGCTCTCGGAAGTCCGCGAGAAGACGCCCAACGACCGTTTTCCGTCCAAAATAATAGCAATATGCTTTGGAAAAGTGTTCCATGTTCTCCATCATACTGTAAGGAGTTCCTTGTTCTTTGCTTCCACGGACTGATCAATCTTCTCAATCATGTGGTCGGTGAGCTCCTGAATATCCTTCGTCTGTCTTGCTAAATCGTCCTCGGTGATTTCCGCATTTTTCTCCAGCTTCTTCGCCAAATCCATGGCATCTCTACGAATGTTTCGAATAGCGACCTTTGCCGCTTCGCCTTTCTTCTTTACATCCTTAGTCAGTTCCTTTCTTCTTTCCTCTGTAAGCTCCGGGGAACACAAGACGAATCACCTGCCCGTCGTTTGTAGGATTGATACCGAGGTCGGACATATTGATTGCCTTTTTCAATTTCCTTCATCACAGACTTATCCCAAGGCTGAATCTGAATGATTCTTGCTTCCGGAACGGAGATGTTTCCTACCTGCTGAATCGGAGTCTGCGTACCGTAATAATCCACAGTGATTCGATCTAAAACATGGGGATTCGCACGACCGGCACGAATCGTTGCGAGCTCACTCATTAAGTTGTCGTGAGTCTTATGCATTTTCTCAATATAGATTGTAAATTGATCATCCATTTTTCAGTCCTCTTCTTTCGTATTTTTTTAGCATTTATTTTGTCTTAAATCAGAATGAATTCTTAAACGGAATATACTCTGATAGAGAATTGCAATAGTAAAATCCAATAGAAAAAGTAATTTATAATTATTCAAATTTGTAAACAGGCAAGACTTGAAGAATTATGCTAAGTGATAGTATTTCCTTAAAAAGTCAGTCCGCTGTCACTCTTGTTCCTTTTGTGCTCTCCGAGAAGAGCTCTTAAAGATGCCGTCCTTCCTCTAAGGAAAATACGGACATCGGGAGGCGGTTCTCGAGGCAAAGGATGGATGCTGAAAGGTCAATTACCTGCAAACGCTTTTTCCACCACTTCTTCAATACTGAGTGTATCGTATTTCTTGGCATCGGGAAACTTCTTCGGATCCTTGTCATAGACCCCGTCAATGGCCTTGGCAAGGAGAATTTCTTACATGTAAGCTCCAGCGCACGAAGCACTACACCGGTGTCGGTGGAAAAATAGGATGCCCCTGCACATACAGGCACAGAATACCACTTCTCCATTTTGTAGAGCTTTATTTGCCTCGTCCTTGAAAAGACTTCACTCATATCGGAAAATGGAAAAAGAGGACATGATTCTGGTCTTCATTCCGCTGATTCGGAAGATTTCGAAACATAGATGCAGTTCATGAGTGTCGCAAGAATGCCGACCTGATCTGCCTTATACCGATCTACCTGCTCGGACTGTCTTCCTCTCCAGAAGTTTCCTCCGCCGATTACAATGGCTACTTCATGCCTCTGTCTACCGCTCTTTTTACCTGATCCGCCACTCTAAAAATAACATCATCGGAAAACCCGAAATGCTTCTTCCGGCTAGGCCTCCGGAAAGCTTCAACATCACTCTTCTTTTTTTCCATAAAATTCTCCTCTTCTAATGCCCTAGTTTACTCATATAGGCTCTGGCAATTCTTCCGAGCCTTTTTCGTGATAAAAAGAAAAACTTAAGTTTTCCGGATTTATTTCTGTGAAATTACTCTGCCAAGGTTCCGTACATGAAGTAGTAATATCCTGTCGGAGAATACCATACGTTCTGAAGCTTCGGACTCTTTGAGATAGAACTCGCTGTAGTGCTATAGGAGCCATACCGTAATCCTTTTAAAAATAACCTGCTCTGCCTGATGGAGATAATCATAGTGCTTTTTCCACATCGGCGGTGCTTTCTGCTTCTTCCACAGTTTATCAAATTCAGGATTACTGTACTTACTGTCATTGTTACCGTTACCGGTTTCAAAGAGGTTAATGATATTGGAAGGATCATCATAGTCCATTACCCAACCGTTACGCGCCACATCAGTTTCCGTTTCGACGATTTGCCGTAACTGTTTTCCACTCCTGGATATCAATCGTCATATAAGGCCAAGCTTCTTCCATACGTCCCTGCAGATACTCCGCTACAGCCTTGTGATATCCGGTATCGTTCGTGAGATAAGAAAATTGCGGGAAGCCTTCAGCTATCCGGATAGCCCTGCTTCGGCGAGAAGTTCCTTTGCCTTTTGCAAAATTGGCTTCGTAGTCGTCATTGTTAAAGAAATTACCGTATTTTTTCCTTAGTAACTTCCGCAAACTGAGAGTCCTTTGCAGCATCACTGATACCGGGACCAACAAAGTTTACTGCCGGAGAATAAGTACCTTGCATTATCGTGTTAGCAACATAGTTTCTGTCAATAGCCGAGACAGTGCTTTCTACCTTCGGGTTGTCAAAGGAGCCTTCTGTGTATTAAAAAGAAACATAGTAGGTTCCATCATGGGATCCACATGGAAACTCTCTTTCCGGCCAAGTTCGGAATTTCCTCGGAAGGAATTGCTTTGGCAAGAAGGAGTTCTCCCTGATTATATGCGGTATATGCCGCATTATCATCGGAAATCAGATGGAAAACAATCTTGTCGAAGGTAATATTTGCCGCATCATAGTAGTAGTCATCAAAGGTAATATGGTCACCGTCTACATACTCCGTCATTTTATAAGGACCGCTGGTAATATAGGTCTCCGGCTTAGTAGACCATTCGTCTCCATTTGCTTCAACGGTAGCTTTTTGTACTGGAGATGTGGAGATGAAAGAAGCAATTTTATCAAAATAAGTACAGGGATTACTTAGCTTTACTACAAAAGTACTGCTGTCAGGTGCAGAAACAGCTAAAGCATCCAAGTCACCATTTGCGGCCTTATCATAGCCTTCAATCATATTCAATAAATCATAGCCATAAGGAGCCGCAAGTGAAGGATCAGCAAGTCTCTTCCAGCTGTAGACAAAGTCCTCTGCTGTTAAGTCGGATCCGTCAGACCACTTTAAGTCCGGGCGAAGGTGGAATGTCCAGGTTAACCCGTCTTCAGAAGTTTCCCATTTCTCGGCAAGACCGCCCACAATGTTTTGATTCTTGTCTACCGTAAGAAGTCCCGTAAACGCATGAAGAATCATGTTCGCCGTATCGGCAGCGGAATTCAAAGCCGGATCCATGGTCTCCGGAGAAGAACCGATCTGCACATCGATAGAGCCGCCGGCAGAGGTCTTTTCCGCAGTTTGTTCACTTGCCGCATCACTGCCGGACTTGCCGTCAACGGTCTTTGCTCCGCCACAAGCTGAAAGTAATACTGCAGCAAGGAGCATAGCACTAATTAATTTTGTTTTTTCATATACCTCCTTTTCTGTATCAACACTATCCGAAGATAGCGAGGTAACTAATTTAGTCGGTCTAAATGATGACAAGCTACAAAATGTCCCGCTTGCTCTTCCTTGAATTTTTGGTGTTCTGATGCACATTGTTCATCCGCATAGGGACAACGAGTCCGGAAAGGGCAACCCGAAGGCGGATTTAGAGGAGACGGTACATCTCCGCTTAAGATAATTCTATGCGAAGCTCTGGCCACCTTCGGATCGGCAATCGGTACTGCCGAGATAAGGGATCTGGTATAGGATGCATCGAGTGGAAGGTGATTTGGTCGCTGTCCGCAAGTTCCACGAGGTGTCCCAGATACATGACCCGATTCGGATGAAATATGATTTACAATGGAAAGGTCGTGCGCAATAAAGAGATAAGTCAAGCCGAACTTTTCCTGCAAATCCTCAAACATATTCACAACCTGCGCCTGAATGGAGACATCAAGAGCCGATACCGGCTCATCACAGACAATAAACTCGGGATTTACGGCAAGCGCCTGGCAATCCCTATTCTTTGTCTCTGCCCTCCGGAGAACTCATGGGATAACGGTTCGCATGCTCGGAGTTCAGTCCTACTGTAGAAAGGAGGATAAAAATCTTCTCTCTCTCCTTCTTATTCTTACAAAGCTTATGAATGTCAATAGCTTCTCCTACAATATCCTCAACGGTCATTCTGGGATCAAGCGACGCATAAGGATCCTGGAAAACCATTTGCATCTTTCTTCTGTAAGGAAGCATGTTTTTCTTGATTCCCTTTTCAGAATCAAAAATTACTTCCCCGTCATAGACGATTATCCCTTCTGTAGGCTCATGGAGTCGTAAAATCGATCGCCCCGTCGTCGTTTTTCCACAACCGGATTCTCCAACAAGACCGAGGGTTTCTCCCTTATTGATGAAGAAGGAAACATCATCCACCGCCTTAACCATTTCTTTTTACTGCCGGCAACGGGAAAATACTGCTTTAAATGACTGAGTTCGAGTAAATGATCCGCCATTATACTTCCCCCTTTCCGGTGTTTCTTAAGAAATCCTCTTTTTGCTGTAATAGGCATCTGGCATAATGTACGCCCTCGTAATAATTCTTTTCAGGCTTTACTTCCAAAACAAATCTTCATGCAAGATGCACACCTTTGGTGCAAAGCCGCAGCCCTTCGGCGGATTTAATAAACCCACGGGTTGCCCGTCAATCGGAACCAGCCTAGAATAATCCTTCTCATGAAACTTCGGAATAGACCGGAGAAGTCCCTTGGTATATTCGTGTTTTGGATTGTAGAAAATATCATCGGTTGTACCTGTATTCCACACTTCACCGGCATACATTACCGCAATATAATCACACATAGAGGCCACTACTCCGAGATCATGAGTGATCATGATGATTCCCATGCCGAGTTTCTTTTTAATTCCTGCATAAGCTCCAGAATTTGAGCCTGAATCGTCACATCCAGAGCAGTCGTCGGCTCATCCGCAATAAGAAGTTTCGGTTCACAGGCTAAAGCGATGGCAATCATCACTCTTTGACGCATACCGCCGGAAAGCTCATGCGGATACTGCTTGAGTCTTTTCTCCGGTTCGTTGATGCCAACCAGTTCCAGAAGCTCTTTCGCTCTATCTCTCGCCGCTTTCCTTCTTATCCGTATGGAGAGACACTGCCTCCGCAATTTGGTTTCCGATAGTCCATACCGGGTTTAATGAGGTCATGGGATCCTGGAAAATAATACTGACCTCATTTCCCCGAATCTTACGGAGCTCTTTTTCCGTCATATTCTGAATGGCATGTCCGTTAAAATCCCACGGTTCCGCCTCACAATTTTTTTCCGTTTTGCGCGGTAAGACCCATAATGGAATAGGCTGTAACGGATTTTCCTGAACCTGATTCTCCAACGATACCGAGAACCTCTCCCTCCTTCATTTGAATGCTGACATTATTTAAGGCTTTTACCTCTCCTGCTGGAGTAAAGAAGGAAAGTCGTTCTTCTTGGATATTTACAAGAAACTCTTCTGCCATATTTACTCCTTTCTTACTGCTGTTTTAACTTGGGATCAAAGGCATCGCGAAGTCCGTCTCCCAAGAGGTTAAAGCTTAAAATGATGATAAAAATCAGGAAAGCCGGTGCAAAAAGTTTTTCCGGATAGGTCTGAAAGCCGTTCAGTGCCGCACTGGCCAAAGAACCGAGGGACGGCATCGGGGCCTGCACTCCCAGTCCCAAGAAGGAAAGGAAGGATTCCGTAAAGATGGAACTCGGAATTTGCAGTGTAGTGGTCACAATCAAAGTACCGATACAGTTTACAATCAGGTGCTTGAAAATAATTCTTCCGGGTCCCGCACCTAAAGCTCTTGCCGCCGTAACATACTCACTTTGCTTTAAAATCATGATTTGGGAACGGACAATTCTGGCCATGCTGACCCAGTAGAGTAAAGCAAATACGATAAACATGGAAATCATGTTGGAGCCCAGTTTCTGCATCCAGGTAAAAGCAGGAAGCATGGAAAGCTTTTTCCAATGGAAACTTCAGAGTCTGCGCCAGTAAAATAATAATCAAAACATCCGGTACGGTATAGATAATGTCCACGATTCTCATCATAATCATATCGATGATTCCGCCGAAATACCCTGCTATGGCGCCGAACACGGACCCAATCATTAAAATCAGAACGGACGCTACAAGTCCGACAGTCATCGATACTCTTCCACCGACGAGAACACGAATCATATAATCACGTCCATTTTTGATCCGTTCCGAGGAGATGCGGAAAAATCTTCTCTCCTTTTGCCATCTCCGCTTGTTCCACCTTCGAATATTGCATGGGAGCCAAACGCTCAGAGCCCTTCATCTGTTGTTCATACTTATAAGGATAGAAGGCGGGAACGATAAAACAGAATATCATAATCAAAAGAACAAGGAAAAAGGCACTCATGGCAATCTTGTTTTTCCGGAATCTGCGAATACCGTCTTTCCAGAAACCGACAGACTCCCGCATGATGACCAAGGACTCTTTATCTTCACCGGAGGCAGGCATAAAATCCTCCATGGAGACCCTGCATACTCAGGGATTTTTCTTGATTTCTTCCATACTCTCATCTCTCCTTCCTACTTTAATTTGATACGCGGATCGACAAAAAGCATAGGCAATATCCACGAAAAAGATTCATGACGATAACAAATACGGCCAGGAAAATGGTCGTTCCCATAATCATGGGATAATCTCGGCTGGTGATACAGCTCACGAATTCGGAACCGAGTCCCGGTATATTGAAAATCTTTTTCTACGATAAAGGAACCGGTCATAAGAGACGCAAGAAGCGGTCCCAAATAGGTAATAACCGGCAGAATAGCGTTTTCGGAGCGCATGTTTAAAAATGGATTTGAAGGTCGTTACTCCCTTTTGCTCTTGCCGTTCTCATATAGTCCCTGTCCCATAACGTCCAGCATGGATGAGCGCATAAGACGAGCCATATAAAAACTGGGATATAAAGCCAGAGCAATGACCGGCATCACATAACTTCTCGCATCCTTTAAGCCTAAAGAAGGTAATAAATGAAGTTTTTGTTGTAAAGACGTAAACCAAAAGAGTGGAGGATAAGAAGGAAGGAATAGCGATTCCGCCGTGGATAAAACAATGATGAGATTATCCAAAAACTTTCCTCTGTTGAAGGCGGCAACCGCACTGAGAGGCACCCCTGGTAAGAACGGCCAAAACAAGTGCCATGCCTCCTATACGAGCAGAAACCGGAAACTTTACGGCAATGATTTGTGCCACGGTTCTTCCCCTCTTCTTAATGGAAAGACCGAAGTCACCGTGTAGAAGCCCGGTCATATAAGTCGTATACTGCTTGATGAGCGGTTTATCCAAAACCGTATTTTTGCTTCCATTGCAGCCTGTGCCTGCGGAGTCACCGCTTTTTCAGCCAAGAAGGGACCGCCGGGAACCATGTTCATGACAAAAAGGTCATGGTTGCTACCAAAAATGCAGTTATCAGAGACATAATGGCTCTTTTCAAGATATACTTTGGCATAGTATCCTCCTCGAAGCTGGGTTGTAATCTGAGATATCTCCTCGGAATATAGAGCAGCAGGATTTCCGTGAAATTAATTAGCTCTGAATATACACGATTATGAATTGAGTTTCAAGACACAGAATTTATAAAAATTTTTAATTTATAAAGAAAACAGTAAGAATATCCCCAGAATTTCAGCCTAATTTTTGCATGTTTTGCAATAAATAAAAGACATATCATTTAATATCATTAAGTATAAGTCTAAAAATGACGAATTTATTCATTTCTATACATAATTTTTCGATAAAATGTAAAATTTATACATTTAATATTTCTCCAATATGTACAGTTTCAAGGAAGAGTAAAATCCTCATATCCCCATATTTTTACAAGGCTCTACAGCATTTTTCATCAACACGTTTTGTCCACCCTTAAAGTTGTTTTTGAAAAGATTTAACCGCCCTACAGCCTTTATTTATCTAGCTGTAGAGCGGTTTTTCATCAACACGTTTTTGTCCTATAACCCGAAAATCACTATACTGCATACTCGTAGAGTGATACTCGTCAAAAAACTGCCACAAATTCCTTCCACGGGAATCCAACGATTACCCCTGTCTATGGAAGTCGATGTTTGTAGCAGCTTTTTCTTATATTCGATAATGTCAATCCCTATGCAAGAGATGAACTATCTTTTTTTCTTTTTAAAAATTATTCACTATGGAACAGGAATTCTCGAAAAATATCAGGCTTCCTTTTTCCCCGGCATTAACCAGCCTTTTTGATCGGTATGGAGTAATTCTTCCGCGATCTCGGATAAGGGTTCTCCAAGATAATCCTTATAGATTGCTTTAATGGAAGGATTTTCATGGCTGAAACGCAAGCTTCCCTCCCGATCCTGCTTATATAAAACGGGAGCTCTTAACGCTGCCATTTCCTTTTGGTCATGAATAGGCTGTCCGCCTCCTCCCACACAGCCTCCGGGACAAGCCCATAACTTCAACAAAAATCATAGTGAGCTTGTCCGGTTTTTTTAACGCTTTTAAGAGTTTATCGGCATTGGCAAGGCCATGTACTACGGCAATTTTCAGTTTATTTCCGGCAATACTAAAGCTGGATTCCTTCCATCCATCCATTCCGCGAACATCTTGGAAGGCTTCGGGATCGGGATTCTCCCCTGTTGCGAGATAGTATGCACTACGAAGTGCCGCCTCCATAACTCCCCCTGTCGCACCGAAGATATTTCCCGCTCCGGAGCCTATACCTAAAGGCATATCCAGAACCGTGTCGGAGAGTTTATCAGGGCTCAGATGGAAGGATCGAATAAGCCTGTTCACTTCTCTTGTGGTTAACGCTACATCCACATCATATAAGCCCTCTTTATCCGTCATATTCGGATAGGCACACTCCGCCTTTTTAGCAAGGCAAGGCATGATGCTGACGGAAAATATTTTCTTCGGACTGACTTTCAGGATATCGGCATAGTAGCTTTTAGCAACAGCACCGAACATCTGCTGCGGTGATTTGGAAGTGGAAACCTGAGGAATAAATTCAGGGTAATGGCTCTTAATAAACCGAACCCATCCCGGGCAGCAGCTGGTAAACATGGGAAACTGCCCTTCATTATGAGTAAACTTATGAAGAAATTCCGATGCTTCTTCCATGATAGTCAGGTCAGCGGAAAAATCGGTATCAAAGACATAATCAAATCCGATTTCCTTAAGACAGCTCGCTAAACGCTCCACGGTAGCTTCTTCAGGGCCTAAGCCGAATTCCTCTCCCCATGCTGTTCGAATAGAGGGAGCAATTTGTGCCAATACGATGGTGTCCGGATCGTCCAAAGCCTCCATGATACGATCGGTATCATCTCTTTTCTCTTAACGCGCCTACCGGACAATGTGAATGCACTGCCCGCAAAGTGCACAAGCGGAATCTTCCAAGCGATAAAAAGTCTCTTACATCTACCGTGCTCTTTCCTCCGCTGTTTACGACATCCCACACATTGGTGGCCTGAATTTTATCGCAAACCTGAATACAACGCATACACTTAATACACTTGTCATACTCTCGAATCAGCGGAAATGTTTTAGAGCCTTTTTGTTTTGGCAAGTCCTTCGGGAAATAATCTTTTCCTACAATATTTAAATCATTGGCTACAGACTGCAAAAAGAACAGTTTCCGGAGCGTACACAGGTTGTACAGGTCACATTGTGTTGGGATAAAATTAATTTACATTATACTTTCGTGCCTCTCTTGCTTTTTGGAATTGGTGTGCACGACCATTCCAGGGAGAACTGGGGCTGTTGCAAAGCGGCATGAAGTCGCTCATCTCCCTCCACCTCCACAACGCAAACACGACATGCGCCGATTTCGTTTAAATCCTTTAAAAATAGCAGAGGGTTGGAATAGTTATTCCCACTTCCTTTGCCGCATCCAAAATCGTTGTATTTTCAGGCACACAAACCTTTTTCCCGTTTATCGTACAATTTACCATTTGCTTTCTCTGCCTCCCTTAAATATTCCATAACCAAAGTGATCACAGTGCAAGCATCTTCCGGATTCCTGGCAAGCCTCTTCATCCGTCATACCGTACTCCATGAGCTTAAAGTCACATACTCTTTCCTGAGCCGGTCTCTTTCATATTGACACGGCCGGTGGGGCATTATCATCAAAACGAACCGGAGGAAGGGTAATGTCGGACTCGATTTCATGGAAAAAGCCCAGATATTCATCAATGTTTGCCGCGGCTGTCTTTCCTGCGGCGATAGCACGAATAACCGTAGCGGGGCCTGTAACGCAATCTCCTCCGGCAAAGATTCCTTCGGCATTTTTTAGTGCAGAGGTATCCAAGGCATTGATTCGTCCAGATTCAATGGTAACACCCTGATACTCTTCAAACTTACGGAAATCAATTCCCTGTCCGATTGCTACAAGTACAAGGTCCGCTTTGACCTCAAGTTCGGGTGACTGGGAATCTTTTTGAGACGGCCTTCCGTATCGAACGCCTCCGATAATTTGCGGTTTTAATATAATACTCTTACAGTGTCCTTTTTCATCCTTCTCGATACGAACCGGAGAATGAAGTTCTACAATATCACAACCGTCGGCAATGGCACCTTCCACTTCCTCGGGAAGGGCAGTCATATCCACCTTTCTTCTCCTGTAGGCAACTTTAACGGTTTTTCGCGCCAAGACGAACCGCAGACCTTGCCACGTCCATTGCCACATTTCGCCACCGACTACAACCACTTCCAAGCCTGAGAAGTCAGGATAATGATCGTCTCCGATGTTTCGAAGCATTTCTACAGCGGATATAACTCCTTCCGCATCCTCTCCCGGGATTCCCAGCTTCTTATCGGTATGAGCACCGATGGAAACATAGACGGCATCATAATCTTTTTTCAATTGTGCAAGACTTATATCCTTACCGATACTGATATCGGTTTCTACCCTGAATCCCGTTTTCATCAGCCCTTCAATTTCATGGTCCAGGATTTCTCGGGGAAGTCGATATGCAGGAATGCCGTATCGAAGCATTCCTCCAAGCTTCTTTCTTTGCTCATATACTGTAACATCATGTCCCATAATACTGAGATAATATGCTGCACTAAGTCCGGAAGGTCCTCCACCGACTATGGCTACCTTCTTTCCGGTCTTATCCATAATCTTCGGAACCTTAATTTCTCCTTCGTGCTCTACGGCGTAACGCTTTAATCCGCGAATATTGATGGCTTTTATCCACCATAGTTCTTCTACAGCGAAGCTCACAAGGGTGCTCACAAATTAAGCCGCAGGCTGCCGGAAACGGATTGTCTTTTACGAATCAGCTGAACCGCTTCCGCAAAGCGTCCTTCATGAATCAGAGAAATATATCCCGGAACATCCACATGGGCAGGACAAAGAGAAACGCAGGGAACAGGCTGACTCTGTTTTGCAAAACATCTTCCATGCTGAACATGCTCGGCATAATCGTCATAAAAACCTCTTATTCCGCGCAGAACCATTTTTGCCGCTTCAAAGCCGATGGCACAATCAGCGGAATGATAAATGGCATCCGCCGTTTTTTCAATGGTCTTTAAAGTTTCCATATCTGCGGAACCGTCTAATACGGATTCCATAAGATTTTCCAACTGCCCTAAACCGACTCTGCAGGGCGTACACTTTCCACAAGACTGTGCGTGACAGATATGTAAAAATGCCTCTGCTAAATCCACAGGACAAAGTCCCGGTTGTGAAGCTTGAATTCTTCGCTCCAGGTCACGATAAAGACCTTCCACGGTTTTCTGCGCTTCATTTTCTGTTACAATGATTAACCTGCTCATTTTTTCTCCTTTGCTAAAACGCAAGTTGCGTCTTCGCTTTTAGACTCCAGTTATCTGAAATCAGTATAACATTGGCTCTCATAAAAAGAAGGATTTTTATGCACAATGTATAAAAGATAATTTTTTTAACAGAGCTTAATTAGTTAGATATGCCTAACAATGATAAAATAAATGGAATGAACTGTTGAGAGAACGATGAAAGAAAAAGGATTTTTACAACAAGAATACTATATAGGAATATCTTTATAAAAACAGCTCTTCTATCCTGTTTTTAAACGGAATAAAAAGAACTGTTTATTCTCTATTTTTAGGAATGGAACAGCTTTTTTGTTTTTGATACTGCGGTTCATAGGCAATTCGGATTCCCAACTTACTCAAGGTTTTCTCATCAACCTGCGATAAAATAACCGTGGAATGCATTTTCACATTGACTAAGATTAGCCAGTTGTTCCATACATCTTTTCCGCATTGGGATCCGTATTTGCGGAAATCGTTAGTGCGATAAGGATTTCATCAGTATGCAGTCTCGGATTGTGATTTCCTAGATGTTCAATCTTAAGATGCTGTATCGGTTCAATAATTTCGGGAGATCACTTTGATTTCATCCGGCAATCCTGCCAATACCTTTAAAGCATTTAAAAGCATGGCGGAGCAAGAACCAAGAGAGAAGAAGTTTTTCCCGGTAACAATAGTTCCGTCGGGGAGAGAAATGGCTGCCGCAGGTCCTCCGGTAATCTCCGCTTTCTGCAATGCGGCAGAAATAACCGGTCTGTCCATAGCGGATACATTGGCTTTTTCCATTAAAAGCTGCACCTTTTCAATGATAGATTCGCTACCGTTTCCCTTTCGTCTTTCTACTAAGGCATTATAGTAACGACGGATAATTTCCTGTTGTGAGGCCTTTCTCACTGCACTATCATCCACTATACAATTTCCGGCCATATTGACCCCCTATATCTGTCGGAGACTCATAGGGAGAATGCCTGTAAATAGTATTAAACATCGCTTTCAAAATAGGAAATACTTCCACATCCCTGTTATAGTTCACGGTAGTGATTCCATAAGCTTCCAAGTGATAGGGGTCAATCATATTAACATCATTTAAATCGGCTGTGGCAGCTTCATAGGCAAGGTTAACGGATGCTGCAGGGAATATTCCAAATCGGAAAGGTCTCGAACTTGGCATAACCTGCGTTAATGCCATGCTTATGCTCTTGGTAAAAAGTTGGGATAGGCAGACAGCCATTTTCCCTGAACCCGGGCCCGGTGCTGTGGACTACGATAAGAGAACGTGTAGTTTTCGATATAATCATTTTTACCGAAACCCTCGTCACTGATAATTAAAAGGTACATTGGAAGGATAAGAGGAATAGGATAATGCCGATAGACCTTAATGCCCAAAGCTTCCAATTTCTTTTGGTAGGCAATCGCACTTTCCTGTCCTGTAAAACGAGTGAGTACAACGGAACCGACATAAAGACCGTAACCCCGGAAAAGCATCGATTAAACGCAAAACATCCATATCATAGGTAATGCCGAGGTCACCTCTTACCTTATTCTTTTCGATATCTCCTGCGTGAATAGCGATAACAATTTCCGCCTCATCCTTTAATTCCCCCAGCATACGAATCTTGCTGTCCGGATGGAAACCCGGTAAAACTCTACTAGCATGATAATCATCAAACAGCTTTCCGCCAAATTCCAAATAGAGCTTTCGCCAAATTTGCGATTCTTTCCTTAATGTGCTCTGACTGCGTTCTCAAATATTGCTCATTGTCAAAAACCAATCTTATCCATGTCGTTTACCTTCCCTTTCCTACACATTTAAACCGTATTATTATACTCTTTTCTTTTGAAAATGGAATCAGGTCTATAGAACAAAAGTTTTTTTAGATTATTTTCATCATGCTCGATTTCTTTCGAGAAAAACACGACAATCCGAAGAAGATTGGGCTCTTCGGAAAAAGCAGGAAAACTTGTCTCTCTCTCTTTGAAGCATTTTCTATCATAAGATAAGCCGTATAAATCCATTCTATACTTTGATAAATAAGAGAAAATACCGGAAGAAGCGACTCCTCTTTCAGGGATAACAGGCTATATCGAAAGAAATAATAGCGAAATAGAGCCGGCAGTGTTTTTCCACTCTTCTTTTTTCCCCCGGAGAAAGATGGATAAACGTAGAACAAGGAAAATGATCTTGTTTATGGAATAAAGCACGCCATAAAGAAAAGTCCTTATTCTTTTCTTCTATCTCATTCTGCCAGGCCAAAAAGGAAGAATAACGCTTTTTTTATCTAAGAAATCATAGGATTCCTCCATCTTCCATTTTATAAGCTTTCATCTCCATGGGAATAAGAGGATTTTTGAGCATATCCGCTTTCCGGGAAAAATTGCTCTTCCCCTCTTGGAAAAATGGTAAAGCTCTTTTAAAGAAGCTGTTAAAGTCTGTAGGGAGAAAAGGAAGCTCATCAAAAGGGCACTACGAAAGGCTATTAACTGAATCAGTGCTCTTTCTTGTTCAGGAGATAAGTCTTCCCTCTCCTCTTCCGTACCACGAAGAATATCTCTGTCCCAAGCTAAAATATGACGAAAAGGCCTCTTCACAGGAAGCATTTAAGTCATATATGGCATAATTTCCATAGATTTGCTTTTATTCTGGGATAAGATACAAACTGTACAAAGAGCACCTTCTCCGGCGGATACTATGATTTTCACAAAGACCGTTAGGAAGCAGAAAGGGACAGTCCCCATTTTTCTCCAAAGGAAAATAGAAATTCCCTCTTCTTCTCTTAATTTTCGATTGCACTTTATCTCCGATTCTTCCTTTCAAGTGAAGAAACTGATTACGGCTTTTCTTCATCAACATCGATGCACCAGCCACGACAACAGCTGTCTTTACATCGGGAGGCAATACAGTGAAACATTTCATAATAGCTCGGATATTCTATATCCATTCTTTCTCTCCCTAAAGGCGGTAAATCTTCCCTCACTGTAAATTCTATACTTTTGCACTGCGATACTCCGCCATCGTTTTCGCTTTTTCTGAGCTCTTTTAATCCTTTAACGCTATCCGGATAATTTTTTTCCAAAATAGCTCCAGCATTCTTTTTAACTTGGCAAGAAGATTTCGTTCTATTTTCATCTCTTTGAAAAAAAGCTTCTTCTACCGCTTCGATATAGTCTTTCATTTCCTTTTCCGTAAGAATCTCTCCTCCTTCTATTTCTCTTACAAGGGCAGGATTCGATAAAAGGCCTCTCCCAAGCATAATGCCTTCAATTTTAGGAAATCGCGTAATAATTTTTGGGCAGTTTTCGCATTTTCAATATCTCCGTTATAAATGAGCCTGTGCTTCGTGATTTCCGTAATTTTTGAAAGGCATAAAGATCGACATTCCCTTTATAAAACTGCTTTTTGTAATCGAGGATGAACGATAATTTCTGAAAAAGGAAAGGCATTGTAAAGCGTGAACAGCGCAATAAGTTCCGTACTGTCCATAATGCCGATTCTTGTTTTTACGGATATAGAAACCTGTTTGGCAGGTCTCGGAAAAGAGCTGTAAAAAAATCTTCCAGAAAAATCCAAGTTTCTGAGCATTCCGCACCCTTTTCCCTTTGCCACTAACCGTACCGCTCGGACAACTGAGGTTTAAGTTTATTTCCGTATATCCGAGATTCTTAAGATAAGAAAAAAACTTCATGCATATGGTCCGGATTTTTTTCCCCATAATCTGCGGTATAAGATGTAGGTTCCTGTTATTTTTCACCGCCAAATCCCTGCTCTATTCTTTCCGCTGTATCGCCCCTCTTCATTTGCTGAAACAAAGGGCTGAAAATACTTATCCATTCCGGGAAAAAGCGAACATGGGTATTTCTAAGAGGATAAGAGCTTATGGATTCCAATGGGCAAAAGTAGTATTGCATGACTCTCCTTTTCTTCTATAAATTGCCTGTAAAAAGCAAGAAAGACAAATAATAAAAAGTATCTGCATGTGTAGAAAGAGATAATGCAGAATAAAAATTTTTATGGACACGATTTTTCATCATAGAGTAAGCTATTACTCCGCTGTAATTTAGAGCCAATGGATGTATGGCAGACAATATGGAAGCAATAATCAGCTGCCTTCCCTTTTGTTGTTAAATCCGCTAAAATAATGCTTGCGGGAAGTCTTGTGAAAAATTTGCGACAAAATTAAGGAAATGAGAGGCTTCATGTCCCTGTATATATTCCGTTAAAAAGCTCTGGGTATCGTATACAGTTTAAAAGATTTCCTCGAATCAGGAAAAATCAAGAAAAATAAATAACAAAAGAAAAATAATCTATTCTTCCCAGTACCTCTCTTCTGCATAGAAGGGTATAAGAAAGGAGAAAAAGAAAAACATAGCGCAATGGGAATCATTCCCAAACAGGAACATAGCAGTAAAAAGGAAAAGAAACAGAAGGGAAACAGAAAGTGATGTCTAGTAGCACCTCCTCCTTTTTAACGCAGTATAGCCATTCTCCAGCCTTTCTATCACTTCCGAAGATAACGCTTTGTTTTCTTCTTTACTAAAGCAAAAACATAAGGAAGCAAAAAGAATGGAAAAGACAAAGAAAAGAAAGCTGATACGGAAATAATCAAAAAGAGAATAATGAAATTGCAAAAAGATAAAACTCCGATAAAGAGGTATAAAGGGAAAAGGATACTCTAAGCTCGGCAGCTATGATTTGCAAGGAAAAGCAGTGTATAAAAGAAACGGACTATCCTCTTCTTCCCAGAGTAATGGTAGATAAAGGAGCGTGAAATAAAGGCTATGCTTTGTCCCAAAAAAAGTGCAATATCAGAAGCTTACAAGAATCAGGCCGTACATAAGGCCTTTTCTTGTCCTGCAAAATCGTAAAAAGCGGATAAGTCAAACTAGGATAAAAGCGCGTTTCCATAAGATACGCCGACAGAATTAATATTGTCGCCAAAGTCAGAAATTGATTCAATGCAAAGTAACGAATAAAGGGAAAAGCGGAAAAGAAAAATTCCGCATTTTTCCGACTTTTCAGGAGAAAACGAAAAAGCAGGAAAGTAAAACAATCCTGCCAAAAGAAATAAATTCCATTTTTGAAAATTCTTTTTCTAATCAAACCATCTCGTCCCTTCTGATAAAGCCTCTCCATGGACCTCTCGAACATCGGCAATAATAAAAATGCTTTATCGTCCATTTTCGTTTACCATATCCTTTAAATTACTCACTTCACGGTTACTAAGAACACAGTAAAGCATTGTAATTCCTTTTTGGTATACATTCCCTTTTCATCCAGTCCCTGTAACTCTCTATGCATATGGGTGATGATATACTGGCAATTTGATCCCTTTTTGAGAAATAATAGTAACAGACTTGGCAAAAATGCATGCCTTCCATAATCGATTCACAAACCTTGGTAAAAACATAAATGGATACTAACGCATAGAGTGCTTTGGTCACACCGAAAATCTGTAAGCCCCATAGGATAACCATGGAATCAACAAGCTGTACCAGTTTTGCCATGGAAAGATGTTTGAATTTCGTCTGTAAAATAGCCGCAAGCAGATCCGTTCCTCCTGTAGTACAGTTCGAGATAAAAACCATACCGCAACCCACGCCCATAAAAATGCTGCCAACCACAGATGCTAAGAAATAATCATCCTTTGAAGAAAATCCCAGGCAGGTAAAAACAAATAAGAAAAATGAGCAAAGTAAAGTAGAAAGAATTGTCCTTAAAAGGAACTTTCCCCCCTTGGTGAAGAAACCTACTATAAAAAGCGGAACATTGATTAAGGTATAACTAAGCCATAAAGGTACGCCAAAGAGATGCCTGATGATAATCGATACACCGGTCACGCCTCCGATAACCAGCTCTACCCTGTCATATATAGAAAGTGAAGCAACAGAAATCAAAAAACTTCCCAGTATGATAAAAATATAACTCGAATTACTCTTTTTCTATCCATTGCTCCTCCATGAATTGCCAAGACTCAATTAATTTCTTTTTAGACCAGCTATAATACTCAATTTTTTTCTTCCTATGTAAATATAGAAAGAAAACGAGACGGTTAAAAACCGTCTCGTAAAAATATTGTACCGAAATTAGCGAAGATATCTTCCGAATCCAGGCTTAGCATAGTGGTAGTCATGCTCCCGGACATAATCTCCGGTTCTCGTCTCATGGATTATAGTACCGTTTCCGGAATAAATGCCTACATGGTAAATGGTACTGGGAGAAGATCCGTAAAAATAAGGTCTCCCTGCTTGTAACTCAGACTCGGATATCTTAATCGCTTCTGCATACTGAGAACGGGAATCTCTCGGAATGGTAATACCGTGTTTTTTGAATACCTGTTGCGTAAACCCGGAACAATCGGCACCGCTCACAAGAGACGCTCCCGCAGTTCGATAGGGAAGAACGGCGATGAAGGAGCGCGCATAAGATATAATATCGCTCATATCCTTATTTGCACTTAAAGAGCTATTCCTCCAAAAGATTGGGATCTCCAAAATTATCGGTAATATCCAAGACATCCGAACTGTCCTTTTTCTTCAGAAGCCCTTTCAAGTCCATTTCTATTGTCCGTTTTAGAACGGAAAGTATTGTTTTTTTCATAGAGAGTATTATCCGTATAGGAAATCGTGCTTTCTTTACTTCCGTTCCGAGATTTAAGTCTCCTTCCATTTCCACAGTGCCGGTACTGTACTCATTTTTTCCGTTGGTGAAGACCCTGGATTCGTTCACGGATTTAAGTTTAACCACCCGTTTTCAATCCAAGCCCCGGTAGAATCAACTGTGTAGCTGTCAATGGTCTTGGAAGTTTGCAGCCACCCCTTATTGTCAAAAATAATAGCACTCGGCATATCCGTCTCCACTGCTGTCAATCCAAGCCCAAGAAGATTTCGGATAAGTTCCGTCTAAATGGTTATACCACCATTTATTTTTATCTTTTCCGCTTCCCCTTTGCCACTGCCCGGCATAGGAAGGAAAAGCGAAAAGACAGCCAAGAGCCGCTATGGAGCATAAACTTAAAAATCTCTTATTTAACATACTAAACCTCTTCTCCTAAACTTTTTATCATAATGCAAGGCTAAATATTGCACAATGGAAATGCTTAAATTGTAAGGTTTGGAGATAAAAAGTTCAGTAATTTGTAAGTAACGGGGACAAAGTAAATATCGCTAAAGTGTAGGAATCTCGTTTTGCATTAAAACGATTCGTTAATCTTCTTCAGCTCACGATACGTTGACTCATTATTCTTTAAATATCGCTCCAGAGCAGGATACTCTCTTCGTCTATCCGAAGGCAAACACCGCAACATAGACTTGCTTCACGAGGCGTAGGTGCAATTACAGAGCCGATTCCCGCATTTTGCAAATCCCGTCGCAATTTAATAGCCTGCTCATGATTATCAAAAAGGATATAGTATTTTATCATGTCTCCCTGGCTTCTTCTTTCTAAGATAAATAACAATTTTGCCAGATTCCTATTCCCTGTTTCCTAAAGAAATATTCCCTAGGACTTAACTTTGCTTTACTTATTTGCTTCAATCATTTCGAGGAAAGCACTGACACGGGTTCTCAACTGCTCCGCATCACTGTCTTCGTAGTCTGTTTCCAGACTTAATACCTTATAGCCTTCTTCCTTTAAGCGTCTTTCCACAAAATAATTTTCCGTAGCATAGAGATTACAGAACCTTTAAGTTTACATTGAGAATACCGTCTACCTGATATTCCTTCGCAAGTCTTAGGATATCGTCGATTCTTTCCGGGTTCGGAGTAAAGCAAGCGCAATGGATATTGTTAAAATACCGCTCTGTAAGGGAAGATGCCGCTTCTTCCATAGTTTGATTGTTTTCTTTTACGGTATTGGTAAAATAGCGGGTCCCCGTACAATTCTCTTCGCATACCACGATTCCGCCACTGGTTTCTACAATATTATGCATCTTCCAGTTCGGGACAGCCATAGGAGTTCCTGTAATCAAGATTCTCGGTGCATTCTTCGGCGCAATGGAAACATCCTCTTGTATTCTTCTTTTCCAACTCCTCGCAAAGACTGTTCACTTGTGCAGTTAAACGCTCCGGATCATCAAAGAAAGTAATCTGCATAATGAGAAGAACGTCTCTTCCGCTAATCGGGACACAGCTGTTCTTTTTCTACAATTATAAAGTCTTTGCAGAGCCTTTCTTTTCATTCACAATGTGAATTGCCTGATTTAACTTTATCAATATCGATTTTTATTTCCGCTAAAGTCTTCCATTACCTTTACAAAATCAAGGATTTCTGTCCCATGCGGCAATATCCTGCGGTCTTTTTCCGTTGGGAAGGTGCATAATGTGCATTTTTACATCTTCGGAAAGAATCTCATAGGCTTTCTTCTTCCCGTCACAAGTGGTCTCTCCGACAAACATATCGGCAATGTGAAATAGGGACAGGTTCTCCCCAGTCTTGCACCGACGGATGCCTTAATCAAAGGACAGGTATTGGCAGGAAGCACCTTTTTCCCCTTCCGGTACCCAGAACTGAGAACCGCCGCAAAGACCGGTAACGATTCCGTTTGCCGCAATAATTACCTCATCCGGAACAAATACGCAAAAGGTACCGATGACTTTTCTACCTTCTTTTTGCGCTTCTATCAGTTCGGCAGGACGAATCCCGTGAATGTCCGCAGCGACCATATTGAAATAGTCCATTCCCTGCGGACGGTTCTCCTGTGTTAAAAATACATCGCCGTATGCTCCCGGAAGGGCAGCACAAAGTAAGTCGTTTGTCCAGATCCATGCCAAGATCGGACCACATCTGATGGTTCTTGTCCATAATTTAACCTCCTGAATGATTTATTGCAATGTAAGCTGCAATAATCTCCGATAAACAGATATAGGTCTCTCTCCTGAAGAAAACTACTATCTGTCATGAAAAGACACCGGAAATATTCCGGTGTCTACGAGGAACTCACGTCATTAAGCTCCTTCGTACACACGTTTACAGTGATGTAAACCATTATACGAAAGGAAGAAAAACTTGAGAAATTGTGAGTTAATATAGGCAAGCTCTTTTATTTGTAAAACTTATAAATTAATAAGTTTATTGATTCCATCAGATTATTTTATATGGATTTATATCTCCGTATTCTCATCACCATAGGTAATGACATGGGTAGAGAACTCCATATCCGGCATACATTCCGCCATATCCTTACGAATCCGCTCCAAGGCCTCCAGACGCATCTCTACGGAAGTATTGGCATTTCCCTGGATAATAAAAATAGCATTCTTCGTATTCTCATCAAACTTGTAGTTTTCGCCGTCACGAACATCAATCCATGCCATGATGCCCTTCTTATCCTTGTAAACATAATCGGTTTCCGCCACATACTTCTCCGGGGCAAGAATCGGATAAAAAACATCTTCCTTTTTGCTGACCGTAAAGCAGATTTCATCCTCAATCTTATCGAAATCATGTCCTCCGATAGCAAGGAAAGAATGTAGAGACTCTACATTGTAGATATCTACAATGCTGTTAATGTTTGGCATAGAGCCGCGGCGCTTGATATTTTGAATGAGGGCTACAGCCGTAGGCGGATTCTTCTTCGTACTTCTTCCTACTGCGGAAATTGAGTCGATATAGCCCTGATTAACCGGATGCTTTTGTCGCTTCCTCCACATCACATTGTAGTGCCCACTCTTCCATCTTCTTCTGCTTCTCAAGAAAGGCGTCCGAGAGCTTTGCGGCAGGGATTTACATTTTTGGCAACGGCAATCACAATACTCTTTTTCCTAAATCGGCAATACTTTTGTCCACAATAATCTTCATAGAAAAATCTCCTTTGCTAATAATTTACTTTTTCTTCCTCCAGCAATTCCCTTTAGAGCATCAATAGCCAGCTTTACTTCTTTATCCGTATTTGCAAAGCCAAAGGAAAAACGAATTGTTCCCGTCGGATAAGTCCCCATGGTTTTTATGGGCAGAGGGAGCACAGTGCAGGCCGACTCTTGTCATAATACCATAGCGAGTATCCAGCTGAAAAGCCGTATCGGATAGTTCTCTTGTAAGAGTCTGGATGGAAACCACTCCGGTTCGCATCTCCGTGTCTTTTTCCCGATGATTTTTAATTTTCCTTCTTTTCTAAGGGCTCCAGCAGGTTAAGAAATTCTGCAGTAAGTTGCAGTTCATGCTTTCTGATTTTTTAAGGCTGCCGAAAAAGCAGTGCTCCGTAGTGAAAAAGTTCTGCATTATCCGCACCCCCGTGTAAAGATGTTTTCAATTCTGTCTATATTTTCTTCCGAGGAACTTAGAAAATGAAAATTTTCTTTATCTTCAAAACCACATTTTCTGTTCGTCTTTTTCCTCTAATAAGCTCATTTCTCCGAGCTTGCGAAGCCAATTTAATGCAGCATGCAAGCCGAAAAATTCTCGGTAAATTCGGTGTTCCGGCCTCAAAACGATCCGGCATAAACTCCGGAACTGTCTCTACATTGCTAAGACTTCCGGTTCCTCCGAAATCAAAGGTTCAATTTTTCAGAACAAGTTCATCTCGAAGAATAAAACCACCTATCCCCTGCGGTCCTAAAAAGTCCTTTTGTGCCCCTGTAAAGCAGAGAATATCGATATGCATTTTCTCCATATCGATCGGAAAAACACCGGCTGTTTGCGCCGAGTCCAGAATGAAAACCAATCCGTTTTCTTTGCAGAAGTTCCCACTTCTTCAATAGGAAGCATGGTGCCGAAGACATTACTGGCGTGGGTCATTATTACCGCCTTTGTTTCCGGACGAAGACAGGCGAAGAGCTTTTTCCGGTTTTTAAGCTGCCGTCCGACTCACACTGCACTCTTGTAAAGCTGACTCCTTTTTCCAGCTGCCTGATAGGTCTCATTACCGCATTGTGCTCCATGGAAGAAACAATGACATGGTCTCCACTATGCAGGAGCCCTTCAAAACCACATTCAGGCTTTCCGTAATATTCTTTTTGTAAATACAACATTTTTTATAGTCCGGTGCATGAAACAAGGCTCCAATCAGTTCCCTACATTCCAATACAACAGATTCCGTATCATAGGCTGTTGCATAGCCGCCCCTGGTTGACATTCGTACCGAGTTTTGTCATGTAATTGTATACCGCCCTTTGAACTTCTTCCGGCTTCGGAAAAGAGGTTGCGGCATTATCCAAATAAATTTTTCCTTTTCCATCTACCTCTCCTATACAATATTTTCCAAATCCAGCATCGTCTGAGCCGGACAGCCCTTGTAGGAAAAAAATCAGTGGCATAAATTGATTCTTTTCTGCTCAAATTCTTCTATCATATTATCCAAGTGAAGAAGCATCTTTTTTCTATCTCTTGGTAAATTCCCTCGAACTCGCTTTCGAATACAGTCGTGAAAGGAATCGTAAAATATTTCCGTTCCCTCCGTAGCTAAAAAGTTCCACCAGTCTTCTATCTTCCTTTAGATTTTTCCAGTTCCGTTGCCGGATAAAAGCTTCCCTTTATAACGTCTTCAAACAATGGCGTATCGGAGGAGATAAACATAGAAAAAGTTTACGACAAATTTCGGTTTTTGTCCGGTTTAGAAAAGCGGCAAGAGCCTCCGCATTTTCTATCCCTCGACCTTGTCCTGCAACACCGCTCATGATATCGCATCATAAATCATACCGACTTTCTGTATTCTTGCAATTTCCCGCTCCGCTTCCACTACATCATGCTCCTTATGCATAAAAGATAGGACATCCTGCAGTCCGCTTTCTATTCCGATATAAAGATGTTTATAGCCGTTCTCCGAAAGAGCCCTAAGCTCCTCGTCCGTTTTTATCCGAATGCTTGTGACAGTTGCGTCAGAATTAATTATGTCGCATTCTGGAAAAATACTGATGAATTAAATCCAGTATTTTTAAAAAGCTGAGCTGTTTTTAAACCGAAGGCACAGCTGTCTCCTAAAAAGATCTTCTTGGGCATTCCCCTCGGCGTTCTGAACGCGCCTAGCTCTTCTTCTATCTGTGGAATGGAAGCTCTCTCTAGTGCAGGTCACGAAAGAGATTGCAAAAGTAACAGCCGTTATAAGGGCAGCTGACAGTCACGGGCAACATATAAGAACTCTTCTCCATAGGAGAACGACAAATCCTTCCCTCGTAGTCCATCAAAACCTCCTTAACTCTACGTCAGCAAAACAGCCATTGTTTTTGTTAGAACTGATTCCTTCATTCTGTTATCTATCTGTTCCAACGAAGAGCATTTAACTTACAATCTGTAAAATCAGCCCGTGCGGAAGACAAACAATCGGTAAGTCCGCATTCTCGCACTTATTGCCGGTGTATGCACACAGATTTGATTATTGCAATTGATTCTGTGCATAGCACCTTCCCGCCTTTTACTTCAATAAAATTCACCTCATGCATCGCCGGATTTTCGCTCGTCATCTGACAAACTGCTTAAACTTTTCTTCAAAAGGAACTTCTTTTGGCTTCCTGATCCAGAATCATAAACTTAGTATCTTTTACGAGCTCATGTTCCAGAAGGATTTTCTCCATTTTTAAAACACGAAGTTTTTTTGAGAGGGCTTAGACAGAAGTTTTGGAATAAGATAAGACAGGCCTGCTACAAGAAGCACGACTAAGACGATTCCGATAATGACTTTTAACTCTTTTTATTCTTCATGGATTACTTCCCTATTCCCTTACTTTTTCTTCCCTTACTTTTCTTCACTTTCTTAGTTCTTTACCTTCTACCTTCTCTATTTCTTTATTTCTTTACTTCCCCGGTTCTCTATTTTTTATTTCTTTACTTCTCAGTTCTTTTCTACTCCCTATTTTTCTGTACCCTAGCTTTAGCCCCGTTTACGCAGGCAAGCTTTATTTCATCACTATTTTTCCCATTATAGCAGAGAAAAACAGAAAAACAGGGAAGCCAAGCTTCCCGTTTCCCTCTTCGGCCACAAACCGGACTTGAACCGGTGACCTTCTGATTACGAATCAGATGCACTACCAACTGTGCTATTGTGGCAACCACTGCAGTATAGCACAGGTTTTCAGCATTGTGCAAGCAAGAAATTTTGCTGCAATTCACTTTGCTTTTACAAATTGGCATCAAAAATCCGATTCTCTGCAAGAAACTATTCTTATTCCAGCTCAAAAAGCTCCGGTATAAAGCTGGTAGTATTTTCCTTTCTCGAAATCAACTTCTCATGACTTCCTCTCTCAATGATTTCTCCCTGCTCAAGCACCATGATGACATCGGAGTTCTGTACGGTGGAAAGTCTGTGGGCAATAACAAACACGGTTCTACCGGCCATCAGAGCATCCATGCCCTTCTGTACAATCGCCTCCGTTCTTGTATCAATGGAAGAGGTTGCCTCATCCATGATAAGAACAGGCGGTCGGCTACCGCAGCGCGCGCAATGGAAAGAAGCTGTCTCTGTCCCTGCGAAAGATTTCCTCCATTACCACTAAGCTCGGTATCGTATCCGTTCGGAAGTCTTGTAATGAAATCGTCTGCGCCTGCAAGGCGAGCCGCCGTACTACACTCTTCGTCGCTGGCATCGAGCTTCCCGTAACGAATATTTTCCATTACGGTACCGGTAAACAGTACGGTATCCTGCAGGATAATCCCGAGAGAGCGTCGAAGATCTCCCAAGCAAATATCATAGACATCGAAACCGTCATAAATAATCTCTCCCTTTTGAATGCTGTAAAAGCGATTCAAAAGATTGGTGATTGTGGTTTTTCCCGCTCCTGTAGCCCCCACAAAAGCCACCTTCTCACCGGGATGCGCAAAAACATTGATTCCCTTTAAAATCATGCGCTTTCCGTCATAGGAGAAATCGACGTCCCGAAGTTCCACATCCCCCAAAAGACGTTTCAGAACGACAGTGCCGTCCTCCTTTACATCCTTCCATGCCCACATTTCCGTGCGATCTGCTGTTTCCACAAGTTCTCCGTCCATGTCCTTAACGCTTACAAGACGAATATGACCGCTATCCTCTTCCTTCATTTCATCCATTAAGGCAAAGACTCTCTTTGCTCCGGCAATGCCCATCACTACGGCATTCACTTCCGACGAAATCTGCCCAACCATGCCGGCAAACTGCCTCGTCATATTGAGGAAGGGAATCACAATGGAAATGCTTAAGGCCATGCCGGAAAGAGAAAGATTCGGCACCTTATAGGTTAAAAAGAACACCGCCAAGAATAGCCACCAAGACATAAAGAATATTTCCGATATTTCCTAAAATCGGCATAATGACACTGGAATAGCGGTTTGCCGAATTGGATACGGAGAAAAGCTCGTCATTATAGCGATCAAAATCGGCTATCGCTTCCGATTCGTGATTAAAAAACCTTCACTACCTTTTTGACCGTTCATCATTTCCTGGATGAAGCCCTCGGACTTCGCCAGTTCTTCCTGTTGACGCACAAAGAAATGGCCTGACTTTCCGCCGATATCCTTTACCACACGAATCATCAGGATAGAGCCCAAAATAACGAGGAGGCTTAGCCAAGAGAGTAATATAACATCAGAAAAAAACAACCGTCACCATAGTAATAAAGGAAGACAGTGCCTGCGGAATACAAATCGAAATAAACTGCCGCATGGAGTCAATATCGTTTGTGTAATGACTCATGATATCTCCGGTCTTATTTCTGTCAAAAAACGAAATCGGAAGGTCCTGCATGCCGTCAAACATCTTTTGTCTGTATTTTTTTAAGGAGCCTTGTGTGATTGTCGCTAGATTCCAGTTATAGATAAAAAGCAGCCAGTAAAGAAATACCGTATAAAATTGCGAGGATAGTAATTTGATTAAAAATCGGCTCGAAACGGACTTCCATTCCCTGCTTTATAAGCCCTTTCCACGAGGCTGATGATTTTCTGCTGAAACAGGGACGGAATCGCCGAAACTACGGCATTGACTACAATCAAAACTAGTGTAAGAGGCAAAAAGACCGGATAAAAGCTAAAAAGTGTTTTTAGAATTCGTTTCAAAGTTGGAAAAAAGTCTTTATCAATTCCTTTCTTTTTATTCTCCATCTTTTTCCTCCTTTCTGTTCTGTGACTCATAGGTTTCCCTATACTCTTTCGAGCTTTCCATTAGCTTCTCGTGATTTCCCTGCGCAATAACGCGCCCCTTATCCATTACCAAAATGAGGTCGGAATCCTGCACGGAAGCAATTCGCTGTGCAATAATAATTTTCGTGGTATCGGGAATGAATTCCTTAAAGCCTTTTCGAATCAAGGCATCGGTCTTTGTGTCCACCGCGGAAGTCGAATCGTCTAAAATCAGGACCTTCGGTTTTTTCAAGAGTGCTCTTGCAATACAAAGTCTCTGCTTCTGTCCGCCGGAAAAATTGCTTCCTCCCTGCTCCACATGACTTTCATAGCGGTCCTTCATATTGTCAATAAACTCAGCAGCCTGAGCAAGCTTGCAGGCGTGCTCAATTTCTTCCTGCGTGGCATTTTTATTTCCCCAGCGCAGATTCTCCGCTATCGTTCCGGAAAAAGAGGATGTTCTTCTGTAAAACCACGGCTACCTGATCACGAAGTACGGTCTAAATCATAGTTCCGTACATCCACTCCGCCAACCAGAACCTCTCCTTCCGTTACATCATAAAGACGGGAAATAAGCTGGGTTAGAGAAGACTTCGCAGAACCGGTTCCGCCAATGATTCCCACCGTCGCACCGGAAGGAATATGGACCTCACATCGGAAAGTACATTTTTCTTGGCATCTTTCGAATATTTAAAGGAAACATGATGAAAATCAATGGATCCGCTTAGGACTTCCATGACCGGATTTTTCCGGATTTTTGTAAGTCGCTTTCTTCCGTAAGAACCTCTACGATTCTTCGAGTGGACTCGATGGAAATGGAAACCATAACAAAAACCATGGCAACCAGCATAAGACTCGACAAAATCAAGAAGCTATAGGTCAGTAAGGCGGAAAGCTGTCCGACATCCAGACTTAAGCCCTGTGTAATTACAACGAGGTAAGAACCGAAGCTTAAGATGAAAAGAACTCCAATATAAAGGCAGAACTGCATTAAAGGATTCGTAATCGAAACAAGCTTCTCCGCCCGAATGAACTCATTCGCAAGCTTTTTCCGCCCTATCGTTAAACTTCTTTTTTCTCGTACTCTTCCCTTTACAAAGGCCTTTACCACTCGCATCCCCTGCACATTTTCCTCGATGGAATCGTTTAAGGCGTCATAGTTTTTTAAAGACCTTGTCGAACATCGGCATAGCCTTCGCAATCAGAATCGCAAGAGAGGCTCCCAAAAACGGAATCATGAGGCAGAAAATGATAGCCATTCTTCCGCCAAGAAGAAAGGCGGCCGTAAAGGCGAAAATCATCATTAAAGGCGCACGAAAGGCCAGACGCACAAGCATCATATAGGCTATCTGGACATTACTGACATCCGTGGTCAGTCTGGTAACCAAAGAAGAGGTTTCAAATCGGTCAATATTACTGAAGGAAAAGCCCTGAATCTTTTGAAACATATCTCTTCTTAAATTTCTGGCAAAACCGGTTGATGCGGAAGACGCATAATTTCCGGCCTTGATTCCGCAAACTAAAGAAAGCATAGCCATAATCACAAGGACTATGCCATAACGCAAAATCATAGGAAGGGAAGCATCCACCTTCATCTGGTTAATCAGTCTTGCCGTAAAGAACGGAATCATGCACTCTAAAACCACTTCCGCACTGACAAAGGCGGGAGAAAGCATAGAATCTCTCTTAAATTCCCTTACGGATTTAGACAAGGTTTTTATGATTGTCATTTTCTCCTCCTAAAACTGACGAAATACAAAGCAAACGGACTTCCTATTTCTAACTTGCCCGGAACTGGCTTTCATAGAGCTCCTTGTAGAAGCCGTTTTCCTGAAGAAGCGCACTGTGACTGCCCTTCTCGATGATGTTTCCATCCTTCATCACGAGAATACAATCCGCATTTTGTATGGTGGAAAGTCTGTGGGCTACGATAAAGGCGGTTCTGCCTTTTCAGCATTTCCTGAAAAAGCACTCTGTACCTTCTGTTCCGTTCGGGTATCAATCGAACTTGTTGCCTCATCCAGAATCAAGATAGCCGGATCCATCAGCATGACTCTTGCAATGCAAAGGAGCTGCTTTTGTCCTTGGGAAAGATTTCCGCCGTCCTCGGAAAGAACGGTATCGTAGCCTTTAGGAAGCTGCATGATAAAATGGTGGCAGTGCGCCCTCTTGCAGGCCTCTTACCTCTTCCAAGCTGGCGTCTTCTTTTTCCATAACGAATGTTTTTCGAAAACGGTATCGGATTTTAACCAGGTTTCCTGCAGTACCATGCCGTAGGCTCTTCGAAGAGAAGCTTCTTCAATCTTCTCATAAGGAAAGCCGTCCAAATAAATCTCTCCTGATTGGGAGGATAAAAACGCATTAAAAGATTAATTAAAGTCGTCTTTCCGCAGCCGGTAGGGCCGACAATCGCGATTGTCTGCCCGGGCTCTACCTCCAAATTAAAGTCCGTTATCAGCTTCTGTTCCTTTTGATAGGAGAAATCCACATGGGAGAGAGTCACTTTTCCGCTGATTTCCGTTCTGAGTTCCTGCGTTTCTTTCGTTCTGTCCAGGGGTTTTTCATCCAAAAAAAGAAAAATACACGAGAGGCGGAAGCCAGAGAATTTTGCAACTCCGTAATGACAGAGGTAATGTCATTAAAAGGCTTTGCGTATTGCGTGGCATAGGCCAGTAGGGAGCTTAAACTCCCTACGGAAAGCATTCCGAGAATGGCGAGATATCCGCCTATTCCGGCAACAAGCGCATAACCCAGTGCATTTAAAAAACGAGTTAGAGGATTGACCAGAGAACTGTAGAAATTTGCCTGCATACTGGATCTGGACATCTTCTCGTTCTTCTCCCGTAGAGCTTCTCCATATCCTCTTCCTTTTGGAAAGCCTGAATCAACTTGATATTCCCTACCACTTCCGTTGTAAAGCTCGAAGTCTCCTCTCTCCTTGGACTGCCTCTGGAAATAAATATAGGCACGCTTTGCGATAAACTTGGCAATAAAGTAGGAAAGCGGGGTAATAAGAAGCAGAATAACAGCTATTTTCCACTCCAAAATAAAGAGAAATACCGCCGTTTCTATGACCGTCAGTACAGCCTGCAGAAATTGATTTAAGCCCATAAGAATCCCTTTGGGAAAAATTGCTCGATATCTGTAGTCAGTCTGCTGAGGAGGTCCCCGGGTTTCTCCCTGTCATAGTAGAAAATCGGAAGCTTCTGCATATGATGAATACAGTTTCTTCGGAGATCTTCCACGAGCTTATAGCTTAAATAGGTATTCACCTGATTCATGCACCATTGGAAAAAAACCGTAAAAACTAAGATTACAAGCATAAGAAGGAGAATCCGGTGTAAACCCGAAAAATTCACCTTACCCTCGGAAAGCAAATTGTCAATTCCCTTTCCCATCAGAATAGGAAGGTCAGGGATAAAACCACAGTTAAAAATGAGAGAAAAAAGGATAAGAATATCCAAAGCTTATAGACCTTGGCATATTGCAAAAATTCTTCGAAAGACCTTACCTTGGGTATATTTTTCTCCTCCATTTACAACTCCTCTTTTTTAAGCTGGGAAAGACAGATCTCCTTGTATACCGAAGAACTCTCCAAAAGCGCCTTGTGCTTTCCCATACCGACTATTTTTCCCCTGATCCATGACGATGATCTTATCCAGGTCTCGAATACTGGCCACCCTTTGCGAAATAATGATTTTATTCTCTACCCTTTTATAGGTGGAAAGTGCGTGTCGAAGTTTTCTTTCCGTGGCAAAATCGAGTGCAGAAGAAGAATCGTCCAAAATAAGGAATTTTGCCTCTCCCACTAAAGCTCTTGCAATACAAAGCCTCTGCCTCTGCCCTCCGGAAAAATTCTTTCCCTCCTCTGTAACAGGAAGTTCCAGTCCCTTTCCCTTTTCCTCTATAAATTCCTTCGCACAGGCCATATCGAGCGCTTCCCAGAGCTCTTTATCCTGAGCATTTTTTTCTCCAAAGTAGATTATCTCGAAGCGTTCCGGAAAAACAGCACTGCTTTTTGCGGAACCAGCGCTATAGAGCTGTAGAGCTCCTCCTTTGTATAGTTCCGCCGGTTTTTCCCGAAGAGTCGGATTTCTCCGCTATAGCAGGGGTAAAAGCCGGATAGAAGAGAAATCAGAGTCGTCTTTCCGGAACCCGTTCCTCCGATGATTCCTAAACTTTCTCCTTTTTTTACGGAGAAATTCAAGTCGGAAACGGCATATTCTCCATTATTTCCATAGGAAAAGGAAACATTTTGAAAAACGATGGCTTCTTCCTCATCCTTACGGGTATTCTCTTCCGTATTCCGCTTGGAATTATTCGAAGACGAAAATTCTGTTTTTAGCCGGAATTTTATTTCAGAATCATTCTCTGTTTCAGCGTTCTCCATGCTTCCGGATCGTTTTGATAATTCCGAAGAAGCCTCCTCCGCCTGTTCCTTTTCTATCGAAAAAAACCTCTTCCACTCTGTCTAAACTGGCGAGTCCTTTTAAAATCAAAATAATCAGTTGGCAAGCTTCAGGAGCTCTCCGAGAATCTGACTCATATAGTTCGTAAGAGCAACTACATTTCCCTGAAAAAGCCTGCCGTCGTTCACCAGTTTAGAACTAAAATACAAAATTCCCTATAAGACCGAGCTGAATAATCAGCATGCTTAGTGGATTCAGTAAGGAAGAAATCTTTCCCACTTTTACCTGCATGGCGGTATAGGCTTCATTACTTTTTTGAAAGCCCTCTTCTTCCTTTTTTTCTCTATAAAATGCACGAATCACACGGACACCGAGAATATTCTCCCGAACCTGCTTTGTGATTTTCTCCAAAGCCACTTGAATCTTCTTATACAGAGGCATGGTAATCAGCATAATCCCGAAAATAAGGACGGAAAGAAGAACCAGCACTAAGATAAATAGCAGAGAAATGGAGGGAGAAATCCGAAAGGCCATAATCACTGCCCCGAACACAATAAAGGGGGAACGGAGAAACAGGCGTAAAACCATGTTTACCGTGGATTCAATCTGGAAAATATCGGGACCAAGCCTTGTCAGTAAGGAGGAGCTTCCAACCTCATCCACATTGCTGTAGGAAAGATTCAGGACCTTATGAAATAAGGCATTGCGATAGGACTGTCCCCATGTCATCGCCACTTCCGCCGCAAAAATACTGTGCTACTATTGCGCAAGATAGACCTATTAGGGCAAGGAGCAATAAGAGAAAAAGGCTTTTCCAGATAATTGCCGCATTTCCCTTTTGAATTCCTCTATCTATCATATAGGCAATGACCATGGGAACAAAGAGCTCAAAGAGGCTTTCCAAACATTTGAAAAGCGGTGCAATGATACTCTTCCCTTTTAACTCCGAAATATACGATAATAGCCTTTTCATACATCTTCCTTTGTTCTCTAACATTTATTCCGTACACTTTAGGAATAGCCGTTCAATGATAGATAGATCATAAAATTTCTCACTCTACTTACTTTAAATACAAATCAAAAGTTCTCTTGCAAGAGGCGCTGCGGTTCTTCCGCCCGTCTCCCGTCTTCCACAAGACGCAGACCGCAAGCTTCGGATCATCCATCGGCGCAAAGCCGACAAACCAGGCATTGGTCTTCAGCTTTCCGCCTTCCTTCACTTGTGCCGATCCCGTCTTTCCGCAAACCTGATATGCCTTGGTTTTTAAAGCGGAAGCCGTTCCCTCCGTAACCACTCGAACGCATAAATTGCTTTTAAGGCATCGCTCTCGGAAGAAGACAGAAGCGGTATTTCTTCCCCTTCGGAAAATGATGACCACCGTTCCTTCTTTTGATTTCACTTCGGAAAGAATGGTCGGATAAATGAGTGTCCCGTGGTTTGCTATAGCTGAAACCATGCAAAGGTTTTGCAGGGGGCTGCAGAGAGTCTCCCCTTGCCCGATTCCGCTTTGCATCTTTAGCCAGGTTGGAGAATCCGCTGTCAAGCTAAACTGCCCGGCCTTGGAAGGAAGCCCAATGGACAAAGTCCTTGTTGTAATAAAAATCTTCCGCTAAGCTTTTTAAGGCGATTTACATCTATTTCCGATCCGATGAAAGCAAAGGCCGAGTTACAGGACTGTGCAATAGCCGACTCGAGATTCACCGTCCCGTGCACCTCGTTGTTATAGCAGTGCACCACATTTGCAGGATTGGACGGATCCGCATATTCTCCCTTACATTGAAAACTGAAATCCTGCCAGTCAGTCGGATGCTCCCTGAATATACTCTAAAGCCATAAGGAGCTTGAAAGTTGATCCCGGCGGATAAAGTCCCTGTGTTGCGCGATTTACAAGATTCCCGTCCGTATTCTCTTCGGAAATTAAACTGTCCCAATTTTTCCTGTAATTGATTCGGGTCAAAGGAAGGCGCGGATGCTATGGCAAGGATTCTTCCGCTGGAGGGTTCCATACAAACTATGCTTCCCTTTCTTCCGTCCAGTAAAGAATAGGCAAGCTTTTTGTAAATCCGCATCTAAAAGACGTAAACCAAAGGTATCTCCCTGATTTTTTTCTGTTTTCGATTTCATTCATAAACTTCTGTAAAGGGATTGATGCGGAATTGTGAGGTAATACTCCCAAGGATTCTATGCTCGTCTTTCCCTTCACGCTGTAGCCCACAGGATGAGCGAAAGCAGCGCCTCCCGGATATTCTCTACTTTCCGTTCCGTCTTCTTTCGTCACGGTTTTTGCAATGACCATGCTGTCAGCCGTTTGAATTTCCCCTCTTACTGTCTTTTTGCGCAAGATAATCAATTCTTGCATTATAAGGGCTTGCATCTTATCTTCTGCCTGAAACAGGATGAAATGACAAAAATAAACAATCATAGCAAAGAATATGAGGGCAAAGAGATAGACAATTCCTGAGCATTTCCGATTTTTGCTTTTCTTCTTATCATGGCAAGTTTCGTCTCGGAAAGTGCTTCTTCCGTCTTCTCTTCACCTGTTGTCTTCCTTCGGTCTGTTTCTCTCTTTGCTTATTGATCATGTTCTCCGATTCTTCTCTTCCCTTTTCGGCTTCTTTTTCTCTTCGCTATCTTCTCTACGCATCTTCTTCCTCCGAATCCATTTCCTGTTGTTCTGCGCTTTTCCACCTTCCTCCATTTCCACCCTCATCTTCCTCTCCTTGGATGACAAAGAGGGACTGGAAAAGGGCAAATACGATAAAACTGGAAATCAAACTGGATCCGCCGTAGCTCATAAAGGGGAGGGTTACGCCGGTGGAAGGTACAAACTTAATTGCGCCTCCAATTGTCAGAATCACCTGAATCACATAAATGACACTTTAAACCAAGAGCCACGAGTTTATAAAAGGAACTTTCCATATCTCTTCCCATCATCATCATTTGCATAAAGCAGGAAAGGCAGATGAGAATCAGGCAAATGGCAACAATCCCTCCCATTTCTTCGGAAAGAGCGGAAAAATAAAGTCATTTTCCACAATAGGAATCTTATTGGGAAGTCCCTGAAAAAGGCCAAGTCCCAAAAATCCGCCGGTACCTATCGCAAAGAGAGATTGGGTAATCTGATAGCCCTTCCCCGCCATATCTCTCCAAGGGTCAATAAAGGCATAAACTCGGGTTCGTACATGAGAAAATAAGCCGTATGACAGCACTCAGCCAAAGCGGAAACCAGTCCGCCTGCCAAGAGGTAGAGAAGCTGATTTCTCGCAACATAGAGCATAAAAACATAGGAAATAAAAAAAAGCAGGGCGGAACCCAGGTCTTTACAAAGCACCAAAATGATGCCGTGTACTGCCGCGACACAAGCAGAATGGATGACGCCTTCCCTCCCGTGTTCTTCCGAGAGAATTCCGCTATCGAAAAAACAAAGGAAAGTTTACAAATTCCGAGGCCTGAAAACGAAAACCGAAGAGACTAACACTCATCTTGGCACCAAAGTTCACCGTTCCCAGTACAAGCATCAAGAAGTAAAGATACAATCCCGATACCTGCGAAAAATATAGCGAAACTCTGAAAATCCCAAATTTTATCCACGATATAGGGAATCACTAAAACAAGGAGACTTGCCGCCATAGCAACTGCAAACTGCTTAATTGCCTTAGCTTCCTGCAGTCTTGCAAGAAGAATCCAGCCAAGAGCGAGAAAAAGGCACTGATTATTCAGTAATACCTCGTTATAGAAGGGATAGAGCTTCTTCCAAATAAGAGGATAAAGCAAAAAATAAAGAAGCTGCGGCAGATAAAAATAGATATAAAACAGATTTCCCGTCTGAAAATACAGCACCGCATAGGAAATAAAGTGAAGAAGAAGCAATATCTTATATAAAAGACCGGATAGCTTCTTTTTTCCCTCTCTGTAATCTATCGATAAATTTCGAAACAGCCCGTAGCTGTATAAAAGCATTAAAAGAATGCTGACAATCTTGGCAAAACTGCTGAAGAGATTTCCCATACCTATCCCCCTTACTAAAACGCATACTTATGAAAAGCTGCAATTCGGAAGCTTTATTTCCGAACTGTTTCTTTCCCTGAATATCTCTACTCAATTCCTTTATGAAAATGCCCTCTGGTAAAACTCTTATTCCTCTTTCCCTGAAGAACCTCTTCCACTTCATTTTTACTCTCCACCGTGAACTCCAGGCGAAGGCTGTCGGGCTTAAGGGCTGCCACTTCTTTTTCCAAACCGAATAAAGAAAAACATCGGCATTGAAGATTTGATTATAGCAGAATTTACAATACAAACGTACAGATAATTCTTTATTTTTGTCTATCTTTTTAATCCTAAAATATGGTTCTTTTTCGTGCATCCGTTTCTTGTTTTTTCAACACAGTTGGCACTCACCATCATAGGGAAGATGTCCGTAAAAGAGAAGCTCCGTCGAAAGTCCGGCATTTTTTAGCCCAAGAGGAAAAGTCTTTATCCTCCCGGAAATTCAGCTCTATCGGGAAAGTAATGGTCTCTGCACTAAAAAGTCCTTCCATACCTCTAAAGCAGAGGCATTGTAGCTGTAAAGCGTATAATCAAAAACAGAGTGAAAGTTTCTTCTTTCCACCCTCTGTAAGACAGAAACCTGATCTAAGCTTCGGAACAAAAAGGCGGAAAAAGAGAAGTTTTCTTCATTTTCCGTAAGCCAGGAAAGACAGGTCTTTCCCCGGTCTTCACGCCTTTCAATTCTTCGAAAGCGAAGCGCGGCTTCCATCCCTCTTTCTTTTATTTTCTTGGCAAAGCGCCGGATTTCCTCCTCCGAAAAAGAAGCTTCATCCAAATAAATACGCTGAATATTCTCTGCCTTAAGACATGCTTCCAGCTGCTCTTCTCTTTCAACGGATACCGTTAACCTCCCGATTTCCGGGATTTCGTCTAAATTTGGCAAGAATAGCCTCCCTTACTTTTTCACATCCCTCTCTCCTTAAGGCATTTAAGGCGGAAAGGGGAATAAATACCTCTTCTTCTCCTGTAATACGCAAAGCTTTCGGATAAAAAGCAGCTGTTTCCGAGCTTTTAAGAGCTGCTTTTTCCATTTCGTCCTTCGATGTGGCTCTCTGCTTCGCTTTTCCACGGGTTGCTCTCCAAAAATACGCTGATTCGAATATCTTCATGTTCCAAGGACAGCTCTAAAACTGCACCGCTCTCCACCTTAAGCTCCATAGATAGGGGAAGCTTTCTTTCCCGCTCTTCCATGGATTTTCGAAGAAAAGCGGTAAGTTCTTCCTCTTCCTTTCGAAAAGGACGGTCTACGAGAGCAATCATGTCCTTTGCATTGTGCTGATATAAATAGGAAGTCTCTCCCCCTCGGTCATACACCGCCTTTAAAAGTTTTCTGTCCTGATCGGAAACCGTATAGCTTTCCCCCTTTAAGGCTAAATCAAGGTATTTCCGGTAAACGGAAACTACGGTTGCCGTATACAGTTCCGACTTCATTCTTCCCTCAATTTTCAAAGAATAGGCACCGGCTTTTTAAAAATCTCCTCTAAAGAATCCAGTGTATTCATATCCTTCATACTCAGGAAATTTCCCTTTTCCCGGCTGTAGTATATGGCAGGCGACAGGGTTCCCGCACATCTTCCTCTGTTTCCGGATCGTCCTCCGAGAAGAGAGGACATAAAGCAGGCACCGGAATAGCTGTAGCACATCGCGCCATGCACAAAAACTTCCAGCTCCGCTCCGGTAGACTCATAAATATCGGAAAATATCCTTAAGAGATAGTTCTCTCGACAGTACAATTTCTCCATACTCAAAAAGAAGAGAGAGCGAAACCGCCTCTCTCGTGTTGGCTGTCATCTGGGTACTGGCATGCAGGGGTAAATCCGGATAAGCCTCCTTCAGAACTTTGGCAACACCGAAATCCTGCACGATTACGGCATCCACTCCCGCTTCCACATAGGGATCCATGTATTCCGGTAGTTTTTCCAGTTCGCTCTCTTTAAACAGCGTATTCACCGTCATAAAAAGTTTCACACCATAGAGATGACAAAACTCGATTGCCAAAAGGAGTTCATCCTCTTCCGATACGGAGGACTTTGCAAAGGCTCTGGCCGAATATTTCTGTCCTCCCATATAAACAGCATCGGCTCCGGCAAAACACCGCAGCCTTACAAACCGAAAAGGGAACCGGCAGGCGCTAAAAGCTCCGCCCTGTACTTCTCCCCCATTATTTTTCTCCTTTATTTCCTTCTGTCTCAAACAGTTTTTTCTGTGCTTTTTCTAGCTCCTGCAAGGCACCGTCCAGCTTCATCTGTGATTTCACGAGATCATGCTTTTAAGGAATAGATCTCCTTCTCCAGCTCTTCCTTTTCCTGCTCCGCCTTTTTCTGTCTTAGCCTGCTCCTGAAAAAAAGGTCATCACAAATGTTGAGTTGCAAGAGAATGGAGCGAAGGTCCTCATCCAATAATCTGTAGTTTTTAAATTCCTTTTTAAAAGAAGTAATCTTTGCATTTAAATAATTGGAAACACTGACAAGATAAGCCTCCGACTCTGTTCCGCTTACTCTGACTATCTTTCCGTCAATGATTACATCTACTGTATTTTTTTATCTCCCATTGCTTCTCACCTTTTCTCGATTATTGGACCAGACCCTAAATGTCTGTATGCACTTTCTGTTGCGACTCTGCCTCTTTTTGTGCGATCAATGAGGCCTTGCAGTAAAAGATACGGCTCAATCATATCTTCTACCGTTCCGCTGTCTTCTCCGAGACTGACTGCCAAAGTTTCGAGGCCTACAGGGGCCACCGGAATATTTATCTACAATGGCTGTAAGATAAGCCCCTGTCGTTTTTGGTCGAGCCCCAGCTTATCGACATTCAGTAAATCCAGACTTTCCTCCGCCACTTCTTTGGTAATCACACCTTCGTACTTTACATCCGCAAAATCCCGGATTCTGCGAAGCAGACGATTGGCAAGTCGCGGTGTTCCTCTGGAACGCATGGCAATACTTTTGGCCCCGTCCTCTTCAATCGGAACGGAAAGTACCTTGGCACTGCGAAGCACAATTTTCGTGAGTTCTTCCTTCTTGTAAAATTCCAGCTTACTGATGATTCCGAAACGATCTCTTAAGGGTGCCGATAAAAGGCCGGCTCTTGTCGTTGCACCGATTAAAGTAAAATGTGGCAGCTCCAAACGAAGGGAACGGGTACTGCTTTCCTTTCCAAGAAGGACATCGATTGCAAAATCCTCCATGGCAGGGTAAAGTACTTCCTCCACCTGACGATTCAATCTGTGAATCTCATCAACAAAGAGTACATCTCCTTCGGAAAGACTGTTTAAAATAGCAGCCATTTCTCCCTGGCTTTTTCAATCGCCGGTCCCGGAGGTAATCTTGCAATTTACGCCAAGCTCATTCGCAATAATATTGGAAATCGTCGTCTTTCCAAGTCCGGGAGGACCGTAAAAAAGGCAATGGTCCAGGCTTTGTTTTCTCTTTTTCGCCGCTTCGATATAAATCGAGAGCATTTCCTTCAGCTTTTCCTGACCTATATAGTCGGAAAGCATTTTTGGGACGAATCTTCGGCTCATACACCAAATCTTCCCGGCTTTCCTCCGTCTGAATTAGTCTTCTTTCCATCCCCATTCCTTAAAAAGCGAGTTTCCGTAAGGCGGATCGTAATATTTCCTCCGCATTCATCTCCTCTACATTCGGTAACTTAACGATGGCCGTCCTTGCTCTCCCTGCTTATAGCCAGAGAAAGTAAGGCCTCCATAGCTTCCTGCATGGCCTCACTAAAGCCTCCGGAAATGAGCGGTTCTTCGTTTTCCACTGCCCCCGGCAGCGCATCTTCTACCTGTAATTTATCCTTTAATTCGAGTATCAAACGTTCTGCAGACTTCTTTCCGAGACCCGGTGCCTTTTGAATACGCTTAGTATCCGCTGAAAGAATCAGTGCAATCAACTCTTCTCTTCTAAAACAGGAGAGAATCCCTGAGAGCGGTCTTCGCACCGATTCCCGAAACCGAAATAAGTTGCATGAAAAATCTCTATCCTTCTCCGTAAAAGAAACCGAACAAGTCCTGTCCGTCTTCCCGAACTGAAAAAATAGGTATGTAAGAGAAGCTCTTCTCCAATGGGAGGGCCTCGAAAAGCACTGGAAATCGGCACTCTTACACCGTACCCCAAGCCCCTGCCTCTATAATCAAACTATCCTCTTTTTTTCTCTTAAAATTCCCATGTACAAAACGAATCATGTATTCTCTTAGGCCCACTCGAAAGTTTTTCTTTTCCGGCAGCCGCTTCAAAGTGATACTTTACAAGTCCGGTATCAATGCCCTGAAACTCTCCCTGCCTTATACTCAAAGTGCACGGTGTTGCCCTTTTCCTTTGATGTAGAAGGACTGACGATTGAAGGCGGTCGGTGCCATAAGAGCGTACTCTACGCCGTCTTTAAACCACTGCGGTGCCTCTCCTTCGTAAGAGCAAACCTCGAAGTCATCCTTACTGTGATGCACAGTCCCCTGCTCTTCTCCATAGCCGATAGAAATCACACCGTATACCGTATGATTCGGGCACTCCTTCTTTACGGCATCTTTATTAAAGCTTGCGCCGACCCACCAGGTATTTAAACCGAGCTCCTGTGCATAGAGCATGATGTCTGCACTGCTGTAGCCGATTTTCTCTTCTACGCCTTCAGCAGGGATCTGCAGCAAGAATAATGAAGTTCTTGGCATTCTTGGTGATCAGCTTATCGATTAATTCTGCAAAGGCGGTACCGTCTTCCACGCGAAGTACCAGATTTAAATGATGCTCTTTATTTAAAGCCTCAATTCTTTCATTCAGCTTTTTTACAATATCCTCCGGTAAAACAGTATCCTTATACTTTCTTACCATGTGTCTTTTCTCCATAGCCTCTCTGATTGTCATTGCTCTCCTCCTAACATGTATGACTATATGTATTTTTTGAAAATAGATATCAACTTCATCAGTATAGCTTCTTTTTATCTTATTCGCTACCTCTTATTCATAGCTAAATGCATTATTCCTATCGAAGTTTCATTATGCACATTGAAATGGAATTATTCTTAGCGAAGTACCATTATACACATAGTGAAGGGGAATTATTCATATCGAAGTGCCACAATCGGATCTTCCTTCGCCGCCTTATTGGCAGGATAAATTCCGAAAGAATACACCGACAATAGCGGAAAAAGACAACGGCTATAATTACAATTCCCGGCTTTACCACTACGGTCAAATTAAATGCCATAGCCCCAAGATGAACAAGCGTACTCGCAAGAATCACGCCGATAAGCCCTCCCAGTGCGGAAAGCAGTGCCGATTCCGTAAGGAACTGCACGAGAATATCCTCCCGGCTTGCACCGAGCGCCTTTCGGATACCAATTTCTCTCGTTCTTTCCGTAACCGTAACCAGCATGATATTCATAATACCGATACCGCCAACCAGAAGGGAAATCGCCGCAATACCGCCAATTGCCGCGGAGAGACCGCCCATGACACCATCCACCTGTTTCATTTCATCCTGAACGGAAGAAATATACCAGTCCTCGGGTTTACGATTTTTTCACACGGGAAAAAAATAATTCTTGATATCCGTATTCAAGCTATTCATTTCCTCTACTGTAAAAATTCTTTTTTTCCCATAATAGCGAATCATAGAGAAAGTATCTGCGGGTCCCGTAAGAATCGTCCACGGCACAAAAGCTTCTCCGTTTTGATCTTGTGAGCCCATAAGCAGTTTTTCTATAGGACTCAAATCCTTTCGATAGACTGCGATAACGGAAAAATCCTGTACCTCTCCATGAAAGTCCGCTCGAAAATGCTTTCCTGTGGCATTTTTCGGTACCGAAAAGCTTCAGTGCCGTGTTCTCGGAAATCATGACGACAGGCTTCCTCTCACTCACGTCCTTCTCCGAAAAATGCCCTTCCGTTTAAAAATTTTTAAAGGCTGAAAAATCGGTAAAATTGTACTCTACACCGGAAAGTCCCACTTTCAGTCGATTTCTTCCCACTTTGACATCAATGCTTTCATAGGGGGTGTTGTCAGCATAGTCGAGGCGACTGCCGAAAATCCTTTTTAAAATTATTAAAATCATCCATAGTGAATTCATCACTCTCTCGCAAATCATTCCAATCCATAGAGGGATTAATCATGATAGCGGCCTGTGTCACACCGTAATTTTTATAAAGGTCGGAGAAACATCTTCCGAATGCTGTCTCCGATAGAAACGATGGAAATCACCGAACCGATTCCGATAATGATACCCGAGCATCGTCAGGAATGAGCGCAGTTTATTGGCACGAAGAGACCCAGTGCCATCTTTTACATTCTCAAGAAACATGACTTTCTCCTTTATACATACCCTCGAAAATACTCAAATCCCTAACCGGTGTCGGATTCTCATTTTTCTTATCGGAAATGAGCTTTCCGTCCGAAAAGCGAAGCATTCTGTCCGTATAGGCCGCAATATTTTCCTCATGCGTAACCACGACAACGGTTGCTCCCGCCTTATGAAGGGCGGAGAACATTTCCATGATTTCCACGGAGCTTGCCGTATCCAGATTTCCGGTTGGCTCATCGGCAAGAATCAGGGGCGGCTCATTGGTAAGAGCTCTTGCAATGGCTACACGCTGCCTCTGTCCTCCGGACATTTCATTCGGCTGATGGTGGATTCTTCCGCTAAGCCCTACCTTCTCCAGAAGCATTGCCGCTCTTTCACGCCGCGCCGCCGGAGACTTCTTATGCGCATAAATCATGGGGATTTCCACATTCCTAAGGGCGCTCATGCGACTGATTAAGTTAAAACTTTTGAAGACAAACCGATTTTCTCATTTCTAACCTTATTTAAGGTGTTCGGATCCATGGCGGCAACATCTTCTCCGTCCAGAAAATAGTTTCCCAGAGTCGGCTTGTCGAGACAGCCCAGTATATTCATGAGCGTTGATTTTCCGGATCCGGACTGTCCCATGATAGCCACAAACTCTCCTCTTTTTAATTTGCAGGTTTATTTGATTGAGTCCCAAGACCTTTACGGCTCCGGTATCATATATTTTCACTAAATCTCTTAATTCAATGAGTACATCATTCATTTTTCATCCTAGTTTGATTTTTACTACAACACCGCTTTCACTTGCACTGACACTTTCTCTGACACTGTCCTTCGGCATCTCGCTAACCGCTAATCCTTCGGTAAGACTTGCATCCGGAGCACTTACGAAATGGGCTCCCTCTTTAAAGGCAGCATCCTCCTTTAAAGGACTGACTTCTACGGAAACATCACTTTCCACGCTGTTTTTACAGGGACAATATGAATCTTCCCGTCTTCCACAAAAAGTCATCTGACTGCTTTCCATCTTCACCCGTTGTCACAGCGGAAAGCGGGAACCACAAAGACATTCTTGGCTTCGAAAGCACGATATCCGCTTTAGCGGTAATACCGGACAGGAGTCCCCTTCTTATCTCCCGTCTATTTTTATCTTAATCGGAATGACTCTTTCCGCGGTATTTCCACCCTTTGCTTCTCCTGTCGGGGAAATGGAAGAAACCTCTCCTTCCAGCTTATCCTCTCCTAAGATATCCGCACTGATGATAGCTTTCTGTCCCAGACTTAACTTTCCGATGGAATACTCGGAAACGCTGATGGAAAGTTCCAGCTGATCCAGATTTTCCACCGTAAACATGGGCTTTCCGTCCTGTAAGTTATCCGCAAACTGCCCGGCTTCCACGTTTACTCTGGTAATTGTTCCGGAAATGGGTGCTTTAATCTCAGCGGAATCTACGGCACTCTGTGCCTTCTTTAAACCTTCTTCCGCGCTCTTAATTTGCAAATCATAACTCTCGGAAACCTGCACATTGCCTCCGCTTACCTTGAAGCTTCCGAGACTTGCCTTCGCATCCTTTAAGGCACTTTCCGCCTGCTCATATTCGCTTTGGGAAATATCCCCGCTCTCCAAAAGGCTGCTCTTCCTCTGGAAATCGAGAAGCGCATTGTTATAGGCAGTTTGCACTTTGGCATATTCTGCCTTGGTATTCTTCTGTGCATCTTCCTTATTTGGCCTTTGCCAGATCAACCTGCGTCTTAGCCGCTTCCCAAAGCTTCCTCCACATCTTTGGTATCGAGCTTTTGCAATGAGCTGTCCTTCCGTGACCTTGTCTCCTTCCTTTACGAGAATTTCCTTTACCTTGGCATGGAGTGCCGAAGTAACATGCTGAGACTGGGTACTGAAACGGGACCGGAAACGCTGAGCTTTTTCCTGAATATCCGCTTTGGAAAGGCTCTCCGTATTGACAAGCATCCTGTAGCCTTACCCGGGAACAATAAATTTTTTTCAAAATAAAAAAAGAACAAAAAGAAGGAGAAGCCCGAGGAATATCCACTTCTTCTTTCCTTTTTTTCTTCTTCGGCTTTTTCGTTCAGAAGCTTCTCTACCTTTTCTGAGATATCTCCTCCCTGCTTTTCTTCTTCCTTCATTTTTCTTCTCCTTAAACTTAAAAATTCAAATATTCTTGTGATAAACTATGCTTGCCTATTATAAAACAAAAAAACAGAAAATAAATGTGAAAAATATAAAAAAATATTTTTAATATCTTGCATTTTGTGGAGGACAGATGGAAATCATTCGAAAAGATTTAGCTTATACGGAAGATAGGGCTGCGTTGGAAGTCCTCCTCTTCCTGCTTTTTCGGAATATCTCCTTAGAAGACACCCTGCTCTATGACATTGAAACGACAGGACTTAATCCGAAGTCTTCTCAGCTATATCTCCTTGGTATACTGCTTTTTCATAAAGAAAATAGTGAATTCATCCAGTATTTTGCCGAAAGCGTCCGTGACGAAGAGGAAATTTTGGAACAGTTTTTTTCAGCTTTGTCAAAACAAAGAAAGTTCTCATCAGCTTTTAATGGAGAAGGCTTTGATAACCGTTTTATTGAGGCCATGGCCAAGTCCTATGGAAAGCTTCCTCTTCACCTGAATTTAAAACAGCTTGATTTATTTAAACTGATTCGTAAAAGAAAAAAATTTTACGGATTGGAAAGTTGTTCTCTTAAATCCTGTGAACGGTTTTTAGGCATTTATCGTGAAGACCGGTGTAGCGGAGGCGAACTGATTTCCGTATACCGGGAATATTTACAGAATAAAAGACAGCGAAAAAGAATTCGTTGCTCCTTCATAATCGGGAGGATATTCAAAACCTTCCCGCTCTCTTCTCCTTTTTAGCTTATGAAAATATCTTTCAGGGGAATATCAAATTCCAAACGGCAGAGTTCTTGGAAAGCGAGAAATAAAAAAATATAAAAAATATCATCAAACGAAAAACCCTTTAGAAAACCGCGCACTTAGAATTGGAAAGCAGTTTACAAATCAAGACTTAGAATTGGAAGAAGAGCAAAAAGTCGTACTGCTAAAAAAACTTTGCCTCAGGTTTTCCCTGCCCTCTTCTGTTCCCTGTCCCTTACACTCCTCCGAAAAACTATCTCTTTAGAAATAAAAAGACAAGTCGCTTATTCTTACTGTCCCTCTCTACCAGGAGAACTTTGCTATTTTCTTTTAAAGATTACAAGATTATGAATTTATCCCTTCGGAAGACCGCGTAGTACATAAGTCCCTTAGCCTCCATGTACCCGAAGGAAATGCGGGAGAAGGCCAAGGCTTCAACCGCCTATCAAAAAAATGAAGGCCTCTTTTTCTTCCGGTATTTCAGGAAAAGAGAAAGTCTTCAAAAAAACGTATCAGGATAAAACAGTGCTTTTATTCCCTTTTAAGGAAAAATACTTTTGAGAGCATAAATCCGGTGGAATACCTGCTTAGCTTTCTTAAAAATACATTTTTTAATTTTATAAGAATATCGCTATGTTTTTCTGCTACTTTTATATCCCTTTTTCTATTTTCGCTACTTTTTCTCCAGCCTCTCATTCACAAAAGCAATGAGACCTCCCTTATCGATCATATCCTGTAAAAAGGGAGGAAAGACTGCCATATCGTAGCTTTTTACCGCTACTGATATCCCGAATTCTCCCGGCGGAAAAAAATCCACTTCCACTTCGTCTCCTCTTTGATTTCCTTTTGCCGCATCCGGGGATTCCACAATGGCCAGACCGATGTTTATGGCATTTCGGAAAGAAAAATTCTCGCAAAGCTCTCCGCAATAATACAGGAAACGCCGGAGTCCTTTAATACCTGCGGAGCATGCTCCTGGAGGAACCGCAACCGAAGTTCTTTCCGGCAATCAGTATATCGCCCTTTTTTTCATCTTTTTATGGAAGTCCTTATCGATATCCTCCATCGCGTGTGTGGCCAGAAGGCTTCGGTCCTGAATCGCCAGGTAACGTGCCGGAATAATCACATCCGTATCGACATTGTCCCCATATTTTATACAATTGCCCTTGCATTTTTCCATACCGTTCCTCTCCTATTTTCCCTTTGCTAATTTTTCTTCGCTATCCATTTTTCATTCTTAAAACAAGATGTCTCAGGCTTCGCCTTAGCCACTTGTTAAGAATAAAAACAGTTTTTCTCCACTAATGATTTCCATTTCTCAAAAATTCTATTTTTCTTCGCTATAGATTTCTATTTTTTGAAATAGTCCATATCCTTTTCGCTAAATTCTTTATTGATTCCTGTTAAAAGACGGTCTTTCCTTACAGCCCCAGCTCTTTTCGGTCCTGCGATATAGCCTAAAACTGCCGATGCCGCTGCAACCTCCGGAGAAGCCAGATAGATTTCAGAGCTTGCGTCTCCCATTCTTCCTACGAAATTACGATTGGTGGTGAAACGCATCTTTCGTGCGGTGCCAAAATCCCCATATAGCCGCCAAGACAAGGCCCGCAGGTCGGGGTACTGACTACTGCCCCGGCCTCGATTAAGTCCTTGATATAGCCCTTTTCCATCGCTTCCAGATAAATCTTCTGCGTTGCCGGAATCACAATGCAACGAAGATTTTCCGCAACATGACGACCTCTTAAAAGCTCTGCGGAGACGGCAATATCCGATAAACGACCGTTTGTGCAAGAGCCGATAACAACCTGATCAATTGGAATCTTTATCAAAAGTCCCTGATTTCATGCGTATTTTTCCGGCAAATGCGAAAAGCCACTGTAGACCGAAGCGTAGAGAGGTCAATCTCTATCACTCTCTCATACTTGGCATCCGAATCCGCTTCGTAAACGGTATACGGCTTATTTCCATGCGCTTTCATGTACTCTATTGTTTTCTCGTCAACCGGGAAAATGCCGTTCTTTCCGCCCGCTTCAATCGCCATATTACAAATGGCAAAGCGGTCGTCCATGGAAAGGGAAGAAACGCCTTCCCCGCTAAATTCGATAGACTCGTAAAGTGCGCCGTCCACTCCGATTTTTCCAATCAGGTGTAAAATCACATCCTTACCGCTGACATACTTTTGCAGCTTCCCTTTTAAGATGACCTGAATTGCTTTCGGCACCTTAAACCAAAGCTCCCCTGTAGCCATAGCGGCAGCCATATCCGTAGATCCCACGCCGGTAGAAAAGGCTCCCAGTGCCCCGTAAGTACAGGTGTGAGAATCCGCGCCGACAGAAAGCTCTCCGGCCGTAATCAGTCCCTGCTCCGGGATAAGAGCATGCTCAATTCCCATATTTCCCACATCATAATAATGCTTCAGACCGTTTTCCTTTGCATAATTTCGGCAAATCTGGGTGCACTTTGCAGAAGTAATATCCTTGTTCGGCACAAAGTGGTCCATGACAAAAACCACCTTATCTTTATCAAAGACACCTTTCCCTTGAATCTTCTCCCGCTCTCGAATCGCAACCGGAGTCGTGATGTCATTTCCATGAACCAAATCCACCTTTGCAAGAATCAGTTGACCGCTTTCCACCTTCTCCAGTCCTGCGTGCTTTGCCAAAATCTTTTGGCTCATCGTCATTCCCATCGTACTCTCCTTTATCTTCAGCATTTTTCAGAAAATACAGCTCACAACTACTCCGAAAAAACGTTTTCTCTTCTTCCTTTTTCTTCTTTGAACAAGATATACTGCGTAACGTCCATAATATATTCATTTCAAACGAGATATCGCACGCTTTGCGCACGATACTCGTTATGAATTTTAGAAAGCATTTAGATTGCTTTCTTTACATACTAGCAAAAAGTCTTGCTATAATTAAAATACATTTTTTTAGATGTTTATTATTCCTCAAAGTTATTTCTATGAATAAGATATCTGAAATGTCACGTATTGAGAAAATACATGAGAAAAACCGAGAAGATTCTATCTATAACTTTACAAAAAAGGGATGCAAATATTTATCTGAAATCCATTTTCAAAAGGATCATTTCTAAACAAAGGAGTTATATGGAACAAAATTTATCAACCTATCGTATTTTTTTGAAGTCGCAAAAGCAAGGGAACATCTCAAAAGGCTGCAGAATCCCTCTATATATCTCAACCTGCAATCTCCAAAACCATCGTGCGTCTGGAAGATAATCTAAATGTAAAACTCTTTCAAGAGAAATTCCAGAGGTAAGTCTCACCGAAGAAGGAGAGGTTTTTATTTCGTCACGTTCAGGAAGCCATTCATCATATTGAAGAAGCGGAAAATGCTCTGCAAAAAAATGAAGGACTATCATATCGGACATCTTGATATCGGTGCCAGTACGACGCTATGTCGTTATATCCTGCTTCCCTTATTTAAAGATGTTTCATGGAAGAATTTCCCGAATATCCAAATCAATTTAAAAATCAAGATAGTGCAAAAATATCCAGGTTTTGGAGGCGCAAGACATTGACATTGCACTGGTTGCCATCCCGAAGCACCTAAGTCCCAATCAAAAGGTTATTTTTAGAGCAGGAGGTGGAGGATATTTTTGTTGCATCCCCTAAGTATATCGAGAATCTAAAAGCCCTTCACGGAAATAACTTTTCTCTTTTTTCAAAATGCCACGGTGATGCTTATGGACGATAAAAATGTTTCCAGACACTACATCGATATGTATATCCGTGAAAATCAATTGGATTTTTAAGCAGGTAATTGCCTTAAACACCATGGATTTACTGATTGATTTTGCTAAAAATTGACATGGAATTTCCTGTGTCATTCGCTCCTTTGTAGAGAAAAGATCTGGAAAAATGGAAGCTTGGTGGAGATTCCCTCTATCTCCGATTCCTAAAAGGAAAATCGGTTTTATGTACCATGCCAACAATTGCTCGAAATCTCTGGAAAGTTTTATTTCCTTTTTGGAAAAAGAAAAGAAAAAGGTTAAATTGCAGATTCAGGATATAGAAAAGTAAAATAGTAACGGCTTTTTCTAGCAACAGATTCAGTCTTACACAATATAGAAGTATAGAAAGAAAGGAAATCGATTTATGGCAGAACAAAATAACAGCTCCTGCTCCTCTCACTGCGGCTCTTGCTCCGCAAATTGTCCGAGTAGAAAGAGCGGCATTGAAAAGCTTCCTTTAGGGGAAGGCTCTTCCGTAAAAAGTCATTAGCATCGTCTCCGGTAAGGGCGGCGTAGGAAAATCTACTGTCTGCTCTTTTACTTGCTTCCGCAATGAATAAAGAGGGCTTCCATGTCGGGATTTTAGATGCGGACATTACCGGACCGTCCATTCCGAAAGCATTCGGACTCCTCCATGATGGAGTAGCTTTAAGTGAGGACGGAAAGTCGATGGTTCCCGAAACCAGTAACGGCGGTGTGAGATTATTTCCACCAATTTACTTTTTGGAAAATGAAACCGATCCCGTGATTTGGAGAGGTTCTATGATTGCCAATGCGGTAAAGCAGTTCTGGCAGGAAGTAGAGTGGAAGGAAATCGATTATCTTTTTCGTGGATATGCCTCCCGGAACAGGCGACGTACCGCTTACCGTCTTCCAGTCTCTTCCGATTGACGGGGTTATGTATGACCTCTCCGCAAGATTTGGTTTCCATGATTGTGGAAAAAGCGGTTCGCATGGCGGAAAAAATGAATATCCCCATCCTGGCATTATCGAAAAATATGTCCCTATCTCCTTTTGCCCGCATTGTAATGAGAAAATCAATGTTTTTGGCGAGAGCCACATCGAGGAGCTTTGTCAAAAGAAGGCTTGGAACTCCTGCAAAGCTTCCCATCGATTCGCAAAATGCCTCCTATATGGATGCCGGGCCGTGGAAGCCATTGACACAAAAGAGAGCCTAAAGAAAGCTGTAGCTTGCTTAAAGAAGCTTATCCAATCATAAATACTTCCACTTGATATAGAAGAGCTGTAAAAATAAAACTTCTTTGATGCTGTAGAGGTCCGTTGCGGGCACGTCTCGCTAACCTCGCCACGTAGGGATACTAAGCGAAAAACAGCATTTTATTTGTTTTTCGCAAGTACTCACGGGCTCAGATTACCCGCAATGGACCTCCATAGCACTAAAACGTCCTTTTTTATTTTTTAGCTCTTTTAGAATGTTATAGGACAAAACCGAGTTATAAAAACAAAATGTATTGATAAAGGCCAAAACATCCCAACAAGCCTTTTTCAACTACACAGGACTAAAACAAAGGTTCCGGAGTACTTGTGCCCTCGCCAAGTCCGGAAGAAATCGCTTCTACCACGGCTTTTAAGGCTTCTTCTTCATCGATACCGCTACATTCCACCCTCACGGTACTGCCTTTTTCACGCCTGCAGCCATAACATTTAAAACCGATTTTTCCGATGATTTTTCCTTTCTCCGTAATACAGGACAATCTCACTCTTAAAACGGATACAGGTCTGTGTCAAAACACCTGCCGGACGAAGATGCAGTCCGGATTCATTGATAATCTTCACTTCTGCACTTGTCATTTTTTCCCCCTTTTTCCTGCTCTGAAGCGATTCTATGCTCTGCCCGATTTTTCCTATTCCTAATTTTTCTTGTTTTTTATTCTTAATTTTCTTGTTTTTCTCATTTTCCAGTTTTACTGAATACTCTCTTTTTCTTTATTCCTTCGGAGGCTTTCCGCCTTGGAAAATTCACAGCCGCAATAATCCTGTCGATACAGAGCATACTGCTTGGATAATTCTACGGAACGTAGATATCTCCCCTTCTTTTTAAAGTCGGACGGTAAAAACGAATCCCGTAACGCTCCCTCAATCTCCTCCCCAAGCTGTTTTAAAAGAGCTGCATTCTTAAAGGAGAAATACTTAAACTTGTACAGTAATAATCAAAAAGTGTATCCGGATGCTCCGCGTTCCATTTTTGCAAAGCGGGCAGTTTCCTCTAATCTACGTTGAAAGCAGGCGGTGCATCTTCTTCCCTCTCCGGTTCCTTTTCCAAGCCCCTGGCCACTTGAAGAAACTCTTCATGCGCATAATTTGTCTACATACAGGAAATAGGGAAGCTTCATTTCCTAAGAAGTCTTTTGACATTCTTTTGCACGACGACTGTATTCCGCCTCAGTCTCCAGATTCGGATTGTAAAAGAAAACTGTGATTGTAAAATATTTTTCTAAACTCTCCAATACAGCAGTCGAACATGGTGCACAACAGGCATGCAGTAAAAGTCTCGGTTTTGACTCTTCTTTTATCTCTCCGAGAATCGACTCCATGAGACACTCATAATTTTTTTCTTTTTCCATAAGCTTTTACTGCAAGAAATCCTGATTCTCTTGGAACGAACCGATTTCTGAGCTTTCTCAGAGCCTTGGCTTCAATCTGTCTGATACGCTCACGGGTGACATTAAACTCTTTTCCCACTTCTTCCAAGGTTCTCGGGTGACCATCTTCCAAGCCGAAACGAAGTACGATAACCTGTCTTTCTCTTTCCTTTAAATCATCCAGAAGGCTGTCAATATGCTCTCTCAGCATAACCGATTCTACATTTCCTTCCGGAGAAAGAACATTGGCATCGGCTACAAAATCACCTAAGTTGGAATCGTCTTCCTCTCCAATAGGTGTCTCCAGAGAAGCCGGTTCTCTGGCAATCTGCATAATTTCCTGCACTTTTTCTTCCGTCATATCCAGATGCTCTGCCAGCTCTTTTCACCGACGGCTCATAGCCGAGTTCCAGGGTCAGCTTTCTCTGCATTTTTGGACATTTTATTGATGGTTTCCACCATATGCACCGGCACACGAATGGTTCTGGCCTGATCGGCAAGCGCACGGGTTACAGACTCGCCGAATCCACCATGTCGCATAGGTGGAAAGCTTAAATCCTTTTTCCGGATCGAATTTTTCAACTCCTTTAATCAAACCCCAAATTTCCTTCCTGAACCAAGTCCAGAAAACTCATTCCGCGTCCGGTATAGCGCTTTGCAATAGATACGACAAGACGAAGGTTCGCTTCAATCAGTCTCTGTTTAGCATACTCATCTCCCGCCTGCTTCTTCATGGCAAGAGAATACTCCTCCTCTGCAGTAAGAAGCGGGACCGTACTCATTTCTTTCAGATACATCCGTACCGGATCTTCCGTACCGATTCCCTCCAAAAGATTCTACCGCATCGAGGTCAATTTCTTCTCCCTCTTCATCCTTAGCGAAATCATCATCTTCCAAGCCCAGTTCATCTTCACTGTCTTCTTTTTCATCTCCCTTTTCCAGCTTCTTTAAAGTATCCTCATCCAGAACCAGCGTAATCTTCCACCTTTATTTTTCGAGAAGAAGCAGAAAATTCTCCATTTGCTCCTCTGTAAGAGACAAATCTTTTACAGCGGTTTGAACCTCTCCCATGTCAATAGAGTTATTATTGCCCTTTGCCTTAATCATTAATTCTTCAATTATTTTCTCAAATTCTTCTCTTTCCAAGTTTTTCTTCCTTTCTTAGGACTAAGTCCAAAGGCTAATGCCGGAAACCACACTGAGCGTAAGTAAGGCTAGCGCTATCACAAGTTGTATATATTTTCTCTTTCCTCCTCCATTCTTCGCTCTATAAAAACAAATAGCCGAAGAATAAAAGCAAAAGAAAAGATAAAGGGAAAAGAACCATATTTTTCATCCGGATTACTGAGCGCCATAACCGACATAATAAAAATAATCAAGGCTATGACGCTGTACAAGATATCCATCTTGTGGTTTTGAACCTTTCCTCTTGATCTGCGCAATCATCGGTAGCCACCCCATAGTTCCGCAATCCCTTTTTAAAATGAGATAATCCAGTTTTTGCCACTGACACGCATTCCAATCGGGAAAAGGATTCCAGTTTTTATTCTTTACTGTCTTTGTCTATAAACCCTCATACATCAGAATACTCGCTGTCGTTGCTACATTTAATGACTCAATCTGTCCCTGCATGGGAATTCGAATAAGCTTATCGGAAAGTTTTGTCAAATCCTCCGAAAGGCTGTTCCCTTCATTCCCCAGCATAAAGGCGGAAGGACAACGAAAGTCTTCTTGATAAAAAAACATTTTCACCCGAAAGATGCATGGCATAAATTCGTACAGCTCGTTTTTCAACATTTTGCAAATGCTCTTCAGGTCCTCATGTATACTGAAGGAAACACGAAAGAGAGGCCCATAGTGGAACGAACTGCTTTTAGGGCTAAAGATATCCGTACACGTTTTATTCATAAAGATATGCGATATCCGGCAGCCTCCGCCGTTCGAAAAATAGTTCCCAAATTCCCCGGATCCTGAATATCCTCCAAAATAAGATAAAAATCTCCTTCCGGCTCTTTTCTCGTTTCGGAATGGCAATTTTAGCAAGAATTTCCCTGCTGGCTCTCGGTTGTCGAAATACTTTTCCATCGCTTTCTTACTGAGAAGAAAAACCCGTTCATCTTCTTTTTGCTAAGCCGTGCGGCAAGTTTCCTTCATAGCTTTCGGAAATAAATATTTGTACAAAGAGAAGAAAGAGGCAAATCCCTTAATAAGCTGTCTCCTCTCTCCTATAAAAAGCCCTTTCTTCTTCTTTTTCTTTCCTTTTTACTGAGTTCTCGAATTTCTTTTAGTAATGCATTTGCCGGTGAATCAATTCTGCGCATTCAGCCCTTACCTATCCTTCTTAACTCGAAAGGAGGATCGAAAAATCCTCACTATGAACTTGAAGTATAGCAAAAATTCGCTTCTTCGTCTAGAAGTAAAGCTCAATTTCCTCTAAATGCTCTCTCTATTTCTTCCAGTTCCAAAAGCCATACCTGGAAGAGGCATCGCTCGCCCTGTCTTAAATCACCTCGAGGAGATAATGCAATTCTTCCGATTTTTGGGACCGTCCGGCATGCAGGAACGTTTAAACTGTTGCGAAAAAGAATCTTCTATAGAAAACTTTCAAGCACTGAAGAATTTTCTTCGGGAGAATAGCTTTTCTTCTCCCTCTCTTATTATATTGCATATTTTCATCAGAAAAAGCATGACAGGCAAGGAAAAAAACAGTTTCTTTGCCGAAAAGCCGTAACGTAAATGCATGTAGAGGAAGAAATCATGCAAAAACGTAAGGTCCTAAAATTTCTTCCGTCTTCTGCTTGATCTCACCCTTTTTCATCAGGCGGCAAAAAGCTCAGGGACTGACCGGAACCCTGAATAATCTCTTCCACAATTTTTCAAAACCCTTACTTTTTCCTCATCCATGCTATCTTTTCTCGCGTTTTCCATTTCCCTAACAAAGGATCTCAGAACAGGAATAACGGTCTTTGGCACATCACAGTTCACATTATACATCGACATATGATCTGCATTGTATGTGGAAAATCCAGCGCCGATTCCGACAAATCTCCCGTACCGACAAGAAGTGCTCCTCCTTATTGGCCAAATCCATTAGAATTTGTGTCCGCTCTCTGGCCTGTGCATTTTCATAAACGACGTCACGCTTTGTTTCATCATAGGAAATATCTTTAAAATGCTGCAGCACCTCATCTTCAATGAGATTTCTCTCAATTCCGTTCCGAGAGTCTGCGCATTCCAAAGCATTGTTACGAGTAAGCTTGCTCGTTCCGAAGGAAGGCATGGTAATTGTTAAAATGTGATGTAAATCATAGCCCATAAGTCGGAAACACTCTACACAGACAAAAAGGGCCAAGGTAGAATCCAGACCGCCGCTTAAGCCTAATATGACCTTCTTCGCACCGATGTGCTGCAAGCGCTTCTTAAGTCCCTGCACCTGAATGCTGAGAATCTCTTCGCCTCTCTCATAGTCCTTTCCGGCGTCCTGAGGGAGAAACGGCATAGGATGAATAAAGCGCTTTAAAGAAATCTTCCTTTTCCGCTTTTCCGAAGAGAAGGGGGCAGAAACTCCCTGTGCTGCATAGTCTGCCTTATAAAGAGGAAACGAAACCTGTACTGCGGAATCTTCTATCGTCTCAAAAGTATTTTGCTTTATCCTCTCCTGCCATAAGACGGAAAGATCGATGTCACTATAATCATCCCTCATAAAAACGAGGAGACTCGGATAGAATCTTTCCATTTTCCGCAATCATACTGTGTGCGGAAAAGACCATATCCTGTGGACTCGGAGGACCGGCACTGGTGTGATATAAGCGTTATGTAAGCATCCGCTGGAATGCTGTACTCAAAAGCTCTTCGACTGTCATTTTTTCCGAATCAAAAGCATCGGAAGCCGTAGTATTGGCAATGACCGTTGCCCCCATCAGACAATGCGTAACCGAGGGAGGATTCGGAACCCACAGATCTTCACAGATTTCCACAGCCAGCCTGAAACGAGCTTCATTTTCCGCGGTAAAATGAAGATGCATCCCGAAGGAATCCATTCCTCTTCCGTTTCAAGAAAAATTGAATCCCATCCACCTCTTCCCTTCCTTCCGGAAATAACGCTCTTCATAGAATTCACTGTGGTTCGGAAGATGTTTTTTCGGAACAATTCCGAGGATTTTTCCTCTCTGCATTACAAACGCGGTATTATACAGCTTTCCGCGTAAAACAAAGGGATAACCGAAAACAAACAAAACCGGACTGTCTGCAGTCTTCTCGGCAAAAAATTCCGACTGCCTCCGCACAGGCTTTTTGTAAGCTCTCCTGTAAGAGCAGATCGTGAGCCGTATAGCCTGAAACGGCAAGCTCCGGATAGACCAAAAGAGAGACAGACTGCTTTTCTGCCTCTTTTCGCCCATTTCTAACATCTCTTCCACATTATAAAAAGGGTCCGCCACGCTGACCTTCGGGCTGACCAGAAGCCACTCTCACAAAATCATTCATGCTATACTCCTACTCCTCTTTTTCTTTCTCTTTCGCGGAAAATAAGGTTCTACAGCCATTTTCCACGGGAATACAAACGCATTTCCTTAATCAACTTTTTCCGGACAATCTAAAATGTATACTGTCTTTCCTTTCCTGCTCTACAAAAGGTAAAAGTATGACTGATTCTCTCAAACCCCGCCAAATCCAGAATGGAAACTCCCTCTCTCTATACTCGCTCAAGGGTCTCCGGACTCCACTCCCGAATTTCCAGAAGCTCTTCCTTCGTCAAACTGAGCAGTTTTTCGACTGCTTTTATGATATACGATATCCACACTCCAGCTCCCCTGCCATGTACAGATATTCATATTCTATACTTGTCCTGTTCCATAAATAATATAGTCAAGACAAAGGAAAAATACAAAGAAAATCAACGGTAAAGAAAGTAAATACAAGATAATAAAGCAAAGAAAGGAGAGCTATTACACTCCCCTTTCCATGTATTCTTTCGTTCCTCTTTTTCCCTTGACCAGATGCTCGATATAGTTCTCCATGGGAAAATCTCCTTCTATTGTGCGAACACGAAAGCTTATTTACATCATTCCGCCCATTCCGCCCGGAACTTGAGGCATGGGCGGCTGCGGCTCCTTGATGTCCGCTACTACCGACTCGGTAGTAAGGAGAGATGCGGCAACCGAAGCGGCATTCTGTAAAGCCGTTCTGGCAACCTTGGCCGGGTCAATGATACCGGCATCCATCATGTTAACATACTCTTCCTTATAGGCATCAAAACCGAAGTTCTGCTTGCTTTCCTTGACTTTGATTTACAATTACGGCACCTTCCAATCCGGCATTGTAAGCATGGTATACATCAGTGCTTCCAGAGCCTTCAAGACAATCTTTGCACCGGTCTTCTCATCTCCGTCAAAGCTTTATCAACCACTTTTTCTGCAGCAGCCTGCGCATGGATATAAGCGGATCCGCCTCCGGCAATAACGCCTTCTTCCACAGCCGCTCTGGTGGCATTATACTATCTTCCATACGAAGCTTTGCTTCCTTCATCTCGGTTTCGGTTGCTGCTCCTACACGGATAACGGCAACACCGCCGGAAAGCTTTGCGAGCCTTTCCTGTAACTTCTCTTTATCAAAATCGGATGTCGTCGCCTCAATCTGTCCCTCTAATCTGGGCAATTCTGTCGCTAATCTCTTTCTTCTTTCCTAAACCTTCTACAAGAGTGGTTTTATCTTTACTTACCTTAACGGACTTTTGCTCTACCGCACTGCTCAATCGTAGCATCCTTTTAAGTCTAATCCGACTTCTTCGGAAATCACTTCACCGCCGGTTAAGATGGCATATCTTTCAGCATTTCCTTTCTTCTGTCGCCATAACCCTGGAGCCTTTACGGCAACCACATTGAAAGTACCTCTTAACTTGTTGACAATCAAACAGTGGTTAATGCCTCGCCCTCAATATCTTCCGCAATAATCAGAAGCTTTGCACCGGTCTTTACAACCTGCTCAAGGAGCGGAAGAATATCCTGAATATTGGAAATCTTCTTATCGGTAATCGAAAATATACGGATCGTCCAGGTTTGCTTCCATCTTCCATATCGGTACTCATATAAGCACTGATATAGCCCGCGGTCAAACTCCATACCTTCTACAAGGTCAAGCTCGGTCTGCATGGTCTTGGACTCTTCAATGGTAATTACGCCGTCCTTCGATACCTTCTCCATCGCATCGGCAATCATCTCCCCTGCACTGTCTCCTGCTGAAATGCGGCAACCTTTGCGATTTGATCCTTTCCCTTTACCTTGGAGCTCTGCTTCTGAATGCTCTCTACGGCAGCCTCGACCGCCTTCTTAATTCCTTTTCTAAGGATAATGGGATTTGCCCCCGCCTCCAGATTCTTTAAGCCTTCAGTGACAATAGCCTGCGCTAAAACTGTTGCCGTCGTGGTTCCGTCTCCGGCTACATCATTGGTCTTGGATGCCACTTCACGAACCAGCTGTGCTCCCCATATTCTCATACGGATCCTTTAAATCAATTTCCTTGGCAATGGAAACACCGTCATTCGTGATAAGCGGTGATCCGAAGGACTTATCCAGTACCACATTTCTTCCCTTTGGTCCCAAAGTTACTTTACGGTATCGGCAACGGCGTCTACACCGGCAGCCAATGCCTTCTTGCTTCTACTCCATATTTGCACTTTCAGCTATATAATCCTCCTTGTACGGAAAAAAACCTGTTTATGTTGTTATCCTTATTCTACAATTGCCAGAATATCGCTCTGCTTTACTACAGTGTATTTTCTTACCTTCTAATTCCACTTCCGTTCCGGCATAACGAGAAAAAGAACATGCTGCCCTTTCTTTACCTGCATGCTGATTTCCTTACCGTCTACCACTCCGCCCGGTCCTACAGCCACAACAACCGCCTGACCCGGCTTTTTCCCTTATCATCTTGTCCCGGAAGAACAATTCCGCTTTTCGTAGTTTCTTCCATCTTCTCTTTTTCCAAAACAACTTTATCAAATAAAGGAACTAATTTCATTTCTTACCTCCTCGCAAATTTTGCATAAGATGCAATCACGCATTTCTTTAAACAACAATAGGCATTATAATCCGCTCTATTAGCAGTGTCAAGTATTGAGTGCTAAAATGATTGTGAAGTTTTGGTGAACAGTTTTTCCAAAATATAATTCGCTTTTTCTTACAAATAAATGAAGTTTTGCTAAAAATGAAAAGAAAACTTTTATTGTAAAATAAATAATTCTAAGTATAATTAAGAATGCAGCAGACGAATTGCCTTAATTTTGAGGGAAAGTCGATGTAAAAATAATACTTTTGGAGGTTCAGTTTTATGAAGAAGAATATTCTTATTGCAGGACTTGTTGCCATGCTTTCCACAGCCGCTGTAATGCCGGCTCTTGCCGAGGGCAGTGCAGTAGCTTTTGGCGGATCCAGCGTGAATGGGGCCGAGTCTAACGGTCACTGGGTAGCGAACAGAGACGGTTCTTGGTCTTTTATCAGTAACGAGAACGGTGCACCGATGACCGGTTGGATTATCAGTCAGCACCAGTGGTACTATCTTGGCGGTGACGGGCGTATGGTGACCGGTTGGCAGAAACTTAACTTTGCTTGGTATTATTTCTCCCCTGAACAAGGTAGAAAAATCAGCCTGTAGGCTCTCTTTACATGAACAAGTTGACACCGGACGGATATCGGGTAGATTCCAACGGAATTTGGGTGAATTAGTTTCTGTATCGACTTAATTTATGTTTTTGATGAATCGACTCCCTTTTTTGAAAATAGGAGGTCGATTTTTATTCATAATAAATATCACTTCTTTTGCTTTTCAAGGAAGTCTACTGTATAATAGAAAAAGCTGAAAAATGTAGAAATATTCGGCCCTTTATTTATCATCAATTCCGGGAGGCTCAATCCATGAAAAAGTTTTTATTATCGATAGCTTTGATTTCTCTACTCACAGCTTTTACGTCCGCTCCCGCACTGGCTGATCCTGCTACTGTAGGATACGGCGGATCCACCACTACCGTACCGGACACCTACGGACATTGGATAGCGAACAAAGACGGTTCATGGTCTTTTTATCAGTAACGACAGCTCCGCTCCTTTTTACGGCTGGATAGTAAGTAAGCACAGATGAGTACTATATCGCGGCCAACGGTCGTATGGTAAACCGGTTGGCAAAAGATTAATTTTGAAACCTACTACTTTTCCGAAAAGACTATAGATAGCCAGCCTCTTGGATCTCTTTTATATGAATAAAATGACTCGGACGGATTTCGTGTAGATTCGAAGGGAATTTGGAACGGATAAAGTCTGTACACACTTTTTGCACAGAAAAACGCAGGGTCATTGGACTCTGCGTTTTTATTCTACTCTTTCAATAAGTTTTTCAATCTTTTCATTGCTTCCTTTGTTTTTCTCCTTAGTAGAAAATGCAGTTAAGCGAAAAATAGCCTTCTCCCGCTTCTCCAAATCCGACGCCCGGAGTTCCCACCACGTAGATTTCTTCCAAAAGTTTATCAAAAAGCCCAAGAATCCATACCGCCTGGGCACTTCATCCAAATATAGGGAGAATTTTTCTCCTCCCGTATAGTAAATTCCAAGCTCATCCAAAGTTTTCATGATGATCTTCGCATTTTTCTTTATAGTAAGTTATATTTTCCTCAATCTCTTTTTCACCACGATCCGTAAATACGGCTGCAGCCGCTTTTTGCACAATGTAGGAAACACCATTAAACTTTGTTGTTTGTCTTCTTAACCACATGTTTCTAAGGGACTGTCCGGAAAAGATAAGTTCATCCGGCACCACGGTATAACCGCACCTCGTTCCGGTAAAACCGGCCTTCTTGGAGAAGGAGCAAAACTCGATAGCACATTCCTTCGCACCTTCTATTTTCATAAATGGAGTGCGGAAGATCTCCTTCTACGAAGCACTCATAAGCCGCATCAAAAAGAATGACTGCATTCTGTGTCCCTTGCATAGTCTACCCAGGCCTTGAGCCCTTTCCTGTCATACACTGCACCGGTAGGATTGTTCGGTGAGCAGAGATAGATTAAATCCGCTTGTACGGAAGCATCCGGCATGGGTAAGAATCCATTTTCTTCCCCTGCCCGAGCATAGAGAAGTTTGTTACCCTGCATAATATTAGTGTCTACATAAACAGGATAAACCGGATCCGTAACAAGGGCAGTAATGCCTCTGTCAAAAATATCCAAGATATTTCCAAGGTCAGTTTGGCTCCGTCGGAAATAAAAATCTCCTCTTTTTCCAAACGAACGGCAAATCTCTTGTAGTACTTCTGAATCTCTTCTCTTAAAAATCATAGCCTTGTTCAGGCCCATAGCCATGGAAGCTTTCGCTATGCCCATTTCATCGGAAGCTTCCTTTAATGCTTTTGACTACTTCGTTAGGTAGAGGTCTTGTAACATCTCCCTATTCCCATACGAATCAACTGATCGGACTTAGCTTCATTTTTCCTGCCATATACGAATACGCTTTTGCAATTTCCGCGAAAAGATAACTCTCCTTCACTTCCTGATAATGCCGGTTTACTTTTCACTCCCATTTCCTTCTACTCCCTTCTTTATTTAAACGGATGTCGACCGCTCCCAGAGCGATACTCGTTAAAAACAAGATGTCTCAGGCTTCTCCTGCGTCACTTGTCAAGAACCAAATCCTTTTACGAAAAACAGACCGCCGTATGCCATGCTTTATGCAGGATAATGCGTATTTTCAAAGCTGAATTTTTTCAGAACTTCATCACAATACTTCTTTTCCCCCACCACTTGGCCACGGGAAGATTCATATCCCGAAAATTCCCGCAATCGTGCTCCGTTTGACCGGGAATATCTCCTTCGTATTCAGCGATAAAAGAAAAGCAGGAAAAGTAATTCATGAATATCCTTGCTTTCCCAATCTCCTTTAATAAGAAGATAAAAATCCGGTTCGACATCCCATCGGACCGAAGTACAAAATTTTCTCTTTCCTCCGAATCATTTTCTTAAATAGGTTGCTGCAAGGTGCTCAATAGCATGCATTGCCGCATTTTTCCATAGCAGGCTCTACGTTCGGTGCGGTAAAACGAAGATCAAAGGTAGTTACTGTTTCTTTTCCTACCTTATCTTTTCTGGAAACATACACTCCGGGAAAAAGACGAGTATGATCAATCGTAAAGCTTGTAATTTTTTCCATACTATACTTCTTCCGTAACCAAAAGCCCGGAGTTCTCTTCCTTTTTCTTTATCTACTGTCGCTCCTGCCTCTTCTTTATTCATTTCCTTTTTCTTCACTGACGCCTTTACTATCCTTATTTTCCAAATCATCATCATAGTAAAATTCTACTTCCACGTCTCCACCATCCGACTCGTCTGCATAATCCGTTTTTTTCTTATCCCACGCAGTGCGAACCGCTTTATAGGCATCCTTTCCTGCATCTACAGCCAGATTTTTCGTATCTATAGCCAGATTTTTGGCAGCATACCCCAGATCCTTGGCAACGGCTTTAAAATCTTCCTTTGTTCGGGAATCCTTTAAAATCGTATAGGACCGCTTAGCGGAGTCCTTTACCTCCATGGCAGAATCCACCCATCGGTAAAAATCTCGATCCACCGCCTCGGAAAACTTCTGATACTTATACAAATAGGAAATCACACCGGCAACTGCACCTGTAAGTGCTGCCAAAAACATAAAAGAACCAAATTTTTTAGCCATGAATACCTCCTTATTCATCTATATCCCGTAATGCATTTTACTTTATTTTGAAGCTGGACTTCAACGATACAATTCTGTTAAAAATAGGATGTCCTTCCGTTGAATCCTTACAATCCACACAAAAATAACCATTCCTTACAAACTGGAAACTTTCAAGCGGCTCAGCAGATTCCAATATTTTCTCCAGATAACAATCCTTAACCGTAAGAGAATTCGGGTTGAAATTGAGACTTCGTCTTCATTCAACTTCCTTTTCCTCATCAATCAGCTGTTCATAAAGCCTAACTTCCGCAGTAAAGGCCGTTTTTGCGTCCACCCAATGAATCGTTCCCTTCGCCTTTCTTTCCGTAAATCCGGATCCCGACTTTGTTTTCGGATCATAGGTGCAATGGACAAGGGTAACCTTTCCTTCTTCATCACATTCATAGGAGACCGCTTTCACAAAGTAAGCTCCCCATAAGACGAACTTCATTCTCCATGGTAAGTCTTTTATACTTCTTAAAGGCGGATCCGGCATGAAGTCATCTCTTTTCAATATAAAGTTCTTTGGAAAAAAATGAACCTCTCTCTCCCCAGCGCCTCATTCTCCAGATTATTCGGAATAGTAAGGATTTCTCCTCGCCTTCATAATTGTCAATGATAAAGCTTAATTGGATCCAGAATTGCCATATAACGCGGTTTCTTCAACTTCAAATCTTCACGGATACAATACTCTAAAAGAGAATAGTCAGAGGAAGACTGCGCCTTGGAAATACCGGAAAAGTTTCACAAACTGTGCCAAACTTTCCTTTGTATATCCCTCTTCTTCTTAAGGCGGCAATTGCTAACCAGTCTGGGATCATCCCAACCGTCCACAATCTTGTCCTCCACAAGTTTCTTAATATAACGCTTTCCCGTTACCACATTGGTAAGATAAAGCTTTGCGAACTCAATCTGTCTCTGGCGGAAAGAAACTCACACTCTTTTACCACCCAGTCATAGAGCGGTCTATGGTCTTCAAACTCCAAAGTACAAAGAGAATGGCTAATTCCCTCTACGGCATCTTCGATAGGATGGGCAAAAAATCATACATAGGATAAATACACCACTCATCCCCCGGTATTATGATGGCTCATATGAGACACGCGGTAAAGTATCGGGTCACGCATGTTGATATTGGGACTGCCATATCAATCTTTGCACGAGCGTCTTCTCACCGTCCTGATATTTTTTCCTTCCTTCATTTTCCGTAAAAAGCCGAAGATTCTCTTCTATAGAGCGATTTCTACAGGGACTCTCTTTACCGGGGGTATTGTAATCTCCGCGGTACTCACGAATTTCCTCCGCAGTTAAATCGTCTACAAAAGCCTTTTCCTTTCTTGATCAGGAAAACTGCCTTTTCGTACATGATGGGAAATAATCCGATGCGAAAAACATTCTGTTTTCAAAATCGGCACCTAACCACTCTACGTCCTTACGAATGCTGTCCACAAACTCCGTTTTTCTTTTACAGGATTCGTATCATCAAAACGCAGGTTAAAGGTACCGTTATATTCTTTAGCGATACCGTAGTTTAGCAAAATGGACTTTGCATGTCCGATATGTAAATAGCCGTTCGGCTCCGGAGGAAAGCGGGTTTTAATTTCCTTTACCTTCCCTTCTTTTTAAATCTTCATCAATAAAATTCTCGATAAAGTTCTTGGATTCAGCTCCGTTTGCAAACTTTCCTCTGAAAATGAACGATTTTCCTCTGCCATCTTCTCCTCCTGCTTTCTACTGCAAGGCTCTTTTTAACTTTCAAAAAGACCGCCCTTATTACTATTCATAAGTTTAATCAGGTATTATCCACAAAGAGAATAAATAATCCATGTATTTATGGAAACGAAAATACGGCTTTTTACTGATGTTCCCGGAAGTGGAAGTAGGGCAATCTATTTCTTCTTTCGTACGGAAAAAGCCGAAACTTCAATACATTTTCCTAAAGAAAAATACTGTCCGTGAGAGTAGGCAAGAAGCTTCGCTTTCTCCAGCTCCAGACGTCCTTGGGAATCCAAGAGACCGCTATCCGCATGCACCGAAAGTATTCTTCCTAAAAACAAATCATGACTGCTCAGCTCCAACACCTGCTCCCACCTTACATTCCATGTTCACGGGGCACTCCCGAATCATCAGTGCACGCACAAACTGTCCTTTTTCGGGATGGAGATGAAGAAGCTCCCATTTATTGACATTTTTTCCGGAAAGAACTCCCGCCATATCCAGTTCTTTTACCATTCCTTCTGTCGGGAGATTCACCACAAATTCTCCCGTTTCCATAAGCATCATGAGAGGCATGATTTTTCGTACTGAAATAGAGAGCATGGGAGGGTCCGGAGCAAACCGTTCCTGTCCATGCAATTGTCAGCATGTTACTTTCTCCGGCTTTATTTGACAGCTCACCAGTACAGCCGGCACAGGATAAAGCATATTTCCCGCTTTCCATACTTCTTTTGCCATAACTTTCCTCCTACGATTCCCACAAAAGATCCGGTAAAATCCCCCTTTGTCCCTTCCATATCTTGTCCATCTGTTCCTCCGGAACCGGACTCGTTCCTTTTCCGCATTCAATGGTTACGGAAGGTACATTGTATTTTCTTTCCATAAAATCTTTGAAGCCTCCGGCATGATTTTCACTGTATGAATTCACAATGGTATATCCTGAATTTCTATTTACCGTCTGCGCCAGCTTTCTCCTTCTTCCACATAGAGCCTTCCCCGAGTACCAGTAAATCACTTCACCCTGAGTATGGTAGCTTATCGATGCACTAAATTTTTCTTTTCTCTGTAAATCGGCAAGCGCTTTCGATTCTATCTCCGACTCTTGGGCAGTTCCTTTATATTCATCTTTAGAAGGATAGCCCTTGGTATCCACGGTCTTTTCCCAGTTCGCATCAAAATTTTTATTCAGATTGACGACTGCTAAATTATTTTTCCATAAACGAAAATAAGAAGGCAGATTCGTTGCTTTATCCTCTTTGCCATTTCCAGTACAGCTGATTTCAGTTCCTCCGAACCGATTCCGTCTATACCGTTTTTGCACTAAGGAGACTCCGTCCAGATTAACCATAGGAACAAAATGGATGCATGTATTTTAGAAGCTCCTTCATGGGTTTCCCTTGTATAAGGAATTATTTTTCCATTTCAAAAGAGACGCGATTTCTCGCATAACGAAGCTTCGTGACTATATATCTCTGGCGTGAATGCTTCCATGAACCAGAATTTTTTTCGATGCCTCTGGATTTCCGATAGTGACACGGATATATCTCTCTTCCGTCTAGGGTCTTCCCAAAAGAGTCCAATATGATAGCAGGATAAGCATCCTTCAACTTTCTAAGATCTTCCGCCATCTCATTGTATCCGTAAACGCGATGGTCTGAAAAAGCATAATCCGTAAAAGCGGCACAGACTCGGCGGATATATTACTGGAAGAAGCGGCATTGCCATTCTCTTCAAAAACTGACTTTCCTCCGAGGAGAACGCCGGGGCGGAAAGAACGATTTCATGGTCATCCAAATCGGGACCGTCAGCATAGCTTAAACCGGAAAAAATAAGGATGACAGAAAAGCGTAATAGCAGGAATTTTTGTATTTTTCATCATAGTAACCTCTTTTCTTCTGCCATTTTAACAAAAGAGGCGAAAAACCGCAACTTTTTCTTACAAATTACAAGAATAAAGGAATTTACAATCGGTACAATAATTACAGTGAGAATCCCTGCAAGAACAATGGCAAGAGAAGACATCGCTCCTTCCACTTCTCCGATTTCCAGCGCTTTTTGCCGTTCCTATGGCATGGGCACTGGTGCCAAGTAAGTCCCTTCGCAATAGGGTGATGAATCAGGGAATACACGAAAGACGATGTTGGATAAAAATTGCCCCGAAGATACCCGTAAGCACGATTGCGGCCACCGTTAAGTTCACATATCCGCCGGTGCTCTGTGAAATCCCCATACCGATAGCTGTAGTGATGGATTTTCGGTAAAAGCGTGAAAATATGTTTCGGATGAAAGATGAAAAGAAAAGCCCTAAGGAGAATATGCTTCCTATAGAGCTTACGGTTCCAATCAGGACACTGCAAAATCTTTGCTTTAAAATTATTCTTTAATAAAGAAAACTGCTTATAGAGCGGAATGGCAAGACAAACCGTAGCCGGTGTCAGGGAAGTAATCCAAGAGGTCCGCACCAACTTTATAACTTTGATAAGAATTCGAAATATAAGGAGGATAATAATAATGAGAATGGTAGAAAGCAGTAGCAGGGTTAAGAAGCTCTGATTTAAAAGCGAGCCTTGATTTCTACAGATAGTAAAAAATAAAGATACTCAGCACAAAGCCAAAATGTTCGGTGCTTATCAATAATTTGCTCATTTTCCTTCCTCCAAATCTTGAAGACCGTTTTTCCGTATCCTGAAGAAGAAGTTCTCTTAACTCCTCTTCCCTTTTCTCCTTTTTCTTCGCTTCTTGAATAGAAGCTCTTAATATTTCTTTATCTTCCGCCGTCTCCGTTTTCGAAAGAATCCACTCTGCACAAAGCCCTGTCACGGACATCACAATAAAGGTGGACAAAAAAATAATCACAAGATAGGGAAGGAGTACCGGCATTAATATCTTACTCACCGTCATAATCCCTACAGAAGCAGGCAAAAACATAATACTCATGGTCTCCAGCAGGAAATTTCCCACCTTCCACCTCATCAAGACGAATGAGTCCTCTCATCAGAAAAATAAGCATCAGAATGAGTCCGTAAACACCCGGACGGCACAGGTAAGGTAAAAAGCTTGTTAAGTAATTCCCCTACAAGGTAAAAAGATAATCCATAAAACTTCTCGGACTAATTTCATATCCGCTTCCTCCTTATAAAACCCGTTTAGTTTATTCCTTACCGATTTTTTTTACAAGCTTTCCCAAAAATAGAGAGGTATTTTTTTCTGTGCACAAGCTTTCGAATTCTTCAGTTCTTGAATATCGCTTTACAAAAGCTTTTTGCTAAGATAGTATGCACTTAATATACACTGCGTAAAAGAAAATAGGAGGTATTTTTATGGGTGAAAAACGTTGGTCAAATAAAAAATTAGTGAGTTTAGCGATGCTGATCGCTTTGCAGGTTGTTTTAAGCAGACTTTTTCTATAAACGCATGGAATATTCGCATAGGATTAGGGTTTATCCTATGCTCTTTTGCCGCCTATACTTCGGAACGACAGAGTCTGTACTGGTTGCCGCCTTAGCGGATATTATCGGAAGCCTCGCATTTTCCACTTATCCTATTTTTCCCGGCTACACGCTCTCCATATCCCTGTCGCTTTTCTCTTTGCTACTGTTTTTAAAAGCGAAACAGAGGAAGCTTTTTATTCTGCTTTGCCGTTTTTCCTTTCTCAGTCTATTTGCAGTTTAGGACTGAACAGTCTTTGATTTCCCTGAATTCCGGCTCTCCTCTTCTGCCCTATTATGATGACCAGAGTTGTGCAGGTACTGGTTTAACGGAAGTATGCAGTTTTCACGATTAAGTTTATGGTTTTTATCTGGAAAGAAAAATATCTTTGCAGGAGATTAACTCATGACATGGGATGAATGTATGGAAGCTTTAGGAGCCAGTGCTTCTTCCGCTTCCGAAAAAGATTTTTACTCCTTTAAGGCAGTTGTTAAAAGATTGGGAAATCGGAGAATTCTCTTTCTTGTATTCATATTGCGGGAAGTAACGGTAGGGTTCCATTGCCGTTAGTCTCCAGCATATTTTGAAAAGCATGTAAATACAAAACAGGGGCTCTATATTTCTCCTCATTTTAAGAGAGCATGAACAGAGCGTTTTACTATTGATGGGGTAGAAATATCCGATTTGGAACTTGCGGAATATTCTGCCAGAATTAAAAAGAGTTGGAATTCCTGGAAAACCCAATATCTTTGATTTATTAACTGCTCTGGCCTTTTTATATTTTTCATGAAAAAAGTTGATTTTCTTGTTTTGGGGTTTCGGATTAGGAGGCAGAATGGATACCACTAACATTATCCCCGATAAAGTTTGTCATCATTGCCCATATCGGCTTAGAACATACCGCTTATACTCGAAACAGTTTAAAAGAAATCGCCAGAAAGCCGGTATCATTGCGCATAATCGACCTGTTGTTGTCATGCAGCAATCTCAGGAAGTGCTGGATGAAATAAAAAGCTGTTGCAAAGAAAAAGAAATGCCGGGCTCATCCTTGGTGACGGTCGGTATTTACTAGCTTTCCTTTCAGTATCGACAACGGATATCGGTATTTTTCCCTACAAGAACAGGGAAAGTATGCCCTTTCTCTTGGTGATTTTCAACTGGATAATGCGATGGTCATATGCGAAGCAATAGATTGCCCTAAAGACAGGGGCTATTCCATTTTCGGAAGAAGCGGTAAAACTCGGACTGTATACCGTAGAGGTGGAAGGGTCGATTCGAAATTCTCAAAAATCCTTTGATTATCTTGAGATGAACCCACAACCCTAAAGCTGTCCAAAGTTTAGTTCGTTCCGTGGAGATGTTCTTTTCCAAATTACAGAATCCTGTTTTCCGTAATGGAAGATAAAGATTACTCGGAAATGCTCCATATCTTAAAGAACAATACAGAAAGTTTCTGCTTTTCAAAAAGCGGATGACAATAGAGGCTGGATCCCGGGTTTCTCAAGTCACAATGGCAAGAAAGAAATTTTAGCCGAAATATATCTGCCATCTTTCCGCGGAGGAAGGCCTCAAGTGGAGTCTTAATGAAATATATAATGATAAGCAAAAAGCCTTCTTCTTTGCTTAGGCTCACTTTATCAAGTGGCAAGAATCAGAGCATATTGTAGAGAAACTGTAATACGCTCTACTCTTCCTCTTCCTCAAATTCCTCTTCATCGATATAAATGGAATCAAAATAGCCGGCTTTAGTATATACTTCCTCTTCTCCTTCTAATTTCCGAAATAGAAAGCTAAAGATTCCGGGCTATACTCTTTTTCTGTAATATCTCTTACATAAAAGAATAAAGACAATCATTAAAACTTCCATAGAGGATTTTCCTCTGAAACATGGATAAAATTTTCCCAACAAGAAAGCGACTCATCATAGTCTATCTCCAGAAGAAGATATTGATTTAAACGTTTATAATACCGAACAGTGGCTCCCACGTGTTTTTCTCCAAAGCTTTCCATAAAAAAGCCATGAGGATTTCCTGCTCTTCCAATTCCTTTCCTTCTTCCAAATATTCATCAGGATTTTCAATCAAAATTTTTCACGGAAGGAAAAAGAATAATCCTTTAGCTGAATAAAATCCATGATATTATAAAAAGCCGTATTGACAGAAAGATTATTCTTTCTTGCAAAGTCTTCTAAAACCTGATCATATCCTCCCGGTAAATGTACTTTTTCCACCGCTACTCTTTAACCTCCTCTATTTACAGAATAATTGAAAAATAGGACTTGTTACTCTTCCTTTTTCCATTTTGCTTTAGGATATAGGAAACTTGCTTAAGTTTTACTATACTCACATAACATAGACAAGTGCTGAAAGGATAGGGAAGTGAAGTGAAGTTGTTGGAAGAACGAATCAAAGAAGACGGACAGGTTGAGACCCGGGAATATTTTGAAAAGTGGATGGTTTTTAAATCACCAACTTGATGTTGCTCTCTTAGAACAGCTTGGAAAGAATTCTATGAAAAATTCAGGATAAGAATATTACCAGAATTCTGACAATTGAGGCTTCCAGTATTGCTCTACCTGTCTAACCACTTTAGAGTGTTCAAAGTCCCTGTTGTTTTTCGCTAAAAAGCTAAGAGTAAAAATTTAGACGGAGAACTCTACACTTCACCGTTCACTCCTATACTTATGGAAAAGACTTCACTGTAACTCTCTCAAGAAATTTTTATCTAAAGAGGATACCGTACTTCTGATTGATGATTTCCTGGCCGTTGGAAAGGCCATGAGAGAGCTTATAGATATCTGTAATCAGGCTGAAGCGGAAATTGCAGGTATCAGGTGCTATGAAAAAGGTTTTCAGTCCGGCGGAAAAGAACTGAGAGAAACCGGCTATGATGTGTACAGTTTGGCTGTGTAGACGAAATGAATGATGAGGAATGATTTATTTTTAAAGAGCAGTAAATTACGCTGTCTATGCTCAGTCCTCCTTACAACAAGTTGTCTAAGACTCTCGTTTCACCACATGTTAAGAATACTAAAGAGAAAGCTGTCAGGACATACGCTCTGACAGCTTTTTTCTCTTCCTTATGTTTTTACTTTTATCTTTGTCCCTTGTCTTTGACCTTATCCTTATCTTTGTCCTTGTCTTTCTCTTTTCTTCCGTACTTTGTACTTCTGCCTCTTGTATCTTCCCCTTGTTTCCCTTGTTCTTTTTCCTCTTTCCCTTGTTCTTCTTTTTTCTTCTTAATCATAGCCTCTAATCGCATCCACATTATCCTGTAAAATTATCACTGTGAGAATTACAATAAAGAGAAAGGAAACGAGAAGAAAAGGAAGAAGCATCCTTTTCATATCCATAGTAATGATGTCTCTCTCCCAAAAACAAAAGCTGAACTTGGTCACTATTCCTTCTTTATTTTGAACAATGTTTTGCAAATACAGTTTAGGTAAGAAGGACACCGCATCCTGTGCAGTAATACTGGGAAGAGTTCATCCAAATAAGACATAGAGCAGACTTCGAAATAATAATTTCCGTCTCGTAAGCAGGGTCACCGACAGGTCTTCCATTTTTCTTCTGATAGTACACTTTTTGCCGTACAAAATATAATGATTTCCTTCTGTTTTTCTCCTTACTAACTATCGATAAGATACTGTCCGGATGCTCTTTATATAAGCTCTCCGCATCAAAAGAACGATCACCGTTTTTATCAAAATAAATACCTTCACTGTTCTTTTGATTTTTCAGCATTTCTCCATTTTCATCAAGATAGTAGCGATTCTCCATCCAGGCATCACGAATCATATGCCCATTTTCATCAAAATAGTAGCTCTTATCCCCAAGGTCTAAGCGACCGGTATGCATTTTCCCGTCACTGTCCAGATAATATCTTTTCCCGTCCAAATCCAAAAATCCGCTTTTGCATGATTCCCTTTTCATTAAAAATAATAATAGGAACCGTCTGTTAAAGTCCAACCAACCGCTTGTCCCCATTTTTATCAATATAGATTTTCCCCTCTTCCGAATCCACAAAAGAGGAAAGATGATACTTCTCTTTATCTAAGTCTACGGTAAATTCTTTAGTATACAGATCCCCCTTTGCTCCATCGGATGACAAGGCATAGGCCAAAAATCGTGTATTTACCATTTCTGCACTGATAGGAATGGGCGAAGTATATTCTGCCTGCAAGCATCCTCTTTTTCCGCCGGTTAAGCTGTATATTATTTTTCCGCTAATCACTTTTTAATTCAACGGTAATACTGTCATGATAAGTCTCTTCACTGATATTACTGCTGACCTTAGAGTTTAGCTCCGTTAAAAGCTGACTTTACAGTTTCACTATTCGGGAAAATTTTTACCGCCTCTTCTAAACAGGACACTGCATCATCGTGCCTTCCGGCTTTTGGATAAAACGATTGGACGAGAGTAAATAATATCTTTCATCAAGCTTGAAACTTCCTTTTTCCTTTTTCCAAGCTCTGAACAGCTTCATCATACTGATCGGCTTTTAATAAGATTGTCCCCTTTTTAATAAAGAATCATAACGGACGGAGAGGAATTTAAATAATTGATTCCGCTTATGCCGAGCACGGCAGCGGCAACCGTGGCAATAATGATTTTTTTACCATGCTTTTTTGCTTTTAATTCCTTGAGGGATTCCGGCGGAACCATTGCTTTTTCATGAAAATCATCCGGATCATCGGGTATTTCACCAAAAACTCCTCTTCCGTATCTTTTATTTCTTCTTCTGCATCTTCCTTATCTTCAATCTCCCTCTTCGGAATATTCTACTCTTCTCCGGAATCCTCTATTTCTTCTCCGGAATCCTCTATCTCCTCATCCGGCTCTTCTGTTTCTTTTATCTGAATCTACCGTATTAGCTTCGGAATATAATCCTTCAATTGGATTACTTCTGCTGAAGTATCCGCTTCCGCTGCATCATCTTCTTCATCTACCGCTGCCGTTGCGTTATCTCCCATTACTTCTTCCGCTGATCCGTCTTCCTCGTTTACTTCTTCGGCCGTATCGGCTTCCTCGTTTACTTCTTCAGCCGTATCGGCTTCCTCACCTTCCTCCAGATCCTTTGCTTTTATCTCCTTTTCTCCGGTTTCAAACTCCTCAGTCTCGGACTCTACAGTTTCAGACTCCTCCGTTTCGGTCTCTTCATTGTTAATCTCTACAGTTTCAGATTCCTCTATTTCAACTTCTCTCTCGCTAGACTCTTCGGTTTCAGGTTCCGTAATTTCAGCTTCATTATCTTTCTCTTCGTTTTCAGATTCCTCTATTTCAGGCTCCCTCACTGTTTCTTGAACAAAGCTCTTCGCCTCATCTTCATTGACAGTACCCTTGTCGGAATACTCCTGAAAAGGTTTTTCCTCTTTTCCCTCCGCCTTTTTGAATAGAATGAACAGAATATGCCGTAAAACTCAAGTCCAAAAGTAAACCGCAGTTAGGACAAAACCTCTGTTTCTCGTCTACTTCCATTCCACAAAATTTACACTTCATACTGCCCCCTGCTTAATATTTCACCAAGTTTAAGTTACCATTTTCATATTCGGCAAGAAAAACATCGGAAATATTTTCCACTTCCTGCTCTTTCAATTTTTCCATAAGCCATTCTTCCGTCTTATCGATACTGTCCAGAGCCTGTAATTGAATAGTTCCGTCCGTGATTAAAAGGAAAATGAGGTTTTCTTCTCCTGCTTGGACAATAATTAACTGTCCGTTTTGCTCGAGTACTGCCTGTTTCACTGTTTTAATACTGTAAAGTCCCGCTGCTTCTCAGCTTAAACATGATCTCATGCGCTGTAAGGGCCGGCGGTCCTACACGCCTCCGTATCCAGCTTTCCTCTGGATATCACCACAACCGGTTTACCGTCAATTGCCACTTTGAAAAAGAGCTGTTGGTCTTTAACCATCTCATGCTTAAAACCAGACAAATCCAAATCATCAAAAATCACCAGATATTGCAAAAATACTGATGCTGTTATTATAAAATGACACCGCCGATAATTCCACCCAAAACATAGTTTTGCACCGCATCAATAGCGGAAGAAGGTGCGAGGTTTCCCTTCCCGGTAATATTAATCACGATGATTAAGCTGATTAAGCCCAATGCAAGCTTTTATAGCAATATTGGTATAGGATAAAATCATGATTTTTGACTCCGCATCTATAATTTCAATTTGGGGATGATAAAGTTCCATCTTCTCCAAAAGTATTTTCCCGTCCGCATAAATCACTCTGTAATACTTCTCTTCCGGAACTCGAATAATGGCCCCGTCTCAGGCTGCCTGTGTATTGATCACGATATCTTCCTTCGGGATATCCATGGTTTCGACAATTCCTCTATCAGTTTCAGAGCCGTTCCGTACCCGTCGTCAATCGCTTTATGCACTTGTATATCATTAATACGAATTCCGATTAATATCAACACCAAAAAAACAAAGCAATCAGAAAGCTCTCGTACTGCTCTGCTTTTTCTCTTTGTAATATTTAAATACACCGAAAAAGCAAGACGGAGGTGGCCAAAGCAATGAAAAAGATTTGTACCCAATTGGTCACCTCTATTCTGCTTAAAAGGTAATGTAAGTATAAAACTTCATTTACAGTTCCGCTATCGCCTCAATTTCACAAAGAACATTCTTCGGAAGTGTCTTTACCGCTACGCAGGAACAGAGCCGGTTTAGAGGTAAAATACTTCTCATATACAGCATTAAAAGTAGCAAAATCCGCCATATCAGCCAAGAAACAAGTGGTCTTTACAACCTTGGAAATATCACTTCCGCCTGCCTCAATAACCGCCTTTACATTCTTGCAGCTCTGCTCCGCCTGTGCGGAAATATCAGCCGGAATCTCTCCATTTTCAGGATTTACCGGAATCTGACCGGAAGAAATCACTAAATTTCCTACCACAAAGCCCTGAGAATAAGGACCGATAGCTGCCGGTGCATTGCTTGTTGAAATAACTTTCATAATATTCTCCTTTACTAAAAACACAATTCTCGCTATATTATGCCAAAATTAACATCGTAAAACAAGTATTAGCTTCGTCTTTAGCTAATTTCATTTTTACTTTCATTTTACTTATTTTCACTCTCCGAAATCTTCAGCATCATAAGAGTTCCGGTACGTGCACATTCCAGGATGCTCACCGTTTTCAGAGTATCCAAAAACATATTGATTCTTTCCGGGGTATCACACATTTCGATAATCATCTGGCTTCTGCTAAGCTCCGCAATTTTCGCCCCTAAAATCTGGCAATTTTTCCATAATATCTTTACGGTTGTCCCGTTTATAACGAAGCTTAACCATGAAGTTCCTGCAAAGTCCCTGATTTTTCCGTGAAGGTTCGTACTTTAATCGTATCCAGCTTCTTGTTCAGCTGTTTTTCCACCTGCTCTAAGGTTCGCTCCTCCCCGCTGGAAACAATCACCATATTGGAGATCCGCTGTCCTCCGTCTCTCCTACAGTCAAGGAATCAATATTAAAGCAACGTCTCCAAAACAGTCCTGCAACCTTTGCCAAAACACCGGAGCGGTTTTCTACAAAACAGAATAAATTCTCTTCATCAGGCCGTCTCCTCCATATCTACAAAGACTTCAAGATTCCATTTTCCTCTTTATCTAAAAAGGCTCGAAGACCATCCTTTACCTCTTTATTCTCTTTTTACGGAAAAATAGAAAGACCATACGCCTTGGAAAGCATGGATAAATCCGGATTCCCGCTTAAGTCAATCATGGAATAATGCTCTTATATGCCGTCTTTTGATACTGTCTTACCAAACCGAGAACGCCATTATGAAAAACAATGATTTTTACACCTGCGCTATATTGTCGAAGAGTCGCAAGCTCCACAGACTCATCTGAAAGGCACCGTCTCCCATGACGGCAATAATTTCCTTTTTATTCTTTCTATCTTCTAAGCAAAGCAATCTCTTTTCACAAAATAAGCGCCAATTGCCGCAGGAAGAGAATAGCCCATAGTTCCCATACCGCCCGGAGGTCAAGAAACGTCCTTCCTTCATTTTATAATGCTTACAGGACCATAGCTGATTCTGACCCACATCCGCTACATAGATAGCATCATCTTGTAATGCTAGATTCAGTTCCCTTAGGAAATAATGCGGATTGACAAGAGTAGCGTTCAACTCCTCTTTTTCTTCTTTTTCTATAAGAGCTCCGTCTCTTCTTTGATGCCGTTTAATTCTTCCATCCAATCGGGATAGGAAAGCTCCGCTTCCACATGAAGAAGGCTGTCCAGTACACTGGAAAGATCTCCTACAAAGGAATCTCCGGACCGGCATTTTTCCCGATTTCCGCAGGGATCCACATCAATATGCACCAAGGTTTTATTTTCCGTAATCAAATCAGGGCTGACTGATAGAACGATCCGCAACTCTCGCGCCCATCATGATAATGAGTTCTGCCTTATTCATGGCCTTATTTCCGTAAGACCTTCCGTTATTTCCCACCATGCCGAGTACAGCGGATCAAAGTCCTGCATCGTGCCGGGCTCCATCATAGTGCTTACTACCGGAATATTGAATTTGTGAGAAAATTCCCTTACCTTTTCAGAAACCCCCGCTAAATGAACACCGCCTCCCACGCAAAGAATCGGTTTTTACGCTGAAGACGCTGAAACAAACGCTTAATCTGCACAGGATTTCCTGCACGGTAGGTTTATAAGTACGCATTTTCAAGTCATCCGGGATATTGGAATTTCCTAAGACTTGCCTCTGCACATCAATGGGAATATCGATTAAACCGGACCTTTTCGTCCTGTCATCGCGATATGAAAAGCCTCTTTAAAGACCTTCGGAATTTCTTCCGCATTGCGAAGAGTATAACTGTATTTTACAAAGGATTCCGAGGCACCGCAGATATCCGCCTCCTGAAAGACATCCGAGCCGAGGAGACGACTCTCTACCTGTCCCGTAATCACAATAAGAGGAATGCTGTCCGCAAAGGCAGTCGCAATCCCGGTAATTACATTGGTCGCTCCGGGACCGGAGGTCACCGCACATACTCCGGGCTTTCCGCTGATTCTGGCATAACCGTTTGCTTCATGTGCCGCATTTTGCTCCGTACGAACCAAGATACTCTCTATATCTGTACTTTCCAAGCTGTCAAAAAAAGGACAAATTGCTACGCCGGGATAACCGAAAACATAGCTTACTTTTTCCAGCTCCAAACACCTGACAATCGCATCTGCTCCAGTCATCTTACCTCCACATACAATACTTCGTCTTACACCAACGAAAACCCTTCCTCACGAAAGCGCTTCTTGATTTCTTCATATGCTTTGAAATCTCGTGTTTCAATCCTTAATGTCAAATAGCAGCCGTTGATATCCGAATCCTCCACATTCATGTTGTGGTCGACCTTCGTCACGTGGCTCCGAGCTCCGCAATAATACGGGATACCTCTTCCAGCTGTCCCTGCTTTATCGAGAAAGGAAAGCGTCAGAGAAGCTTTCCTGCCGGTCTTTTAAAAAGACCGCGGCTAATGACACGGGAAAAGAATATTGACATCAATATTTCCTCCGGAAATGATACAAACCACCTTTTTCCCTTTAAGCGGAAGTTTATTAAAGAGAACCGCCGCAACGGAAACCGCTCCGGCCCCTCGAGACAATCTTCTGCTTCTCCATAAGCGTTAAAATCGCCGCGGCAATCTCATCGTCACTGACGGTAACCAGTTCATCCACATACTCTCTTACCATTTCGTAGCTTAAGTTTCCCGGAGATTTTACGGCAATACCGTCTGCAAAGGTATGCACCTCTTCCAAGCTTTCCAGCTTCTTATCCGCTACCGCCTGTACCATGGAAGCTGCTCCCTGTGCCTGCACACCGTAAACTTTACACTTCGGGTTTACTTTTCTTTTACCAAAAGGAAACGCCGGAAATCAGTCCGCCGCCACCGACCGGAACCACTACGCATCCGCGTCCTCCAGCTGTTCCATGATTTCCATTCCGATAGTGCCTTGTCCCGCCATGACATCAATATCATTAAAGGGATGAATAAAGACAGCACCGCTCTCCTTCTGGTATTCTACTGCAGCGTTATAGGCATCATCATAGACACCGTCAATCATGCGCACTTCGCTCCATAATTTCTGGTTGCTTCCACCTTGGAAATAGGTGCAATGGCAGGAAGGAAAATGGTCGACTTTGTTCCGGCTTTTTGTAGCGGCAAGTGCTACTCCTTGGGCATGATTTCCCGCCGAACATGCTACAACACCCTTTTTCTTATCCTCCTCCGAGAGTGTGGATATTTTAAAATACGCACCTCGAATTTTAAAAGAGCCGGTATTTTGCAGATTTTCCGTCTTTAAATACAAGTCACAATCCGCCTCAATTCTTGTCGCATGAACAAGATCCGTTCTGTTGATTACCGGCTTTAACACATGAGCCGCCTGGTAAACTCTGTCCAGCGTAAGTTCCATTTTCCCCTTCTTCCTGCTTATATCGCATTTTTCAATTTATGAGTATTTTTCCTCGACTTATCTTGCCTGATCCAAATCCTGAACCTGCTTCCATCCCATCTTATTTCTTAAATCTCTTCCGGTTTTCAGAAACAAGGTTTGTTCAGCTTTTGCTTCTCTCATGGCAAGAAATGCGGTCTGCTCAGCCTGGTTCTCCAGAATCCAATCCTTTGCCAAAAGCTTCCATCCTGGATATCGGAAAGAATCTTCTTCATCGCCGCCTTCACTTCCTCTCCAATGATCTTCGGACCTGCGGTATAATCACCGTACTCGGCAGTATCGGAGATGGAATAGCGCATACCTTCAAAGCCGGCATTGAAGATTAAATCCACAATCAGCTTCATCTCATGCACGCACTCAAAATAGGCATTTTCAGGCTTGTAACCTGCTTCTACAAGAGTATTAAAGCCTGCCTCCATAAGAGCGCATACACCGCCGCAAAAGCACTGCCTGCTCACCAAAAAGGTCGGTCTCCGTCTCCTCTTTAAATGTTGTCTCCAGTAAACCTCCTCTTGCTCCGCCGATTGCCGCAGCATAAGCCTTGGCAATGTCCATGGAATTACCGGACGGATCCTGTTCGCAAGCCACAAGACAAGGCACTCCCTTTCCGTCCACATACTGGGAACGAACGGTGTGTCCGGGTCCCTTCGAGCAACCATGATGACATTCACATCAGTTGGAGGAACGATAGCATGGTAGTGGATGTTAAAGCCGTGTGCAAAAGCCAGAGTCTTTCCTTTAGAGAGGTTTCCGGCAATTTCTTCCTTATAAAGCTTAGCCTGTTTCTCATCATTCACCAAAATCATGATGATATCCGCCTGCTTTGTTGCTTCGCAGTGTTTAATACGGTAAATCCGTCTTCCTTTGCCTTTGCTGCGGATTTTGAGCCTTCATAGAGACCGATTACTACATCTACGCCGCTATCGCGCAAATTTAAAGCATGGGCATGTCCCTGAGATCCATAGCCGATAACCGCTACCTTTTTTCCCTTTAAAAGACTCTGATCACAATCCTTTTCATAGTACATTACAGCCATTTTTCATTCTCCCTTTCTTATTCAGTCGGAAGGGATGAGTAAGCCATTTTTCCAAGATGAATGCTTCCCGAAAAATGCCTTTCCTCCTCTTCCTTGGTTCCTAAGGAGCAATCCGCTCCCACTCTATCGCAAGCCCATGGGCTTAGCTCATTAAATCATGTCCAATCTCAGAGCAATTACAAGTTCACACGCTATGTGATTATGCTTCTGAAAACAGTCGGTTTAGCGACTTACTCCAAATCCGTTACTGACTTCAGCTCCACCTTTCTTACATCGTAGAGCTTTTCCAGCTGGGAAATGACCTGCATCCGCATATACTCGTCCCCCGTGGAAACGATTTCAATCTTGGTGCAGCCCGGAACTTCAGTCGGTCCGGCCTGAATCGATTCAATATTATAGCCTCTCTTGCAATACAAACCGGTGATACGATTTAGTACGCCGAAGCAGTTTGTTGACAAAGGGTCAATGATGAGTTTCTTCATGCTTTCTCCTTATAAGATAATTTCCGCCACTGATTTTTCCGGGTGGAATCATCGGTAAAAACTTTCTCGTCTTTTATCAATATGGCAGTCAAGAAGAACCGGACCTGCAATAGTCTTTTCTTTCCTCTAAAAGCTTTTCTCCAGTTCAGATGGTTTATGAATGGAAAATCCTTTACCGCCGTAAAAGCTTCAATAAACTTTACAAAATCTGTCCCTCTGTCAAGAATCGTTGCGGAATACCGTTCTCGAAAAAGCGGTTTACTGCCGAACCATGCCAAGTACCTGGTTGTTTAAAAGCACTATCGTAATCGGAAGACCTTCCTTTGCTGCCGTACAAAGTTCATTGCAGTTCATGGAGAAAGAACCGTCCGAGGTAATCAGCACTGTTTCCTCTTTATTCTTGGCAAGACAGGCACCAATTGCGGCACCCAATCCGTAACCCTATCGTTTCCAAGTCCTCCGAGAAGTAGGAAAGTTCCGGGTTTCTCAAAAGCGATAATACTGTGCTGTCCACATCTGATGTTGTCCCACATCCCGTTGCCACAACCGTGTCATCCTTTGATGAAGCAGCGAAGCGTTTCAGAATATTCCGTGGATGAAAAGAGCCCTTTTCGGGAATATTCACTTTCTTATAGCTCTCAATTTCTCTCCACCACTCCGGATTCTTTCTTTCCTTTAATTTCGGAAGGACTGCCTTCATCCATTTTTTTACATCGGACTGTACCGAAAAATCAGGAAAAGATTCTTTCCAAGCTCCGCCTTATCAATATCCACATGAATGATTTTGCAATTCTTCGTATAAGCGGAAAGATTTCCTGTAGCTCTATCGGAAAAACGAGACACCGACTGCGAGCATTAGGTCACATTCGATTGCACTTTCGCTGCTTGGTAACTGCCATGCATTCCGACTAAGCCAAGACTTAAAGGATGAGAGTCCGGAAATGCAGTACGTCCCATCATACTGAGGGCAACCGGTGCATTTAACTTCTCTGCAAGAGATTGAAGATATTTTTCTCCTCCACAGGCAATAACGCCTCCTCCGGCATAAATAAATGGTTTCTTGGCACTGTTCAGAAGTTGTATAACCCCTTCTTCATCATAGGGTAATTCCGCCTTCTCCGGCATCTTGGGAAGTACCGCAATACCGTACTCACACTCATTGACCTGCACATCCTTCGGGATATCAATAAGAACCGGTCCCTTTCTTCCCGAATTGGCAATCAGGAACGCCTCTTTCATTGTCTGTTCAAGCTCGAAACATCCTTAACCATGAAGTTATGCTTCACAACAGGTTGGGTAATGGATACGATGTCCACTTCCTGAAAACTGTCTCTTCCCAAAGCTTCGGTAGCAACATTTCCGGTAATGGCAACGAGGGGTACGGAATCCAGATAGGCGTTGGCAATGCCGGTAACGAGGTTCGTAGCACCGGGTCCTGACGTTGCAATGACCACCCCGACTTTTCCGCTTGCTCTCGCATAGCCGTCAGCTGCGTGGGCAGCTCCCTGCTCATGGGCTGTCAGAACATGATGAATGCGGTCTCTCGATTGATACAGTTCATCATAGATATTTAAAACCGCACCGCCCGGGTAGCCGAAAACGGTATCCACTCCCTGTCGAATGAGTTCTTCAATTAAGATTCTTGCTCCTTTTAATTTCATTCCCCAACTCCCTTTCTCATTGAAAAAGCCTTACAGCGTAACGCTGTAAGGCTAAAAACTCTCTAACTGTCTTTATCTTTCAAATGAGGCGTTACGCAAACAATCACTACTGTCCAAGACAATAATGCCCACGAGAATAATAATGACTGTAAGTGCAACGATTGCATTCATTTCGCTTGCTCCTCCTAAAAAATATGTCTGATTATCCCATAGCCCTTTTTCTATGTCAAGAATTTTCTGATTATGGCAGGTATAACCTTTCCGGAATAAAAAAAGCGAGCAACGCTCTTTTCCCAAACTATCGCAATGCCTGGTTTATACTACAGTTCGATTCTGCCATAATTTTTCCAAAGGAGAGGCTCTTCATGGCTGGCAAAAATCATGGGTCTTTTTCCCAATATGTTCCAGAAAAATACTCCATCTTAAGCCGATTCTCTTCGTCTATTCCCGTAAAGGGTTCATCCAAAAATAAAATCTCAAACTCGCTATCATAGCCCGCAAAAAGCAAGCAGTCTTTTCATTCCTCCTGAAAACTCGAAACCCTTTTCTCTATATTTTTCACGGAAAGCAATTGTTCGAAAAATGGACTACTTTCGGATACAGTATACCGGGAGGAATGAAAGAAAGATTTTTCCACTGCAGAAAGATTTTCCAAAAGGCGATTTTCCTGAAACATCCAAGAGGCACGCAGCCTGTTTCCTCCCTTGCAGCCTCTCCCATCACAATAGAAAATGTACCGCTGTCCAAAGTATCCAGGGAAGAGAATACGCAGCAAACTGGTTTCCCCTTTCCAGAATCCCTGTAATACGATAAATCGGATGCTTCATAAAATCGAGTTCACAAGAAAAATCCTGAAACAGAACTTGATTGCCATATGTCTTTGTACCCTTTTCTATACTCAGTACCATTACACACTGCCTTTCGAAAAAATTTTTTTCAGAAGAAACAGAACGAGCCATTCAAAAAATTGGGAAAGAGCAATCATGATAATGCTCCAAGCAAAGACATCTCCCATTTCCAAGCTGACTTTTGCATCCATTAATTGATAGCCGATACTTTGCCGTACCTGTCCGATAAGCTCTGACGCGATACCACTCTTCCATGAAAGCCCCATTGCAAGCTTTGCACTGCTCAGAATCTGCGGATAGATTCCCGGAATAAAAATATAGCGAAAGCGGTTCCACAGAGAAAAGCGAAAGAGCTTTTGCCATTTCCAGAATATCCCGATCCAGATTCTTTAATCCTTCCAGAAAAATTAAAGTGAGAATACGGGAAACGCCATCAGAAGCTGATAAAAAGACAAGCTTCCTCTCCCCAGGAAGAAGAGTAAAATAATAACAAAGCTTGCACGGGAAGGCTTCTCAGCAGAAAACAGAGGGCCTCCATCAAACTCTCAAAAACGGATAACGATAGGCAAGAACGAAAAACTAAGCCTAAAAGAAAAAGCAAGTAAATAAGAGGAAAGAATTCGGACGGAACTGAAATACAAAATCCCCGTAAAAGACGCTCTTTCCATGAGAATGGCCATATGCCTTACTGTTTCAGAGGGCCCACTACAATAAAGGAATTGTTTACCAGTCTCGTAAACAATTCCCAAATCATGAGCCAAAAACATAAAAAGAATAGTTTCTTCAGTCTTTTTTTCATAAACGGATTAATGCATAAAATAGAAATCCGCTTCCGGTAAAGCACCGCCCACAGACTTCGGATCTTCTGCAAAAGTGCGGTAAAATACTGCTCCAAGTCTTTCTTCATGTCCTCTCCGTCAATAAAATGGACATTACAATTCGGAATGGCTTTCTTGGCAAGCTCTTCCTTCTCTAAAATGCCGTACTTCACCATCAAAGCCGCTGTCGTATCCGTATCCTTCTCCACTGCTTCAATGCTCTCCTGCTCTTCCTTTTAAGAAAGCTTGAACACGGTCCTTATTTTCCTCATAAGAAGACTTCTTAACAATCGTTACCGCAGTGGGAAGCTCTGTCCCTGGGAAAATCTTATTCCACTCCTCCGTTAAGGAGAACTTTCTCTCTAAAGCGGAGTTCTGTAACAGTGTGGCAGTAGCAAAGGGCTCCGGTAAAATAGCAACAACTTCCGGATTCTCTTTTAATTTTTGCCGCAATTTCGTCACATCCGTGTAAAAATTCGGCATTTGCATGAAATGGAATTTTTCTTTAATAGTATTCATCAGATATTCAGGACTGGCATCCTGCCCGGTACTGAGATAGGTCTTTCCCTCCAAGTCGGAAAATGCTTTCACTTCCGCGTTTCCGCTTACACCATAGAGAACTCCCAAGGTATTGATATTTAAAACATATAAATCTTTATTAAGTTTCTGATATAAAAACATGCCATGTTTGCAGGGAACCGTCGCAATATCCGCCTTTCCGGAAACAAATTCGGGAAGAAGCGCATCGGACTTGCCTCCATCTGGAGCTATAGGGGCAAATTATCCTTTTTCCGCTTTCTCCATAAGATGTACAAGACCGATACTGGTCGGTCCCTTAAGGCTGATGACTTTCAATGCCGACTCCGTCTCCGTCTTTGCCTCTTCCGTACTCTCTTCCACCTTTTTCCGTTGTCGCTTCAGCCTTTTTCCGTTGTCATGTCCGCTGTAACGGCTTGTGTTGTTTCTTTCTCAGACTTTTTCCCGCTGCAAGCTGCCATGCTGAGCATAACTGCAGTAGAAAGTAGTACCAATGCTATTCTTTTTCATAATAGAACCCCTTTCTTTCGTAAAACCTTATCTTACAAAATCTTGAATAAAAGATGCAGCCATTTTCTTCTAAAACAAAATGAAGTAAGTCAACACCATTTTTCTTTTAAACAAGATAAAAGTGAGCTAACGCATTTTCTCTTAAACAAGAGATAGTAAGTCCAAGGTTTTTGAATGCTATAATTTGCACTTGCAATTTCTTCCGGAACTACCGTAGCCATACTAATGCGGCCACAGAATCTATTCCCAGCTCTTTTTGCAGCATCGATATCATATTTTGTATCTCCGACCATAAGACATTCTTCCTTTTTAAATTTCCCTCCCGTAAAGCTTTCTCGATTAGGTGCGCTTTACAGAATCCCTCTCTGTCAGCTCCGTTCCGATTTCCAGAAAGAAATAATCGAAATCCGGAAATGTTTGGTGATTTGAGCGGCATCGGCTTTGCAGTAAAGTAAAAATAACCTTCTTTCCCTGTTCCGCCAGTGTTTTTATGCATTCTTCCATTCCGGGATAAAGGAAGCATCGAACATCCCTCACTTGGATAAAACTCACGATAATAGGACGAAAGGCTTCTTCCGCCTGTTTCGCATTAAACTTGTATACCTTCGTCAAAAGAATCCGTTAAAGAGGACCTATAATCTCCTCAAATTTTTCTTCAGGCTGATGATACAAAGAAAAATGATTGAGTGCGTACTGCACGGTTTCATTATTCCCGGACCGAGTCTATTATTGTTCGTCTAAATCCAAAAGTATGTTCTGATACTTTTCCCATAATACTCCTTTTATTTTTGTTAAACAAAAATACCTATCAGTTCATTTTCCATCTTTTTACCATGAAACGACCTATCTGCAATGTAAAAGTCAAGTTAGCGCGAAAGCAGAAAAACCAGTATTCTAATCCTTCGGCTTCATAGAAACGCCCCATAATATCTTTTGGAATGAACAGTATTGATAAATGCCTGGGATCAATTTCTTTTTATTTTCATCTTTACCTTTCTGGCATCCATCGAAGAAATCACAAGTATACCATACTCTTTTCTTGATCGCATAAGCACCTTCCGCCTTTATAATAGAGCTCCGTGATGACTAACCTCATGGATTCCGCGCTGCGACCTCATGCGGATAATCCGTGATAATAAAAAGTGAGCTTTTGATAATTACGATACAATGCCGATAAAGTTTGCGTCGATACGAATTGGAAAATAATAGAATACAACGCTTTATCCCAGCCAAATAGATAGCCGTTAATCAGTAAAATGACAGCATTAAAATAAAAAATAAGATTCCAAGTGTCTACTCCCCTTTTTTCAGAAAGATAAATCGCAATAAAATCCGTTCCTCCGGAGGTTGCATCCACCCAAAGACAAAAGGTAATTGCCATGGCATTCCATAATGCCGCCAAAAAATGGCGATCAATAACATATCCGAGGTTATCGGAGCCAAATGGAATAGTCCGTCAAAAACCGGTAACTAAGAGCATGATTAAGGGTAAAAAGTAAACTTTTTCCTACAAAGCGAAAACCGATATAGATAGAATTAAATTGATAGTAATATTCAGAAGAGAAAAGGAATGGAAACATTAAAGTAACTGAGTGCAATCCTTTGCGTGAGCACTGTCAGTCGTTGCCTCGGTAAAGACCTCCGGCTGAAACAAAAAGTCTTTAGATTTAATGCCATAGAAGTCCGCCTGCAATAACTCCAAAAAGGCGCTTAAAATCTTCTTTCAATTTATTTTCATTGCTTTCCTCCCAAAAACATTTTCCTCTATTCTAACATTGGAGTCCATTTTTGGAAAGACTTTGCTAAGAAAAGGGTTTTTCCTCTTTATAGAAATGAAAATATACAAGGTGATTCGAAAAATCTTGAGAACAAAGAAAAACACCGAGCTTTTGCGCCAATTCATGCAACATACTCGGTGTTTTTATTCCCTGCAGGAGATGGGACTTGAACCCACACGCCCTAACGGACACAAGATCCTTAGTCTTGCCTGTCTGCCATTCCAGCACTCCCCGCGCAACAAATGGTATACTACCATAATGTTCCGCGACATGCAAGAACTTTTTCACGGAAGATTTTCTCAAAAATAAAAATTATTTTGCGTCTTCCACTGCTTTTTCTTTTCTTGGCTCCACTGCTTCTTCTCCGAACATTCTTTTTCTTCTCCACTTTTTCCTCAAGCTTTGTCCGTTTCGCCTTCTTTTTCCACATCGGAAGTTGTATTCACTTCCGCCTGTTCTTTTACGAGCTCTCTTTTTACTCCTCTTCTTTCCTCTTTCTGCTTTAGCTTCCGTCTCTTCCGTCTTCAGTTTCTTAGCTTTTTGCCTCTTTTGTTACTTTCTTTTCTTTTGGGGTTTCTTTTGACAGTGTTCTCGTAATTCCTGATTCTTTGTCCTGCTTTTTCGCCTTCGACACAGAGCTTATCGACGTTTGCTTTCTTTTACCCTCATGATTCTTTCCCTTCTTCTTCTCCTTTGTTTCTTCATTGTGCCTTCCGTTATTATTTCCGATTTAGTATCCGAGATTTCACGCTCTTCCGCAGAGTTTTCTTTAGTTTCTCTCCTACTCTTATCATGGACTTCGTAATCGGATCCCACAAACTGAATCTGATTCTGTGCTTTTTCTGCAAGAAGCTTTTATTAGGACTTTCTTTAAGTATGGAAGTAGTGTTTTCTTCTTTTTCTGTAGCTTCAGCACTTGCCTTCGAATCCTCCAAGGCGTCTTCTGCATTTTCCTCTATTTTTCCCCGGTCACTCGCATCTTCAAAGGAAATAGCAATTTCAGAGCCTGAATCCGCTTGGGGAGTCACATCTCCCGCATTTATGGCAAGAACGATATCATGTAATGCCGAGCTGCTCTTCCTCCACCAAGGATTGTAGTTCTTCACTTCTCTTCCCGCTTCCGATAAATCAGTCTCTGTCTCCGCTTAGCCAAAAGGATTCGGAAGAATTTCAACAGGACTTAAGTTTTTACTTAAATCATAGTTTGCCTGTTTCCGCCTTTTTCCAAAAGGTATTTCTACTGAGAGTGGGTCTTGTCGGAATATTGTTCATCGTTTCAAACGCTTCCGTCAGTAGCACTTTTTGACTTCTCTCCTTGGCTCTTCTTATTCTCGAATCGTCAGTGGCAACAGAATGGAGAAAAAGCACTCTTCTACGGTTTCACCCAAAAGAATTTCCGCACCTCTAAGGCTGTGCCAAAAATCTCTGACCGCCGCATAGCCCTTATCCTTTGGAAACAATGCAGATTTTTATCTCCGTATCAGAAACATGCCTGTAGTCGACGCAATATACATATCCAATGCATTACTGTGCTGCTTTTAAAAGCTTCACCATCCTGACATGTACATTCTTAGCCTTTAAATCATCGACTACTCCCTTGCACCGCCAATTTTTCGTCACTATAATACACCACAAGGGTGTCATTTTCATCCAGATACTCCACTCCTTGAAAACCGCTGGCATGCGTATTTTCAAAATCCACTAAAATAATCATTTTTCTCCTTCAAAGGGAAGTGCTTTATTTGCTACATTCCCTCATCGGGATTATCTTGAGATAGAAAACTAAAGAAATCACTATCATCCAATTTTCGTAAGATAAATTTCGTCTTTTCCAAAGGATACGGTACTTCCTCTTCCTTACAATACAAAACCTCCGCTATCATCACTACCGTTTCCGCATTTTTCTGTTTCTCGCTCGGAACAAGTACAAAGTCGCCTACGACCACATTATCTTCCCTGCTTCTGAAATAATACGTTTTTCCATTCGGTTGAAAAATACAGGAAAGATAAATGTATTCCCCACTTTTTACACCGTGATGATACAATCCGGAGTCAAACATCGCCCCGTACACCCCATAGTATCCTAATGTCTTATGAAAATCCTCCAAGAAATCTTCCCAATCATCGGGGAGTCCATAGCGATCATAAGTTCTTTTTCAAAATTCTCTTTGTTCCATTCCGAAAAGATAGACAGATACTTACCCTGGCTGCATCTTCCTCTTCGTAAAGCTGATCTTCATCCTCAAAATTACTAAAGTAGCGTTCAATGTTTCCTAAAAGATAATCCACTATATTCGTTATATTGTACTCGTGCTTTACCGTATAAACATCATTAGCAAAGCTACTGATGAGACAAGTTTCTTGTCCTTTCCGGAAAAGATAAACGTTCTCTATATTCCACTTCAACATAATCTTCTTCTCCGGTAACAGGATTCCAATGAACTTGTTCCCGATAATCTCGCATTTCCATAGTAAATTCGGAAACGCCGTCGAAACGGTAATTGTCCATTTCTTCCGTAAGCTTTGCAATAGCCCTCAATGAGTCTGCTCCAGTCCTTGGGAAAATCATTCAGCCCCTGAAATTCCTTGGCCTCCCTGTTTACCTCTTCTATAAGAAAGATACCAACGAGAAGACAGCGTTCTTTCTTTACTCCTATCCTGCTTCTTCTCATGAAAATATTGTTCTTTCCAACGATAAAGATTCAAGTTCTCTAGTTTATCCAAAAAAGATTGCGCCCTCTCTCTGGATACATTTAAAACAAGGGAAGGACTGTTTTCATACTCTGTACTGTCATAGGAATATTTCAATCTTCCGTTTTTCATCCAGATGTTCAGAGAGCTTTCTCCTACACCGAACCCATCCAGTTTTAAATTCAAGTATTCCAGCATGGCCTTCTCCTTTCACTGAGATAAGCCTATTATACAATATTTCGCCTACTTGGAAAAGAAATTATCTAAAAAGAAAAAAGTCTAGGTTTTTAAGCCTTTTTGGCTCAAAATCCTGAACTTCAAAAATAGCGACGAGGATGGGACTTGAACCCACAACCCACGTACGTGAGCACCAACTTTCAGGCTGGCCGACTACCATTATCACACCTCGTCAAAAACAGCTTGCTAAGCTTAACACAATATTTCTTTTAAAAAGCAAAGCAGTTTATTATAAAATCAAACTGTCCTAAATTAAAAATCAAACAGTTCTGCGTCTCAGCTTCATCTTGGGTACAAATTAATCACCTATAAAGGGAATCAAATCATGCTTTTAATCAAACTTTCCCGCTATAGCTTGTCAATCTTCCCTTCGCAGCATCCTGAAAAATTTCATCCATGGTGCGCCATGCCAAAACCGCACTTTTACACGGGCGGGCATATGGAAATATCCTCCAGAATTCCCGCCTCTTCGAGCTCTTCCTTTCTCTTCTTCCGTGATCTTTTCCGCGAATCATCGAAGGAAAAATCTCGGAAAGACGAAGAGCCTCATCCTTCTTCTTTCCGATAATCAGGTCACACATGATGTCACTGCTCGCCTGCGATATAGCACAGCCGTCTCCGTCAAAACTCGCTTCCACAATCTTTTTCATCCTGATCGAGCTTCAAGTACAGGACAATATCGTCTCCGCAGCTCGGATTCACTCCTTCCAGAAAAAAATCCGCATCCCTCCATCTTGTACTTTATGGAGAGGACGAATATTGTGCTCCGTTATATCTCGTTGTAATAGGTATTATTCGCCATATCCCATAGCTCCTCTGATTGTCTTTTAAAGCGGCTAAAAAGGCATCTACATCCTCTTTGGTATTGTATAAAGCCAAGGCTTACCCTACTGGTACTCGGCGTTCCCAAAACTTTCATAAGAGGCTGAGCACAGTGGTGTCCTGCGCGAATACAGACTTTATGAGAGTCCATAATCTCCGCAATATCATGAGGATGCACCCCGTCAATCGTAAAGGTCATGATTCCGTGGTGATTTTTCTCCCTTCTCGGACCCCAAGATATGCACGTGGGGAAATTTCCTTCATCCCTGCCATAAGGTATTCGGAAAGCTCTTTTCTCTCTCTTCGATAAAAAGGAAATCAAGCTTCTCAATATACTGAATGGCCGCTTCCAAACCGACAGCTCCGCCAACGTTTACAGTGCCGGCTTCGAAATTTATGGGAAGTTCCGCCCGAGTAGCCTCTTCCTTCGTAACATATTCAATCATCTCTCCGCCAAAAGAGGAAGGCGGCATCTTTTCAGCAATTCTTTCTTTCCGTAAACTGCACCGATACCCATCGGTCCGTAAACCTTTATGACCGGAAAAAGGCCAAAAGTCCACATCCATCTCTGTGCATCCACCTTTTCTGTGCGGCACGGACTGCGCGCCGTCACAGACAAAAGATAGCATTTTTCTCATGCGTCAGCTTTACAAAAGTCTCGATATCCTGACGGTTCCCAGAACATTGGAAACCTCCGCCATCGCTACAATCTTTCACCTTATCGTTCAGTGCCTCTTTAAAAGCTTTCCAGTGTAATGAGACCCTCTTCATTCGGCTCCAGGAAGGTGAGCTTAGCCCCTTTTTCTTTTTGCAACCTGCTGCCAGGGAATCAGGTTACTGTGATGCTCCATGATGGTAATCAGGACCTCATCTCCCCTCTTTCAAAAATGCTCGTCCATAACTTTTGCGCAACTAGATTAAGCCTTCCGTCAGCATTTCGTACAAAAATAATCTCCTCCGGGACTTTTTGCATGTAGAAAAGTTCTGCAACAGTAAACTCTGCCCTCTCATAGGCTTCCGTCGCTTAAGGGAAAGCTCGTAAAGCCCGCGAAAGGGATTGGCATTTTCCGTCTCGTAATATTGTTTCATCATGTCCATTACACAGTACGGTTTTCTGTGTAGTGGCAGCATTGTCCAGATAAAAGAATCAGCCCTCTGAAAAATAGGAAAAATCCCTCTTTATCCTTGCAATCTTTTTTCTCTCTCTTCCATCATTCCTCCTCACTCCTCTTTTCCCGAAGCTCTCTTCTATATATTCTTCTACTCTTTTTATCCATAATACTGTGAATTGCATTTTTCCATTCGAGCCTCCGCAATCAGTTCATAAGCCGCTTCCAAAGAAAGACCGCGGCTTTCCATATAGAAAAGACTCTCTTCATCAAGTCTTCCGATACTTGCCCCGTGATTTCCTTCCACATCATCCTCATCACAAAGAATAACGGGAATCGTCTGATTGACTACAGAGTCGTCCATAAGAAGCACATTTTCCTGTTCCGTACCGGAAGCCCCCTTTGCTCCGTGCTTTTAGGTCAATGGTACCCGCGGAAGATTTTTCACCGCATCTTCTCGCAGTACACCGTCAGCCACGATATTGGAAATCGTCTTCTTTCCCCTGTGGTTTACAACAAGGTTGAAATCCACTTTTTCCTTTTGAGAGAGCACATAATCCAGATGCAGTTCCGCCTCGGACTTATCTCCGTTTAAATCAATCTGGTAGGAAATATGATGGCTCTTTCCGGAGAGAAGAAGGGAAGTCAGTTTCAGCTTCGCCTTCTCTTCCAAAACAAAAGAAAAATCCTGTAAATGTGCAAAGTCCTTCGCATTCTTTACGGCAATGACGAGGTCCAGCTTGGCATTTTTCTTAAGCAAGAACTTTTCCTGCAAAAAAGCCATATTCTTGGACTCTTTCAAAGGATTCAATCGCTAAAAAGAGCTTGAGTCTTGCCCTTCTTCCACCGTAAAACAGTAAGCGGAGTGCTCCACCGCATTTTTCTCCGTTTTGAAAATGCATGCGAATATAGTCCGGACTTTCCTCTCCTTCTCTTCAGTACAAAGACTGTACAGGAAGTCTTTTCCTCCCGAAAATAATCATCCAGTGCCGTACTCATGCTGCCGGAAAAGTCACTTTCTCTTCCTGTAAGCCTCTTTCGGAAGCTTTCCTTCTACGGACGGCTGATAGGCTGTAAAGTTCTCCCGGTATTTCGAGCTTTGCCTCGTTCATTTTCAACCAGCGGAAGGTAGGCACAGGCATTTTTATTGATTATAAATTGATTTCTCCTTTCATCCTATCCTCCTTCCTAGCCGATAAAAACCAACCATTTTCCAAACGAATCAAATTGTTCATTTCCACCGCATACTCTAAAGGAGCTCCTTGGAAACCGAGTCCGCAAAGCCGCTTACGATAAGGGACTTTGCCTCTTCTTCGAGATTCCTCTACTCATCAGGTAGAAAACGTCATCGTCGGAAATTCTTCCGATCTTCGCCTCGTGTCCCACATCGGCTTTGTTTGTCCGTACATCAATAGCCGGTACAGGTATCGGAACGGGACTCGTCATCGAGCATCAGGACTGACAGGAAAGCGGCAGACTTCGCATTCTTTGCCTGATTCTGAATCACCACAGCGGAGCGATAAGTGGAGATGCCGCCTCCCTTCGAAATCGAACGGGTATTGATAAAGGAGCTGGTGTCCTTTACCGATATGCACCATCTTTGCTCCGGTATCCAGGTTCTGTCCCTTTCCGGCAAAGGTTACCCCCGTAAACTGGGAACGTGCATTGTCCCCCTTTAAAATGGTCATCGGGTAGAGATAGGAAACATGAGAACCGAAAGAGCCGGAAACCCATTCCATGATGCCCGTTCTCCTCTACCTTTGCTCTCTTTGTATTTCAGGTTATACATATTCTTGGACCAGTTCTCGATGGTGGAATAGCGCAGCTTTCGCATTTTTCCCGACAAAGAGCTCCACGCAGCCTGCATGGAGATCGCCACATTGTACTTTCGGTGCAGAGCAGCCCTCAATAAAATGAAGCTGTGCACCCTCGTCCACGATAATCAGGGTATGCTCAAACTGACCTGCTCCCTTCGCATTTAAGCGGAAATAGGACTGCAGGGGAATTTCCACATTAACCCCCTTCGGAACATAGACGAAGGATCCACCTGACCAAACCGCACCGTGAAGTGCGGCAAACTTATGGTCTGTAGGAGGCACCAGTTTCATGAAGTGCTCTTCAATCATTTTCCCGTAAGGACCGTGAAGCGCAGACTCGATATCGGTATAAATAACGCCCTGTCTTGCCACCTCTTCCTGCAGATTATGATAAACGAGCTCCGAGTCATACTGCGCTCCTACTCCGGCAAGGCTCTTTCTTTCCGCTTCCGGAATCCCGAGCTTCTCAAAAGTGTTCTTAATATCTTCCGGCACCTCTTCCCAGCTCTGAGACATTTCCGTATTCGGTTTTACATAGGTTACGATATTGTCTACATTCAGATCCCTGAAAATATCCGGTCCCCAGTTCGGCATTTCCGATTTATGATAAATCTCTAAAGACTTCAATCGAAAATCCCCATCCACTTCAGGATCGTTTTTCTTCTCGGAAATCTCGAGAACGATATCCTCAGTCAGTCCCTCTTTTATCTTATAGAACTCTCCTTCTTTTTCCTCATAGCGAAAATCATAGAGGGAGCGATCGATGTCTTCTACTATTGCTCTGTCTTTTGCCATACTTTTAACCCTCTAAGAAGGACTCAAAGCCCTCATCGTTAATCTTATTGACCAGACTGCCGTCCCGGTAGCCTTGATTTTTCCGTTTATAATAACATGCGTCTTATCTACATTAAGCGCTTCCAGGATTCTGGTGGAGTGCGTGATGATAGAAGCGCACCGTCCATGTTTTTCTGATAAGCCTTTACGCCTTCGGACACCAGTACGAACCGCATCCACATCAAGACCCGGAATCGGTTTCATCGAGAATAGCGAGCTCCGGCTTTAGCATAGAAGCTGTAAAATCTCGGCTTTCTTCTTCTCTCCGCCCGGAAAATCCGACATTTAAAGTCTCTTTCCGCATAACTATGATCCATTCCCAAGATATCCATGGAGGCTTTCAGCTCCTTACGGAAGTCCCAAAGACGGATTCTCTTTCCGAATCTTTTGCTCCATAGCGGAACGGATAAAGTTTCCAAGGCTACTCCCGGTACCTCAAGCGGGTTTTGGAAGGCAAAGAAAAATCCCTCTCTTCGCCCTCTTATCCACCGCCTCAGCAGTGATATTCTCACCGTTAAAGATTTGCTCCTCCGGTAATGATGTAGCAGGGGATTTCCCATAATGGCATTTTCCGAGTGGACTTTTCCTGCCCCGTTCGGTCCCATTAAAACATGGGTTTCTCCTTTATTTGATAGTTAAATTAACCGCATCGAGTATGGCCTTTTCCTCTACGGAAACAGATAAAATTTTTGACGTCCAGCAAATCTGCCATAATTCCTCCATCTACTAATGCCGCCCTTACGTCTTAAGCGATATGAGATTATTCCATAATCTACTAAGCAGAAAGTTGAGTATATTTACAATAACATCTCTTCCTCTCTTACATTTCCCCGCATTATAAAGCAGGACTACCGGTGTGACAATAGTATTCCTAGTAATTTTTATAGGGATTATAAGAAAAACATGGAGTACCTTCGCAAAAGCATGAATATACATTTTTCCATAGTGACTCAGAATCAGGGGCACGCTCTCGCTAACCTCCGCCTGGTAGGGGATACTAAGCGAAAAACTGCATTTCATTTGTTTTTCGCAAGTACCCACCGGCGGAGAACTACCCTAGTCTTTCAGGTCCCTATAAAATTGCCAAGCATAATTCGGCCCTTTTGAAAAGGCACTCCTTTTTTCTAAGATATCGTCTTTAAAGCAATTAAATTTCACTCCCTGTATTTAGAAAAGTTTTTCCACAGGACATCTCCCGATTCGGATGGGCTTTGGGATGCGGAAGTTTTACAGAATTCCTCCGCTTCAGCGAATTTTTCCTTAGGAATCATTCCTTCCGTACGGACGGGAAGAGTTCTTTTCGCCGATATTTCTGATTTCTCCTAAAAATTTCTTTTCCTTTGCGAGGGCCTCTTCTATGGCTGCTTCCTTTCCTCTATGACAGGAATTCCCATAAACGGCAAAAAACCTCATGGTCATCATGTTCTACACTGATAAAACAATTTCTCCTGCACACTGTGCAGGTGGTATTCGATTACTTGCATTTTTATCTCGTCTCTCTTATCTCTTTATTTATCTATTTTCCATTCCCTATACCGGCATTAAAAACGCTGGCTCTTTAATGCTTTTTCCATTCGAAAGCTTTCTTTTCTCTCTCCTCTCGAAGCATTTTCGGGAAGAATTCCATTTCCACATGATGCCTTTCCTCAAGGCTCTCCATCGATGGATAAAAACCGCAATAAAGACCTGCAAGATAGGCCGCCCCCAAGGCTGTGGTTTCAACACAGGACGGACGAATAACCGAGGCCTGCATGATATCCGCCTGGAAATTGCATGAGGAAAAGTTATTGCCGGAGGCTCCTCCGTCTACGCGAAGACTTCTCAGTCTTTGTCCGGTATCCTGCTCCATGGCAGCTAAGAGATCTCTGCTCTGAAAGGCAATCGATTCCAGAGCCGCGCGAATGATATGGTTTTTATTCACTCCCCGGGTAAGACCGGTGATGGAGCCTCTTGCCTCCGGATCCCAATATGGTGCTCCCAGCCCTGTAAAAGCAGGTACGATATAGCAACCGTGCGTATCCTTCTACCTTAGTCGCAAAATATTCCGAATCTTTGGAATCATCCAGAAGATGCAATTCATCCCTTAACCACTGAATCACGGCTCCCTGCAACATAGACAGAACCCTCCAATGCATAATAAACCTTGTCGTTAATGCCCCAGGCAATCGTACTAAGCAGACCATGATGAGAGAGGAACGCAGTCTTCCCCTGTATTCATCAGCATAAAGCAACCTGTGCCATAGGTATTTTTCACATCTCCTTTTTGAAAACAGCATTGTCCGAAAAGTGCCGCCTGTTGGTCTCCTGCCACTCCGCAAATCGGAATTTTTCTTCGAAATATTCCTCGTCCGTCTCTCCGAAAAAGGAAGAAGAAGGGCGAACCTCCGGAAGCATACACTTAGGAATCCGGAAAAAGCTCGCAAAGCTCCGCATCCCATTCAAGGCTATGGATATTAAATAAAAGCGTTCTGCTCGCATTACTATAATCGGTGACAAAACATCTTCCTTTGGTCAAATTATAAATCAGCCAGGTATCCACGGTTCCGAAGCAAAGCTCTCCCTTTTCCGCTCTTTCCCTTGCTCCCTCCACATGATCCAAAATCCAGGAAAGCTTGGTTGCGGAAAAATAGGGATCAAAGACCAATCCTGTCTTCTCTTTAATAAGCTCTATGATAGATGGGTTTTCCTTTGTCATCTTTCTCTATCATTTCCGTGGTTCTTCTACTGCCAGACGATGGCGGGATAAATTGGAAGCCCTGTTGCCCTTGATCCCAGACAAGAGTGGTTTCTCTTTGATTCGTGATACCGATAGCTTGTATTTTAGAAGGATGAATCCCCGACTTCTCTACAGCTTCCCTTGCCGCGGAAAGCTCAGCCTGCCAGATTTCATTTCCATGATGCTCCACATAACCTGCCTTCGGATAGTACTGCGGAAATTCCTTTTGTGCGGAAGCAACGGACTGTCCTCCTCATTAAAAAGTATCGCTCTTGTGCTTGTTGTTCCCGCATCGAGTGCCAGTATCATATTATTTTTCCTCATCAACAATCAATCAGTCTATTTCTTTTTATTGTCGCTATTTTTACTATTTATTTTAGCTGTTTATCTTTAGTGTTTCTATTATAGTGGTCGGCTACTTTTTATCGTACTCTACTTTTTATAATCTGCTGCTTTTTATCTTCTTTTTATTGTAATCTACTTCCATTTTTGTAATCTCTAATTTTTGTCATCTCTTTTATTTAATAATCCGCGATTATGCAAATCTTGAAAGAGCTTTTCACTAGATGCTGTTATCTTTGTGACTTAGCGCTCCGATGTGCCCGACACGGAAGATTTTTCCTTTCATATCTCCTCCGTTCGGACAATCCATCTCGTATTCCTCCTTAAGACGGAGAACTATTTCATAAGCATTGTCGCACAATCGGATGCAGAGGGCGTTACCGCATTGGCAGGACTTTCGAGACACAACATTCAAAGGCAGATCCTTTACTTTTCTCTCGAAAATCCTCAGCCTGCAAGGCTACTCTTTCCACTTCTTTCTCTACACCGCCCAGTCTCTCAATTTCCTTCAGTCGTGCATGAATTTGTAAAAGAATCCCGACTGCCGGAGTGAAAGGGCGTCTGCCCTCTCCTGATTTTTCAACATCGTCCTGCAAATTAAAATACATGCTTTTTGTTTTTAAGGCCGTTTACTCTCTCTACCGCTTTTTCCAGATAAGACGATAATAGAAATGCCCGGAGGACAGGCGAGAACCTTCTGCGATCCCGTAATCATAATATCCGCCTTGACTTTTTCCATGTCGAAAAGGATCCGCCAGAAAAGAAGATACGCAATCACAGACAAAAACAAATGATTTTTCTCGCAAAATTCCCCGAGCATTTCGATATCATATAAATACTCCTGTCGAGGTTTCATCCACATTGACAAGAAGTCCCGTGAGCCCTGTCCGTCATACTCATAGAGTTTTTCTTTTGCTTAGCTTTTTTTCCCGTGTTCGAGCATCAATCGGGACATAGGGAATTTCATGGATCTCACATAGACGACAAAAGCGCTGTCCAAAAGCTTCCTCCGTTAATCACTAAAAAGCTTGTCTTCCTTTGTGAAAACAGTTCATCACCACGGCTTCCATGGAGCCCGTGCTGGAACAAGTCATAAAGACAGCTCGAGCATTCCGCCCTGCCTTACTATACTTTAGGATATATTTTTCATTTTCCAGCATGATTTCGGAGAACTCCGAAGTTCTGAAATAAGGGTAGCTGCTCCGCGCCAAGGCGAGAATTTCCTCCGATGCCATCACCGGACCAACCGTAAAATTAATCATTGCTTCTCCTTTAAAAAGATTTTCCTTTAAGCCGGATTTCAGACGGAAAAATCCGGTATAAAAGCTTTCCTTTTCGCTTTCCCCTCTTGGATGAAACGCATTCTCCATTCCCTAAAGACAGTGCGTAATCTACGAGCTTTTGATATTCCTTTCCGAAGACCTTCCTATTTGATCTCCGGAAAACCAGCTAAATTACCAAAAGGAGTATACTGCGAAAAGAAGACTGTATAGTATATGATTTCCATATCGACCGAAAACTGTATTTTAATATTTGTTTTCCCTGATACACCTGTCCCCGGAAGGAAGAAGATGTCGAAGAATGACTCCTTTTTAAGATTTCCCTTCAAAAAGGAGCTCCGGGCATTGTCGAACGACTTCTTCCAGGCTTCTTTTGCAATCTCCGGATAATTCTTTCGCCCTTTCGAATAACGCGCAGAAATGTCCTCTTCCCAGTACTTTAAAAGTCCATGAGGTAAATGTCGATTAAGTCCTTCAAACTGCTGTAAAGACCCGAGCTCTTTGGTATCCCGAAGAATTCCAGACAAAGGGTAGGCTGAAAGCCTCTCTCCCGAGCAAGCATGCATGACTATCTCGAACACTTCTGACTATAGTGCTCCGCCGTTACAAAATTGATGTTATGGCAGCCCTCTGTTTCTAAGCGATAAAATAGATCTACTATCTTCTACACTGAGTTTCCTTCCCGACTCTTTTTCGGGAAAGCTTCTGATTCTGACAATATACACAGGAAAGTCCCGCAGGAGGATGGTTCCGCTTCCCTTCGTTCCCGCTAAGGCAAGGCTCTTCCCAGAAATGGGCTTTTGCACGTCCGATATGCATGCGTGTTCCCGCCTTGCAAAAGCCCTCTTTTGTCCCTCTTCTCTATTGACCTTTGCATTCTCTCCACAGAGCTTGCAGGAGCGGTAAGAAGATTCACTTCAATCTTCATTTCTGCATTGTATTTTCCTGTCTTTACATTACTTATTCCACTTTGTCTTTCTTGTGTATTCTTACGAAAACTGTTAAAATTCCCTTGTTATCATCGATTTGTTTAAATAAAGGAGAACAAAATGGCAAATCCTATTGTACGAATTACCATGGATAGTGGCAAGACTATTCGCTTAGAATTATACCCCTGAAATCGCGCCAGTTACGGTGGAAAATTTTCCTGGATTTAGTGAACAAAAGGTTTTATAACGGCTGACTTTCCATCGCATTATTCCCGGGCTTTTCATGATTCAGGGGCGGAGACCCTTCCGGAAACGGAACAGGCGGTCCCGGGCTACAGCATTAAAGGTGAGTTCAAAATCGAACGGTGTAAATAAATCACAGTGAAAACATGAGCGAGGCGTGATCTCCATGGCGAGAGCCTTTGATCCGAACTCTGCAGGGTTCGCAGTTCTTTATCATGCATGAGGATGCACCCGCACTTAGACGGAGAATATGCCGCTTTCGGTAAGGTAATTGAAGGGACTGGAAAGCCGTGGATGAGATTGCTTCCGTAGAAACCGGATTCCAGGATGCACCGGTTAAAATAAAAGTAGTGATGGAAAAAGTTGAGTGGAATCATAAAAATACGTTTCCGCTTTTTGTTAGAACGTTTTTTGTCCTATGAGCAAAAATCAGCAATGAAACTAGAATATAAAAAGCCCCTCGAAAGAGGGGGCTAAAAAGTATGCTGTAAGCCGGGTTATGTTTGAAAAATGGTCATCTATCTGGGACTTACGTCACCATAAGTCTCAAGCGGTCTACCCGAGCAGACGAGCAGCCTTATGCTCTCTGTTGACCTTGCTTCGGATGGGGTTTACATTGCATTTCCTGTTACCAAGAAACCGGTGATCTCTTACATCGCCTTTTTCACCCTTACCGTATAAAACGGCGGTTATTTTCTGTTGCACTTTCCTGTGAGTCGCCTCAACCTGACGTTATCAGGCATCCTGCTCTATGAAGCCCGGACTTTCCTCTCCCGGTTTCCCGGCAGCGACCATTCACAATACTTTAAGGGATTAAGTTTACTCCAGGATATTTTTCAAGTCAATCGCAGAAATAGTTGAAAACCTACAAGAAATAGTTGAAAACCATTTGTGTTCGAAACCACATCTTGAAATTACTCGTATTTTAAACTATTCTCATCTAAAAAAATCTTGCTATGGAAATATCCTTAAAAACTGGTTTTTAACCAAAGAAAATCATGGGAAGGAATTCGCAAATCTTTAGCCTTTAGCTTCTCTCCGCTAACATATTTACATAATCTTCCACTTCGGAGACATAGCCACTTCCGTATTAACAGAAAAATTGCAGAAACACAAAATCTTTTCCCCTTCTAAATATCTTCCGAAAGCCAGCACATGAATATTTTTTGTATCGATTATCCAAGTGTCTGCAGCAGCGGAAAAAGCCTTATTTTTCCGTCTCAATTCTTCCAGTTTTAAAATACCGGAATATACTTTTTCCTCCACGCTCCCCTTTTTCTTTCTCAGTTTTTGCCTTATCCCACGGAAAGGCTGCCCTATGCAGATAACGGGAATCCAACTTTTTAACAGGATCATCATGATAGCTGTAATCATTCTCTATCGCAATCTCGTCTCCGGAGTAAATCACGGGAAGACCGGACTGACTGAGGAGAAATGCATGAAGCATGATATCCAAACTTACAGCATGTTCTATCTTCTTCGGATTTTTCTTTAATTCCGGTCTCTATTCCGCAAAAAGAAGCTGTCGTACCGCAAAGTCTTGCATCTCCGCGAAGAGGATCATCATTGTACAGCTCTCCTCTGGACTCGGAAAGGTCGGTAAATCCTCGAAAATAAGCATTAAGATAAGCCTTATGGGAGATCTCTTCCATACCAAAAATTTCTCAAGAATCCATAATCCAGTCCCCATCCGATATCATCATGGCAACGAAGGTAATTTAAAAATATTTTATCCTTAGGTAATGCAAAGACCTTTTGCCAATTGTTGCTGTAAAGACGGGTATCCTGTGTTGCAAGGGTATGCCAGGTGCTTGCCATTGTCGTAACATTATATAAAAAGATGGCAACCGGGCTTCTCTTCCGTTCCGAAATAAGGAAGAACCTTATCGAGGTTCCATAACCACTTCCCCGAGTAAAAAGTACGGAAGGCGCAACAATTTCTACCGCCATACGAAATAGTCGAACCAGAGTATGAACCTGAGGAAGATTCCTGCAACTGGTTCCCATTCTTTTCAAATGTGAGAACAGCGTCCATTCGGAATATATCCGTACCCATATTGCAAAGATACAAGATATTATCCAACATATCATTAAATACTACGGGGTTTGCATAGTTTAAGTCCCACTGATACGGATAGAAAGTGGTCATCACCACTTTTTTCATTTCTTCATTATAGAGTAAAATTCCGGGAGCCGACTCCGGAAAAACCTGAGGAACCGTTTTTTCAAATTCATTCGGAATAACCCAGTTCGGGAAAATGAAATAGCGATCCTGAAATTCTTTTTCTCCGCTTCTTGCCCGCTTTGCCCATTCATGCTCATCGGAAGTATGGTTCATGACAAAGTCCAGTCCTATGCTGATTCCTTCTTTGTGGCATGCTTTCGTTAAGGAGCGTAAGTCTTCCATCGTACCGAGCTCTTCCTGCACTTTTTTAAAATCGGAAACGGCATAACCGCCATCCGATTTCTCCTTGGGGCTCTCCAAAATAGGCATAAGCTGCAAATAATTAAACCCGCTGTCTTTCAGATAATCCAGATGTTCTTCCACACCCCTTCAGGTTTCCGGCAAAATTATGAACATAAAGGAGGGCTCCGTATTGTTCTTTTCCCTTGTACCAATTCGGATTCGCCATTCTCTCTTCGTCTAAGCTGAGCAAGTCCTCTTCACGGCTTAAGGCGTATTTTTCCAGCAAGGAAAGAAAATAAGAAAACGCTTCTTCATCCTCTGTAAAGTTCAAAATAAAGCCATTTCATCTCATCATAATAGGACTTAAGCCTATTCCGGTAAGAATCTACAGCTCTCTCCTTAAGGCTTCTCTCGTCCACTATCTTTTTTTCTTTGGAAGCAGTCTTTAATGAAGCCTTTGTCTTTGTACTTTTCTCTTCTTTTGCAGCAGGCTTTTTCTTCACTTCCTTTGTTGCCATTTTTGTGCGGGCTTTTTCCGTCTTGGCTTAGTCTCTCTTTTTCTGTAAAACAGTAGCATTCTCTACTGTTTTGAAACGTTATTATTCTCCTCAGAAGCATTTTCAATCTTCTCGAAGTGTTTTTCTCCTCCTTTAGTGCTTTCTTTTCCTCCTCAGGAGCTTTCTTTTCCTCCAAGGGTTTTACTTCCCGCCTTTTCTTTCTTTCCATCTTCTCATTCATACCCGGACTTCAATCTCATCAATCTCCCCTCCTAAGAATCCTTCATCAAGTTAACGCTCAATATTATATCCCAAAAATAGTGCAACAAGCCGTAAAGTCATGCAGAGAATAGAAGGAATTCCGACTTTCTCCCTTCTCTCTTTTCCAATTTAGATTCGTTATGCTATACTGTTTTAGTTTGGATTTGAAAAAGAACTGCATAAAACAGAATCTGATACTATTCGATGACAGGCAATACTTGTTAAGAATCGAGACGTTTTAAGCAGAAGCTTTACTGCAGTATCATTTTTTTATAAGGAACATTTTTATGGCAAATCTTAGAGAAATCAGTCCCGAAGAATGGGAAAAAGAAGAATATAAGCATTACATCCCCATTGATATTCGTGATGAAGCCGAGTATCAACTTGGGCATATGGAAAATGCGGAGTGGAGAGCTATTTCGGATTTACTCGGGGACGAAAAAACCTTGGATAAGTCCAAGGCATATTTACTCTATTGCAAATACGGAACAATTTCTCGCGAGCTTGGAGAACGACTGTTAGAAGACGGATATCAGGTTGCAAACTTGAGATGGCGGCTACAGGAGTACATTCTTATGAAGATTAAAACCGCCTCCGAAGACGAACGAAGAGAGGAAATTGAAAAAAGTCTTCGTAAGAAATTCAAAAAATCTATTTTCACCCCCTTTGCAAAAGCAATCAATGATTTTGAATTAATTAAGGAAGGGGATAGTATCTGTCTATGCATTTTCAGCGGAAAAAGACTCCATGATTATGGCAAAGCTCTTTTCAGGAATTAAAAAGACATAATAAATTTCCCTTTACTGTGCAATTTCTGTATGGACCCCTGGCTATAACGAATACAACCGAAAAATCATCGAAGAAAATGCAAAGCTCCTCAGTATTCCCCTTCAAATTTGAAAGTGATATCTTCGCGTCCGTCTTTGAAATCGAGTCCTCTCCCTGCTACGTCTGTGCAAGAATGAGACGCGGACACTTATACTCAAGGCAAAGGAACTGGGCTGTAACAAGATTGCTCTCAGGGCATCATTTTGATGATGTGATTGAGACAGTTCTCATGGGTATGCTTTATAGCGGACAGTTTCAGCTATGATGCCGAAACTTCACTCCACGAATTTTCCGGGTATGGAGCTCATCCGTCCCCTCTACTACATACGAGAAGACGAGATCAAGCATTGGCGAGACTACAATAAGTTAAACTTTATTCAATGCGCCTGCAAGTTCACGGAGACATGCTCTACCTGCCACACGGACGGAACTACAAGCTCGAAACGTCTGGAAACCAAAAAACTGATTGCCGAATTGAAAAAGAGCAATCCTTTTATTGAAAAAAACATCTTCCGTTCTACCGAAAATGTCTCAAAGCAAACTATTCTCGGACTAAAGGATAAAGGAATAAAACACTCCTTCTTAGAGTGGTATGATGAGGAATAGATTTTTAGGCCTCCCTATGTAGTGCCTCTTCTTAACTTACATGAAGGCAGGAGCCCCCGATAAATTCCCTTAGAATGGAGTTATGCGGTATGGACTCGGGGCTTAAGGCAAGCACATAGTCGAGGAATTTCAAAAGACGCTTTGCCTCCTGATAACAGGGGCTGTTCTCTTCTATTTGAAAAAGGAGCGGTTCTGCAAAAATTTTCAAAACCGGAAGCTCATAAATCAAGGCGAATTCACCATGACATCCGCCTTCTCCTGATAGGGAAAAATATTCCTATCCTCTCCTCTTCTTACACTCTTCCACATGGAAATCGTGTCTTCCGCAGAATATCCTCGTGTACGGTTATCCCGAACCATTCTGCGAAGAAGTCGAACATCCGTTGTCGGAATACGGTTGTGCTCGTCAATGTTTAAGGGGTAGCGCAGATATGTAGATTCTAAATTTACTATCTTCCGGAAGGATTCCGACATTTTGTCGTTCAGACAATGGATTCCTTCAATAACTAAAATATCTTCCGCCCCAAGTTGCAAGAAGTCTCCTTTATATTCTCTTTTGCCGCTCAGGAAATTATATCGGGGCAGTTCCACTCTTTCCCCGGAAAGAAGTGCAAGCATATCCTTATTAAAAAGAGGTAAATCCACATTTTCAATAGATTCAAAGTCATAATTTCCCTCTTCGTCTCTAGGCGCATATTCTCTTCCGAGAAAAATAATTATCAACGGAAATAGCATGCGGCTTTTTTCCAAGCGCAGAAAGCTGAATACTTTAGCGCTTGGAAAAACTTGTTTTTCCTGAAGAGGAAGGGCCAGCAATTAAAACCAAACGCTTCTTTTTCTCTGCAATTTCCATGGCCATATTGCCGATTTGTTTTTCAAAAAGCCTCCTGCATAAGAATCAAAGAATCCGGATCTCCGGAAACAATTTTTGGTTTAAAGCACCGATATTTTTAATTCCCACTTCACCGGCCCACTTTTGAAGAGGACTTCTGTACCGCATAAAGCTTATCCATCGGCTTAAACTCTGCAAGCTCTTTTCGGATTATTTTCCTTCGGTAATAGCAAAAATAAAACCATCTCCATAGGAGAAAAAGATCAAATAGAGTGACATAAGCCGTATTTAAAAAGCATATAACCGTAAAGTAGTCTTGGAAGTTTCCTAAAGAATAAATATTTACACGGCTGGTCATCCTAAATCGAAACAACTCTTCCTTGAAGTCATCCCCAGTTTATGAAAAAGCTTTCTGGCTTCTCCTGTAGAAATATTTCGTTTCATAATAGGCATTTCCGCTTTAACATATTCTTTCATCGTTGCTTTTACCTTGGAAAGCAATCCCTCACTCAGTTTAATATCTCCGGATATATAACCGTAAAAACCTCCGCCAAAGGGTGTAATCAATACTTACATTAAAGCCCGGTACATCCTTACAATGATGAAAAAGCTTTTTAAAAGCATAAAAACGGCAGAACGCTGGTAACTCTGCATCCCAATTCTGTCTCGAATAGTAATCCATTCTACCGTAAAATCCTCATCCGGAACCTTCTTATGCAACTCATAAATCCGGCTTCCCCACCTTTGCCAAAAAGAAGCGGATACTCCTCCTGCTCCTGAAAATACGGCACAAGATCTTGATAACGACTACCTTTTTCTATTTCTATGGTTTTCCCTTTTGCAGTAACTTTCATTTCTGAATCTCCTCTCGTATCCCTCGATTTCGATATACTTCCATGATAAATAACGGAGTGGACGCTTTTCACTTTAAAAATACGGTATTTCCTCTTCTATTTCCGACAAATTTACAGCACTTTTCCGGGAAAATGAATCTCCTCTTCGATAAGTTCTATCTCCGGAAAATGTCGACGGATTAGGCTTTTCATATAAGGTACAAAGAAATGCTCCAAACCGTAATGCCCCGCATTGATAAGACTTAATCCCTCTCCATACTGTCCACTGCATCATGATGCCCGAAATCGCCGCTGATGAAGGCATCTACATCGGATGGCAAAGAGGATAAAAAGCTTCTCCCGGAGCCCGGGCATACTGCAAGCTTACGTATTTTTCTTCCGCTGTCAAAATATTCAATGTAAGGTAATTTGCAGCTTTCTTTTACATAGTTTGCGAGTTCTTCACAAGAGTATTCCTTATCCGGATGTGTAAAAAAAGCCGATTCCCTGTTCTACTCTGTTCTCAGAGGGAGTTACGGATTGATAACCCCTTCTTTTCTTCCATCCAAGTTTTTTTCCGCTACAAGATCAGCCATACCCTTTTCCACACTGTCAAAGTTTGTATGCATGGAAAAATACGGAAATCTTATTTTTCTATCAGAGAAATGATTTTCTTTCCCTGTACGTTCTCCTCCGTCACCGATTTTAAGCCTTTAAAAATAAAAAGGGTGGTGGCTTAAAAATAAAATCGCAGCCTTCTTCTATCGCAGTTTTCACGGCAAAACTGTCTACATCAAGACATAGATAAACACGTTTTACTTCTCCCTCTTTTTCCCCAGAAGAAAACCGACATTATCCCAATCCTCAGCTAGATTCTTTGGTGCAAACTCCTCTAAAAATTGAATCAATTTTTTTCCTTTTGCATGGTGAACTCCCTGTTCCATTCGCTTTTTCATTCCTTTTATCCTGTTTCCATCATTTTTATTTTTAAAAGCATTTTTACTCTTAACAAGTGGCGCAGGCGAAGCCTGAGACATCTGTTTATAAAATGACAACGCTTTCTCAACTAGTGAAAGCTTCTCCCGTACTTCATCTACCTGCTTTTTCGAAAACCTCACGGTAAAGCCTCTCTTCCTTTTCCAGCATGCGCTTAAGTACCGGGTCTGCAGTGGAATCCAACCGTATTCCCACTCTACTGTTGATTTACGAAATCTCTTTTTCCTTTTTCTATTTCACCGGGTTCTTACTTTATGTAAATCACTCTTTTCCCAGCAAGAAAAAGGCGGTAAAAACTTTCCGCCTTCCTCGAGATACTCTTCTTTCAGAATATCCATTCTATCAAATAGAAAACGACGAAAGTTTGCAAAGTCGGATTGCGGAGAAAAGTACGGCAAAGGAAAAACTCCTCTATTCGATTTTTCCGAGATTTCCGTTATGAGGGGACCGCCCATGCCGGAAATCAGGACAGATTCTGCCTCAAACGACTTTATGGGCTCTAAGCCGTCTCCGAGTCTACATTCTATTCTGTCCGTAAGACCTTCACGCAAAATATTTTTCTTAGCACTTTTCCAGTGGAGCTTGTCCTATATCGCAGGCAATGATTTTCTCCGCCTTTCCGGCCTTTGCAAGAAGAATGGAAGTATGCCATGATCACATCCGATATCTGCGACAGAACGCGCTCCCGGAAACAGCTCCACCAGTTTTTCTATTCGTTTACTCAAAGCTCCTCCGTATACTCTGCTCTATTTTTTTATTCCTTGCTCTATTCTTTCTGTTCATCCGGTTTTTTTGATAACTTTTTAGACGCTTTAAAAACCTGTTCTTTGACTATAGCGAAAAATGTTCCCTAATTGTCTCTTTCTTTTAAACAAACGGGATAATTCTTCCGCATTCGTCACTGCCTTGATTTCCGCTTCTATTTTCTGCAATTGAAATTGTCGAATATAGTCGGATAGGAGCTTCTTCTCCTCCTCTTTATCCAAGTCCATATGATAGAGGTCACCATGATAAAAGCTTTGCCAGAAGTTGATATTTTTCCTCTTCATTTTGAAATCTGTCTAAAATTTCTTTCGCATCCAGCCCTGACAAAAGCTTAAGATAAATCTCTCGTTAATTCTCCTTGAAAACTTTTCTGCGGAAACATATCTTTTTGGCTATTTCGACAAATTCATTTCTTTTGTAGTAAAACAGAAAGAAGTTCTTCCTCCGGAGAAGTATTCCATTTTTCCTCCCTCTTCTTCTCTGCGCAGGTAAAAAATTTTTCCCATGCCAAACTCAAGTTGTGTTTTTTTCTTCTCCTTTATCAACAAGATACTGCAAATGCTCTACCTTTAGCATCTGTTCTCCGGCAACCGCTTTAAGATAATTATCTCTTTCTACGGGATCGGAAAAAAACTCGTTCTTAAAAAGCTCCGCAATACTTTCCATATATTTCTGCATACCTGCCGGATCAGCTTAAGTCAAATTCACTCTTTTTCTCTTCAATCTCCCATAGAAAAGCATTTTTTTAGCCGCTCTCTATTCTTTTTTTCGAAGGCTTCTCTCCCCAGAGCCTTTAAAAACTCATCCGGATCCTTATAGGGAATTAAATTAATGACTTTCCCTTCCAGCTTCTTTTTCACGCAATATGGAAATAGCTCTTTTACAGGCCTTTTTTCCTGCACCGTCACTGTCAAAGCAGAGGTAGACCAGAGAATTAAATCGTTTCATAAGATCCGCCTGCTGCTCCGTAAATGCCGTACCGAGTGCCGCAACAGCTTCTAAAAACCCCCATTGATGTAGAGAAATCACATCCATATAGCCTTCACAGAGGATAAAATAATGCGCACGGGATTTTTCTCGAAAAGTTTAGGGCAAAAAGGTTTCTGGACTTATCAAAGAGTTTTGTTTCCGGAGAGTTCAGATACTTGGGCTCTCCGTCTCCCATCACTCTTCCTCCAAAGCCGATAACTCGATTATGCAAATCCATAATGGGGAACATCAAACGATTGAAAAAAATTTATCATAGACTCCATTTTCTTTAAAGCTGAATAAACCCGATTCCTTTAACACCTGATCCTTAAAGCCCAAAGATTTACAATATTGATAAAGGCTATCCTTTCTCTTTTCCTGCATAGCCTAAGCCAAAATGCGTAATACTTTCACCGCTCAGCTTTCTTTTTGCGCAATAAGCGAGTCCCTGCTTTCCTTTTTCACTTCGAAGCTGCTTTTACATAGAAAAAGTGCCGCTTGCTTATTAATTTCCAATATCTTATAACGAAGATCTTCTTCACCCTTGTTTCTTTTTTCTTCTTTCGGAAGCGTAACATTGGCACGCTCTGCAAGCTCCTCTAAAGCCTCCACAAAGCTTAAGTTCTCATATTCCATAAGAAAGCGAATGCTGTCTCCCGCCTTTCCGCAACCGAAGCAGTAAAAATCTGTTTTCCGGGGGAAACGGAAAAGGAAGCCGTCTTTTCTCCATGAAAAGGGCAAAGACCGAAATAACTCGATCCCTTTTTCTTCAGGTGAACATATTGTCCAACCAAGTCTACTATATCCGTTTTTTGACGAACTTCCTCGACAATATCCTCTCCGTAGTACATGAATGCTCCTTCAAAAGCCACACCAAGTTCCAAGCGAAAAAGCCTATGTTTCTTATGTGTAAAAGATTCATTTAGTCTCTTAATTAGTCCTTCGCCCATGCCTTCGGGACATAATACTCCATAAACTTATGATTACAATATTCATCCGTCATTCCGGAAATATAGTCACAAACGACTCGCTCTAAATGTTCTTTTTCCGAAACGTTCTTATCTTCCAAGCTCTTCTTAAAGAGAAAACGATATTCTTCCGTCAATTTCTCAGGATGTTCCATGTAGAAAAGTAAAGAGCAGTTTAAGCATGCCTTCCACCTTCCATTCTTCTTCCTTGGCTTCACTTTTCTTGTAAACATGACTGAACATCCACTTCCTTAGTCCCTGCATGGCCTCACCCACTAAAGGATCCATTCTTAAACTGTCTTTTTCCGATAGAAGAAAAAGATGACGGAACGAATCAGAGTATCAATCCTTTTCTTTACACTCCTTCCGAGAACGGAGCGAAACTCTTCCGGTAAATCCTCTTCCGTAATAATTCCGCCTCTGATACTGTCATCCCACATCGTGATTTGAGTAAGCAATCTTATCGGAAAGACGAACTGCCTGCGCTTCTAAAGTCTTCGGATGCCCGGAGCTTCTGTGATTCAGGATTCCGTCCCGCACTTCCTTCGATAAATTGAGTCCCCGGACCGTTTTTCCAAGACTTCCACAACACGGACACTCTGTTCCACATGGGAAAATCCGAAGGAACATATCTTATCCAAAGCCCTTTCTCCGGCATGTCCGTAAGGTGTATGCCCTGAGGTCATGTCCGAGTGCTATCGCTTCTGTTAAATCTTCATTTAAACGAAGCGCCTTCCAATGTCTTCTTGCAATCTGACTCACTTCCAGGGTATGCGTGAGTCTCGTTCTATAGTGGTCTCCCTCAGGTTGAATAAAGACCTGTGTCTTATGCTTCAGGCGACGAAAGGCTTTAGAATGTAGAATTCTATCCCGGTCTCTTTGGAAAATAGTCCGAATATCGTCCTCCTCTTCCGGAAAAATCCCGCCCTAAAGAATTCATACTTAAAAATGCATAGGGAGAGAGTGTTCTCTCTCCAGTTCCTCCATTTCTTCCCGTATCGTCATAAGACTCCTATCCTATTTACGTAAAACTGTTTCTTTTCTAAAGAATGGTTATCCGTAAATACATTGTCAAACACGAATCACACGAAAAACCTACAATATCGTCTTCCATCCTGAATTAAAATAAGCCCTGTAAAAGTAATATCAGAATCAAAACCGGTAATACAAAAACGAAATACGGCTTTAATGCCCTGGGGCATCTTGATGCCTTCCCCCTTATTACACTCCTCAACATACTTATCAAATCCGAAGCCCCACTTGCTGACACAGAAAAGGAGGTAAATAAGCGAACCTATGGGAAGAATCAGATTACTGACAATAAAGTCTTCGGAATCCAGTACATCCCTTCCACCGATAAGCTTTAAGTCTTGCCATAAATTATACCCCAAAATACAGGAATACTCATTACAAAAATAAAAAAATACAATTCACAATAACTGCTTTTTTCTGTCCCAATGGAAATTGTCCATACTGGTGGAAATCAGATTCTCAAAACAGCAATCACCGTGAGAAGCTTGCAAAAGTCATAAAAAGGAAGAAGAGCTCCCAAACTCTACCAAAACTGCATATGCATGAAGACCTTCGGCAAAGTAAAAAGAAAAATAAGGAGGTCGGCATTCGGCTCCACACACGAAACTGAAGCAGGCTGGGAAAATAATGAGTCCCGAAATAATCGCCACAAAAGGTATCCAAAGCACAAATCTTCACACCTTCACTAACTAAGGTATAGTCATCAGACATATAGGAGCCGAAAAATCTCCATTGCCGCAACCCCAAGTGACAGGGTAAAAATGCCTGATTCATTGCCGCTGAAATCACATGATATAAACCGATTTCTCTGACCTTCTCCACATTCGGAAGAAGATAGAACTTAGCCCCCTCCACAGCACCGGGTAAAAGCAGACTATGTACAGCAAGGAGTACTATCAGGATAAATAAAGCACTCATCATAACGGTAGTCACCTTCTCAAGGCCCTTCTGTAAACCTTAGGAGCAAATCATAAATCCGCCGATAACCGTGATGCCCATACAAAGCGTCATTTCTTCAGGACGACTGAGCATAGTAGTGAAGATTCCTTCCACCTGACTCGAATCAATTTTTTCAAAAGTCTTGAACAGAAATTTAAAGAAATAAGAAAGCATCCAGCCGGATACCGTGGTATAGTACATCATCAAAAGATAGCAGCCAAAAATGCAAACATAGCCGTGTAAATGCCATTTCGTGCCTTCCGGCTCCAACTTTTTATAGGCCTTCACCACAGATTTTCTGCTGGCTCTTCCTACCGCAAGTTCCATAGTAAGAACGGGTAGTCCCATTATCAGGAGAAATAAGAGATAAAAGAGGACAAAAATTCCTCCCCCGTTTTGTCCCACAAGATACGGAAATTTCAAACATTTCTGATTCCGATTGCACAACCGGCACTCACTAAGATGAAACCGATTCTGGATTTAAAATTTTCTCTTCCCATAATCCCCCTACTCTCTTTCTCTCTACTATCTTGATAAACTTCCTGTACTCTCAACAAGCGATACTCGTTATAGCATTCCTATGGTGCATAAATGAGATATTCACATTACGCGAGCGATTCTCGTTAAGAACAAGATTCCAAAGGCTTCTCCGCGGCACTTGTTAAGAACTGAAAAACAGGAGATGTCGTACATCTCTGTTTTCGAAGTCGATGCGACTGGATTCGAACCAGCGACCTCTGCGTCCCGAACGCAGCGCTCTACCAAGCTGAGCCACGCATCGCTATTGGATAGATCATACGAAAGAATGCGGATTCGTACTCTATTCTATATTCGGAATACAATAAAAATATGGATTCCCCTGACCGGTGAGTCCGAAAGCCTCTCAGAGCTCACTAGTCAAGGATTATAATCTTTCTCTGCACTCCTGTCAATCAATAATTTTTATTGCTCTTGCCCTTCCGCCTCGTAGCAGCCCCGGGAGTCTCGGGCATTGCCTTGAAAGTGCTCTCTGTTGGATTCCACAATACTTCTGGAATCATTCAGGGAAGACTTTAACTCATCCAAATGCCGTGTTGCATTGTCCAAAGAACAGGAGATGATTGTCTCCAAGCTGGCAAGCATTTCATCCGTATAGCGAATCGCATTGGAACGAATCTGGTCGGCGTCCGCTACAGCATTATTTACGATACTATCCGCCTGATTTTGGGCATCTCGGATTAATTCATTTGCCTTCGCATAGGCCTGCTGCATAATCTCATTGTCCGAAACCAATTCTTCACTGCGCGACTTTTGCATCACTGATCATGGTTTCAGCCTGCCCCTTTGCATCGGCTAAAAATAGCGTCCTGTTGAGAGATTATCTTCTGATATATTTCTTCAGGGTACTCGCAACCTAAGCTCAACCAAAAGTTCTTCCATCTCTTCTTTATTTACTATAATTTTTGCTGTTAGACAGAGTTTGAAACTTACAACTGTCAATATACTCTTCAATTTCTCCAATCAACTGCTCAATTCTGCTCATAGTCCCTCCGTCTATTGAAATCCGTACTTTTCTTTCATGGCAAGCTCCACCCCTTTGGTACGAAGGCTGATATATCTCCGTTATAAGAAGCAATTTCCTTTACAATACTGGAGCTCAAATAAGAATATTTTAAATTGGTCGCTAAGAATAATGTATCAATTCCCCCGGCAATCACCTTATTTGTCTGTGCCAGCTGAAGCTCGTATTCGAAGTCGGTTACCGCACGCAGTCCGCGCACAATCATCGTGGCTCCGACCTTTTTTGCATAATCTACCGTAAGTCCGCTAAAGGAATGAACCTCCACATTCGGATGGTCCTTACGCACTCGCTAATCATTTTAACACGGTCTTCCATGGAAAACAACGATGACTTATTTTTGTTTACCAGTACCGCACAATTAATTTATCCACCATTTTCGCACTTCTGGATATTACGTCTAAATGGCCGAAGGTAACCGGATCAAAGGATCCCGGATAAATCGCGAATCTTCATTTTCCCTCCTGCATTCTTACCCAATCGTTCTTGCACTCCTTAGGCAAACCGCCTGTTAAGCTCAAGTTCTAAAAAACTTTACTCCGCTAATTTTTCCTTATCCTGTCTAAGGAATCGCAAAAACATGCTTATTGGTTTTATAGGACTTTTCTCTATGATGGTATACCCCTCCTCTTCCATCATGGAAAAAGTCTTCACAAAAGTCCTGCTTCTATAACAAACAGAGTATTCTCATCCACAAAAGATTTATCCTTTTAATCGGAGTAAAGCCTTTTCCGCAAGTTCTTTCCCGTAAGGCGGATCCATAAAAACCAGACCGAAATGGTAGTCCTTCCGCATTAGGGCATTAATCGTCCCCGTTGTAGTCTCCGGGAAGTACCAAGGCCTGCTCCTTAAAATACGTCTTCTCCAGATTCTCTTCAATACAGAGAACAGCTTGTTTTGCTGCGTCACAAAAACAGCTCTCTTTGCCCCTCTGGAAAGAGCTTCTATTCCTAAAGCACCGCTTCCGGAAAAAGATCCAGTACATCCTGCCCCTCAAGATCAAACTGGAGAATATTAAATAAGGTCTCCTTAATTCGATCCTGAGTCGGCCTTGTATCCAAACCTTCCGGCGTTTTTAAATTGATTCTTCTAGCTGTTCCTGCAATCACTCTCACTTTCTTTTTCTCCATTTCCCTATGTATTAAAACAAATTAAAGAAGACTTTGTAAAGTCATCTTCCCTACTCTTAAGTATCTGTCATCATTCTATTACGGTGTATCTGTCGTTATCATTTTGAAAAATTCTTCTTGCACTTTCGGATGCTTTTTTCAGTTCCGGATCCGCTTCCAACATGTGCATCGCTTCTTCTCTGGCAATTCTAAAGAGCTCTTCATCAAGGATTGGATCCGCCATAGTAAACTGCACAATTCTCCGGACTGCCTTTCTCCAAAGAACAAATCTCCCGGTCCTCGGAGGCGAAGGTCTTCTTTCGCGATGGCAAAGCCGTCATTGCTGTTCTTCATAATTTCCAATCGTTCCCGTGATTTTTCATCATCCTTTCGATCCAGAAAAAAATACAGTAACTTTGCAAAGCGGATCTCCCTACTCTTCCCTAAGCTGATGTAACTGCGCAAGGCCGAAACGCTCCGCATTTTCAATAAGCATCACCGTAGCGTTGGCAACGTCCACACCGACTTCCACAACGGTCGTAGAGAGTAAAATCTCTGTTTCTCCCCTTTGGAACGCTGCCATTACGGCTTCCTTTTCTCTCACTTTTCAGTTTTCCATGCAGGACGCCGATTCGGATGTGCTCCGGAAAAACTTCCGTAGGACTTTTTATACTGAAAGAACCGCTTCTACCGGAAGGCTCTCATTTTCCTCTATCATAGGACAAATCACATAGGCCTGTCTCCCTTTTTATCTCCTCTAAAATAAAAAGAAAAGGCTTTTTGCTGCTCCTCTTTGTGAATGAGTGCATTTTTAATCGGAAGTCTGTCTGCCGGCTTTTCTTTCAGTACGGAAAGCGGCAGGCTCCCGTATAAAAGCTTGGCAAGACTCCTCGGAATAGGAGTTGCCGAAAGAAAGAGCGTATGCGGACAGTTTCCCTTTTTTTCCAGTTTCAGTCTTTTCCTTTACACCGAAACGATGTTGTTCATCAATGACAATGCTTTCCAGCCGAGAAAAGCTTTAAACCCTCTTGAATCAAGGACTGTGTCCCTGAATACGGCGAGAATTTCTCCTTTAGCTACCCCCTTTATAGATTTCCCTCTTCTCCCTTTTGACTCTGTGCTTCCCAGAAGTAGAGCGATTCTATCGGAAAGAGCTTTTGAAAGCATTTTCATAATGCTGTCTTGCAAGAATTTCGGTCGGTGCCATAAAAGCCGCTTGCTTTCCCCTGTTTATCGTAAGATATATCAGGTAAAAGGCAATGACGGTCTTTCCGGATCCCACATCCCCCTCTATAAAACGATAGATTCTTTGCTTTCTAAGAAGCTCCGTATTCATTTCAAAATACAGTCCTTTTGTGATGCCGTTAGGCTAAACGGAAAATACGATTCTTTTCTTCCCCTTCCTCGTAGAGAGACAGTCTTCTCCGCCTTATATTCCTTCTCTTCCTTTTCCAAATAGAGGGAGTAAAAAGAGCTCTTCAAAGGCAAGCTTTCTTTCCGTCCCTCTCCCTCTCCTGAAAAATTTTTCCGAAAATGTAGGAGTCTTAAGCTTTCTTTTTTATCCGGAAGAGAAAGACGCTCTAACTCAACCTCTGAAAAAACATCGGAACACGCAAAGTCTTCCTTAAAGAGCTCTGCAATGGCTCTTCTTCGAATATAGTTCTTGATCCCTTTTGCAGAAGAATAAACTGCTTCTAAAAGCTTTCTCTTTTCCCGATAGTCCTCTATAGAAAAATACTTGGGCTGCTGCAGATAGTATCTTCCCTGAAATTCTTTCACCTGCCCGTAAAAAACTAAGTGCATCCCCTTTTTCACTGTCTTCCGAATATAAGGGGCATGAAAAAATTGTAAAGTGATTTCTCCGCTACTATCAAAAGCCCGGGCAAGGAGGATTTCTTTGCCGTCCCCGGCCTCGCCGAAAATCCTCTAATAAGACAGCCGAAAAAGCCATCCACTCCTTTTCCCGTGCATCCGCTATACGGGAAACGGGAGGATAGTCTATATAGCTTATTGGGAATTCATGGAGAAGATCTTCCTTCGTATAGATTCCCGCCTTATGAAAAAGAGCGGTAGTTTTTTCTCCGACACCCTTTATTTGTTCAATTCCGTCACTTAGCATAGCTCTTTCCCATAAAAAAAGGGCTATGAAAGAAGTGAGTTCTATTCTTATCTCTTCTCTTCATAGCCCTAAACAATATTTCAATTCATCTAAAAACAAAAGGAACTCGGCTTCTTCAATTTGTAAAATGAATCTTTCTTGCCTGTATTTCTTGAAAAATCAGCTTGCTTCTCCATTATTCCAATGATACAAGATAATAGTAAACTGCCTGACCGCCATTTTTGCAGTTCTATTTCTAAATCCGGATAGTCCTTTTGCATTTCGAAACAAGTGCTTCACGTATCCTCCGCCTTCACATCTTCTCCATAGTAAAGACTCAGGATTTTCTCCTTCTCCCCATCTTCGGAAGTGCTTCCTTAACCGCGGAAAGAATATCTTTTCCGACAGAAAGAAGCCCATTATCTCCCAGGAAAAGGATATCTCCGGAGTGAATTTCTCTTCCGTCAATAGTAGTGTCTCTGTACCGCATAAGTAATTTCGCCGGAGGAAACCGCCTTTAAACTCTCTGTCATATTCTCCGTATTTTCTTCCGGACTCGCTTCTTCCTGGAAAGCAATCAAAGGAAATCCTTGTGGAATCGTTGTGCTGCGAAGCACGTTTATCGACTGATCTTCCAAGATACTTGAAACCTGCTCTGCCGCAAGAATGATATTTTTATTATTCGGTAAAATGTAAATGTGCTCGGCGTTAATCTTCTCTACTGCTTTGACCAAATCTTCAGTAGAGGGATTCATGCCCTGCTCCGCCGGAAACCACTTGATCTACCCTCAAGGTCACGGAAAATATTTTTCCAGTCCCTCTCCGGAACAAACCGCAACAAAGCTGAAAAGCCTTCCTTTCCGTAGGTTTTACCTGCTCTTCATCGAGTTTCTCCATAGCAGCAATACGGAAGTATCTTCAATTAAAAAGCTCGTGATGCTCTAAACGCATATTGTCCACCTTCATCTTTGGAGAGATATCCCATAGATAAACCTTTTTCAAAAAGCTTCTCCCGGGTGATTCGTATGAACATGAACCTTAATCATCTCTTCATCGGAAAAACAGACAATAGAATCACCGATACCGTTTAAATAAGATCGAAGCGCATCCACCTCATCATCCGTGAAGGCATGGTCTCCATTGACCATGAATTCCGTACTAATAACCGAAGCGAATGTCTGCGGTGAAAATCTCTCCCTATTCTTTCTTTCTCCTACCAGTGCAGATACCGCTCCACTCTCCTTCAGCTCTAAATCGAGAACAATCTTCTCCTCTAAGAGAACAGCGCGCCTCCATAACAGCTATAAGGTGCTCGTCGCCGGAATCCACTCACACCGGCTTCCTATACCGGAAGAAGCTCAGGCGTATGCTCTAAAAACTTCTTCTCCATGTGCATATACCTTCTCCATTAAGGGAAGAATTTCCTCTTCCGTAAGGACAACTCCATGATTTTTATCCGCCATCCCCTTGCTACAGTGAGAATAGTCCCTTCCTTCGGTTTTCATTACCGCCTTATAAGCAGTTTCTACGGCTCTCTGAAAAGCCTCTGCCAGTGTCAGTGAATCGATGTCTCCGCCTTTCTGCAAGTTCCTTGTAAACCCGCGGATTAACTGAGATAAAATAACACCCTGAATTTCCTCTGCTCTCTTAACGCACCACCGGACATAGCCTTTAGAATGTCCTTTAATTTATCCCCCTCCACACTGTTTACTTCTCTGGCTGCGGATAGGATGGTCATCGTCATATTGGTTCCCGTATCCCCGTCCGGTACAGGAAACACATTTAACTCGTTAATCAAATCCTTTTTAGCATTTAACTGATTTGCAAATCCGATAAAAATGCCTTTTTAACTCTTTTATACTAAGCACCTTACTCACAGGGCCTTCCCTCCTATCAATCAATTATGCGCACGCCTTCCACGTACACATTGGATACGATCTACTTCCATACCCGTAAAACTGAGAAATGCGATACTCTACACTTTCCATAAGATTTTCCTGCACTACTTTTAATGCTTTACACCGTAAGCCACAACAAGATGAAAAATCCAAACTAATTTTATTTCTCTTTAATTCTAACATCTATTCCCTTATGATAGCTCTCTTTTCTGAGTAAACGGGCGAGCCCCTTCCCGCTCATAGGCACTGCAGCTATTCCCACTATTCCGAAGCAGAAACTGCGGAATTCCCTGCATATCTCGGCGATGACTTTTTCGGAAATTTCAACCTCTCCAAAGTGCGACGGAATTTTTCCCTTCATAGTCTGTCCTCCAATTCTTAATGCACAAAAATGGATCCTCTTTTAAGCATGCATACTAAGCAATACTAAGTAAAGAAAAAGAATTTTCGATAGTTCGAGAATTCTTCTTTAGTATACTCTATTTTTATAGATGAAAAGGGATTAATAATTTCTCTTCTTTTCCAGTATATAGGCTGAAAGAGCAAAGCAAAGGAGAGACAAAAGGCCCAAGAAAGAACCTGCAAGGAGAGTTCATTTGTCTATTCCAGCCCGCAAAATCAACAATCCTCTCTGCAAAAAGGCGATCCACTCTACAATATTGACTGCCAAGAATAAAAATATAATCACCGAAATGATAAACGCCAATATCTTTCCTTTTAAAAAGCTGGCCTGTACCGTAACACAAAAACGGCAAGGCAAGACATATACAGCCAAAATCCGGCATAAATTAGAGCGACGGAAAACATAAACTGACAAGATCCCTGAATCTGTTTGCCGTAGAAGTCTCACACAAGCTTAAATCCATCCATAAAACTGGCAAGATTCACGCTGAAGAAAAAGATATCAAAGAGAAACAGAAAGTAGCAATAGGCCCAGGCATAATGTACTGAGTAAACTTTCCAGTATCTTAGCCAAGAGGAAAAGATAGCTCGGTTTAGGAAGCATAAACAGCATATAACCTTGATTAGTACTTAGTCTTTACTCTAAACTCACCATACTCGAGAGCCGAAGAGCAGGAATGCCACAAAACTGAAAAAGAGCAGAAACACTCTGCAATCCTATAATGGCAATATTTCCGCTTATGCCTCCAAAGAGCAGTAAAAATTCAAATATAGCAATTAAAGAAACGGAAATAATTTTAATCTGCAGCGTTTTTCTTATCTCATATCGAATTAAAGTCCACATATTATTCTCCACCCTTTCCGAACAATTCTCTATAGCGATCGCTTAAGGCCATGCCTCTGCCGCTTCTCAACCCTTCCACATCTTCCGTCGCAATCAACTTCCTCACTAAAAACAAAGCAATATTTACAGAGATTCCACTTCTTCCACAAGATGACTCGAGCAGGATGATTTTGTCCTCCGCCATCACTCAAGCATCATTTTTTCAATTTCTTCTCTGGCCAAAAGATCCACGCCGTTAAAAGGTTCATCCAAAATAAGGAGCTTTTGCATCACGAGAAAGTGTTGCCGCCACTCACCTTTTTTATCCATCCCGAAGAAAGTACTCTTAAACGGAGTCTGAAAAGAATTCTATCTTTTTAATCCATTCCTTATATCTCGTTTCCTGAAAAACTCCGTAAAAACTCTTATAATACTCTCGAACTCTCCTACCGTCATAAACGGATAGGCATGGGATTCTGTCGGAAGATAAGCCACCAGAGCTCTGCTCTTCACACAAATCGCTTCTCCGTCTAAAGTAACTTCCCCTTCACTCTCTCTTGTCAAACCGGAAAGAATCTTCATAAAAGTAGTTTTTCCGGAACCGTTCAGCTCAATAAGGCATAAATTTTGCTATTCAAAAGCTCTGTGTCAACATGGTCCAGGGCTGTTTTTCCGTTGTATTTTTTACTTAACATTGTAGACTGAAGCATCGATTTCTCCCTTTATATATTCCTGAATCACTTCCCTTGAAATTGAAAGACCCTTCATACGTATAATGTATTCTTTTCGTATATTCCTTTGCATGCCTTTCTCTTTCCATCTTTAATTTTCTTTCATCTTCGGTGACAAAAGTCCCCATTCCTCTTTTTGTGAAGCAAAGCCCCTTCATTTCCAATTCCTGATAAACACGTGATGCCGTATTGGGATTGATTTTATACTTTACAGCCAAATCTCTTCCTGAAGGCAGCTTTTTCTCCGGGAGGAAGCTTTCCGTTTAACATATCCTTGATAAGTTCCGCTTCCACTTGCAGATAGATTGGAATAGAAGGATTGTATTGCATTTTGCCTCTTTTCTTCATGTAGCAGGCTTTCTACACGATAGTTGTTATTAACAAGATTTCACGAGCTTCGCCTGCATTGCCTGTTAAAAATCATTTTGTATTAGTACACCAGATATATAGTACACTAATATATTAAGTCTGTCATACATTAAAAAGATATTGCCATCTCGACAATATCTCCTTTCAATCTTTTCTTATTCTGCAGCGCCTGCAACAGCACGCTCAACTTTTACCGGAACGCGCAGGAAGTACAGACGTACATCTTCTTTTGTACCGCCATCTACCTTCTCACTCTAACTGACTTCACATTCGCTTTCCACATCTTGTTTGATCTTCTATGTGAATGGCTTACTTGATTCCCGAAATGTACTGCCTTCTCGCAAATAGCACACTTAGCCATGATTGCACTCCTCCTCTTTTAAAAATCCACTGCTTCACAGCGACTATAGTACTATAGCAAAAATGATTTTTAGATTGCAGTCGAAAATTTAAAAACCACAAAAAGGCGCAAAAAGACCAAGAAAAACATCAAAGTAAGTTTCTAAAATCTCATTTTTCAGAATCATCGCTTTTTATTCTTCAAAATCACTCAGGTCTATATCGATGACATCCAGAGTAGAATCGGTATCATCGGTAGCATCTTCTCCTCCGGGAAGAACTGTATAGTTCTTTTTCTTCCTTTTTCTGCTTTTCTCCGCTTGAACCATAGAGTCCAAAGCCTCCTGTCCCTACTTTTCCGCTTCTTCACTGACCTTATTTCGGTAATTTTATCTATAGCTTCCGGAATCATATCTATAATCTTGGAAAAAGCATCCTCATTTTTCACCCTAATCAGCTTTGTTCTTCCATTTTGAATCACAAGCATCGCTGCTGGGCTGATTTTTGAACTCATAGCCCTCGGCACCGCCGTCTCCTTTTTTGTTATTTTCTCATACAAAAGCACCGCTGGCCATTCCGCAACTAAGCTCCATAAGAGGAATGAGAACAGTATCCCCAGTTTAATCGGTTTCTCGACAACGGTTTTGGACTGCACAAAACCGTCCATCCCTTTGAAATAGTTCTTGAATAAGCTCTTTTTGTATTGTTATTTGCCATGCTTCCCTCCCTTCATGACTAATTTTTCGAACTGTTTATTTTTTAAAAGAGTGAAACTAACAGAATCAGCAAATGAATCAGCCGTATTCTTCCTCTATACGAATCTTTCCATAATAATAACTGTCTCCGAACTCCGGAACAAGTCTGATTTTATCCGGTACAAGCGGATAAAAAGAGTGCCAGCCTTTCTAGAACCTGCCCCATGAGTCATACGGATCCTCTATTGCAAAATAGAGTCTCTCCTTTCGCCTTTCGAATTCGACAAGTCTTTAAAAAGCGGAGCGTTTCGCGTAAAAACAAGGGCTATCATCTCCTTGATTCTTCCTTGCTGCTCTTTGACGGTCTCAAGAACTCTTTTGAAGCTTCTGCTTTCTCCCGAAGAATCTTCTTCCCTTTTTCCGATTATTTCTTTCATTCTTTTCCTCCCTCAAAATCGTAGAAAAAGAATCTTTTCCGAGTAACTCAGTTTTTCCTCTTGATAGCTTGCCTGAAAGTGCATGAGAGGAAAAACGTAGAGAAAACTCCTCTCGGATGCTTTTGGCCCTTTCCTTCTTCGCCGTCCAATTTCGTAACGAAAGGACAAATAAAAGAAAAACAGAAAGGAAGAGAGAAGCAGAAGCAAAAAGAAGAATCAATAAGAGATATTGAGAATCGTTAAACGATGAGCATTTCTCCTCTCCTCTCTCAGCTTTCTAAGACTCATCATCGATACCAATTGAGCGCATCCTTATATCCGTAGGCTATCCCTGAGAATCTCATCCTCTTTTCTGGGAAAGTTTTTCATCTTCAGCATGGAAGAAGAATAAAACTCGAATAAATTGCTTCCGTATCCGCTATAAACCAGATAAGCCATGGGCACAATATGCCCTTCTCTCAAATTTTCCATGAGATAGGAATATATTTTTAGCTCTCATTCCCGAGCTATAAACTTAGATAAACGCATTATTTCTTTTCCGTAAGATAGGTTCTGACCATTTGCAAAGCCGCATCACAAGCTTTCTGTTCCCGAACTTCTTTTTCTGTTTCCTGCAAAATGGAACCTCAGAACCCTTTTGGTTTTTCCTCCGCGCAAACAGCAATATAGACTAGCTTTCACCTCTTTATCTTCCAACGCGCCGGGACCGGCATTTCGGTGAGCGCAACGGTAAATCCGCCTCGACTCCATCATGGCGCCAATCGCCATTTCTTTGCGTAGAGGCCGATACCGCGCCTTCCTTTCTGCAACAGCTCCTTTTTCACGGAAAGCAATTTTGCGCTTCGATTTATTGGAATAAGTTACATATCCAACTCTGAAAACAGTCCGAAGCTCCTTCCACCGAGGGTGATGGCGGCAGAAACCAACCCTCCGGTAATACTCTCAGCCGTAGTGATTGTTTTCTTTCGAGTTTTTCAAAAGAAAGACCACCTGCTCTTCAAGAGTCGCATCAATAGGGTAATGAAGCTTTCCTTTTCTCTTTCTTCTCTCCCACTAAAAGCCTCCTTCTTGCAGCACTTTCCGATTTTTATATAAATAATCAATAAGTGAAACAATAGTTAAAATTAAAAGACAGATAAATAAAAAGCAAATTGACAAAATGTAGGCAGGAAGCTGTAAAAATGAGGAGAATAATCATCACCATCTGGTTGACTGTCTTCAGCTTACCGAAATAGGATGCGGCTATTACCACATTTTGCTCCACGGCAATCAGACGAAAACCGGAAATGATGAATTCTCTGGAAATGAGGATGATCACATACCATGCCGGAAGCCTCGATAAAGGAATCATACAGATTAATGCGGAACAAACCAGTAATTTATCCGCCAAGGGGTCCATAAATTTACCGAAATTAGTAACCAGATTTCTTTTTCTTGCGATATGTCCGTCCAGATAGTCTGTAAAAGAGGCTGTGCAGAACAAGAATAACGTAATCAGACGGAAAAGCATTTCCTGTTCCGCCGGATACAAGATAAAAATACAAACACAGGAACCATTAAGGGCTCCTTAGAAATGGTCAATTTATTGGGAAGATTCACAATACTCTCCTATTAAATCATAGCCTTCCGTATCCACTACTTTCACATGGACAAAATCTCCGCTAACTCTCTCCGGTCCTTTTACGAAGATAAAGCTGTCAATCTCCGGACTGATCCATATACGATCGAAGAATAACTCTGCCTTCCTCCTCGTCATAGCCCGTAATAAGTGCCTTTAAAATCCTGCCCCTTTGTTCCTCAGCCTTTTGGAACGCAATTTCCTGCTGCAATTCCATAATACGGGAAAGTCTCTTGTTCTTCACACTTCTGAATCTGATTTTCCATACTTGCTGCATGTTCCTTCCTCCTGGAGAGTAGGGAAGACACCCAGCCTGTCGAAAACGTTCTTCCGAAATGAAGGAAAGGACATCTTGAAAAATCTTTCTTCCGTCTCTCCGGAAAGCCGGTAATCAAAGTTGTTCGTAGGCAAATATCGGGAATTTCTCGCCGAAGAAGAGCTATCTTTTCCTTTAATTCTTCTCTCCTTGTCTTCCTGTTCATGGCTTTCAAAATCCTATCGGAAGAATGCTGAATCGGCAAATCCAGATAATGACAGACTTTCGGATTATCGCGAAGCTCCTCAATGAGCGGAAGTTCTATTTCCTCAGGGTAGCAATACAAACCCGAATCCAAACCAATCCTTCTATCTCGGAAAGACGTATACAGATGCAGACTCTTTTTCCCGTAAGATCGGTTCCGTAAAGCGTCGTCTCCTGTGCCACTAAAATCAGTTCTTTCGCACTCGTCTCCACAAGTTCCCTTGCCTCTTCCAAAACCATGTCCATAGGAATGGAACGGAAATGCCCCCGAAGACGGGGAATGATACAATAACTGCAGTACTTATCGCAGCCTTCAGCAATTTTCAAATAGCGGGTATATCGCTCCGCCTCTACTCTCTTCATCTGCGAATCGAGACGACGAACGTAGTCTTTACAGAGGCAATCTCGTCTATTTCCGGGAAGCTCCTTCCGTATTTCATCCTTATATCGTTCCGCATGGCAGCCCTGGCACAATCAGTTTCTTAAGTCTTCCGCTTTTTCTTATACTCCGCTAAACTCAATATGGTATTAATGCTTTCTTCTTTGGCCGGTCCGATAAACGAGCAGGTATTCACAATAGCAATATCCGCTTCAGACGGATCCAAGGTTACCTCAGAGCCCTCATATTTTCCTAAAAGTTCCGATAAGAGCTTCTCCGAATCCACCTGGTTTTTATCACAACCGAGGCTTTTCCAAATACAGCTTCATTATTCTTCACCGTCTGATGAATAATCTCCGTCGGAATAGTCGTCTTCTTCCCCGCTTCCCTCCGCATACTCTTCTTCACTTTCGGAATCCGCTTCTTCCTCGTCGGTTCCTTCTTCCTCTTCTACATCTTCATCCTCATACTCTTCATCTTGTGCGAAATGAGGATAAGACTCTGCACTGTCCTGATTGTGAATAGGCTCTTCTTCAATCCAAAGCCTTTTGTCTACATTAACCAGATTCTTGATATCTTTCCAATAGCAACAGAAGTGGCTTTCTGCCTCCTCCGCCTTCACCAGCGGTGCATCCTCCGTCAATGATCTGTCTTGCCCGCTTTGCGCTGGCAATAACTACAGAATAGCGAGACTGCACCTCCAATCTCCTCCTCTTCTCTATTCTTGATTCATAGAATCTATTAAGTCGTTATATGTTGACGTAGTCTTCTATCCTCCTTAAATCCTTTCTCGATCTATCAAACCAGATGCGCTTCCACTCTATCGGAGACGCACGAATTAGATTATGCAGTTTTTCCGTACAAGTGTCAATATCCGCATTCACCAAGACGTAATCATAGCTTCCACGCTTCCGACTCTACTTTCGCTCGACTCAGGCGCTTATTTATCGTCGCTTCATCCTCTCGGTATTCCTCTATTAGCCTTTTTCGAAGTTCTTCCAGCAGATAGGCGGTGTCATAAAAATCAGAAGACTTTCAGGATATTTCTTCTTGATTTTTAGAGCTCCTTGAATTTTCAATCTCCAAAATCACATCCTTGCCTTGATTCAGACAATCCTCACAAATTTTCTGGGTGTACCATAGTAATTATCCACATATTTTGCGTACTCCATAGTTCATCGCGGTCTATCATTTCTTCAAACGCGCTTTACTCACGAAAAATAGGATTTTCCCTCGCTTCGCCTTTCTCTCGGACTTCTCGTAGTAGCTGAAATAGACAAGGCATAATTATCATACTTCTCCGTAATACGTTTCATAATGGTTCCTTTTCCCGCGCCGGGAAAAGCCTGAAACCACAACCAAAATCCCTTTTTCCATTTTTCCCTCTTCTATTCTATATGTTTTGTATCTGCTCTCTCATCTTCTCAATACATTCTTCGCTTTTAGCAACATTGGTAATTTCAAAATCCGTTGCCTTCTGATAAAATGGTATTACTCTCTGTTCATCTCCTGCATAAGGAAGTCTAAATCTCTCCCACAGCCTCTTCTTCTTTAACTAAAGCTCCGGCACGTTTTAACATGACTGTCCAGTCTGGTAATTTCTCATCCGTACTCACCTTATCTGGAAAAATGGCGACTCCTCTAAAATCCTTCCTTCATCAATATTTCGTCCTTCAAGACAGTCTTCTATTTTCTCCGCAGACGTTTTTCATATTGCAGACGAATTTCAGGTTCTCTTTCCTTACAAAAAGCAATATAGCCTTGCATTTCTGGAAGTTTTTCTTCCAAGTCCGCCCTAAGTTTCTTCCCTTCCTCTGAGCGGGAATATACAAACTCCTCTGCAGCCTTCTTTACAACGGCACTAACGCTTCCTCATCCTCCTCCATCTCTTCCTCTGCAGAGACGAAAAACCTCGGGATAAAAAGAAAAATCCTTTCTGCATTTAAGGAGCAAGGAAGCCCCAAGCTTTTCGAAAGCTCCGTAATTTCCGTCTTATATCTTTCTGCTAAAACTTTGTTCACAAGGAGTTTTTTATCTCTCTCCGCACGATCTTCCACAGAAAGGAATACTTCTACCTTGCTCTCGAAATACTACCCCTTTACTATCTGTCTAATCTTTAATTCCATTGCCTGGAAAGTTCTCTGAAGGCGAAAAGCTCAAATCCAAAAATCGAATTCACCGACTTGATTTCCACCGTGACATCACGCCCGTTTTCACTGGAACTGGCTCTGCCGAAACCGGTCATACTTTTCATTCTTTACCTTCTCCTTTTTCCCTTGTGTTTTTCCCCTTTATCCTATCCTTAGAAATACACAAGTTGGATTCGTTCCTTTAATTTTTAATGATAACAAGGGCAAGTTTTTTCAAGGAAAAAAGGGTGGTTTTATGGCATTTGACGGTTTATTTTTATCGGCTTTAGTTTCTGAATTCAAGGCTAGCATTTCAGGTGGAAAAATCAGTAAAATTGTGCAGAGTGAAAAAGATGAAAATACAACTCACAATTAGAAAGGACAAAGACAGTTCTTTCTCCACCCTTTCCGCCAATCCTTCGATTCCCTTGGTTTACTTAAGTGAACAGGGAAAGACGGCTCCCTTACTGCGCCGAACTTTGTATGGCGCTGAGAAACGCACATCGGAAACGAGGCTAATTCAAGATATCACACAGGCCTCCAGAAACTTAACGGAACAAGGTTTAGAGCGAGTACTGCTTCTCCATATATCTCATAGAGACTGAACTTGGTGACATAGGCATAAAATATCTTTCGATAGAAATCATGGGAAAATATTCAAATATTATTCTATTAAAAAGAAGATTTTACTATTCTCGATGCTATAAAGCGAATTTCCTCTGTACAATCCTCCGTTCGAGAAGTTCTGCCCGGAAGAAAATACTTTATTCCCCGGACCAATTCAAAAAGAAAATCTATTATGCTTTCCCTTGGAAAGTTTACATGCTTTACTGGAAAATAAAAATCCAAATACCGGCAGAGATTCCGATATGGAAAAATCTTTCCGAGCTTCTTTTTCCAAAAGCTTTTTCCGGCTTAAGTCCCTGTCGGCAAGAGAAGTCTCCTGAGATGCCGGTCTTCCCATAGATAAAGATATGGACAGACCTTTCCGCCTCGGACTTTGAAAGCCTTTCCGATGCAATCCGTAGACTTAGACTTCGAATTAGCGAAGGGACTTCTCCGCAGATTCTTTCATGAAAACGAGAAAAGCCTTTTGACTTTTCCGCGCTTCCCGTTCAACAGTATAAGGGAAATCCGGCCTTTCATGCCGATAACTTTCGCTCTCCCTCCGAACTACTAACGTTTTACTACGGCGGAAAAGAAAAGAAGACCGTGTCCGCCAAAAATCCGCAGACTTGAAAACAATGCAGTACTCTTTTTAGAACGTGTCAGTAAAAAGCTCAGCCTACAGGAAAAGCAGTTAAAGGACACGGAAAAAAAAGAGCGTTTTCGAATCTTTGGCGAGTTACTCACCACCTACGGATACAGTCTTAAAGGCGGAGAAAAAGAGCTGGTCTGTGAGAACTATTATAACGGACAGGAGGAACATATCCTCTGGATGAAAGTTTAAGTCCTATTGAAAATGCGAAAAATATTTTTGAAAAATATGATAAGGTAAACGCACGGAAATGAATCTTTCTACGCAGGTAAAAGAAAGCAAAAACACTGAACACCTGCAATCCATATTGAACAGTCTTTGCCACCGCAGAAAAGTGCAGAAGACTTAGATGATATTCGAAGAGAATGGGAGAATATGGCTATATGAAGCCGATTTCCCCAAAAAGAAAGAAAAAGGAGCGAAAGGAGGACAAATCTCTCCCAGAATCTTCCGTTCTTCCGATAGCTACCTTCTTTATGTAGAAAGAACAATTACCAAAACGAAATAGTCAGTTTTTCAGATTGCGGAAGGAAAAGAGATTTTTGGTTTTCATGTAAAAGGGTTCTGCCGGCTCCCACGTCATTGCCAAAACAGAAGGAAAAAGTCTGAAGAACTTCCCTGACCGTCTCTTTGAAGAGGCCGCAGAACTTGCCGCCTACTTTCTCTTCAGAAAAAGAAAGTGCCAAGGTGGAAGTCGACTATACGGAAAGAAAATCTGAAAAAGGTCGTGGTGGCGCTCCGGGCTTTGTCATTCTACCACCAAAACTATTCTATCCTGAGTTACACTGAAAAATCCCCGAAGAGCTTTTAAGCTCCTCCGGGACTTTTTATTCTTCTTCCCAATTGTGTATAAACACTCTGCACATCATCGGATGCATCCAATAAGTCAAGTGTTCTTCTTAAACTCTTTACCGCTTCTTCCTCTGTCACGAGACAGTATTTTCGGGAATCATCACGACCTCAGCTTCAACCATAGGAATATTTTCTTTTTCCAAATTCTCCCGCACCGCAGAAAAATCAGCCGGGCTCGTGATAATTTCATAGCTGTCATCACGATCAATGAGGTCTTCCGCTCCTGCCATAATCGCGATATCCATCAGGGCGTCAAAGTCCTTATCGAGATCCTCCATCACTCTTTATCCAGGATAATCTGTCCTTTTCTTCAAAAAGGAAGGATACGGACCCTGTGCTCAAGGCTTCCTTTTCCTTTGTGAAAGCGGAACGAACATCTGCCGCGGAACGATTCTATTATCCGTTAATACCTTTACGATAATGGCTACACCGTTTACACCGTAACCTTCATACTGCATTTCCTCGAAATTTACTGCATCCAGCGCTCCCGCAGCCTTTTTAATTCCGTTTTGAATGGTATCGTTCGGCATATTGTTTGCTTTAGCTTTGGCAATGACATCACGAAGCTTTGAGTTACTGTTCGGATCCGCTCCCCTGCTTTACTGCAAGGGCAAGTTCATGACCGATAATCGTGAAAATCTTTCCCTTTGCCGCATCATTCTTTTCTTTTTGCTCTAATGTTGGAAAACTTTGAATGGCCTGACATACTCTCTCCTCTAATTTTTTTCTTAGTGTACCTATTTTCTCTTTTCTTAGCAAGTTTTTTTCAGAATACCTGTTTAGATTCATCTTTGACAGAATAAATATAAGATAGAAAATCCCTGTCATTTCTGTAAAGAAAATACAAAGCACTTCTGTGTTATCCTGATTATGATAAGCTCAAGAATTCATCAACATGCAAGTTAGACTGCGGATCAAATGTGCCTATCCACTCCACTATATATACACGCGAGGAACACGATTTCCAAGGCCGCATAAGAACTCATAAGGAAAGACACTGAATCCCAATCATAAAGGCTGATTGCTTCTTCTCCTTCTTCACCAAGAAGCGTCACCTCTTGGAATAGAGCTACATCTCATCACTGACGTCTACCGTAAACTGATCCATACAGATTCTGCGCTCAAAATAGGACATTTCTTTCCGCTGACAATGACCTCCGCTTTTCCGGAAAGGATTCTGGGATAATCCGTCTCCATAGCCCACGGAATCAGGTAGCCACCCGCATTTCCTTATCCGTCACAAAAGCGGAGCCGTAGGAAATCCCCTCTCCCTTCGGGACAGTCTTTATATGAGAATTTTCGCCTTCCAGGAAAGTGCCATCTTGATGCGGCGGGTCCTTTCTCACTTCCGAAGAGGGATAAATCTGCAAAGCGCGATGCCGTCCCGCACCATATTGTACCTCGTACTGATGTCTTCCAATATCCCCTCGCTGAATTCGAAATATGACACGGAGGAATCATGTATAGCCTCTTTCTTCAAACTTTCCATTGTGGAAGCGTTTTTGTTGTTTCAAGGTGGCGTTTCCTATCAATCCTCATCACAGGACGCAAAGTGGGAAAAATCCCTCCACATCGATAAAGGGACTTTCGTCAAAATAGAAAGAGCAATCTCCAAAGCCTCCTTCTTCCTCTACCTGTATGCCTATTCTTCCCATTCCGGTGTCCAGTGCATATGTCCCGCTACTTGTGTTTTTCTTCTTCGCTATTTTTCCGATTTTTCTGACTTGCCTCATGGTAAAGAGACTTGGCATTACCCGGTAATCAAACAAAGATCTCATATTGACTTTCTGGGACAACTACCGAGAACCAGGATATCTATACCGGCCTTTCTTAAGGTCAATGCCTCCTCTATGGTTGCCACGCCGAAGAGAGCGCATTCTTCCTCTATCGCTTTCGCCACTTCCACCATGCCGTGCCCGTAAGCATCCATTTTTATTACTGCACAAAATGCTGTGCCGATGCGTAACCTCTCCTTACAAAGGCGAAGATTTTCCCGAATCCTATCCAAATCCACAATGGCATAGGTCCTGTCGTAACTTTTTTTATCTGTCATCTTCCCTGTCTTCCTTTTCTATAAATCTCTTCCATAGCAGGGCAAAAGTATTGAGGAAGATCCCTGCCATAACAGCATGTTCTCCTCTTCTTCGCTGCCAGCTTCTCCTCCCTCACCTGAATAAGGCAGGAAGGCAGGACGCTTGAAAGCAAGCGCACGCTGGCAGATCCTTATATCTTCTTTCAACACACATAAAAGCCCTGCCAAAAATCCTGCAAAATATCCCTGATCCCCCTTACTTTAAGGAAGGGCAGGACTCTGATTATGAAAAAATTTTTCCTTCTTCCTGAACCTCTTTCTTGTGGAAAAATGGCGCAAAAACCATTGTATCACAGGATTTCAAAATTAAAATATGTCATGCTCATTTGCATATTTTTCTTCCCCAACTCTTCTCTTTTTCCATGACGTCTTCCAGAGAGAGTGACAAAGCCTGAAAAACTCCTTTACATGCGGGAGTCAAAATAACTGAAATCAGAAGCAATAGGCAGAAAAGTTCTTCCTCCAGTACCGCATCTTCTGCAATCATATTGAGAGCATCCGCATCCAAAATAAGATATTCCGGAGGAGAAGCTTTTCACAATTTTAAAAAGACGAAGAAGAAGCGACGCCCTATCCTTCCCGGTTCCGATTCGTCCGAAACAAAAGAACTTCTTTCTTATGTACTTTTTCCTTCAAATCTATGGCCGAAATATCCTTAACAATGGCTTCAGGAACCTTGATTTGTAAAACAGTTCTATTCTCTTCCTCTGTCACTACATACACAAGGCCTGCCCCTTGCGCTGATATGCCGCCAGTGCGGAAAAACAGCAGCTCCTGCCATTCCTTTTTACCTGAAAAATCTCTACTCGTTCCGTAAGAACCTTATATGAAAAGGATTTTTGGGAGTGGCAAAATGAATTTGACCTTATCATTTCTGCTTTTTGATCGATCAACGAGATACCGCACGCTTTACGAGCGAGTACTCGTTATGCATTATATTACTGTAGCATGACAAGTGTTGGTATTGGAAATACTGACTTCGAACTTTCTCTCCCCAAGCTCTTGGAAAGATTTTTACTGCATTTCTAAAAGTTTTCACGTAGGCTTCCCTAATTTATCCCTTAGAACCTCTATGTCCAAAAGAGATCTCTTCACTCTGTACCAAAAGGTCTTAGCAACAGCTTCTTCATCTAATACATCACCGGCCAGGCGAGAAGCTCTTCCCTCACTTTGCCGGCGTTCTTCTTCTGTAGAATATTCTATCCAATCCGGATCTGCAAACGCTCTACACGAGCGATTTGAATATCAGGCCGAATGTTTTCATGTTAATCCTCAAGCGATACGATAGTCGCCTGCTCTCGAAAAGATGCATTTTCCACAACGATATGCTTTCTGGCACTTCAAGATCCACATGAGCGAAGTTCCAAAAGCCGTCCACCATAGGAAATAAGTTCATCAACAATCTTCACCACGCCGCAGCCTCGGAATACAGAGCGCAGCAAGACGAATCCTTCTTTGAACCACTGTCCATTTCTCACTCGATGGGATAGACCTTTACCCACAGACCTCTCGTCCGATTATTTCCGGATTCTTATCAAAATGCCCTTAATGTAAAACCCTCTCTTCCGAAAAATTCGCATGAGTAGCCAGAGCCAATCCCAAATGACCGGCCAACGATTATCATGGGATGACCCTTATCAATCTTTAATATTTTGGCAACTCATCATGTAAGTTTCTCACATTGTATCCATAGCCCTGCTGACCGAAGCCCCCAAAATTATTGAGATCCTGCTCGAATCTGCGAAGCCGTCAAATGCATCCTGCGAGATAGTTCTCCCGAGGAGATACGTTCCTATATTCTGATCCATCAGTCTTCCAGATATCGATAATATCTTGCAAACGCTGAATAACCGCTTGCGAAATTCTTTTTCTTCCATTTTTATCTCTCATTCATAGAATTACACTCTTTTCATCTATACTTTCTTTGAGAAAAGAGGTCAATGCTAAAAAGAAAAAGATTCTCTCTTGTTTTTACAACTTATTTTCAACTTAAACAGAATGCCTTTCATAATCCGCAAATAAAATTTTTCTATTCCAATATCCGTCAAAGGATGATGTATCATCTGTTTTAGTACTTAAACGGAACTGTAGCAATATCCGCACCGGTCTTGGCACACTCTGCATGAATGGATGACGTACTGGATGCACTAGATACAACTTCAGTTTCAATCTCTGGATACATAGAGAAAATCTCCATAATATCTTCTATTAGTAAACGAGACCGTCCAGAAGAAATATCATCCAGTCTTCCCAGGCACGGGAAAACATAGTCGCTCCCCGCCCCTAGCTGCAGAATCGCCTTTGTGAGGGAAAAATCAGTAACATTGGTCTTGATCTCTGCTTTGACAGAACCTCAACTGCTTTCAAGCCTCTTCCGTCATGGAATCTAACGACCATATTTTTAGAAAGGGATGCAATTCTGTTCCTTCTTTAATCATGTCTTCCGCTTTTACAGTATCCGCTTTCACTTCTCCCGGAAATAGGCCGTCCAAAAAGAAGCTATCTCCTTTTAATGTCTCCATGTATAATCTCTTCCCTCTTTGGCATATGGAAAGGGTTGGTTACAACGCAAATAATCATATCATAAGCTTGAATTTCTTCCACATTGTGGTATCAATATTTCATTATACTCTTTCTTATTTCTATTCTTCTTTCAGCACTTTTTCTTCTCTCGTACTTTTATCATGCTTCTTTGCATTTTCTATCTCTTGCATTCTTCATTCTTTGTAGTCATCTATCTCTTTATTTCAGCTTGTACGTATCAGCACTCCACTATCTCACAAAACTAATCGATCAAAAGCCGATAGATTGTCTCGCATCAGGAGTGCTATGCCTCTATAAGACCTGTGCAAGCAGGGTGTCTACCGTGAAACCGAAGTGAGTGAACAATTCCTTTGCCGGAGCGGAAGCGCCAGCTGTCCATAGACAGGATGCTCCCTTGTCCAGACATATCTTTCCCCATCCGGAAGGAAAAGAGCTTCTACCGAGATCTCTTTCCACGGAAGAGGGAAGAATCTTTCCTTATACCCTCACTCTGCATTTCAAAAATTCCATAGAAAGCAGTCATGAAACAACACGAATCTGTTTTCTTCTCTCAATACTTCACCTGCCTTTCCTGCAAGTTCCAGCTCCGAACCGGTTGCAAATAAAGATGAACTCCGTTTTTCGGAATCAGAAAGAATAGTAAGCACCTTTTAAGCTTCTTCCGTCTTGACATAGTTGCGTAAATTTTTGCCTGCTTAAACAATAGCCGTAGGACAATCCGTACTGCTTTAGCGCGGAGAACCACGCTGCAGCAGTCTCCGCTGTCAGCCGTCGAAACACTCTAAAGTTCAGTGGAACGGAGCATAGCAAGTTGCTCAATAGGGCTCATGCGTCGGACTGTCTTCCCCTACCCCGATGCTGTCATGGGTAAGAATATAAATCTGGGAAGTTTCATCAAAGCGGCCAGCCTGCCATGGGTTTAATATAATCACTAAAACACAAAGAAGGTAGAAGCACAAGAGTCGATATCACGCCGTGCAACAAGATTCCGTTGGCAATACCGGCTATCGCCAGTTTCTCTTACACCGAAATGAATATTTCCCTAACCTGTACATCTTTTGAGAAGAATCCTTCATCCTTTCATCTCCGTTTTTGTAGGGGCGCGAGATCCGCAGATCCGCCGAAAAGATTCGGTACTCTGTCCCTTTACCATCTGCGGTATTTCCGGAGGAATTCCTTGTTGCCTCCGCTTTTTCCTGCTTTCTCCCAAAGTGCTGTCATGCAGAAGATCCAAAACCTCTCTCTTATCATGGTAGGACAAATATTTCTCATAATCGTCAGGATAGTTTTTGGCACACTCTTCCAAAACAGCCTTCCAAAGCAATATAGATTTCTTCTTTTCTCTACCAAACTGCTTTGATAATGTCATAAACCTCTTCCGGAATATAAATGCCTCTTCATACTCCCAATGAAGAAACGCGCGATCTCTTTAATATTCTCTTCCCCCAAAGGTTCCCCGTGGGCGGAAGCCTTCCCCTGCTTATTAGGTACGCCATAACCGATTTCTGTTTTAATCGTAATGAAATAGGGCGCAGTCGTATCTTCCTCAGCAGTCTTAAGCGCATAAGAAATAGTTTCTACATCATTTCCGTCTTCCACTGATAAGCGTCTTAAAGCCTAGACACCTCCATGCGCTTTCTCTACATTCTCGGTGAACGCAATCTCCGTATTTCCCTCTATAGAGATATGATTGAATCATAAAGAATGGTAAGTTTACGTAAATTAACGTTCCTGCTAAGGAAAGCGCTTCCGAAGAAATCCCTTCCATAAGGCAGCCGTCTCCACAGAGAGCATAAGTCCTGTGGTCCACTAAAGCCAAACCTTCTTTAGTAAATTCTGCAGCAAGATGACTCTCTGCCATAGCAAATCCGACCGCCATGGCAAGCCCGGCACCAAGCGGACTGGTTGTTGCATCAACGCCCATAGTATGACCGTATTCAGGATGTCCGGGGTTATGAGCCCATCTGTCTAAAACGACATTCATCTTCTAATCCGCAAGAAAAACAAATGCAACAGGAATAAAAGAAGCATGGATCCGTGCATGGCAGATAAAAACAAAGCGATCTCTGTCTTCCCACTGTAATGAGGATCAAAGTGCAGAAACTTTGACCAGAGCGTATATGCAGCGCGCACCAAGTAGTAAGCTCCGGATGTCGGAATTCGCCTTTTAGTATTCCGTCCGCAGATAGTATACGGATACTGGTAATCACTTTGATTCTATTTCCTTATTCATTTTTCCTCCCACATTTTCTCCAAGATTCTTCTAACAATTTTTATCATAGGTGAGTGAAAATGTCCATGAAAAGCCCAAAAAGAGATTCCCTTCTCTTTTGAAGCTTTCTCCGCTATCTGTCAAAATAAATCAAAACGAGATACGTCCTCTCGCTTAAAGATAGCGTTTATGACTTAACCACTTCGCATCACAAAGCTGTCCCTTAATTATTCTTTTTGTTTTCCCATTCGATTTACTTTTTCGAGCTCTGCATTCGACTTGTTGACTCGCACTCGATTTGCCTTGACTCTGTACTCGACTTTACTTTTCGACTGCGCTTCAGTTCTGTTTCCTTTTTACTCATCTGATTTCACCTTCGATTTATTGCTTCTCTTGTTTCGGTTTTGGTCGAGGTCTTTGACGTCGGTATCCTCACGCCATTCCTAACCCTTCGGACTCTTCTTCCGAATCCGCTTTTGTCTTCGGATAAGGCGAGATCTTCCAAGGTAAAGTGCGTGATTTGATTTCCGGCCTTATCGGAAACGTAAACGTAATGCTGTTCGTTTTAAAGAAAACCACTTTTTCCGCTTGCTTCTTCCGTTGTGCTGTCGGCTTTAAAGTATTTCCGTCCTTATCGATCCGCTAAAATAGAGTCAAAGTCCACACCTGACTGACTGTCACTCACCGTGAATTCAAGATAGCCGGATCCTGGGACAACATTATCCTCATCAATCACGGGCGGATTCTCGTCAAAACTGTTGATTTGACTGTTTTTCTATCTTCATCATCCATTCAGTGAAGTAACGCTTTAGTATAGCGCAATTACTCATCTATAGGGATAATATAGTTTTTATTTTCCTTGGTATAAGGCAGTTCCTCTCCTTCCAGCTTGCCACGTGAAATTCTTAATCGGCAAAAGAGAATCGACATGCACCAGAACGGAAAGACTCTGTCACCGCTATGCTCTAGAGGTCATTAGCTGTAACTTAGGGCCACCAGAGCAAGAAAGAATGCATGAGTTGATAAGAAGATAGGGCAAAACATAATGTAAAATCACCGAAAGAGAGAGCGATTTCTGTTTTCTTTTTGAGGATATACTCCTCGCCTTCTAGGGCTTTTCTCTTTCAGACATAGCGATGCCTCCTTACAATCTAACACTGCATACTGAAGTATAGCAATCTTCGATTTGCTGGCAAAGGTAGCAAATCTTAATATAGTCTTTGACAAAAGTGAAGATTTACTTTTACTCTAAAAGTTCGTTTGCAGAGGTATCGAAGTGGTCATAACGAGGCGGTCTCAGAAAACCGTTTGTCTGCAGGCGCGGGTTCGAGTCCACCTTCATGCTGCTAACGAGATACCGCACGCTTTTGCGAGCGATATCTGTCAGACAAAGCCTCAGAGTATAAGCCAAAATGGCTTAAAGCTCTAGGTTGCTTGCTTTGTCTACATGGCATTGAACATGAAACGCTATTTCGCTTTCGTGCAGCACTTCGCCACAAGCCGACCACGAAACCGATCTCTCACACTTACTTACACCATTTCGCCGATATTACCGTTTCCTTTTATATAAAGCGACAGAGCAGGTATCCACCGTATAAACAGGTCTTCCGAACAGCAGCTAAGGGAGTTTTTGATTTCATCTGGCAAGGAGTTTTTGATTTCATCCTCTCTGACCGATAAAAAATGCTATAGTATTCAAGTTCGCAGAAGTGGCGGGATAATGAGACGCGCACGGTTCAGGTCCGTGTGAGGTAACACTCATGGGTTCAACTCCCATCTTCTGCATGATGCAAAAACCCTAGGAATGAAGCCGGGAAAGGCTTGAAACCTAGGTTTTGCACTACTGAAGCATCTACAGGAAGCCTTATTTCGGTAAAGAAGCCAGATTTCGGGGTAAGGTGACACGAAAGTGACCATATCTATTTTAACTAACTACTAGCACTTTTTATCCCTTTTTCAGATAATTTTGCTCATGAATCAGTCACAAAAATCAATGTATTGAATTCTGTATTGAAGAGGATATTTCCTATTTTCTTCCTCCGTTCTTCTATTTATGATTCTCTTTAAAGCAAGCTGTCCGCCTGCCTCATTAGCTCCACTAAAAAGAAGCATATATTGTTTATTTCCACAACGAACCATCCATCTCCTTTTCCACATGGTTTTGTTCAAAAAGACAGCCAAACTCGCGCATCCCTCTTCAAACCTCTACGGTCAGCATCATCCGGTTCTTCTACCGTAAGCATAAAGCATCTGAACCGGAATATGCCCTCTTTTCTCACTTCTCTTAATAAAATGATAAATACTGCAAAGTCCTTAAAGTTCACCATATAAGCGCCTGAACTGAAATCTCTCTCTTCTATTCGGCTTCTCGCATATTGGAAAGAGTGATTCCTCCCGCTTCCAGCGTGTTCTTCTTCAATTTCTCTTTGTAGATAAAATATCCGCCTTTTCCTCCGTTTTCACATGACTACAAAGCTTCATCCCGGCATTTTGATAGAGCTCCAAAAAGTCTTTTTCCGTTTTCCGGAGCAAAAGCAATTCTCTATAGAAACGCCAAAGCTGAAGAGGGAGAAGGGGCATTCAGGGTTATCTATACCTTCTTTTACCTTTTACAAATATCTTCACAACGTTCCTTAATGGCCTCTTCATCCAAATTTCGATAAAAATAACAAATTCATCTCCTCCGATTCTTCCCAAAATATCATCGGAACGAACAAGTTTTTAAGATTTCCGAAACCATCACAAGAACCTTGTCTCTATATCATGGCAAAACAATCATTTACCACCTTAAAATGAGTCCAAATCAACATAAGAAACAAGCCGTAATCCCGATGCATTTTTAGATTTTTCATCACTTTGTCTCCACACAGGCGCTTCGATTTAAAAAGTCCTGTAAGCATATCTATTTCCGCCTTCTTTTTCCAGATGCTTTTAAGACCTCTTTCCGCTTCATAATACAGTCTACACGGCGAATAAGAACATCAGGAAGCAGAGGCTTCCTAATATAATCATAAGACCCAAGATCAAATCCCTTAATCTCATTATTTGAGTCATCATCAGAAGTCATAATCACCACAGGAACTACCGCAAAGCTCAGGTCCTCCAACTGTCTGACCTCATTCAAGATAGCATAGCCGTCCATATCCGCATGCATGTAAATCTACAAGTAAAATATCAGGGCGAGTAACGGGAGCTCTAAAAAGCAGTGCGAGACATCCTCGTAGCTGTAAACAGTATAGATTTCTTCCAATGCCTTCTCTGCAATCCTTCGTGGAATAAGTTCGTCATCTACAATTACCACAGTTTGCATGATAAACCCTCACCTTCTAAACATTGGCCACTTTCTTGGTATGAATATACTCTATAGCACAACTTTTCTTGTAATGGGCAAATACTTTTCACTAATTAAAGCTCTCGCCGTTCAACAGGTATAGACTTCTCCCTACAATTCTCTGAATTTTACTTTTTGAAACGGCAACGACAACGAAATCTGCAAAAATCATCTTCCCCTGTATTCATCCATGAAATTTTCACTGAAAGATAGGTCTCCACACCTTTGTCCTGCCTGTGAATGACGAGTCTCCCCAATGTTTCACATAATCCACATCATCAAGGTAAATTCTCTGTTTCCTCGATCCACAACAATATCCATGTACCTTGTGTCTTTTCAAAACTTTTGATAACGGACTCATCACTTTAGAAAAACTTCTCATAAACCACAGGCTTTTTGAATATGGGAAAAACATGGATTTCAAAAGCCTCTCGTAATAAAAAGTCATTTTCCTGCGGTAATAAAGATAATCTTCCCCTTGTCGCCCCTATATTTTTCAGTTCTTTTCTATATCTATTCCGTTTAATTCCGCATAAAAATGTCCAGCATGTCCGTATTTAAAAATTTTCGTCTTTCTTCCTCTAAACTATTCTTGCCCCGAGGAATAGAACTTTACCTCCGCAAGAATATCATTCTCTTCAAAAACTTTGCAGTAAAAGCTTGCATCAATTTTGCTGAACAATCTCGTCATCGCAAACCCTAACCCTTAATTTATCACAGCCCTCACCCCAATCATTGCATTATACCTCGCTTGCTTCTTTAACAGCCTTACTGAATAATCGCTAAACGCTTCATGATTATAACGAATATACGCATTGCTTCTTCTTTTTCAACTCCTTCAACGATACACCTGGCGGCGTGTTCCATCACATCTTCTGAAAGTTGAACAGCACCTATGGTCAGCGAGGTGGTCTTCAAACCGTGAACATAAAGACGGTACTTTTGCAAAGTCGGACTGCGAATAAGCAGATTCAATTTTCCTTCATCTTCTCCTCACTGCTGTCGCCAAAAAGCCGTAAGAATCTCCCCGATAGACCTCCTCGTCCTGCATACAATATTTTCAAACCGATTTCCGATTTAACACTTTCGCTCACTTTCTGTTTCCGAAATCTTAGCTCTTTTCATTTCCTGATGCAAAAATATTCTCTCATAACTCCTCTTTTAATAAGATTCTCCGGAGCAGTGTGTAAGAGTTCTTTTCCAACCTCATCCCGTTTACAGGTTTGGATAGATACGCATCAAATGCAACATTCTTATATTTACTTTGCATTCGGTAAACTGTTGGAGGAAAAAGCAACAACCGAGGTGCCCTTCCATAACGATTTCCTATTTCTCTTTCCGGATTATTTTCAGTGTTTCCTCACCGTTCATTCCGGCATCATGATGATCCAAAAATACGATATCAGTAAGACTTTGACTCCAGCTTTTCCAAACATTCTTCTCCCGAAAAAGCAAAAATCCACCTCTACCTCTGTACGCTTTTAAAAGATTCTGCACCAGGCGAAGATTTAACTGGTTATCATCACACCACCAGTATGCGTGCATCCTTTACCTAAATCCTTATTATAATCTCTGCCGACGCCCTTTTTCTTAGAATACCGTTCTTCAAAATTCCCCTATTCTCTGTATTTTAAAACTAAGCTGAGGAATAAAAAGCGGTAAAGCAGGAGCCTTCTCCCTCTTGACTTTTAGGTCTGTTTACCACTCATAATTTCAATCAAATATTTTTGTAATCGAGGCCTAATCACTGTAGCCCTGAACTGTCAGGAGCATCCGCAGAAAGGAATTCTTTGGAACTTTTTGAAAAATAAGTTTCGATCACTTTCCTTGATTCCGATTCACGCTATCTCTCACCTGAAAGCATAACATGTACCGCCTTTATCTCTCCCTCTCAAGCGAGTTTATTCTGCAAGAGATACGAATCTAGGCTTTTCTTTTAAGCTATTTAAATCACACTCTTTCACCGTCTATCCTGTTATTTTCCATTTCTTTTCCAAGTCAAAAGTAAGGCTCACTTGCCGTGATCCGTATATGTTTACAGCATTATCCAGAAGATTCGAATTACCTCTCTGATTCTAAAAAGAATCACCAAAAAGGAATGCCGAGACAGTCTTCATCTCACCATAATGGAAAAGTTGAAGTCCTTTTCCATTCCGCATGAAAACGCACCATACTGTTTAAGTCGTGGAGCAAATCGGCAAGCTCATAAGGCTTAGGCAAAAAGTCTTATTCCTCCGGACTCAATACGGGAAAAGTCCAAAAATATCATTAATTAAAGACAGAAGGTTTTCTCCCGATGCCTGAATATCACGGGGCATAGGACAACACTGCATCATCATGACTCTCCCGTAAAATCATTTCATTCATTCCTATAACGGTATTAATGGGAGTTCTTATTTCGTGAGACATATTTGCAAAAAACTCCGCTTGAACCTTTTCGGATATCTCAGTTTATTCATTTCATTTCGTACTTTTTCATACTCAACTCCCTCAGCATGAATTAACTGGAATGCAAAACAACAGCACCGATAGACAAGAACCTGCCCTGATTTTCATAACCGCTTAAGAAAAGAGAGAAGTTTCGATACAGGAGAAGGAAATAATTGTACTTCCTGCGACAAGCCACGTCAGATTTCTTAAAAAGAACAGCATCCTTTTTCTTTATAACGAAAAAGGTTCTTGTAATCTCAGCAGGTCAAAGTATAGAAAAATCAATAGGATAATTCAGCTCAGCAAAACTGAACCATCCAACCTGGCAGAGAGAATAATTACATGCATCACATAGCACGATACAAATGGGATATATTTCCTTCTGACAAACTCCGCGTTCCACCTTATTAATAAAGAGAGAAGCGCCGGAACAGGAATCATAATAAGAGAGAGATACTCTAAATTCCATAGCAATAAGATATTGTTAAATATCAGCTGCCTTGCATCAATTTGACAGCCCATCCAAACCTATGAAAAATAAACATAGGTCAAGATAATATGAGCTTTAACTCCTCCCTTTCTTACGATCCACAAGATATATTCCACCCATAGTCCTATTCCCATAAAAGATAAGACAAACGAAGACATAATCTGTAATGCGTATCTTTCCAGAGAATAGAGACAAAAGAATCAAGCACTCTTCCCCAAAATAAGTTCGGAAAAGAATACTTCTGCACTTCTTGCTTTTACCGGAAAAGCTCTCATCCGTATCGTTCTGCCCAGTTGATTTTTCCTTATCGGGCACACGCACCCAATAGATTGGCGGAAGCTTACTGTCAAAAGGGGCAATATCTGCATAACTAAAGTGATAAACCAGTCCTCATCTATCAAATATTGATATCTTGATGAACGGTTCGAATATAAAAGCTCGTCAAAGAGAAGGAATATCCTCAGAAGTTTCCGTTCGATAAGCCAATTCTTTTTCCAATACGGAATCATCGGAAGAATTCAAATTTTTGAGAGCTCATCCGGAAAGTATCCTTTTCGCCATGCCGAGTTCATGAGTTCATAGTTTTTGCTCAGAAAAACCAAGCCTGTCATAGTAACGAACAGAACTACCCAGGACAAAAATGAGGACAAATCCCATAACAAATAAATAAACCGTAATTTAATTTCCGTTATTTTCATCATTTGATTCCTTGAACTCCCCTTTCGAAAAGTAATGCTCTTCGAAATTCTCCAAAACATATTCTCACAGTAAAGAAAAATGCTATACTCTTCCGCTCCCATTGCAACTTTAAACCGCAGTAAGAGCAGTTTGTATATTTATCGTCAAGAAAGAATAATATTATAAAAATTGAATTATAGAAAAATGCTACTAGAGAGGTTAATCTCTAGTAGCATGGTAAGACGAGTACAAACCAAAGAGTTTCCCTCGCTCATACAATTCTCTTCCTCCCTCGAGATTAAAGATTTTCTTCTCCTTCCCTCGGTATCATCCTTTGGTATTTCTCCAAAAATAGTCTGCTGAAGTAGTTCTCTCGTGGTGGAGCGGATAGGGTGAGCAATATCTCTATACTCACCGTCCGTAGTTTTTCTGGATGGCATAGCGATAAATAAGCCCTTTTCTCCCTCGATGACTTTTATGTCGTGAACACAAATTCCTCATCAAAAGTGATGGAAACAATGGCCTTCATCTTGCCTTCCTTGTCAACCTTGCGAACCCGTACATCTGTAACCTCCATGATACTCCTTCCTTTTTACATGGTATACCTTTCATTTTTTTCGATGACGATTCTGATATTCTCCGGCGTTCCAATGTAGGTTGTATTGGCGCGAATGGTGTCCCGGCTCTCCACGATGCAATTCTCTATAACGCTGTTATCTCCGATATACACATCATTCAAGATTACCGAATTCCGAATGATGCAGTTGTTTCCAAATGTAAACCTTACGGCAAAGAATAGAATTCTCTACCGTGCCGTTAATGATCAGCACGGTCACAATGAATTATGTACACTGCAATCCGGATTATATTTTGCAGGCGGGTTGTCCGCTAATCTTGTGTATATCCTTGGTGCCTGCTGAAAGAAATAATCTCGAATGTCTCTCTCTTCAGGAAGTCCATATTTGTTTTGTAATAGGCCTCAAAAGAAGCAATATTGCTCAATAAGTATTCAGTCTATAACCGTAGATCCGCTTTAAATTCTTATAGCGAATCAGAATGTATCTTTACAAAAATCATAGCGATCTTCATCGAGCTTTTCCAAAAGTTCAATAGCATAAACTTCTGCGAATAACATAGATTCCGCGAAAAGTAAATTCGCATCCGTTGATACCGGCTTTTTCTTCAGTTCGCATATTCTGCTGTCTTCATTCATTTTCAGACAGCCGAGCGAGAAACATCATCATCTGCATCCATAGACTTGCAGACAACAGTGATATCCGCTCTTTTCTCGATAGCGATATTCCAGTACCTTGTTATAGTCAAGTTTATATACCCCATCTCCTGCTGCAATAATTACATGAGGCTCATGAGAAGACTGTAAAAAAACAAGGTTTTGATAGAGTGCGTCTGCCGTTCCTCTGAACCAGTCACCGTGTTCCGCGGTGATGGTCGGAGTGAACGCATGCAGCCTCCTGTTTTTCTTCCGAAGTCCCACCACTTCGAGGAAGATAGATGTTGATTTAATGAGCGGGAATTGTACTGTGTCAGTACCGCCACCTTCTGAATATGAGAGTTGGACATATTCGAAAGGGAGAAATCGATTGCACGGAGATGTTCCTGCTACAGGCATAGCAGAAATCGCCTCTTATTGGAAAGCTCATGCATTCTTTTATTGTTTCCGCCTGCTAAAATAATTCCTATTGCTCTCATAGTCTTTCCTCCTCCTTGATAACCGCTCCTCCACTGGCAAGAAGCCCATCTGGATAGTCGGAAAGCTCTGTTACTCCATAGATAACTATGTTCTTTCCTACTTACCCCATCCGGTATCAGGGAGTTCCTCCCGATGGTTTGCAAGGTTCGAGCAACAACCCTGCTGTCATAGTTTGAGTCTTGGTACTCTCCTGTACCGATAGTACAGGCTTTTCCGATATGCACATTTTCTGCCACCACAGCCTGGTCAATGTGGGTGTTTTCCCCTACGACTGTGTTCTCCATGATAATACTGTTAGCAATGACTGCCCCGCGTTCCACAACTACGCCCGGACCTATAACGGAATTGTAAACTTCTCCGTGTATCTCGCATCCCCTCCGCTAATGGATCTCTCAACATGCGATTCCATCGAAACATACTGCGGTGCCGCGTTGTCCGTTTGCGTGTAAATTTTCCAATATTCCTCATACAAATTAAACTCGGGAATCAATGCAATAAGTTCCATATTGGATTCCCAGTATGATGCAAGCGTTCCTACATCCTTCCAGTATCCGTTGAACTCGTACGCATAAATTCTTCCCTGATTTTGGAAAAGGTAGGGAATGACATGCTTTCCAAAATCACAGTCGGGAACAGCTTTGTTTTTAAGCAAAAGCCTCCTTCTAATACCTTCCAGTTGAAAAATGTAGATTCCCATGGACATAAATTGCTCTTCAGTTGTTTTGGCTTTTTCTTGAAATCTATAATCCTTCCTGCTCATCCGTCACGGTAATACCGAAGCGACTTGCTTCTTCCATGGGTACCGGCATGGAAGCAATGGTAAGATCCGCTTTCATCGCTTTATGGTATTCCAGCATCACCTCATAGTCCATCTTATACACATGATCACCGGACAAAGATCAAAAACATATTCCGGGTCATAGTTCTCGATAAAAGGCAATGTTTTTGATGAGATGGCATTTGCCGTGCCAGAGTAAAAGCCTGTTTCCTTTTGGGATTCAAAGGGCTGAAGTACTGTTACTCCACCTCTGTTTCGGTCCAAGTCCCATGGAATCCCTATGCCTATATGGGCATTCAGTCGGAGGGGTTGATACTGTGTCAAGACACCAACGGTATCTACGCCGGAATTGATACAATTACTAGAAATCAATAATTGAGTACTTTCCTCCAAAAGCCACTGCAGGCTTTGCAACATTCTTCGTTAGAACCCCAAGGCGAGAACCTTGGCCGCCTGCTAAAAAGCATGGCGATCATTTCCTTCTTGATCATCTCGTCACCTCACCGCATCTAGGATTGTTCGCTCTGGCTGTGTCCAGATTATAGAAAAATTGTGGAAAAAAAGAATCTCCTAAGTCTGGTAATTGAATTATAGCACGAACAAAAAGCCGTTGGAAACAGCAAATACAAAATAATCACTATAAAACAAAATATATTCTTGTCATTTTTGGATAAATATTTATGTGATGATTTTTAATAAATGAATTTACAGCCTCCTATTTTTTTGTATTTTCTCTAACAAATAGACTTTTAAAAAGTACAAAAACTCTCTTTAATTTTACAGCTTCACATGAAAGTCAGCTTTAATCTTACCGCTTCGTTACGAACGTCGATTTTAAAGAGATTAAAAACGAAACGACAGGTTTAATTTAAAAGCATATAAATTATTTTTAGTGGAGCAACATTCCTACAAAAATTCCCAGATAGTTTCCGATGACATAGCCAAGCGTTCCGGTAAGAAGTCCGGGAATAATCAATTCCGTCCAGCCTTTTGGATACCGCCATTGCCGCAGCTGTAGTCGGTCCTCCGACATTGGCATTTGACGCAATAATGATTTCTTCAATAGAGAACTTAAATATTTTTCCAAAAATAAGAGAAACAATCATATTTGTTGCAACAACAATCAAAGCCAGTACCAAAAGAAGCGGAGACTCACGAATAATCATCGGTATGGATGCAGGCGCTCGATTACTGCAAAAAGAGATAAATAAGGAAGGTGCCTATCTCCTGCGCTCCTTTTACGGAAGACATTTGTTTCGGGAAGAAAGAGGCAATCAACATGGTAAAAAGTGGTGATTAAAAAGATACTTGTTTCGAAGAAGCCTCCGATAAACTTACTGAAAACATCTCCACCGGAAAAGCGGAACTAATCAAGCCTGCAAGCTTTGTGGAAACGGTAACGATGGTAAAAGCTATCGCAACCGCAAAAAGCAATATCCTTTAAAGAAATCTCCTTAGCTCCCCAATATTTTGCTGCCATGGTTTTATTCTGATCCTGATCGGCGGTATTGGCGCGAAGCTCATCCTCATATGGCTGCTTGTACAGCTTTTTATAATTGCCATAGCCGGAAGAGAAATCAATACGAATACATAAATCGCCATAAGAAGGTTGTCCGCAACCAGCGCGGCGGAGAACTGTCTTGCCCGGTACTTCATACTGCTGTGACATAGCAATAAAGTTTTACGGAGCCTCCCGTGTATGTTCCCACAAACATAGGAATAATATCGTTTAATTTGGGGAATCGCATTTTTCAAAGCAAAGAAAGCGAAAAAAACCTCCCAACAAAGGTTCCACACTGCTCAAAAGATAAATCACTAAGATTCTGCCCGACTCTTTCCATATCTTTTTCACATTGGCATTAAATAAAAAGTAACGGAACGGCCAGCGGAACAACATAGCCCCACACCGCATCATAAACCGGTGCATCAGTCGGAATAATATTCAAATTGGCAAGAATTAAGGTAAATAACGTTGCCAGAATACATCCGGTAATTTTGCTCGCCCATTTATACTTCTGCTCCAGATAAATGGACAACGCCGCACTAAGTGCCAAAACCGTCCATAGCACCCAAGTATCATCAGCTGAAATTAAAGTTCCCATAGTTACCTCCTCGTTTTTATGAATCAAAATAGATAGCCTATTAAAACCGGCTTATGCATCAGATCCGGGAATAGCATATTTTCATCAGACTGCTTGCTTCATAAAGGACTTTATCCAGAAGTTCAGCCGTTTCCTTTTTGCAGATAGCCGAAATCTTTTCATTGCACTCTTCCAGCATTGCCGTGATTTCCGCTTGTTCCTCTTCTTTTTGATACCTCCTTTTTATATTCTTCAATAAGCTGATAGCATTTTGCCTGCACGGAGCCTTGATATCGCTCTATATGAAATCTGCTTTTCTGGTAGGAAGCATCCGCCATCGCTGCAATCAAACGGTTTTGCCAGTAAAAACTGTCCGTACTAATCTCTTTCTTGGTATTGCTGAAATAAACTGAGGATTTTGGTCACGGCGGAAAACATAGGAATCAATGCATTAAAAACATTGGCCCCGAAAGCAAACCAAGTGATACATTCCAATTCCTTACACTTTTCTTCCCTGTTTTGGTGTAAAGAAAGAAAGCTTGTTCGTTCAATACCGATCGGGCGCATCTGCCCCACATGACTCAGATCTCCGAATTTTCCGTAACAATCATAGACGGTGCCTTGGAAATGCGTTGAAAGCAGATATTTCACATCCATAGGCGTGATTTTTCTTTCCGGTACCATAGACCAGGGAATATCGTCTGAATCCGGCTTAAAATCCGCCGCTTCTCCATCATATCGGAAAGTATTCGGATTTAACCTTTTTAAGATGTACCAGGTTCTTGGTGTATTATAGACATGGTCCGCATCACTATGACTCCCGAATGCCGCTCTGGGATTAAAATCCCCCTCAAAATCCAGATTTAAATGATGCTCTGCCATAAATTCTCTTAAGTCTTTTGAGCAGATATGCTCCTTCTGTTTTCGAAGGCATCCTCCAAATCAAAAGTATCAATACCTTGTTGATTTGCCATCATGACATAAAGCATCATCCGGGACTTTTTCGCAATAAAGTGATGACCTCCTATGGTTTCCAGCCACCAAATTTCCTTGGTATCCGAGAAAGCAATTCCATTCATCTCATAGGTCCCGTATTTCTCCAAGAGTTCTCCCAAGCGAATTACCCTTCTCTAGCAGAGTGAATATAAGGCAGTAGGAGACTGGTCATGTCCTCTTCTCCAATTCCTCCGGGAATTTCCTTCCTGCCTTCCTTATGGTAAACAACCAACGGGTCGGCAGCCTGCACCAATTCATTACTGGTAATCGTTTCCGTGGCAGATACGGAAACATTGGCACTGTTCGTCCCGGCCCTGCCCATATTCCTTTATCCCCCAGTGCATCCGGAAAACAAATATAGTCCAAGGCCTTTTCCGGAAGAGGAATTTCACATGGGAAAGCACCGATTTATACTTCTTCGGTGCATTTTTTCCCGAAACTTTGACCATTTTCGGTGTATACTCCCCGATCCGGAATCCATGTTTCTGGCAATCATAGTGGATCCATCATAACTTGCATTTCTCCCACCAACAGTGTTGTACAAGACATCTCGTTTCTCCTCTCATTATTTTTATTTTAGTCTAATTTGTACAAATATTATTGTCAATAAATTAATAATCTTTCGCTTTATATATATAATTCGTCATATATTCCAAAAACATTAATATATTTGTCCTCTTTTCCACTACAGCCTGTTTGTACTTTTTCCACAGTCTGTTTGTCTTTTTCCACCCGGTCTGTTCCCCCTTGAAAAATAGCTATAGTTTAAGTATACTACGAAGATAACTATGCTACTCTATAACCATGGCAAGTTTACTTTTTGATTCTGCCATTTTATTAATTTAAGTTTAAGGGGTTATATGGAAATAACAGGTCTTCGTGATATTTTTCTTTCAAAGAGGAATATTTCGATAAGGAAGTGACAGTAAGCGGTTGGGTAAGAAGCAACAGAGACTCTAAAAACTTCGGCTTTTTGACGATTTCTGACGGTACCTTTTTCACACCTCTACAAGTGGTATACCATGATAATTTAGAAAATTTCGCCGAGGTTTCCAAATTGGGCGTGGGTGCTGCAGTGATTGTCACCGGAAAACTGTTAGCTACACCGGATGCAAAACAGGAATTTGAGTTACAGGCCGTCTCCTTTCCGTAGAAGGAGAAAGCAGTTCCGATTACCCTCTTCAAAAGAAAAGACACAGTTTTGGAATATCTGCGAACTATTCCTCATCTTCGCCCCAGAACCAATACTTTTCAGGCTGTTTTTCGAATTCGTTCCCCAGATTGCCTTTTGCCATCCATTCCTTCTTCCAAGAAAGAGGCTTCGTTTATGTGCATACTCCGATTATTACCGCATCGGATGCGGAAGGTGCCGGAGAAATGTTTCAGGTGACTACACTTCCCTTGGAAGATTTACCAAAAATAGACGGAAAACCCGATTATCATCAGGATTTTTCGGAAAGAAAACCAGTCTTACCGTTTCCGGACAGCTTAACGGAGAAACTTTCGCTCAGGCCTTCGTGACATTTATACTTTCGGACCGACTTTCCCGTGCTGAAAATTCCAATACACAAAAGACACGCTGCCGAATTCTGGATGATTGAGCCGGAAATGGCTTTTGCCGATTTGGAAGATGTTATGTTTATCGCGGAAGATATGCTGAAATATGTGATTCAGTATGTTCTTGTGAATGCTCCGGAAGAACTTGCCTTTTTTAAATCAATTTGTGGACAAGAGTCTTCTCTCCCGTTTGCAAAGTATTGTTCATTCCGAATTTGCAAGAATAACTTATACGGAAGCCGTGGAAATTTTATCAAAAGTAAATGAGTTGCTTTGATTATAAGGTGGAATGGGGTTCCGATTTGCAAACTCGAACATGAGCGTTATTTGACTGAAGAAATCTTTTAAACGTCCTGTTTTCGTTACCGATTACCCGAAAGGATATTAAAGCTTTTTATATGAAACTGAATGATGACGGGAAAACCGTTCGCTGTCGATTGTCTCGTTCCGGGAATCGGAGAAATTATTGGCGGCTCCCAAAGAGAAGATGATTTGGAAAAACTCACAAAACGTATGGAAGAGCTTCATATGAATCTTAGCGAATATCAGTTTTATCTTGATCTTCGTAAATATGGAAGCACCAGACATGGCGGATTCGGCTTAGGTTTTGAAAGAGCGGTAATGTACATTACCGGTATGAGCAATATTCGTGATGTACTTCCCTTCCCGAGAACCGTAGGAAATTGCGAGCTGTAAAGAAAAGAGGAGTTCTATGCGTTTTATTCACGCTTCCGATTTGCATTTAGGCATAATACCCTGATGGGCAAAAAAATCATGGGGAAGAGAACGAGGAAATGCAGTACTTTCCTCTTTGGATAAAATTGTAGACTTAGTATTACAGGAAAATGCGGACGCTTTATTTCTTACAGGACAAAGCTTTCATTTTCCTCCATTAAGAGAAGAAGTGGAAAGAATCCGGCAAGCTTTTGCTCGGATTCCTTTTTGTCATGTTCTTTTATTTTCCAAGGCTTCCAATGCCTATCATTTCCCTTAACTCCGCGTCTTTTCTCTGAAATGTCCATATTGTAAAAAGAGGAACGAGAAGAATTTTTATATTGATGAATTAAACTTGGAAATTTTTGGCCTTAGAGGGTTCTTTTTTCTATGCAAGGAGGAGTTAGAGCACTTTTCTCCTCATCATAGTGATGCTATCCCTATACTCTTATGTAATACAAAGAATGAGGATTTTCTGAATAGCCCTTCTATACTCCTCTCTTCCCTTCTCTTATATTGCTTTAGGCGGAGAAAAACCGAGAAGAAGGTCATTTTTGGAAAATAAAATGGTTTATCCCGGTTCGCTGAGCCCTTAGGGAAAGACAGCACGGGAAAAGCACGGTGTTTTTTGTCGGAAATATTCATCCCATAAGGAAAAATAGATGCATTGGATTTTCCTTCCGCTCTCCTCCGCGCAGTATCTATCCTACATTTTTAGTTTAGACAAAACAATCGGAACGGAAGCTCTTCGTTCCGTACTGGATGCGGAAATAAAAAAAAGAGAGCCCGAAACCATTTATCGTATCAGGTTCAGCGGATACCGCGATCCGGAAACAAGGATATCGGAAGATTTATTTCAAAAATATGCAAGAGTCATTGAATGGGTGAGACGAAAGCGTTCCCTACTATGATTTCCATTCTCTTTACAAGGAACACAGCAACGATTTACTGGGACTTTTCATCCGTTCCTATCTGAAAGGAAATATAGAAGAGCTATCAAAAAGAGAACAAGAGGCCTTATTTTACGGTGTTTCCGCACTTCTCCAAGGAGGAAAGGCATGATTATCAGGAAATTGGAAATTGCAGGCTTTGGCAAGTTTCAGAATTTTTCTCTGGAATTTAGTCCAAGCTGTAATGTTATTTACGGAGAAAATGAAGCGGGTAAATCCACAATACACGCTTTTATACAAGCCATGCTCTATGGTATTCCTTCCTCCCCAAGTAGAAAAGAGGAGTTTTTCCGTCATCGTCCCTTTTCTAAAAATCTGCCCTTTGGGGGAAGCCTGATTTTTTCTTTTCAGGGAAAGGACTACCGCCTGAGTAGAAACTTCCTATCCGGTGGAAATGCGGAAATCTTTCCGGAAGAAATAGAAAGCTTTCGGAAGGCAATAGTTCTTACGAAAAAACAGCAGTAATCCTATAGAAGAATCCACTCTGTTTTTTAGAAAAGGTCTTATCTTCTTTTTTTCTTTAGAGAGTTTTAAAAATACCGTTTCCATTCGACAATTAAAATCCGGAACGAACAGGGAAATGATTAAAAGAACTTCAAAAATATTTTTCCAATATGAATTACAGCAGGAATATGAATATCAATCCGGATGCTGCAATCTCATTTTTAGAGGATGAAGAAAAAAGCTGAAGGAAGAATTTATTTTCAGGCGGGAAAAAAAGAGTACTCCTCTTTGCTGGGTGAAGCCAAAAATATTCAGCAGGAATCAGTGCAATCAGACATTTTATCCGGGTGCTCCGACGATAATTCTTCTCTTTCCCTATCAGAAGCGATACAGAGTCATGAAAATAACTTAAAAACAGATTACGGAAAAGCTGGAAAGCAAAATTATCAAACTCACCGATTTACAAAAAGAAATTCAAAATGTGGAAGCGCTCTTTAAAAAGAGAATCCTTTGTTTCTTCAGAAGAAGCTATGAAGAAGAAGAAACTCTTAAGAACCTTCTAATGAAAAACAAAAGAAGAAAAAGGAGAAAAAATATAAGCTCATTTTTTCCTCTGCTCCTTCTTCTCTAGCTTTATTTTTATATCCTATACCATATTCAGCTGGCTGTATTTTTTTATACCAGCTTTCCTTTACCGTCCGTTTTTCACTTAGAATCAATGGAATTTCTATGCTTTTATCCGAGCGCTTGCGTCTCTCTTTCTTTTTATTTTTGCATGGACTATTGCAAGCGAAGAGAGAGAACAGAACAAAGAAAACGGAGAGAACTAACTTATAAAAATATCCTGGAGAAAAGACACATCTCCGACTTCGCACCATACATGAATTCCGGAAAAGAAGAAATCGGAGAAGGCGGAGATCCGGAATTTTTCCAGCCTTATGTGATAGAAAAGATATATAGTGAAATCAAAAAGTTTTGACTTGATTTTTCCAGGCGAACTGGAGAAAGTAAACAGGGAAATCCTGTCTCTTAAAGAAGAAGAAAAAGAAAGAAAAAGGAATTGCAAAATACACTTATTTCTCGGGAAAATTCTCTGGAAGAGAGCCTGTGGCAAATCTCCAACTTACAGAATCGTGCTGAACAGATTCGTCCGTTTATTCAAGAAAACGAAAGATATAAAGAAAAAAATGGAAGCCATAGAAGAGGCAAAAGAAAGAATCGATAATTTATCCAAGGATATCTACAAAGCTTTTGCCTTCCATCTTAACAAGGAAACAGCAATAGCACTTTTCCAAAATCACAAACGAGCACTATGATGCCCTCTTTATTGACCAGAATCTGCGTATTTTGTGGACACCAGAGAAAAATTAATTCCTTTGGAACAAATCTCTACCGGAACCATTGATCAGCTCTATTTATCACTACGGCTTGCCCACAGCAAAATTATGCAAAAAGAAAGAAGAATACCTCCCGCTACTCTTTGATGACAGTTTGCTAGTGTACGATGAAAAACGTTTATCCGCTGCACTACACTTTATCCATCAGGACTATCCTTCTCAAATTTTGCTTTTTAGCTGTCATAAAGGAATCGAATATTCTGAAACAACTGAATATTCCCTTTTACTTTATTTGTTTATAATATCCTCTTACTTTTTATATTTTTCAGATCGATCTATAGATTGAAAAGTAATGGAATCTCTATATTCGCTGGGAGTCATCCCTCTAAATTTATAGAAATTAAGATTAAAAGTTTTGATATTGCTGTAGCCTACTGAAACAGAAATGTCCAAAAATAGAGTAAGCGGATGTTATCAACATCTCACTGGCCTTATTATACGAATATAATTAAGTAAAGTGTTAAAGTTCATCTCCGTATAGTAAAGCAGGGACCGATTCAACTCGGAGACCGTTGTCCCGTACTCTTCCGCAATCTTACTTGCCAAAAGCTGCTCGTTATCATAGTGCCGATAAAGATAGTCCGTTACTTCCAAAGCTATATTTTTATCAGCCGGAGAAAAAGGACTCCGGATTTACCGTAGGTTTTCCGATACTTATTCGGTGTAAGCCCCAGCTTTTTCTACAAAAATGTTTTGATAAATGAGAAGCATCCGAAAAACCTAAAAGTAAAGCTATTTCTTCCAAAGTTAAACCCGTATAAATCAAATAATCCGATGCTTTTTCAATACGAATATCATTGAGAAGCTTCGTAAACGTTGTCCCCGTAAGATCCGTAAGCTTCTTCGATAAGGAAGATTCTGAGATATAAAAGACTTCGCCACCTTCTCCAAGGTAAGGTGCTCGGCAGAATGAAAAATAAATATAGCTTAAAATAGAATTCTGCATTCCTGAATTGGATTTTTTACCAACACTCTCTTTACTCTCCTGAAAACATCGTCGATACTCTACCATAATCTCAATAATCTTAACCAAAGTATACAAGAAATTAAATGGTCTATTGCTTTGACCCAATGATGGGAATCCACCCCCAATTCTTTTTGAAAGGCAGACATAATCTCATCTATCGTCTGAACCTGCTCCCCTTCCAAGTGAATAAGAGGATGAGCCTGTAAAAATTGATCAAAGTTACGCTCTCTTCTTCCAAACCGGGCGTAAACTTCAATGCCGTATTAAAGGGATTGAAAATCATACACAATGAGATTTAAATGTAAGGTATCCCTTACATCAATTATATCCGTCACCTTCCATGGCGTGATGGCACATAAAGTATGTGGCAAAATGTCATATTCTACACCATCAATCTTAATCTTTTCCTATCCCCTTATTAAAATACATAAAACGAGCAGCCTGATGAACCAAGGCCTTGGTCGGCTTCTCAATAGCATCAAAAATCAAATGCACAAAAAGGAAAGCGGATTCATTCCCGATGTCCAACTTTCCTGCATAATTGCCTTTTTACTCATAAATTGATTTCCTCGAACTAAATTAACTATTTAAAATTCGAAATATCCTGTTTTTGCTCTTTTATCCCCACCATAAATGATGTAAGCGAGATATTACACTCCCTGCGAGTTTAAGAATAAAAATGAAGCTTTTCTTTCATTTCCGTTCTTTTCCTCAGGTATTATAGCATGAAAATAAAGTATAACGAGAATTTCTAAAAAGTTCAACCCTGCTTACACAAAGTTGGAACTCTTAAACGAGATACTGCACGCATTGCGAGCGATACTCGTTATGAATCAGACAATCTGTCCGGATTTATTTATGTATTTTTCCTTTTCACAAAGCTTAGTATATCATGTCCTTTACTTAACCAGCATCATGGCCAAAAGAAAGAACAATAATATTCTGCAATACCGATTGCCACGAAGAGCTTTAATCCCCACTTCATATAGGTCTTTAACTCTACTTTGGCAGCACCGAGTCCTCCCATTACAACACCGGAAGTCGGTGTGAAAAGGTTAATTAAACCACAACCCGCAGAGAATACGGCAACCATAACGGAAGCTATCGAATCCGAGAGCATTTGTGAGTCCTCCCACAACCGGGATGGAGAAACCTGCCAAACCGGAAGTGGACGGAACAAGGAAACTAAGTACCAGATAAATGATGTAGGAAAGCGGCGCAAATACGAAACCGGGAACTCCTCTAAGCATATTTGCAGACTTATCCAAAATCCAGAAGTCCATATGTGTTGCCTTCATCACTACCGTAATACCACGTGCTACCGCAATAACAATAGCTACGGAAAGAAGATCTTTCGCTCCGTCAAGATAAGTATTGATGAACTCGTTTTCCGACATTCTTGCCATAACAGCGATAATAACACTGGCAAAAAGTAAACCAAGCAGCCAATTCCGCAAAGTACCACTGTCCGAGAGGAACTCCGGTTAAGAAATCAGACCAACCAAGTGCCGCAAGATAAGATTCTTCATTGCCTCCAAAGGTAATATCCTGATAAGAAATCAGAGAAGCAATCATAATAGCAAAGGAAATGGCAAATACAATCAGCACCGCCTTATGCTTTCCGGTAAACTCCAAAACTTGTCCGTCATCCTTCGTAAAATGTTCCTTCATATCCTGCTGCTCTTGTAAGGAAAGGATAGTCGAACCTTTATCCGCCTTTACTTTTTCTTGCATACTTCAGAACAAAGAAAATAGCGATAAGAAGTGAGGTTACCCAAAGAGCGAAACCGAGAACCATGATGGTTGTGCTGCTGTAAGGAACATTTACGCTCTGTAATGCAGATGTTGCAGCCCCTGTTGCAAAGGGGTTAATTGTGGAACCCAAAACACCGCATCCTGCACCGAGCAGAACGGTTGCTACCGCAACAATGGTATCAAACCCGCTGCTACAAGAGCGGTAGTAATCAGGGCATAGAAACCGATGGTTTCTTTCCGCCATACCGTAGGTAGAACCGCCGATGGAGAAAAAGAACCATCAAGATAACAATCAAGACTTCTTCTTTCCCGTATCTTCTTTACCAGATGATATACGCCGGCTTCAAGAGCACCTGTCTTCATCACAACACCGATAAAACCGCCGATGGATACGATAAATACAATTAAGTCTGCCGCATCCACAAATCCTTTCGGGTATGCCATGAAAAAGTCACTTAATTTAGCTCCCCACCACGGTTACGGTTCCGCCGTCGGCAACGGTCTGAACCAAGTCACCATACTCTGTCGGGATTTAAACCGGCAATAAAGATCATTACTAATCGGTTGTCCGTTTAAAAAGAACGGAAATAATACATAAAACCGCTAAAATAATAAATAAAATACTAAATGCTGTTAGAGATCGCTTTCACAGAAATACTATCCCCCTTCTGCTTGTTTTTATTTAGTAATAATAGTTCCTGTCTCACCCTTTATAGCAAGAGCAGCCTTCTGAAGCGAAGTAATCAGAGCTTGTCCGCCATGGGTATTGTTCTGTACGAACTCCATGCAGGACTGTACCTTCGGAAGCATGCTTCCGGGAGCAAACTGTTTCTCTTCAATATACTTCTCTGCCTCGGAAAAGAGTCATTTTCGGAAGCTCTTTCTGATCCGGCTTATTAAAGTTAATGCAAACGCGATCCACCGCTGTCAAAATGATGAGCTTATCCGCTCAATATCCTGTGCAAAAGTGCACTGGAGCGATCCTTATCGATAACGGCTGCAACGCCCTGTAAACCGTCTTCCGTTTCAATAACCGAATTCCGCCGCCGCCAACGGTGATGACAATGTCTCCATTTTTCACCAGTTGCTCTACGACCTTAATTCAACGATACGCTTAGGAATTGGGGACGGAACAACCGACGATATCCTCTGCCGGAATCCTCAACGAAGATAAAAACCCTTCTCCTTCGCAATCTTGTCTGCTTCTTCTTTGGTATAGAAACTTCCCACCGGCTTCTGTCGGTTTCTTTAAATCCGGGATCATTCGCATCTCACAACGACCTGGGTTATTACGGAAGCACATTCTTTCTTCATGTTTCTCAGCTTTAATTCTCTCTGAATCGCTTGCTGTAAATGATAACCGATATATCCCTGAGACATCGCTCCACATTCCGGGAAAAGGCATACGAGTATTTCCGCCCTTTGTAGCTGGAAAACTCCATTGCCAGATTAATCATACCGACCTGGGGTCCGTTTCCATGTCCAACAATAACTTCATATCCTGCCTCGGACAAACGTCTACGATTGTCTTAGCGGTATGACGTACTATTCAAGCTGCTCTTCGGGGTATTGCCTAAAGCATTTCCCCAGAGCTACAACGATACGCTCTGCCATATTTCTCTCCTACTTCAATGTTGCATACATAACAGCTTTGATAGTATGCATACGGTTTTCCGCTTCTTCGAACTGTCTTGCGTGCTTTCCAGGAATACATCATCGGTAACTTCCATTGCTTCAAGCCGAACTTCTCATAGATATCCTCACCGACAGTGGTGTTTTCTATCGTGGAAAGACGGTAAGCAGTGTAAGAAAATGGTTGTCGGCTTAGCCATAGCAAGAAGCTCTTTATTGACCTGATACGGACGAAGAAGCTTAATTCTCTTCTCCCAAAAGCTCTGCAGGCTCACCCATGGAAAGCCAGATATCCGTATAGAGCACATCGGCATCCTTTTGCACCAATCTTAATATCATCGGTAAGCTCGATTTCAGCTCCGGTTTTTCCTTAGCAACTTCTCTGCACTTAGCAACAAGATCATCCGTCGGCATAAGTTCCTTCGGACCGCAAGCGCAGAAGTGCATGCCGAGCTTTGCACAAACGATCATAAGAGAGTTTGCAACGTTGTTTCTTGCATCACCGAAGAAAGTAAGCTTACGGCCACGTACATCACCAAACTCTTCCTTAACGGTAAGAATATCGGCGAGCTTATCTGTGTCGGGTGGTAAAGATCAGTTAATCCGTTCCATACCGGAACACCGGAATACTTTGCAAGATCCTCAACAACTTCCTGCTTAAATCCGCGATACTCAATACCGTCGAACATACGTCCAAGCACTTTTGCCGTATCTTCAAGAGACTCTTTCTTACCCATCTGGGAAGAACCGGAATCAAGGAAAGTAACGCCCATTCCGAGATCACGCGCACCAACTTCAAAGGCACAGCGTGTTCTGGTAGAAGTCTTTTCGAAAAGAAGCACAATCTGTTTTCCTTTCAAATAGCTGTGGTCGACACCATTTGCCTTCAGTCTCTTAAACTCGGCAGAAAGCTCCAAAAAGTAACGAATTTCATCCGGTGTGAAATCCAACAATGTCAAGAAGCTTCTTCCTCTTACATTAACGCCCATAGTATAATCCCTTTCTCTCTACATGGGTATACGAGTACTGCTCATTCTACCCGATATACGTGAGTGCGGATGACACCGCACCTTCGCAAAAACAAGACGCCTTTCCTTCCGGAAAAACATCAGAACAGGAATCCTTACGGTATCCCTTTATTGCTGCAGGATCCTGCACAGTGTGCACGACCCTGTTAAGCACAAATTAATCCTCACGAACAAGCGGCATAGACATACATCTGGGACCACCACGTCCTACGCAGAGGTTCGATGCTTCCAGTTCCAAAACGTTGAAACCGTTCTCCTTAAGATACTTATTCGTCACATAGTTACGCTTGTAAACGATAACGGTTCCCGGAGCGATACACAAAGTATTGGATCCGTCATTCCACTGTTCTCTCTCAGCAGCAAGAGGATCTCCGGCGCCGCATGGGAAGAGACGAACCTTCGGAAGTCCCATGAACTTTGCCAGAATATCTTCCAGCTTTCCGGTATGCTCTTCAATCTTTACGTCATGCTTTGCGGCATCCTTGGTGATAGCGAAAACCTGTAAGGTTCCCATGATTCCCGGGTGAATAGTGAAGGCATCCGTATCGATCTGTGTAAATACGGTATCAAGGTGCATGAAAGCACGGCTAACCGGGATATTGAATGCCAAAATGGTCTCAATCTTATTACCTTCATTCTCATAGAACATCTTCATGGCAAGCTCCTGAATCGCTTCGGGCTGTGTTCTCTGAGACATTCCGATGAAGAGTAATTTTTCATTTACATTTAATACGTCTCCACCTTCGATATGGAAGTAGTTGTTACGGCCATAAAGGTCAGGAACATTTCCTGCATATTCCGGATGATACTTGAAGATGTAATCGGCATAAATGGTCTCACGATTTCTGGTTACAGAGAATATTCTGTTGATAATCGCACCGTTTCCTACTGAAGCGAACGGATCACGTGTAGTACAAGTTCGGCATCGGATTAACAAGAAGGTGGAGATGCGGTTGCAATGCGATCTACCAGAAATTGGTATGAATCTCTCAAGCTCTTTAAAAGGTAATTCCTGCCATGGTTTTTCAGAACCAATTCCTTCTCATCGGTAAACTTTCTAAATAATTCTTGATAATTTTATGATATTCTTCTGTATGCACTCCGGACTCGGTAATCCACTGATCAAGGAACTGCTCTTGATCTCGGTCGGCCTTCAGTGTTTCTGCCATCAAATCCTCAAGGTAAACAACCTCTACACCGTTATCTCTTAAAATCTTGGCAAAAGCGATCATGCTCAACCTGTGCTTCCGCCAAATCGGGGAATATCATCAAATAATAACTCTCCCAGTGTATCCGGGGTTAAGTTTAAGAGTTCTTCTCCCGGTCTGTGAAGTAAAACTTTCTTGAGTTTCTTAATCTCACTGGTTACATGAATGTTGGACATGCTTTTCCTCCTTTAATCAAAATGGCTTTAACAGTCTGAATTGCGCGCATGGATTCAAAAATGTCGTGCCAAAGTTAAACTAGTATACTTTCTTTGGAAAAACCAGGGATTACGCATAAGCAAGATACTAATCCTTCCAATATTGTAACCTTATTATTTAAGACTTATGGTAAGTTTATGCCCAAAATTTTGTATTTTTACAATATTTATAGTTCTTTTTTCTCTTCATCCAAGTTCAGGATAGCCTCTGTTAGGCTTTTTGCCTTATCTTCTTCTAAAATACGGAGTAAAGCTTCCAAATCTTCCTCATTCATATGCTTCTTCCCTGATATACTGCTCCACCTCTTTAGAAAGCATAAGCCTTATCTCTCTCCGAAGCCTCTAACTTAATCCGCTCCTCACTACTCTTCCTCCACTCCTCCTTTAAACTTTGAAGCCTCTCTTTTTCCGCATTTTCCAACTCATCCTTTACAATCTCCTTACTCACCGTTTCAAAGTTATGTAAAGCATTCTGCTTTTGTGCAATAAACTCATTTCGTTCCTCTGTAAAGGCGTGCAATTTCATCATCATACTCCGTAAGATTATAGTGCCCGTCATCGGAATCCTTCCGTATATCTCTTGACATCACTTTTATAGCTTTCTTGTTTTTAAAGATCTGATGAAATGCTTTGTTTTACTACTTCTCTGTATTTTCCGACCGTTCTGTTTCCAAGGAAGACATAAATTCGCCAAAAATCAGAATATCCAGTAGATAAATTCCGCCAAATATAAAACGCCCTTTGCTTTTAGAAGGAAAAATAAAGTCCCAAAGGAATCGCTGCAAAAAGAAGAGAAACAGGAAAATCAAAGACAAAAACTCCGTGAAGCCAACCGGTTTATACAACACGGCAAAGAGTTTGGAAGAAATAAAGACAGGGCACCTCTCTCTTACACACCCCTCCATTTGTCTCTTCAGCTCCTTATTTTCCTGTTTAAGAGGAGCTGTTTCCTCTGCGATACGCTCTTTCATTCCTTTATTTTTTGGCAGCTTCTCTAGCAGCTTACGACTTTTGATTTTACCATTACTTTGGTTTATTTTTGTTCGTAAGATTGATCCAGTTCCTTTTGTCTCTCTCTAATCGTCTTATCAATCTTTTTCATTTAAATCATTTCTCTCTTTTTCATAGGAAAACTTTTGCTTCTTTTTCTCTCTTTCTATAGAAGCTTTCAAATTTTCTTGAATTTCCTGAAAATTCTTTAATGCTTCTTTAGCTTCTTCCAAAAAGTTTAGGATTCTCTGTCTCCAGTCCCATTTTTTTCACCTCCGATTTTATAAGGATTGCCGAAGCGAAGATGTAGCAATCCTGTATCCATGGTTGTCAACGCATTTACTACTTACATCATTGTTTACCGCAAATATTATGTTTTCCTGTAAACGTAAAGGAATTTCTACCTTCCCTTTTCCGAAGAAAAAGCTGGATACTGTTCCGGGGCCGGTATGACAGGCAATCGTTCCGCCGATATCAAAGATTTCAATACTTCCCTCGGGATGAAAGCGTTCTCGGATACTTTCCGCAAGTTTCTCCGCATCCAGAGGACAAGCCGAGTGACTGATAAAGCAGTTTTCAGTAAAAAGATACCTTCCTTCTCCATCTTGGAAAGAATGTTTTCCATAGCCTGCTTCTTCCGCGGGCTTTCTCGATGAGCTTCAGCCTCTTCCGTAATCTTTTAAAAACCGGACAAATTTTTAAGCAGTCCGCCAATAAAACCTGCCGCCTTACTGACTCTTCCGCCCTGGATAAAAAAAGCGAAGATCGGAGGTAAAGAAATAGCCGTGAAGACGATTTCTCCATTTTTCCAACTCTACCCGAAGCGTCTCCATATCCAAGCCCTGCTTCTTCAACATACAGGCCTTATCCACTAAAAGTCCATAGCCGCTGGACGCCATAGAGAATCCACAATTTCAATTTTTCGCTCCGGGAATTCTTCCTGTAAAATATCCTTTGCAATATGGCAGGGAATTAAAGGTTCCGGATACTCCGCTGGAGAGACAGATATGGAAAAATGTCCTGCCCCTGCTCTAAATATTTTCTGAAGCTATCGATATATTCCTCAGTATTCACCTGTGTGGTCTGACTTTTCTCACCGGAAAAGCTATCCGTTCAAAGAGCTTATCCTGCGAGATGGACTCATAAAAATCATCCCGGAACTCCTCTCCCTCCAGAAAAAATTTCGCATAAATCAGGTTGACGCCCCGTTCCTCCGCCCAACCCTTTCTTAAATCCATGGTGAACAGCAAGAGAGTATATAATTCTCCATCTTTTATCCTTTCTATCATTAAATGATTTTTATCAATGCAAATCTTTATTCTCCGAGCACGTTTCGAATCGCTACCGGTGTTCTGTAATTCCAGCGATAAATCCGGATTCGGAACGACGGGATGCGGCGTTTACGACCTGACCGTTTCCGATGTAGATGCCGACATGGTTTATCACTCCTCTACGGTTCGCATAGAAAATCAAATCACCGGGTTTAATGTTTTCACTGCTTACTTTTATTCCGGTTTTCGCCTGTTCCCTGGATACTCTCGGAAGAGACACACCGTATTTACTCATAATCGTCTGTGTAAATCCGGAACAATCACAACCTCGCGTAAGAGAGGTTCCTCCCCATACATAGGATTTCCCACAAACTGGCAGGCAAAATTCACTAAATCACTTCTTCTTAGCCGCCTGGTTTGCCCTGTCCTGTGCCGGGCGATAGCTGATTGCCTCGTAAAGAGCATAGCTCACGGAAACATTATTATCTCTTGTCGAGACAAAGGCCCCTGTTCTCCGTCCTCATCATCGCCGGAGTCTAAATCAAGCTGCACCCAACCGTCCAGCTGATTCACCACGGAATATCTTTGGTCTCTCGTGATTTTTGTCCAAGCAGAAGAATTTAAATCCGGACTGGAACGAACATTTAACGAGTCGGTATTTACTATGGCCATTACCGTGGCATGCTCCAATGCAAAGTTTTCCGCTTCCTTTCCTCTTGCTACAAGTTCCGCCTTCACGTAACCCGTAATGCCGCCGGACTCTATTTTTAACCACCCGTTTTTCTTCGGAAAGAATATTTGCTCCCGCAAAACTTTGGAAACTTTCCGATGATATTCTCTATTCCTTTATCCTCCGGACTCGAACGGATATTAATATAGTCCTGTGCCTTGGAAACGCAGTGTCATATAGATTCAAAACTTTCTGGCGGAGATTTAAGCTCTCGCCTCATCGAGACCATATTCCAGACGAACATTTTCCGACTTGGAGGAAATATAGCTTCTTCCACTCCTTCAATCGTATCCGCAGAAATCTTCAAATAGTCCTTTCCGCTTCGGCTGAGAACGATGTATCGCTCCCCTTTAGCACAGGAGGAAAGCGTATTTCCCTCAACTTTTTTCCGGGGTGGAACGAATACGAAGCTTATCGGCTAAAATGGTCACCCTCGGTGCCATAAAATCACAGGCTTTTTTCTTCGCCTCTTCCCCTTCCAGAAGGTATTGTTTTGCAATATATCCTTCCAGGCCGCCGGAACGCACCTTCGCCCAACCTTCTTTTCCTTCCGGATTAGCATCCAATACTTCTACGCCGGCACCGTTTCGTAAAAGTCCGATGATATTACGAATGTCGTTTTCATTAGTATCCGAACGAAAGTTGATGTAAGAATCGCATTGTACCAAACCTAAATTTTGGTATTTACGCAGTGCCTCTTCCTGCTCTGTCTTAATTTTCTCATCAAGCTTGAACTTCAGCTCCGAATCACTCGCCTTTTTCCGTCTCCCTCCCATTTCACTCGGAGATAAGACAGACGCACTGGCTTTTTCTTTTTCGGAGGAATGCCTGCAAGAACACAAAAAAAGGCTCGCAAACAAGAGCAGTAAGCCTATTTCCCGAATTCTGTTTTTACTCTTTCTCTTCTTCATAGTAAGTACCTGTTTTTACAAGCCACGATTCGTTCTGACGCCTATATCTTATTCAGACTGATAAAAGCGCCCTGCACCCCTCTTCTTCCCTGACTGTATCGATGAGAAAGAGAATAAATCAGGCCTTTCCATGGTGCAGTAGCCGCTTATGGAAAATATTTTTCCGGCGGAATAAAGGCTTCCAAGGCAATGATACGATTAAGCTCCCATAAGTCGATGTGGAACTTTTCTTCGGACACCCGTTCAATGGGAGAAGCATTTTTGTCTCTTCCCTTAGCGCGGGGAAAGCCTCTAAAAATGCTTCTCCCACATCCTCTGACACCTCATAACAATTCTTACAGATACTCGGCCCGATTGCAATATAGATTTCTTCAGGTTTGGAAGAAAATTCTCTTTGCATTGCCCTCTATCACGCGTGCCAGAATCCTTCCATGCGTTCCTCTCCATCCGCTATGGCAGGAGGCGATAGCTCTATGTCCCTTATCGTAGAAAAAGAATCAGCACACAGTCCGCAGAGAAAGCAGTGAGTATCACCCTTCTTCATTTGTTATAGGGCATCCACATCCGTGTAATTTCTTTCCCGGAAAATGCCCTTTCCTCGGTCTTCTTTTTCCCACGCGACGGACATTTACACTGTGTGTTTGCTGTGTAAGCACAAAATCTTCCGGCTTCGCTTCAAAAAGACTGCCTAAAATACGAAAATTTGCTAAAACTTTCTCCCTTTCATCGCCCAAATTGAAGCCTAAATTCAAAGAAGAAAGATGTTCTTTCGAAACACCGCCTTTCCTCGTGGAAAAGCCGTGTCGAAGTCCTCTAATTTCCTGTAAAAGAGGAGATTCAATGAGGGGAACCGTATGATTCCCGCTTTTGTAGTCTTTTATCGGAAAAATTGTCTTCAAACTATACTCCTATATTCAAACCTAAAATCTCCGCTGTTTCTTTTGCCGTTCTGCTTTTCATCACGGCTCCGGAAATACCGACCGCCTTCGCCGCAGAAATATTTTCCTCCAAATCATCTATAAAGAAGCAATCCGCAGGATTTAAGCTGTATTCCTTTAAAAAGCGCTCATAGATGATGTCCTGCGGCTTTACACACTTATGTGCTGCAGAATATACCGGAAAAGCATTCCACCGCAGGAATCACTTCCTTATAAATAGAAAGGAGGCGCAGGGATGCATTGAAAGCAAATAGATTTCTTTTCCGTTTTCCTTTAAAGCACGAATCATTTCCGCTGTTCCCCGGAATGACCTTCATATTATATAGGTGCCAATTCTGAAAAAGAAAGATAGGCGAGTTCTCTTGCCTTATCGGAACTGAGTCTTTCCATCCAATTTCTCTCAGCCTTTTTCTTCTTCTATCAGTCCGGCATCCAGCAAAAACCACTCCTGCGAGTTAAAGACAATGTTCTTTACCTCTCGAATTAATTCCCTCATCCTCTGTATAGCGCCGAATAACCCATTCCGGGTTATAGGTTATCAAGACATTTCCATATCAAACAGAATATTCTATAAGAAATCATTACAATCCTCCGATTTTTTGATATAAAAACTCGAGCACCGCTCGATATGACGAATCCGGGAATCGAACCCGGGATTCAGCCGTGAGGGCTGCGTCTCAAACCTCTTGACCAATTCGCCTTAGTCGATTTGAAACCGACTAGCGAATTCTAGCATACCGCAGGATTTCCGTCAAGCAAATTTTCTAAATCTTTGAAAAATCCGGGATAGGAAAGTGGAAATGCACTCCCGCATCCTCAATCTCCATAGGACTTTCCTTCGAACAAAGAAGACCGAGTACGGCAAAGCTCATGCGCAATGCGGTGGTCTTTTAAAGCTCAAAATTCGCTTTCCCCTTCAAGGGAAAAATACCGCCCTGTCCGAAAATCCGCATGCCGTCTTCCGTTTCCACGCAAGGGAATTCCGAGGCTTGTCAGATTCTCTACTACTGCTCTTATGCGGTTGCTTTCCTTCACTTTAAGCTCCTCCGCATTCTTGATTACGGTTTCCCCTTCGGCTATCGTAGCGAGTACGGCAAGAATCGGAAGTTCATCTATGAGTCTTGGGATAAGAGATCCTGCAATTTCCGTACCCCGAAGCTTTCCGTAAGTAAGGAGAACATCTCCTCTCTCTTCCCCTCCTATCGTCCTTTTATTGAGAATTTGCAATTTTGCACCCATATTGGAAAGAACGTCCAAGATTCCGCTCGACTTTCATTTATGCCGACATTTTCAATAAAACTTCGGAACTCGGGCAGGAAGAAGCAGGCTGCCATAAAGTAAGCTGCGGAGGAAATGTCTCCCGAGGACGAAAAACCCGGAATGGCTTGCAAGGCTTTTCCCGGTCTTAAGTGAATCTCGGCTTTTCCGTCTTCCAGGATTTTTGTCTCAATATCCGCCCCCATTGCGGAAAGCAGTCTCTCCGTATGATCCCTTGAAAGAGAAGGCTCCGTATAGACCGTCTCCCCTTTTGCATAAAGAGACGCCAAAAGTACGGCAGACTTTACCTGTGCGGAAGCGATGGGACTTTCATAAGAAATTCCCTTAGTGCACTGCCTTCTATCTTTAAGGGCGCGGTGCATTTTTCTCCTTCCGCGGAAATCTTGGCTCCCATCTTTGATAAAGGGGTCAGCACTCTCCCCATGGGACGCTTTTCCAGACTCTCATCTCCGAAAAGTACGGAAGAAAAAAGTCTGTCCGGAAAAGGATTCCCGCCATAAGGCGCATGGTTGTTCCGGAATTTCCGCAATAAAGAGAGTCGGCAGGCGCCTCTAAAAGCCTCCATACCCTTTCCTCTATGAGTGAGTTTTGTACCTTCTCTTTCTATGGAAACACCGAGTTTCTGAAAGATATCCATAGTAGAGAGACAGTCTTCGGAAGGAAGAAAAGCCTCTACCGCCGTTTTTTCCCTTCACAAGAGACGAAAACATAATCGCTCTATGGGAAATACTCTTGTCCCCCGGAACACAAAGCTTTCCCCTTTAATACTCTTCCTACTCCATAGAGCCTCACAATCACTTAAGATACCCTTCATTTCCAAATAATTCTGCATGAGCACTCCATTTCCCGGTAGTCAATACGGGAAGCATTAATCATCAAGTCATAATTATCCACCTTCATCCAGTCCTCTCCGGTATAATACTTATGATACTCTTCTTTTCCCGGTCAATCTTCTTGATACGCTTTCTTGCCTCTTCCTCATCCACCCTACAGTAATCCATGGTTCTTTCGATACGCTTCTCCATGTCCGCATAAACAAAGAAATCCACATGTTCTTTCTTTGCTTCCCGTAAGATACGTTGGCACAGCGTCCTGCAATAATACAGCTCTCCTGCTCCGCAAGTTCCACCACAACCTGACTTTGGAAACGAAAGAGGTTCTCGGGACTCACGATGTCCTCTTCAAGACTCGGCTTTCCAAGTCTCGGTTTTAAAGAATCCACAATCTTGTATAAGAGATTACTTCCCGCCTTCTCGTCCGCCAAACGGAAGTACTGCTCTCCGATTGCCGTCTTTTTCAGAAGTAATGCGCAAAATTTCCTCATCATAAAGGAATCTCAAAAGATTCTGCCAAAGTTTTTCCTACAGTGCGACCTCCGGATCCATACTGTCTTCCAATGGTAATGACCAGTTTTTTGTAAGCATATTCGCCTCCTACATCGCTAGCGGTAATGTTTTCTTATTATAATACAGAAAAGGCAGTAGCACAGCTATAAAAATATCTCCAAGTCTGAACTGCCTCCTTTTACCTTTTTAAACCTGATATTACTGTACTTACTTTTTCCTGATTTTTCTCTCGCTGAGTTCTTCTCCGCTAAGTTCGTTTCTCTTAGAGTCTAAAGAATTCTTTTTTCTATTTCTATCTCGGATCAGATTTCTATTTCATATAAATATGACAATATTTTTTCCATTGTCTGTTTTAAGACAATAAAATGCGGTCGTTGTCCAAAGCCTTCCCTGCTCTCGAGACTTCCGAAGAAGCATATCCACCGTGAGATTCTCTCTCTCCTCCCGAAAGATTCAAAACTATTTTTCCGTTGTCCATCATTAAAGTTCTGTTTCCAAGCTCCAGAGCCTGATGCATATTGTGGGTAATCATAAGGCAGGTGATTTCCCGCTCTGCTACAATACTCTTTTGTGAGGATAACACCTTTTCCGCAGTCCCCGGATCTCAGCGCCGCCGTATGCTCATCAAGCAGCAAAGAAATCTTCAGCGTAAATCCATGGTCGCCATTAAAAGTGTGAGTGCCTGTCTCTGTCCTCCGGAAAGAAGTCCCTACCAGGGTGATTCATTCTGATCTTCCAATCCCATATCAAGAAGACTTAGTTGCTCTCTAAGTAGGGCCTTCTCCTTCTTTCCCGCACGGGAAAAATAAGGACAGACCGCTCGCCCGAATGTATGAGACGGAAAGATTTTTCCTCAATGCTCATAGTGAGGAGCCGTACCTCATCAAGGGATCCTGAAAGAGCCTTCCGATAAAGGCACTTCTCTTATGCTCCTGTAAGAAGGTGATATCCCTTCCTTCCAAAAATAACACTTCCTTATCTAAAAGGAAAAGAGCCCGAAATGGCATTAAAAAGGGTGGACTTTCCCTGCCCCGTTACCCCTGACAATGGTCGCAAAATCTCCTTATCAAGGTGCAAAGAAAGGTTTTTCCAGCGCCCTTTTTCTCGTGAATGGTATTCGGATTAAAGGTTTTGGAAAATATTCTTTAAATCAAGCATTTTCTCCCTTTCCCGCATCAGCGTTTCTTCTGAGCTTTGCGTAATGGAAAAAGCTCTTTGATTCTTGTGGAAGAAATCGCAAGAGCAACAATCAAAGCACTGACAAGCTTAAAAGCTTCTGTCGGCACACATGAGTGAAGCGCAAGAGCAATCACCAAGCGATAAAGAATCGCTCCGCCGATAACCTCGAGGATTCTTCGAGAAGCTTTCTCTTCCCGAAAAAGCGTCTCTCCGATTGACGAGAGGAGAGCGCTACCGTAACCATTCCCGTTTCCCCAAGTTGATATCGGAGGCCTGTTATACTGAGCAATCAAAGATCCGGAAAGACCGGTTAAGGCATTGGAAAGGCAGAGCCCTACTGTAATCGTAAAAGCCGGATTAATCGAGGATGCCCTGTACCATGGCCGGACTGTCTCCGGTCTGCACGAATGGAAAGACTGAGCCCTGTTCCGAAGAACCAGCGTAAAATAAAAGGCCACAAGCAGTAAAATAAGAAGAAGGAGAATCAGCGTTCCCCACTCGGAAAGGAAGGGATTTTCTCCCGCAAAACAGGGTAAATACTGTATTCGTCCCGAATATGGAAAAGATTTGAAGAAAAGCCCATTACCGCAAGGTTAATAGTGTAAAGTCCGGTATTCACAATGATTCCGGCAAGGATGCTTTTCAATACCGAGCGTCGTTTGCAAAAAGCGGTGCAAAAGCCCGAAAGAGCCGGAAAAGCATTGCTAAAAATCCCCAGTATGGGATGCCCGGAAATCGTAAAACACTGCCGATACCGCAGTCCCGAGCGTAAAAGGATCCGTCTGTGGAAAGATCCGCAATATTTAAGATGCTATAGAAATAAAAAGGCCATAGCAACCAGCGCATAAATAAGCCCGATTTCCAAAGCGGTCTTGATGATTCCCTATCGTAAAAATTCAGCCATACTCATCCCTACTTATTCTACTCTGAATTTACTTGATGTTACTCGAATTTGTTTGATGTTACTCGAATGCCGAAGCGTCTTTCCACTCCGCTTCGGCATAAAATTGTTCTCAAATTCATCCTGTACTACTTTATCCATATAGCAGTGCTATCTTCTTAGCACAGAATTTCGTGAAAAATTTATTTTGCAAATTCCTGATTGGTCTTGATTTTCTTCTACCTTTGTGCAGTAGGGCTTAAAGACTTCCCTTTAACTCGTCCATGGAAAATCCGAGCTTTTTCCGCTGTATCGGTATTGACTGTCGCGATACCGTTGTCAAAGTCTGTACAGGAAGCGTTGCCGTTTCTTTTTCCTCCGCGTAATACTCATCCACCATATCCGCTGTTGCCTTTCCGAGCTGTACATAGTCTACCCTGTAGCCGGCAAAAGCACCGTTTAAAGCAGAAGAATCCGCTCCGCCGTATGTGGGAATCTTCGCCTTTGCAGTTTCTCGTAGAACTGAGCTCCGCTTTCTGGATGGTGTTATCCGTCGGAGTGAAAATCGCGTCCACCTTCTCCGCAATGAGAGCATCCACTGCCTGATTTACTTTCATCGGTAGTCGTTCCGGTCTTCTCAACCACTTCCACGCCCTTATCCGCTAAGAATTTCTTTGCGTCTTCAATGGGCGCCTTGGAAGAGTCCTCACTCTTAGAATAGAGCAGTCCGATTTTCTTTGCGTCCTTATTTGCCGCAAAAATCAAATTCATAATAGCATCCGTATTCAAATAGTCGGAGGTTCCGGTAATCATTCCGCCCGGCTCTTCCATGGACTTGACAAGCTTTTGCGGAAACCGGATCCGATACTGCGGAGAAAACGACGGGAACGTTCTTTCCTTCTGTACCTGACTGCACTACCTGTACTGCCGGTGTGGCAATCGGAACAATAACATCCACCTTATCCGAAAGAAGCTGTGCGGTCATCTGGTTTAATACGGAGGCATCACCCTGTCCGTTTAGTTTGTACTCCTTATACTCGTACTTTACACCGTCCTTGGAAAGACTGTCCAGCTCTGAGCAAAGGCTGTCTTCAATTTGATTGAGTGAAGGATGGTCCATAAACTTTAAAATTCCTACTTTATGGTTTTTCCTCCCCGGTTTCTCCCTTTTCCTCCGTCTTTACTTCTGCCTTTGCTTCCGTTCCTCTTTTCTTCTGCGGAAATACTTTCATCTCCCTACTTTCCGCCTTCTCCGCAGGCTTGGAACAAGCCGTTAAAGCTAGCACGGATACCAAACAAAGACCTGCCAGTAATTTTTTCTTCATAAATACCCTCCTTTTCCTCTTGCAAGGCTTTACTCTAACACAGAAGAGGGGATATGTAAACGAAGACAGAGAGAGTTTCCCTCCCTCTGCCATAGATTGTCGGTATAGCTTGTATAACTTATAACTTCAAAAAAATTAAACTCACTTTGCGAATAAGTCACTGTGCGTCCCTGTTCTGGTCAAAGTAAGCACTAAGATGTCTTTCTCTATTTTATAGATCAAAAAGCCAATCCGGCTGAATATGACATTCACGGTAGCCTTTTCCAATTTCCATGTAAATCATGATCTCGATTTTTCATTTGGAAGGTTTTTCTCCCAAGGCAAGAGTCGTAATCACCTTTATCTATTAGTTCAACTTACGCCCTCTCTTCATTGCCATCTTATAATCTTTTTTAAATATTGTCGTCAACTAACGGTTAGTTTAGTTTCTTTCATCTTTTAAATCAGTGAATAATTCATCCAAGTCCGTATAGCCTTTTAAAGGTAGGATCTTTCGCTATCCTTTCCGCTTCCGTCACTGCAGTAATTGTCTCTTTATTCGGTACACGAAGATTCACATCAAACAGAATCCCCCTCTCGAAGAGATTGCTGAACAAATATATTAAAAAGCCGTTGTAAGATTCATTTCCCCAATTCATTGAATAGCGATTCTGCCTCTGCCTTTAACTCACTATCCATGCGGATGCTTATATTAGTCGTTGATTTTGCCATATTCCTTTTCCTTTCTTCATTCGTCTACAGAAATTATAAATACATTACACGAAATTTGCAATACATTGCATGATGATTTCAAGACAATTTCCCAATACTTGATAAATTGCAATCCATTAGATTATCAGACGTATTGTGTATTTTTCCTCACAAAAATGTGCCATCCTCTTTACACCGACTTAAAGCTTCCTATACTCTTGAATAAACACGGAATTTTTATTGTATTTCCTACACATATTGATTTAAAAACGGAGATAGAAACCATGCCAAAAAATGCAAACGAGATACCGCGCGCATCAGAAACAATGCTCGTTCAGAATAAAAATGTGCCCATCCTACTCTTAAGCGACTCTCCCTCTTACGGTACGGTAGCACTACGAATGGCCTCTGCCGTACTGGAAAAGCTCCACTACGATGTCTTTTCTCTACCGACCGCACTGGTATCGAATACCTTAAATTACGGAAAGGCGGAAATACGGATACAACAGAGTACCTCTTTCATAGCCTTAGCATTTGGAAGGAGCTAGGCTTTTTCTTTTCTTTCCTCTTTTTATCGGCTTTGTCCTTGGAGAAAGGCAAGCAGAGCGTATGTTATCAATTTGCAAAAAGAGAAAGAAAACGGCAGTTATCTCTTTTTGATCCCATTATGGCGAGATCACGGAAAACTTTATAACGGCCTTCAAAAAGGACGTTGAAAGTAGAAAAGAAGCTCATGCAGATCGCCGATTGTATTTTTCCGAATAAAACAGAGGCCTGCCTTTTAGCAGAACCTCAAAACTGTTCCGGATAATTTCAACTTGGATGAAGCAAAAGAACTGATTTGTTCTTTAACCAAAAAGGGCAAAAAGTATCTGTATCACCAGTATGAAGATTGAGGAAAAAGCTCCCTGCATTTTTTCTTTATGAAGAAAACATAAAGGAATTTCCATCCTCCCCTATACGGAAAGAAAGTTTTAACTCTCGGAGGAACCGGAGACCTCTTCTCTTCCCTTTTTATCGGAAAATATCTAGAGGAGAAAAATTTTCTTTCTGCCGGAGACTGGGCTCTTCAGAAAATGAACTGCATTTTGGATGTCTTTCAGGAAAGAAATCATGCCGAGAAAACCATCCCCATTGAAGAATATCTTCATCTCCTGGATTAATTTCATCTCTAGGATTAGTTTTCGTCTCTCAAGATCTCTCCGGACTTTTCAATTCGAATAAACTTCGGAAGCAGTTCTCATCAAGTTTTAGTCCGTCACAGTATCTACCCCTACCTCCGGAAGCTCTTCCACTTCCAAGGCTTCAATATAGTAAATAAGCTGCGACACATCCTTTGAAATGGAATATTTTTTCCCTTTCAGGAAGTTCTCTACTGAATCCAAGATTCTTCCGATTTTAATCTTTGATAAGTCGAGATCCGTCTTAAACTCAAAATTTCACATAACCTCCGAGTGCAATACGGGACAGGATGCCCCATTCTTCCAACCAGTGTATAGCCTCCAAAGTTCATATAATAGCCATCAATGCTGACAGTCTTCCCCTCATAATCTTGAAAGTTCATATACCAGTCATTAATCTGTGTGGCATAATGCTTATCTCCCACCACAATATCCGGCTTTATCTAAGTTTACCTTTCCTCTATCCTCTTTCGGATCATAGGGGTAGTCATCATGGGGATAGGTGCCTTCCCCTTTTCGCTCTCTTTTACATCAGCTTCTGCACTCTTCTTATCGGAAGCTTCTTCACTTTTCCTTTCCTTCCGCTTCAGAAGATAGCTCGCTTCCATATTCCTCATCGAGAGATTCCTGCTCTTTTTGTTCGAGACCTCCAATTCCCTTGGCCTGCTTTTAGGGCCTCCTCTTCTGAAAGGGAGAAGCATTCTCTCCAGAACTTTCCACACCGGCATTATTCCTACTTTTCTAATGTTATTCGCTTTTTTGCAGGATGTAAATGTTAAGCAAAGCACAAAAAGTGATAGTAATAGGAAGATTTTTATTAACAGCTCTGCTGCCCTATACGGACTTCATGAAACGCTTATCCGGTCTGCTATCCATGCTGCTATTCATACTGATACTGCTATTTCTACTGTTTTTCAAATTGCTCTTCCATTTCCATAAATACCTCCCTACCCTAGCTTTTTCCGATTACGTACCGCTTCCACGCCCAGGAAAATAAAAACAAAAATCATATCTACTAATAACAATGGACGCTCCTGTAGGAATACTGTGTAAAAAGGACAGGCTGATTCCGACAATAAAACCGAAGAGCGAAAGAAGTGCCGCTAAAAGAATTGTCGAAAGAAAGTTCTTGCAAACCCGCATCGCGGTAATGGAGGGGAATACAATCAAGCTGGAAATCAGCAAGGTTCCATCATGCGCATACCGAGCACAATGGTAATGGAGGTAAGAAGCGCCAGAACCATATTGTAAAAGCGTGTATTGGTACCGCTGGCCTTCGCAAAACTTTCATCAAAGGTTACCGCAAAAATACGCGGGTAAAATACAATGTATAAGAATAAAACCACTACGGAAAGAACGACGGAAAGTCGAAGATCCGAAGGACTGATGGCTAGGATGGATCCGAACATATAGTTACACACATCCGTATTCATTCCGGATGTTAGGGATATCGTCATAACGCCTACCGCCAAAGCCCCGCTGCAAAGCAATGCCGTAGCCGCGTCCCCCTTTATTTTGGAGCTTTCTTCCAATTGCAGAAGGAAAAATGCCGCTACCACACAGACCGGAATGGATACCGACATCGGTGCGAAATTGAGGGCATAAGCTATGGCCAATGCCGCAAAGCCCACATGGGAAAGACCGTCTCCAATCATGGAATAGCGCTTTAAGACAAGGCTTGTTCCAAGAAGGGCGGAGCACAAAGATACGAGACCTCCAACCACAAGAGCACGAATCATAAAGTCGTACTGGAACATTTTCAGTAAAGAATTAAGCATTTTCTTCCTCCTTTACCAAAAGTTTCCCCACTTCGAGGAAAGATAGTCCTCTGCACTTCCGAAAAAGCGCTGTGTACGGTCAAGATGCAGAATGGTTTTTGCACGCTGCACCACTTCCTTCACATCATGAGAAACCATGATAATGGTCATCCCCTTTTTCTTTATTTAACTTATCGAGCATTTCATAGAGCTCTTTCTGTGCGAGAGGATCCAGTCCTGCAACCGGCTCATCCACCACGAGGAGTTTTTCGCTGGCACAGAGGGCTCTTGCCAAAAGAACCCTCTGCCGTTGTCCTCCGGACAGATCTCTGAAGCAAGACTTCTTAAGACCTGTCACCTTTAAGTACTCCATAGCGTCTTCCACGCTCTTCTTATCTTCCTTTCGATAAAAAGGAAAAACGAAAGTTTATTTAATCTACCCGACTCTACTACCTCATAACAGCTGGCGGGAAAAATCCTTTTGGCTTTCGGTTTTGCTGGGGAAGGTAGCCCGATTTCATTTGCCTTCAAACCGTCTCCGAAGACAATGCTCCCTTCACTCGCTTTCTTTAAGCCCAAAAGTCCCTTCAAAAGGGTACTTTTTCCTGCGCCGTTTTCCCCAACAATACAAAGGTAGTCGCCTTTTTCTACGGAGAAATGAATATCGGACAATACCGTCTTTCCCTCGTAGGAAAATCCAACATTGTTTAGGGATATATAGGACATCTAGTTTAACGCCTCCTTTAAAGCTTCCACATTCGGCTTCATCAGATCCACATAGGTCTTTCCTGCCTTAAAATCACTGTCTGTCACATTGTGCACGGAATTAAGCAGCAGCTTCTTTGCCCCGGTATCCTTGCTGATGGCATTGACCATATCCTCATTTCCCATTTCGATATGGAAAACAACTGGAATCTTGTCTTCCTTAACTTTATCCGTTAAGAAAGCAATGGTTGCTGCAGACGGCTGGGTATCGGTTGAGCATCCCGGAAAAGCGGCAAAGTAGCTTAAGCCGTATTCCTTACAAAAATAAGCAAAGGGAAAACGATCCGCCACAATGATTTCTTTTCTCTTTCCGCTATCCACTACCTCTTTGAAACTCTTGTCCAACTCCTCAAGTTCCTTAACATAAGACTCACTGTTTTGCCTTGAAGCTGTCTTTATGGCTCTCCCATCAAGTCCGGAAAAGAGTCTCTTCCAGCTTTTTCTACAATGGTAATGGCATTTTTCGGGAAGTCCAAACATGCTCATCCATTTCCGGACCTTCCTCTTCATGCTCTTCTGCCTGATCCGCTTTTTCATGGTCATGTTCTGCTTCCTCATTCGCATGGTTCGCATCCGCATGATCATGCTCATGCTCTTCTTCCTGCATGCCTTCTACCGTCTCTTCTTCAATGAGATTTACGGCATCCATCATCTTAAACACATGGAAATTTTTTTATTCTGCACGGATTCCAGAATTCCGTCTACCCATTCGTCGCTGTCTCCCCGGTATAGATAAAGAGATCCGCATTCTGAATGGTGATAATGTCCTGCGGACTCGGTTCAAAAGCTATGTGTTTCCGCACCCGGCTTTAACCAGCATGGTAACATCCGTATCTTCTTTTGGTAATGGCACGAGCAAAAATCATAGGAAGGGAAATTTGTGGTCACAATCTGTAACTTTTTCCTTCTGTGGGCTTATCCGTACTTTTTTTCGGTTTCCATACTCTTTTTCCGCATCGGTTGTTACAGCAGCGGTCGTCCCCGCTTCTTTTTCCCGGCCTTGTTTCCACAGGCAAACAGTACGGCAGTGGAAAGCAAGATTCCTCCCGCCAAAATACATTTTTCAGTCTCATCTTGAGGCTCCTTTCTTGGAAAATACTATAGTTTGTTCTGCTCCTTTTTCTTGTCACAGTCTGCACATAATCCGTAGAAGACCGTTTTCTTGGAATCCCAGTGAAAACCGTGATGCGTAAGAAGGTGTTGCATCATCCCTCCAGGTCATGGCAGTGTAAGTGAATGAGTTTCCCGCAGACATTGCACTTGCAATGAAAACAGGAATGGACTTCCTCCGCCTTTTCCCCTTCCCCGACATACTCAAAGCAAGCCGGACTGTTCTGGTCGATGATGTATTTGTTTACCACTCCTTTTTTTCACAGTCGCTCCAACTGGCGATAAACCGTGGTTGTGCCGATTGGTTTTCCCTCCTCCCGAAAAATGAGAAACCAGATCCGATACGGTAAAATGCATACCGGGACAAGTGGAAAGGTAGGATAAAAGCTCTCTTTATGTTGAGTCTTATAAATGGTTTTTCAGCCATAGTTCCTCCGTCTCCGTCCTTCCTTTTTCTAATCCTATACTATAGTAAATATAGGAATATCTTCTCGTTTTCTTATTTATAAAACGAAAACCGTTTTTCATATTTTTAACACTCTGCCTCCCTTTGTCAATAAGCACAGTTCTTATAATAATCTAAGAAATTCATAAAATGGATTTGTAAAAAAAGCTGTAAAAATCAAAATATTTTTCTACGCAATATAGGTCTGAACTTGGGGCACGCTCGTAGCTTTGCCTGACTGAGCATGGGCTCGGTAGCCCATTGCTCACTTTTGTTACGCAAAAGCAACTTCCTTCAGAAGTTGGTCTTGTACGAGGACAACTTTTCTGATGAAAAGTTTGTCCTTTCGTAACGGATACTAAGCGAAAAACTGCGTTTCTCTTGTTTTTCGCAAGTACCGACGGGCTCAGACTACCCCGCATTCAGACCTATATTGCAAAGAATCTCTTTATTATTTTTGATTTTTACAGCCCCTTTTGCCTGCCAGTCGTTCTCTAAAAATGCAAAATCAAACTAGAACGAAAATCCGCCTTTTCCGCTATTTTTATTCATTCTGGCAAGAGGCAAAAGCGAAGCCAGACTGCTTAAGTTTCTGGTCTGAATATAGACTTTTCCTTCTCCTACAAAACGGTTTACGAGACCTTCTCCAGTGGTAAAGCCGAAGGTTCCGGAAGCCACGGAAATACGATAGTCCAGATTTTCATCCCACGCTACCACATGGTCATTATCAATCGTCATCGGGCAGTTCGGCTGCACTTCCAGCTCCAAAAGATCCCCGAAGGCATTAACAAAAACATCTCCCTGCCCTTCCGTTTCCATCACGAAAAGTCCGCCGGTTCCGCCAAAGAAGGCTTTTCCGATGTCCTGCATCTTCATGGAATATCCTACGGAATAATCTCCCCGCCAAAATGCCCCGGTATTTAAGCGATACTGCCTCTCCAATGGGCAAACGCACAATTTTCCCGGGAATGGCGGGAGCCACACCGATTCTTCCGCCGTTCATCACGCCTCTTGCTTCGGTAATAAACATACTTTCCCCGCTGGCAATACTTCTTCCCACGGCACTAAGTAGACCTCCAAGACCGCCTCCGTTTGAGCCGGAATTCATTTTCCCTGTAATTCCACACCGCACATATAGGCTATGGAACCGCGTTCGATTTTTCACCGCTTCCCCTGCATTTAAGTAGATTTCAAGATGGGACAATCGTTATCTCCTATAAATTTGATGCTGCATAATGCCTCCAATCTTTACCTTCTTTGCACTTTCAAAACTATAATTTTTTTCATCTTTTGAAAGTATTCTATCATTCCTTTACTAAGCAAACAACGAAAAAATATACGCTTTACGTATGAATCTCCGGAATAAATACAGATAGTTTCTATTGACGCGATGACTTAATTATTTTCTATCCATCCTCTCATACACCTCTTCCACGGAATGCTCTTTCAGTTCTTCTTCAAACTTTTTCTGCACTTCCAAAAGACTCTCATCTAAGATCCTATGAATGTTTTTCCCCACGGGGCAGTTGGGGTTTGGCTTCTCATGGAAGTTGAAAAGCTCTCCCTGCCCGCTGGTTTCCACCGCCTGATAGATGTCTAAAAAGAAATATCCTTTAAATCTCTGGTAATGTGCATTCCTCCCGGACCACGTTTAATTTTCGATGATTCCCGCTTCCCGAAGCTGAGACATAATGTTTCGAATAATTACCGGGTTACTGCCGATACTGGCGGAGAGAAAATCGCTGGTTAGTTTATATTCTTCTTCAAAGTATTTCACCGCAATTAAAATGTGTAAGGCAATGGTAAATTTGGTTGAAACCTGCATAGATCCTCCTTCGAAATTATGTTTAATAATGTCCAATAGTAAAGTCTAGGCTTTGCTATAACAGCGCTTTAGAATGAACTACGCCATCTCTCTGACAGGACTCATCAGAAAAGAAAAAGCCATGATGTAATTCTACATTTTACATCATGGCTTTGCAAGTTTATCTATGACAGAAGCATGAAGCTCCCAAGGTCTATGGAGATGTGATACGGACCTATCTCCCGGCAGTTCCTCCCACATGCTCTCGACCAACTTACACAAGAACTCTCGGTTATCCACATCATCTACCAAGATCATCTCTTTCGCCCCATCATACGGAAGCTCCATTGGCGCATCCGACATCAGCTTCATTGCCGTCGGTACAGGCTTAACCAGGAGTAGGTCATCATATATGCCGCCAAACACCCTGCCGCGATAATACAGGATATACTCACCCATCATCGCCCGATAGGATATTTCGTCCATTCCCGATAGCTGTTCTATGACGAAATTCAGATATTCTTTCGTTGATGCCATATCAATCTCCCTTTGCCTTGATCGGATGCCTGATAACAGTCTTCAGCTTCTCCGGTGCAACACGCCTCGCATCAGACAGATAAATCTCGTGGTGCCGCCTGTCATCGGACAGATCATTCTCGTATCCGTTTTCATACAGGTACCGATCCATCATGACAACCGTGGTAGGCTCATCATCGTAAGCCCCGATATGCATGCACTGCACACAGAGTCCTTCTTCAATCGTAAGGAACTCCACCTTGCTAAAAATCCTGCTTTTTTTCTTATTTGTTGCGTCATTCACCGCCCACTTGAAGTCTTCCTCTGTCACAAAGTCAGGAAGCCTTATCACGGAGAGCCACTGAAAATCTTCCTTATGACTGTAATCGACCCCGGACAAGCTCATCCTGCCACCAGAAACCTTCCAGCGGAGGAACCACATAATCAAAAATACCCTCGATCTTATGGTTTCCCTTCTTGCTCATCTTAATCGTAAAAAGCAATCGCGTATAAAAGCCCGATAGCCGCCTTGTAATCGCCGTCTTCCGCATTCGGATCTCGCTCCGCGGACGGCAATATAGTTCATTTTCGGAACCGTGACAATCTCCGGCTTTGCCTTCGGCATATAAAACTCTTTATATTCTTTTTATAATCAAATGCCATCTGTTCTTCCTCCGGCTTATTGATCTTTTTCTTCATACGGCTTTGTTCCATGAACCGATCTCAATCAGGTTCCCTTCGGGATCGGCGATATAGCAGGTTCTCTGCCCCTCACGGCTCCGGCTCAGGCTCCAGTACCGGCGTGCACCGTTCTCCACCGCCTCCCTAATCTCAAAACCCATCACATCCCGATAAAAGCGAACCATTTTTCGCCATATCTTCAACCAGTAATCCAAAAACCGTCTAATCTCATACTGCATTATCCTCCATGTAGTTTTTAATGTTTCCTCAGCAGCTTTCCCTAATCGCCCTGCGAACCTCCGGCGGTTCCAGAACCTCTGCTTTGCCACCAAAAAGTCAGTATCCATGTGACAAGGTTCTCCATATCCGTATAATCCGCAGAAAAGAGCAGCCGCCCGTCATCCATCTCGGTAAAGCATTCAGAACCGAACTCTTCCACAAGCCGCCACTTCACATCCGGCGTGAAAGAGCTTTACCGGGATGCCGCCCGGGAATATCTTCTCATTGGACAGATCCGGCATTGGAACTTCTCGGCATATAAAGGCCTCTCCTGTGTCTGAGAGTCCGTCCATACGGTTCAGCTTAAACAGACGGAAATCCCTTGCGGCTTAAGCACCAGCCCCATACATACCAGCTCGACCACTGAAATACCAGATAGTACGGCTCTATCGTGCGGACACTCTCCCCGAAGGAGCGAAATACTTGAAATCAAGCAGATGCCCTGTTCTCTATCGCTTCCCTGTATGATCTCAATCTTTGGCGCAAGCGTCCCCTTGTACCACGAGGACAGGTCGATAAGCATGGAATCCCCTGCCACTTATAAATTTCGGATGAGCCTGTCTGAATCTTCTCCATCAGCTGCCCGTAATAGCTGCTTCCGCTCACGCTGTCAAGGCTCCGGAGACCGGCAAGGATCATCTGCATATCCTTTGATGTAAGAATCGTCCTGTCCATGCGGTATCCGTCCATGATGCTGATACCGCCTCCTGCACCCTGCATCGTCCTTATCGGGATTCCGGCTTTGCAAAGGTCCTCGATATCCCGGTTAATCGTCCGCCTGGAAACCTCAAAACTGCTCAGCCAGTTCGGGCGCCGTTGTCTTCTCTTCCTGCAGTAAGATCGACAATATCCCGATCAGCCTGTCTATCTTCATTGTTTTTCACGCTCCGTTCATATCTTAACAAAGATAACACGACATAAGTATGTCATGTTTATTATATCGCTACGTCTTTTTTCTGAAAACAAAATAGACGGCCAACAGAGCATCACGCTCCACCAGCCGTCAATCTTAAACTTTATTCACTTCAAAATCCTCTCGTATATCCTCAAATCCTCATCCTTATAGACATTAAAAACAACCTTGATATCACTCCCCGTCTCCGCGAGCCATTTGCGGACTGTCTCCACCGCAATTTCTGCTGCCCGCTGGTTCTGGAACATAAATACCCCCGTAGAGATACAGCAGAATGCGATGCTTTTCAGGCCGTTTTGTGCAGCCATGTTCAGGCAGGAAGTATAGCAGGAGGCCAGACAGCCGTTCGTGTTCTTTCCGTGAGCGGCCCCTGAACGATGGGACCGACGGTGTGAATCACATAATCAGCGGGCAGATTATAGGCCGGCGTGATCTTTGCACTTCCGGCCGGTTCAGGATGTCCCTGCGTCTGCATTAGTTCGTTGCACTTCAGGCGAAGCTGAATCCCCGCTGCGCTGTGCAGAATGTTGTCCAGACAGTTATGAAGAGGACGGAAGCAGCCCAGTAGCTGATCATTACATGGATCGACCACGGCTTCCGCCCTGCAGTCTGGACATATCACCCCGCCATCAAACAAATACGGTTATCGCCTCTCCAGGGGAAAGTCCGGACAGCTCCACAATGCCTTTCCGGTTCGTTTCCTCCCGGAGATAGTCATCCTGAATGCGAAGAAATTCATCGTCTATCGGATCCGGCATGCGCACATTCATCAACGCACGCAGAAGATCCTTCTGTCCCTGCTCATCCTGCGGAATCTGATATTGCTTGTATTCGGGCTTTTTCATTCAGCAGCTGCTGAATCAACCATATCCTTCTTTCACTCTGCTTCATTGTACCCTCCTTGCAAAGCTTCCCTATAACAAATCTCTAAGCACCTGCCCAATATCTGCATTCAAAGCAATGCTTCTATCTACAATTTTTCGCTGCATCCCTGCCTCCCAGATTCAGACAGGCGTAGTAAGCATTGGGATTCTCCTCGTATATTGCCAAAAGGGGAACTTAATAATCACAGGGTATTCATACCAACTCCCAGCTCCCAGTATAAGACATGCTTTTCCCTATGACTATGCAGGAAAATCCTGATAGCGTTTTGCCGCCATTTTTCCAGCCCGCGTCCTCCACAAAACTTTTCATCCGCACGGAGATTCATGGTCATGGGGAGTCCGTCATCCGGGCAAATAGGGGATAAGCTCTGTGGGAATAGACATTTTCAGCTTCTTATCCTCCGGAAGCTGAAAAATCCCTCGCATTATCCCGGACAAAGCCCCTGGGCTTCCAACATTTTCTCCACAATTTCCTGATTGTCATAGGCTCTTTGCCACTGTAGGACGGGAGCTTTGAAAAAGTCCGTAATCTCCTGGGTATAAAAAGAGTCTTTCTTTGTAAAGCCTGCTCTTTTGAAACTGATGATCCACATTGGTGGTTAAGACAAAAGTAATCTCTTTCCTCCACAATCTTTTTGAGATTTCCTAAACATCCGAGGGGCATCAATGTAACGATTAAAGTAAATATGGCGACTCCACTCAAGCCCAAAATTCCTCCGGACTTTCAAAGGGAAAGAAGCCTCGGAATAGATATCTCGAATGGGATATTTTTTTAGCAAAGTCAAAGAAATATTTCTGAAAACGTTCTCCGCTATAAGTCAAACCCGCTGCCGTAGATAGTCCGGATCCGGCACCCAGTACAATAGCCTCGCATTTTTGAATTTTTTTCCTTTAATTTACGAACTTGCTCTTCGTAGGAATATTTTTCCCTGGGATGCTGTATGGTATTTCTATTAAAGAAAAACATGAGCACCGTCCTTTCTATACAATATAGACTTACATATTTATTGCCAAATACACTTTCTTTCTAAAAACAATGTTTTCCCTGCTTATCAATAAGGATTATTCCTTATTTAGTTGTTAATCCTACTCCATACGCATAAGCTATTACGCTTTTACTACGGAAATTCTTTTCCTGAATATGCTTTCCGGATTCAATTTCATCCACCATAGCAATGGCATAGTCTGCATAAGAAATCACGGACTCTCCGGCAGGATTTTAATGTGAACTCTTCTCCGGCAAGGATATACTTTCCACTCTCTCTCCCTCTGCCTGGAAGTCCGCTGCAGGACTGATGTAGGTCCACTGCACATCCTTTCTCTAAGCTCGGAAAGTGCTGCTGCCATAGCCTGTGCCAAAGGCTTTAAAGGCTTCCGGGAAGTTCTCCCTGTCTGCTACCTGAACTCGTATGCTCCGGATTTCACATAAAGAGATCCGGCTCCTCCTACCACCAAAAAGTCTTACATCTGTGCCGGAGAGGATGTCTACCAAGTGCTGTGTTGTCTTGCTGTGTAGAGGAAGGGTTTCAGCTGTCCATGCACCAAAAGCATCTACCACTGCATCATATCCCTTTTAAGTCCTTCTTGTAAGATCCAAAATATCTTTTTGATATAGTTCTTGGCATCCGTATCATTTTTCCGCCCTTCTTCCAAATGCTGTTACTTCAAAAACCTCTGTTTACTGCCTCTGTAATGATTTTTCTTTGCTGCTTTTTCCGTTTGCTGCTACAACCGCGATCTTTGCCATGATTCTTTCCTTTCCGAGGATAGCTTTTCCTCTCTACACTATTTTTTCTTGATTTCTTAGACTGTGATTTTCTAAACTTTCCTTTTTTCAGTCTTGTCAAAGCTCTGTAATGATTTTTTGATCAGTCTTTGTTGTAATTTTTATTTATTACATCTTTGACGCACTCAATATATCACTGCTCAATTTTTATTGTCAACTATTTTATTACATCTTTTTCGAAATAAATTTATCGCTTTTTCCAAAGGCTATTCTCAAAAACGAAAAATGTCTTTTAAACAGCAAAAAGTGCCGTTGTTCACAAGTTTTTATGGTATAATTTGAATATGAAAAATTGTGCAACAAATCGAATTTATCGAGGTAACATAGAATGAAAAGACGAGAGCAATAGTGGAAAAAAAGGCGCTCAGGTGTTCCAAGACCGTTGTTTTTTTGATTTTGATGACCATTTTTTTCTTCTGACTGGTTGTTCGGTAAAATACTGCTGGTTCAGTGCAAGAGGTCGCGAGCTATCATCAGATCGATCAAGAGATGGCAAAAGCAGATGATGACCCGGGATGACGGGCATGTGATTGTAGATGTCCGCAGCAAGATGAATACGATGCAGGCCATATTCCTGGCGCAATTCTAATCTCGAATGAGAGCATTGAAGCGGAGCGGCCGAAAGAACTCCCGGATCTGGATCAGATCATCCTGATTTACTGCCGGAGCGGGAACAGATCCAAGCAAGCAGCGCAAAAGCTTTGCGGACATGGGATATACCAACATCTACGAATTCGGCGGAATCAACACCTGGTCCGGAGAGATCGTGACAGGAGAAACTACTATGGAGATACCGGAGAATATGAAAACAATCTATCTTTGCAGGCGGCTGCTTCTGGGGAACGCAGAAGTTCTTTGATCAGTTTGTCGGCGTAATCCGAACAGAAGCAGGTTATGCAAACGGACCTGACGAAGCTCCGACCCTATCAGGACGTCTGTAACAGCAGCGGGCATGCCGAGACAGTGCGGGTCGACTATGACCCCTGCTGTAATTTCCCTGACTGATTTGCTGAATTACTATTTCATGGTGATCGATCCGCTCTCTGTAAACAAACAGGGCAATGATCGAGGCATCCAGTACCGGACGGGATCTATTATACGGAAGAAGACCAGCTTCCGGAGATCGAAGCGGTTTATCGGGCGGAGGAAAAGAAAGCCGGAGCAAGGCTTGCTGTTGAACTGCTTCCGTTGGAAAAACTTCTTCCCGCAGAAGAGTATCACCAGAAGTATCTGGACAAGAATCCCGGCGGCTACTGCCATATCCCGCGCAGTTACTTTGATCTTCAGCAAAACAGCGCAGAAGAATCTGCAGATGAACTTCGGGTGCGGATCGGCGATTTGGCCTTTGAGGTCACACAGCACGCCGCCACGGAGTACGCCTTCACCGGCGAGTATGACGACTTCTTTGAAAAGCGGCCTTATGTCGACATTGTCAGCGGCGAACCGCTCTTCACATCCATGGACAAGTATAATTCCGGTGTGGCTGGCCGGCGTTCACCAGGCCGATCGCGGAAGATGCTGTCACTGAGGCCGTGGACACTTCACATGGTATGGTCCGGACGGAAGTGCAGCAGCGGCGCGGATTCCCATCTGGGTCACGTGTTCAACGATGGTCCCCGCGAGTCCGGCGGGCTGCGTTATTGCATCAACTCGGCAGCTCTTAGATTCATTCCCTACGATGAACTGGAAGAACAAGGGTATGGGGAGTATCGGAAGCTCTTTGAGTAAGAATAATCAAAAATCAATACAAGGAGGCATATAGCAATGGAAGAAAAAAAGAATCTATGAAATGGACATGGTAAAAACAAGAAGACAAAAAGCTGCAAAGAAAAACACCTTTTACCAAACAGAATCTACAGGAGGGTCGGTGGGTGATTAAACTGGGACAAACCCTGCAGAAGCACCGTCACCACAATTCTGATGATATCTGGATCATTTTACAGGGAGAAGGAATATTCTATCCCTGAACCGGATAAAGAGATTCCCTTAAAAAAAGGACAGGTTATCGTTTCTCCTAAAGGTGCATGTCACGGCGCAATGAACACAGGAACAGAGGATATAGTTTTTGTGAGTATCGTTGCACCGGTTCCGCAGATTATGATCCTATAGGCGAATGAAATACATTTTTGAATGTGTTTTGATACATTCAAGTTTGTCGAACTGATAAAAACCCTTTAGGAAACAAAGGGAACACTTCTATACTCTCCTGTCGGAAGTATCATGCGTCCTGCGGAACTATCCCCGGTCGGCAGAAAAACTGCCCGACTGAGAATATTTCGTCACTTCGTTCCATCGAGGGCACTACACTCCTTGCGACACTTGTGCGTCTATCCTTTTGGACTTGCCGCCCGAAAAACAGCATGAAGTGCTGTCCTCCGCCAGCCTGTCCCTCATGCTCCGCATGGCAGATGTAGATCTGACGAGCGTGATTACTATGGTTTCTGCATATTCTCTTTGGAAAACTGACAATTTTTACAGGACAGGAGGATATAGAAAGTAATATAAAAAAATGGATTGAAAATAGTTTACTATTATTGCTTATTGAGAAAGAAGAATTAGCTGAGTTCTTTGAGCGAAGGATGCTTTGCTGACTGCAGGTCAATAAGATGAGAAGATAATGAGAGATAAATTAGAAAGTTGAAGGAGCGCATAAATGAAAAAGTTTGCAGTAATCTTATATCCTGATTTTTCTTTACAAGAAATAACTTGTCTAACATCTGTATTAACATTGTGGTTTGGTGAAAAACTTGATTTTTATTGCAAGCGAAGATAAGGAATATTTAGCGAGGAAGGCTTTGTCATCAGACCCACTAAAATTATTGGAAATATAAAAAGCAAAAATTACGATTGTTTGATTTTTGCCCGGAACCATGAATCCATTACCCGCATTGTATGATGAAACTAATTGATTTTTCTGAGAGAAGGCATTGATTTTGGAACTGTGTTTGCAGCAATTTATCTTCACCAATACTGTTATCTAAATCAGGCGTTCTCAAAGATAAAAATTTACTGCGGATATTTTATGCAGATGACAGATACTTTTGATTTTATAGAGAAAGAAAACTTTATTCACAAAGGAATTGTTGAAGATAAAAATGTTATAACAGGAATTGGCATGTTTTTAGGGAATTTGCAGAGGCAGTTCTAAGAAGGTTTGATTATGATATAGGAGACCATTTTATGACTGAAAAAGCTGACGATTTTTACCGAAGAAGAATTAACATTTTATTGGTCTGATGAGGATTACAAGGAATTTTTAGACGAATTGAAATCTTATGAGTAAGCGGTAAAATAATCTGTCCTTTCAAAAAAATCCGCCGACTTTCAGGCTAGCGGATTTTCTTTACCTTGTTTTTTTCATCCTCTCGCAGGTGCACGGTAAAACCTCTTGCTTCGCAGTAACCTCCTCCAAATACATTTCCGCTATATAGGAGGGGCCGGTCCACCAAAGTTTTGTTGTATCATCATACAAGGCTTTTCCCGTCTTGGAAGCAAGGAAGTCTGCTAAGACTTCTTTGCTATCTTTTCCGGTGAATACCGATATTTCTTCTACCGCCATAGTAATAAGTAGATCAATTGTATAATGTAGTCTTTCTTTTGATATACTCAACTCAGCCATATCTTCTCACTTTCTATAAATTCTAGGCAAGATAGTGTCTTCAGTCTTAAAGCAATATTGGTCTTTTAACTTATTAGAAGTAACTGTCTGATACAAAATTCATCTGTTTTTTCTCCCTCAACTATACCAAATGCCCCCAGCCAAATAAGCTGTTGTTGGCATTCGTAGCATCGTCTGCAATTTTTCCCGATGATGATGTCAACGTTTCTCAGTTTCTCTCTTCCCTCGAAAAATAGTATTCTTCCCTATGCGCAGCGATGCAATGCAATCAATCTACATTGGCTTCCGAAAATACATGTATATTCAGCTGTTTTAGTGGACTGAATTCAAAAACAGATATATATCCATAATCTTGACTATCTTCAATGCGCCCTATAGCTCTAGCTTTATTTATAGACATTTTTAAAAAGCTCTGCTTGCTCTTTAGAACTTGTAAGGTAAAACCCTTGTCCAAAAATCCTTATGTTTGGCACATTTCTTAAGTCCGGTCTCGATACCTCACAATAACTTCCATGATAAAGAATTAAGCTTTCTTTTAACTCAAGCATGTAACTTTAATCCTTTCGCATCAAGATATTCTTCAATATCCTGCAACACTGCCTCGTCTCCCTCGCAATGGAAGATTCCATAGGCCTTTTCTATATAGTCTCAAAACCTTCGCCTGTTTAAATAACGTGAGCACTTTATCCATGGAAAGCTTTTCCATTCCTCTACTGCCAATCTGATAAGTCTAGTTTGCATGAATAGTATTTTCTTCTTTCACTCATCTGAAATCCTCCTTCTCATCATTACGGATTATATCATAAATCCTAATAACTCATGTTCTATTTATTTACGTTTCAGTAACGAGACGATTTTTCCGGAAAAATAATGCTTCATTCAACATCAAATCATGATTTACTAAATCACGATTTGATATTATCGTGCTTTGTAAAAGTTTAAATTAGATAGATTTATCTCACATCCTTCTCCCTTCTGTCTTTCCCATCACCTGACTAAGAGCCGCATGACCGCCGGTTTTGCACCCTGGACTTTAGCAGCGCCTGCCCGCTACTGTATTTGACTGATCACCGTCTGTCCGCCGCTTTTGATCTGGGAAACGGCAGCTTTGTTTACTGCTTTTCCATCAAATTGCTTAAAGCATTCATGATTTCTTTTTTCTTCTCTTCCCGGAAGCTTTTCCCATCTCTTCCAGATGGTTTCCATATTTTTCATTAAATTTCGGAAAACTCTATAAAGGTCTCCGACTTTGTACTTTCAATCAGGGAAAATGCGGTTGTACAAAGGGATTCTCTGTTGCATCGTCCATGGTTTTCCAGCCAGCTTCCCAAGGTGGTTTTCGTGTACTCACTAAGCTCATCCAGTTCCGAAGAGACAAGGCAATCCTTTTCCGCCTCCCAGGTCATGGCATCATGTTGCAAAAATGTCCCTTTGCCGTACTGTGAATCACATGTTGCTTTTGCTGGATTGGACAGAAGTTGCCCTATAATGGAGCTTTGGGGTGCAACGGTAAGGACTTTTAGGTAGTATCTCCTGATATTCGGAGTCTGAATCACTTCTCTCGAAAACCGGGGCCGTCATTATTATAAACTTGCACATGCGTTCCTTTGTACTTAGCCTCGCAAAAATGCCGCCGCATACATGGCAAAGTTTCCCACTTTCGAGTGTCCTCCCAAGATAAGCTCTCCTCCAAAAACAGGAGCAATCTTGTTAAAATACTCTACTGTTTCTTTAGCGCCTGCGGTTTCCGATTGGCAGCTCATGAGAAAAAGTCCTCTTCCAGCCGGTAATCGTCTTATCCGTTCCGCGGAAAGAAATATAATTTCGCCGTCAGGTAAGAGAAAACAAGGGCCGCAAATTGCTTCACCTTGTCCTTGTCAAAATCTTCCCGCATAATAGCTCGACCCTAGTAGTCAGAAAAGCGTCTCCTTCCATCACTTTCTTCGGTAAGAGGGCTGCCTGCTCTGTAAACTCTCCTGTGGTCTCGATTTCTTCCAAGGAATGTTTTCACAAAAATCCCGGAACAAATCTTTTAAATCAAAAATCCATTCCAGTCCTCCTTCAACCTCGAAAAATCAATATAGAAAGATAAGAAAAGATGACATTGTCCACCTCATTAAAAGTGGGAAATGGACAAAGGTACATCGTTTCTCCATTGTAAGTAATCCAGTAATTCCATGCTTTTATTTCCTTTCCACATGAACTATTTCTTACATTAAAGATACTTTTAAGTCTATGAATCACTTGCTCTGTAGTTACCTATATGTCTTCAAACCATCATCAAATTCATCTCTTTAATTTTGAAATCAAAAGCCTATATCCTCGTAAACTGACAACGGTAACTCCTTAATCGGATTTAAAGCCATTTCACCGCTAATCTTAACACATCATTTTTATGCTTCTTTATATCGAAGGAGTCAATCCTCTCCATTTAATTTTTCAGGAACTCAAGTCAAGGTATGCCTTTGCCTCTAAATAAAAATCAAATACTCCGGGTCTCAAGATCTGAATAACCACTTCTTCAACTCTTCCATCCAAAAAGAGCCTGATAATAACTCATCGTCCAAAAGAATAGCAGATAAACTGGAAATATCCTCCCCAATATGTATAGGCGTAATTCCATCTCTGTCTCTAAGTTCAAAATTCATTCTGAAAAGAGTTCTATCATTAACATTGATGCTCACAGGCAGCGCCCCTCATAGCAACATAACTGCCTCGTATAGCTCCCTAAAATAATCTTCTAAACTTTAACAGCCCTCGTCACCACATATTCCTCCAGCATTTCTGAACTGCTCTGATTCTATAATCCTCCTCTGATAAAGAAAGCTTTGTACAGACAGAGATCCATTATATTTCCGATTTATAAAAGCATATATCCAAGCTCCTGTACCATAGATCCCGGCATATCTATCTTTCCGGAAAATAGGTCTATTATCCCCAGTCTATTCATATCCTTTTTAGCCACAATGTAGCTTGATAAGCTGTTACTCTTATATTGAATATTCTCGCCAACGCTGACATCCCACCCTTTGATTGGAAGTTGCAAAATCATCAGCAAAATAAAACGTAGATATCACAGGCGTTCTCATAAAATTCTTAAGATCTTCCATAGAGCTTTTTATCCTCAGGCATATTGACAACACGACCTGCCCTTTAATCCTAGAATCGTACATCCTAAAAATTGATTTCATCAAACATCTTGAAGCAGACATCTTCGTGATTTTGAGTTTTTCCGCTGTTTTGCTAACATTTATTTGCATTCCAATCCTCATATATTGCCGTAAGAATTAATTTTGACATAGTAGGATAAACGCTGAATCGGTTTTATCTCTTTTCAGAATTTGCTTGCAGCAAAATCCTCATAAAAGGCAGGTATATTCTCCCTATTTTCATAAAGAAAGGAATTCCTTCCGAAATCATCGTATTTATGGAATATAAATTTCCTGCTCTCAGATAGAAAGCACAATGCAGATTCAATATTTTTCAATTTGTTTATGTTGTTTTCTTAGTTTTCGATAAATGAACTTGCTCTTTTGGAATAATAATAATCCACTTCACACCATAGGTTTGGACCAATTTAAATGTATAAAGACTGATGTATAAGAGAGAAGTCTATCTCAAAGTTAATATCTTCCAACATAATTTCTATTCCCAGTCTTTTTCCATCTTCATAATATCTTTTCATTTTTGTAACTTAATTTAGGTTACAAATATAACATAAAGGACTTTATCCGAAAATCAAATGGAAAATTGTAGGTATATCAGATGAAGCATCAAAAAGAGAGAGTTGCATGCATTAGCTTTTTAATGCCTACACTCCTATTTTTCTATTTTCTCCTACCCTTGCTTTCTTTATCTCCACCTGTTTTCCGTGTAGGCTGCCCCAAGCTTTCTTCACAAAAAGGAGGGCCTTTCTCCGTCCCCTGTGTACGCAGACGGAATCCGCCTGTATGGGGATTTCTTCTCCGCTGATGGCCTGCACCCTTTCCCTTGAAAATCATGGAAAGCACACGCCTCGATGGCGAGGTTTTTCATCGCAATCATCGCCTCTTCCTTGCTTCGCCATAGGCTGCCGTCCCTTCGTAGGCTCTATCCATAAAGACCTCCCGCCCGAACAGGAAGACTGAGCTTTACAGCCTCTTATAGGCGTGCCGGAGCTTGGCAAGAATAATGAGGCTCTTATCGTATCCAGAACCGCTTGCAAACGGCTTTTGCAAGGCTTTCCTCCTTTGCCGCCATATTGTAAAGAGCGCCGTGCGGTTTTATATGCTGAAGCTTTCGCCGTTTTATGTAGGAAAGCATCCACCGCCCCTGATCTGGTAGAGCATCATTGCCTTCACTTCTTTTGCGCTTAAATCATATTTCTTCTGCCGAAGCCCTGTAAACCGGAAAGCCCGGGTAGTGCCGATTGCGGTTCCGCGCTCACAGATTCCGACCGTCTTTTTCCAGCACAACGGATCTCCGCATGAAAGCTCACAGGCAATATTTGCCGAAGAAATCAGCGGAATAAGCTCTTCATCGAGTCCCAGGGTATATCTTCCGTAGGACTCTCCTACATCTGCATTTAAGTCAACCTTCATCTTCTCCTCACTTTCCCGAAAGCATAAACGCTCTACGAAACCGGTATCGACTTTTCCCTCCCGGAAAGCCTCAGACTGCATAATCTTATATTGAAAATCGAGATTGTCTCCACACCGAGGACCAGCATTTCTCGAGGGCGACCTTCATTTTTCCGGATCGCCTCATTTCCCGATCTCGTCCCAGCACCAGAACCTTGGCAATCACGGAGTCGTACTCCATCGGAATGTTGTAGCCGGTGTACAGTGCGATCACACGCACCCCTGTTTCGCCGGAAGGTGAAGCGCCGTGATTTTTACCGGGACTGGGCATGTTTTTCTCCGAATTTCCGCATTGATTCTGCACTCTATGCCGTGTCCATGAAGGAATCTCTTCCTGTTTAAGGCTTAAGGGCTCTCCTGCCGCATGCGAATCTGCTCCATGACAAGGTCGGTGTTCGTGCAGCTCCTGTAACGCCGTGCTCCACCTGGATACGGGTATTCATTTCCATCAAAATAGAACTCCCTGCTCTTATCCATGATAAATTCAATGGTTCCTGCTCGGTGTACTGCACAGACTTTTGCAGCCCTTGACAGCAGCCTCCATCATCTTCTTTCTCGTCGCACTGACAATCGGGAGGAGATTCCTCGACAAGCTTCTGGTGATTTCTCTGATGGAGCAGTCTCTTTCTCCGAGGGCAACGACATTTCGGAAATTATCCCCATAATCTGCACCTCGACATGACGAGGCTCTAAAATCAACTTTTCCAGATACATCGCATCGTCCGAAAAAGGCATTCTGCAGACTCTCTTTGTGCAGTGAGGAAATCCTTTTCTCAAAGTCCTCCTCTCCGAAGCACTCTGCATTCCCCTTTCCGCCACCGCCGGGAACTTGCGCTTAATCATGACGAAAGCCCATTTTCTTTGCTTCCTCAAGGCCTCCTTCTCACATCATAGAGAACAGATAAGAACTGGGAACCACCGGCACACCGGCTTCCTGCATCTTCGCCTCGCCTGTGATTTATTTCCCATGGAGTCAATCATCCGCAGTCGGCCCGATAAAGACGATGCCGTTTTTCACATTTTTAGCAAAGCCCTGCATTTTCCGAAAGAAAACCGTAGCCGGGATGAATGGATCACAGCCCATATTCTTCGCCACGGTTAAAATCGTATCCATATTTAAATAGGAGTTTCTGCCGAGCTCTCCGATACACACTCTCTCGTCCGCAAGACGACTGTGAGTGCATCCTGGTCCTCCTTGGAGTAAAACCGCAACGGAGGACACGGAAAGAGCACGAAGCGCCCGGATGACCCGAACAGCAATCTCCTCGATTTTGCCACTAAAACTCGTTTAAACACCTTTTCCTCCTCAGCTGTAGAACAGTCTACATTTTTTCCTTCCAACGCTTTCTCACGCTTTTTCCGCTCGCTGCTCTGATGCTAAATCACAAGTTCAGCCTTCTGACACTCAAACCCAAGCTTAGCTTTCTGACGCTAAAACATAAGCTCCGCGCTCTACAGCTTCTCACACGGAATAAGGCTGTCCGTATTCCACCTTCTGCTCGTTCGAAACCAGTACCGCTTGATTTCGCAGTCAAAGTCCGCCGTGATTTCATTCATCATCTTCATGGCTTCCAGGATGCAGACGGTATCCCGCCTTTACGGTGTCTCCCTACCTCAACAAAGGCCGGAAATGGTCAGGCCTTAGCGGAATAAAAGGTTCCTACGATTGGACTTCTGTGATATGTACTTCATTTTCCTCCTCGGTATTCTCCGCAGAAGAATTGCTTGCACCGCTATCACTGCTGACTGCACTGATACTGCTTACCACCTGCTTCCCGCAACAACTGGAGGATTATCCAGCTGCTCATCATAATTTTAAAATCGCCGTCTCTAATGGACATGGTGTTTACAGGTGGAGCCCTCCACAATCTTCACCAGTCCTTTCAACTTTTCTAAATCCAACATTCCACTCTCCTTATCGTAAAGCTGTCCCATCCGAACAGCATGGATAATCTCTTTGCAGCCAACCTGCATTCGAGCACTTCCTTACAGGGTTTATGGATTGCCTTTCGCATCTCCTGCAGCCTTGTCCTCCTGTAGCATAAGCTGCTGCTTCCTGCACACTCACCGCCTCGAAACGAATCTTACGTCCATTCGTCTTCTGCACAAGTCGCGGTAAATCCACGGAAATGACTGTCGCTATCTTTCCATATCTCCGGTTGTCTGCCCGTCCGCTAGAAGGATAATCGGTTTTCCGTGGGAAGGCACCTGTATGGAGCCGAGGGCAATACCGTCGGAAATAATATCTGAACCGCGCTTTGTTTCGATAAAACTTCCTCCAGACGCATCCCCATGCGATCAAATTCCGCACCGACCGTGAACTCTGCTCGAGGAAGCCTGGATTCCCTTTTTGGAAAATACCTCTTCCTCTGACCCATGACCACGCGAATCTTCACCTTATCTTCCCCTATTCTTTGAGAGGAAGCGTTCTCGAGAGAAAGCTCGAAAGGTATTCTTCTGTTGATACGGGTTTCAATAAAAGTCGCCGTCTCCAGCTTTTCTTCCCTTAAAGCCGCCCTATTTGGCATTTTCAGTTGGTGAACGGGAACCCATCACAACGGGCACCTTCAGATAATTGGAAAAGGCGATATAACAGGTTCTTCCTGTTCTTGGTGAGCCGATTTTTAAGACATCTCCTTCCGCAACGTAAATTGCGGTATACATGGGGATCTTTCATCATTTAACTCTGACGGAAGTCCCTCCCGTTATGGAAATAATCATGGAGCTGTAAACCCAGTGTAGGCCTGATTAAAGTCACACCTAAAACCGCCTCATTTTCCGGATTGTCCAGTGGAGGTTTGCGATACGGAAGGCTTCTATCCATGACGCCGTTTACATTAAAAGCTCTGCGCCTGAAAGCCCGATCTCCCGAAGATCCCTGCACTCGTGGTAAGAAGTCCTCTTTAATTACTCGAAAATCCTATTTTACCCCTTATACCACTTTTACTTTCATACTCATCCTTCGCCACCGCCTCTTCAATCTCCTGATATTCTTTAGGGAAATGGGGCAGAAACGAATGTATTCTCCGGCTCTGTGAGAATCGGATCAGCTTAGTCGGATCGGTACATCTTTACCGGCGTCTTTCCGATTAAGCGCCAGCCGCCGGGAGAATCCACGGATATACCTCGGTCTGAGAGCCTCCAATCCTGACAGATCCCGCCGGAATACAGAGTCTCGGATTATCGAGTCGTTTGTAGCTTTTCCTCCAAGCCCAAGATAGGTAAAGCCCGGCAGAAAACCGAGCATATAAATAGGTAGCATCCCGGGAATGTCTTTCAATCACTTCTTCCACGGAATGACGGAATTCTTCAGCAACAAAGCTAAGATCCGGTCCGAATTCTCCGCCGTAGCAGACGGAATCTCCCAAATCTCGAGACTCTCGACTCTGTGTCCATTTTTCACAATGGAGTGCAGTCTCTTATATACTCTGCATAGTGAATTACCAAGGATTGTACTCCACAGAAGGGACGCATAGCCGGAATCATATCCACAATGCCTTCAATCTGTTGCATCTTATCAGCTGTACTGTAGCACTGATAGCTCGATTCACTTCTTCCTGATCTCTGTTTAAAAAGAATCAGAATTGCGGAATCTCCCTGCCTACCACTCTTACCTTTTTCCATAAATTTTTCCTTCTTAATCTCCCTACAAACGATCTGCCGTGCCAAAAGCAATAAGCAATTCCATGACGGAATCTACTATTTCCCTTACAAATCGAGCTGTTGTATAAACGCACGGCACCCATTATATACCAAATCGTTCTGCAAAAATATAGTTCAATCTTTTTACGATATTGCAAATCTTTTTAGAATAATTTCAAAGCCGAAAGAGAACGAATACCTACATAGGCTGCAAGTACAACAACCACAATCCCTAAGATTAAAAGCAGCTTCGGATGCTTATAGTCTTCCCACAATCTTCTTATTCTGTGAAGCCACAAGACATACCCCAAGGGTTACCGGTAAGATCAGTCCGTTTAAAGCACCCGCCAAAACAAGGAGGGTTGCTGGCTTCCGAGGAAGGCCATAACCAAAGTGGAAATCACGATAAAGACGATAGTCCAAAGATTTTCTCTCTCCATTCTGAAGAGAAAGTCTAAGAAGTTGACAGAAGTATAAGCCGCACCGATGATAGACGCAATCGCGCAGCAGGTAAGCACTAAACCGGAAAAAGGTCTTCCGATTTCTCCCGCCCCTGAAGAAAGCATCCGCTGCAGGATTTCCGCATCCAAAGTTACCCCTTTTACCACTACACCAAGCACCGCAAGGAATAAAAAGAATACGAACAATCGCTGCCACAATCATACCCATAACGGCAGAGTACTGAATGTCCTGCTTTCCTTCTCCGGTAACCCCTGCATCAATCAGTCTGTGTGCACCGGCAAAGGTGATATATCCGCCAACCGGCCCCAAGGAGTGTCAAGATGGCCGGCACCAGCAGCTGAGCTTAGCATCCGAACAAAGCTGTTCTTTATCGCTGTCGCAACAGGAGGCTTTTACAATGAAAATCACTACAAGGATAACCTACAATCATGATACTGCCCAGAATTCTACGAGCTTATCCATGATTCCCTTAGCTATCTTTTTGATAGGAAAACAGAGTACAGCGAGTCCCCTGCAATAAAGTAGGAAATCTGCACCGGAATTCCAAGGTGTTTGAATCCCTGGAGAGCACCTCCACCTACATTTCCGATATTAAAGACCGGACTGCCAAGAACAATCAGGAAGGAAATGAAAGTATCCTAGTCCCGGAAGTAACGGTTTCTGACATCTGTCCTCTCATCCCGCTCACACAAAGCACTCGCCAGATATTTAACTGGCAATAGCGGAAAGAATAACAGAAATCAGGATAACAAAGCCAGAAGCTTGCCTGAAAATCGCCTGCAACTTTGCCGTCTGTGTTAAAAATCCCGCCCGATAGCCGAAGTTGCCATAGGAATGCTGCTCTGAGTAGAGCACCGCCTTTTGCTTTTTGCCTTCATACTTCTCCTCCTTTATATTAGGACTTATTTATCCAGTCTCTATATTCAAGTCTTGTATGGTAGTATAATCTATTTTTTCTCATTCGTCATCAAAAATTTTCATTTTTAAAAAGAAAAATTTTTAACTAAAGGAATGTTTCTAAAAACAAGTAAAACTTTATAGTACCTCTCCTTTTGTCGATATTTAAGCTAGTACTGCATGTTTTTATATGAGATGAAAAATGGGCATTCAGGAATAAACAGAGGCAAAGCTCTCCCTCTACAGACAGATTGAAAAAGGTTCTTGGATACGAGCTAAACTGGAGAGTATAAACACAGAATTTCGCATGCTGCAAAGATAGTCACCTGAGTAAAGAGTATAAAGGCTCGTAGAAAATGGAAAACACGCTGGAGATTACGGTGAGGGAGAATCCGTATGGGTAAAACACCTTTTCATGGTAAAACTGAAAGGAAGATAAGAATGAAAAGAAACTGGAGTCTTCGCTTTGAAAGCGCAGATGATTTACTAAATACTGCTGAAGACGGATATATGGAAGTAAACGGAAAAATCAACTTAACAGAAAAAGAAACAGAAGGATTTCATATGCAGAGGATGTAAAAATTCAATGAATTAAAATCTAGTCAATTTGAGCTCAAGCCTTAGAAAGGCAAAGGAAAAAGCAGAGGCGGAAAATGAAGCACCTAAAGGTACAAATGAATGTCTTAAAAGATCACCATCCTCTATGGTATGCGGAAAGGCTGTGAGTCCAAAAGACCTAAACTACCTAAGAGAAAAAGATCCCCAAGATGTATGCTTTAGCCGTGAGTATGCGCCATACAAATGCAGATAGAGGAAGACAAGAGTCCGTCATAGAGGAGGAAGAAAGCCCAGATGAGCATATCGATGCCACAGAATATGACGAAGACAAAATCGAACCACATAGATACCAAAGAGAACAAAAATCAGCGTAAAAACGGTAAGCTGAAAACTGATGTCTTAAATGAAATATAGTGCTTTTATGCGCTTTTCGTTATCGAAATACGCACAAAGCGAAAGAGGATACGGTTTAAGAACAAAACTTCTTCGGAAAGTCTTAGCTACTTGTTCAGTAACGAGATATCGCACGCTTTGCGCACGATACTGTGCAGATGACACGTGCAGAACTTTGCCCATCAGTAAATCTGCACGTTTTTCTCTATTTTTCTTTTTCAACGGTTTTCATCCGGATTAATCCAGCCACCTTGCCTGCCACCTCTGGCAAGTTCATGTTTCCTTCCTTCCGGAAAGACTCTCCTTCCATTCCTCAGAATAGAAGCATAACTGCAGTACGCGGCAGCCAGTGGAAACGAGAATCGGTAGATTCTTTCCGCCGGAAGCTCCACAGACTTTTCCACCGCTTCCTGATAGGATGCCGTATCGTAGTAAAGTCCATACTAGCAGCATGCTGCCTTCTCCGCACTACCGTCTAAAACAAGCTCATCTTCCTTCTTGTTCCTTTATTTCTTCTACATTCATAAAAGGAAGAAGGTGGGCATACTCGGCAGCACACAATCATAATCCTGCACACATCCTCACGGTGCTGTGCCTTGCTTCCTCATTCATTCTTGCCTCTTCTCTCATCCTCCGCTTCTTCTTCCTCATAAAACAGCCCTATCAGGAGCGCTACGGAAAGCTTCTTCCGGGCTCTCGCCGATATGAAGAACCAGATTTCGTAAATATAGGAATACAGCTCTGCCATAAGGAGGGCTAGCGCATTATTATGGGTCAGCTTTGCGCTGTCATGCAACATTGCCCTATCCAAGTCCGTAACTGATGCTGTCTTCTGCAAAGAAGAAGTGAGAAAGGTAAAATTCTGCAAGCACGGAATCATCACTTTCAAATCCGCCCCCAGCTCCCCGGCTTCCTTTCCTGTCGCATAACGCATAATGGAAGATTCAATCGCCTCAACACTGTCTTCCGCTTTCCGTCTACAAGATAGATTCCTTTGACTTCCAGTCATACATTTTTTTCCATAATATCCTGAAGGGAAAGACGCTTTTCCGTATTCAGACTATGAAATTCGAAAGTAAAATACTATTCATTGTCGGACGTAGAGAAAAAGCTTCTTTTGTGAACGGCGCCTTTCAATAAGTCCTCTTTCCCTTTGCCAAACCGAGGCTTCCTCCAATTAAAGAAGAAACAATCATATTTTCGAGAGTTCCTTTGTCAAACTCAGCTTTTTCCGCATTTTCCTTACTTTCTGTCCTTCTCTCCTGCATCCACAAGCCATTTAATCAAATGGAGGCTTAAAAAGAAGGACTGAGAGCCAGGGTTGAAATACATGCCGTCCAGCTTTCCTGTTCGGAAATATGTACCGCCGCCTTTTAAAACTTCTACTATCGGTAGAAAGCAATTGCCGCAGTAGCTTCTTGTTCTTTCGTACTTCTTCCCCGAAAGTAAATACTGCACATAGCATCTTCCGTCCGTTGTGCTTAGGTGATTAAAATGCACCTGTCCTTCTAAAGTTTCCCCTTCTTTTTTATCCGGAGGAACAATGGCGACAAGAAGTTGTGCATTTCTCTCCATACCCTGTAAGAAACCCTGAAGAACCTTTTCAATACCGGACCGTCTTTCTTCCTCCGGCATCTCTTCCTCTCTATACTTCTTTTGCTCTTCAAAGTAGAGAAATAGCCTGCTCTGATCCATACTTCCTTTAACTTTTTCTTCCACTTGACTCGGTACGCATTTTATGTAAAGCCTGTATTGCCTCCTTTACCATAATGAAGCTGTTTCCGAAAAGTTGATAATCAAACCATCCGCTGTAGGGTGATTCGCAACAATCTGTAAAACCTCTCCTGCCGGGAGAAGAACGGCATTCCTTCCTCCCTCTTCGTCACTTCTTTTTCTTCATTGGTAAATACAGCAGCATAGCTTTTTCCCTCTTCCGTCTTTAAGAACCTAAGTGTAATCTGCTGCTGCCTCTTTCCTTCTCCCGCAGGATCTGCCGCAAGGAGCAATCCGCCTGCCTTTACAATCAAATCTTCCATGGCGGAAAAAATCCGATTCAAATGTTCCTGATCTCTATGGTCGGAAAATGCCAAAACACTATCCTGAAGCCCCTCTGCCATCTTTAAGCGAGCCATTATATCTTTCTTCCATCTCTACCTCCCAAACATAAGAAAAACCTCCTCGGTTTCTCTCCCATAATGGACAGTATAGCAGAGAAAGAGAGAAGGATATAGTTTTCTATTTTTAATTCATCTAAAAAGCTACTGTTTCTCCCTAGAGAGCATCGTATTCTCGCTTTCCGTTACAGCAGTAGAAATTGATTTAAGCTTCATATTCGAGACAGCTATATTTTGCGATAGAACTCAAGAATCACTCTTTGTTCAAGGTATTGTACACATCCCAGTATCTTTTATTCTCTACCACACACGAATAGAAAAACACAAAGCATCATTTTTATTTCCGTGATCTGAAAAGCTTCCGGTTTATGCAGGATTCTGTTATCCCTTCAACCGCGTGTTTCAGTGCCTTTCCACCTTTTCCGGATCCTCCTCTTGCCACGGAAAAGCTTAGTCGACCCTCCGAAGTGCCTCGGGCTATAGTCACAATATTGCTGTTCATAAGGTTGCCGTTCGGAATGGAAATCTTTTATTGTCGGGAGAGAGATAATAGTATGAAAAACGCTACTCCTGTACTGTGCCTTCATCCGTTCCGCTTTTATCATAATCATGCACCTGAAAAGGCCGGAAAAGAAGAAGCACAATCCCTCCGCAAGATTCGATGAAAGACCCTCGCAAAGCAAGGCTACCGCTACACCGGCAGAAGCCAGCAACGTAATAAGAAAGTATGGAATACCCAGATACTGATGCAGCTTATCCCTAGAAAAATAAAGAACAAAGCGAACGCTCTTTATGGCAAAAGGGACGAACTGTCAGATTTATTTTCTCGCAGATTCTGGATTTGGGAAGAAAGAAACGAGCTTTTTAATACAGTATCTTCTGATAAGAAAAACCAGTAGCGCAAATAAAGAGCTTCCCCATAATGGCTAAGTCCAGGGCGATACCGTTCCCAAAGTTCTGAAAGCTCCAAACACGAATTTCATTTTCAATTTGATTGACCGTCCCTGTGTCTCATATTTCCTCCTCTGCAATTTCTCCTATAGAGTATTCGTACACGTATTGTTTTCTGCCTCTCCATGTAACGAAAACAATACTTTTTCCTCACCCTTCCTTTTGTAGAAATAAAAAGACACTGGGCATCATCTCCAGCCTTTTTGCTTTTATATCAGCATAAGGATAACACAGCCTCAGTGTCTTTATAAAGTTGTTTCAAAAATAGCTGTTCCGGAAACTTATTCTACTACTACACCGTCTTCTTCAAAAATATCATTCCTATGAATAAAAACATAGATGATTCGAATAAGGGGAATAATGGCAGAAAAGTACCATAACAGTAGGATCAGAGGAATTTCTCATCTTCTTGTACAGTCCGTTTAAAGTAAAAATACGCTACCGTAATTCCGCAAATCGCACAATATAGAATAAAGAAACCGCTTACTCTTGCCGTAACAATCGGAAGATAATCATCAAAACGCCCAAAATGATTCCTGCACATTTGTTCCATATGTTCTGATCGCTTGCCAAAAACCGTAAAGCCCTGATTCTAGGGAATCCACGCAAGAACAGCCTTATCCTGATGTCCGTTGCTTCGCCAGGGTGTAAAGAGCAAGTGATTCGATAACATAAAGCGCAATCAAAATGGCAAATACAATGAAGAAATCCTCCTCCAACCGCAAAAATCGTTTGTAAAGCTATTATCCATATTGCATTCCTCCTAAGTAAAATGATAGTAAACATCTTTTCGGGTTTTTCAGAGATAAATCATGTCTTCCCTACCCGAGCTTTTTATGCTACAAGTTTTCATGCACAGCTTATCTCGTAAATTATACATAATACAGGTTGATAGTAGCATTCTTTTGGCTTTTACATTTATCAGAAAAACGAAAAATATGCATTTATTTTCCTGATCCAAAAATTGCACGATATCAAAAATTTACCGGTTCCGAGATCTCCCTGTTCGAACAATATCGGAAAGTTTCAATACTAGGTCCGACACCGTGGTACTTTCTGCTCTCTCAAAGCTAACTTTCAGTTGCTTTCACCCAATCTCTAGTCGAAAAGGCAGGAAAGCATATCCTTATTTCTTTACAACATCCCAGGAAACTCATATCCTGTGACAACAGGTCATCGCCGATTCTTCGGGTATGAACTCATCTTCCGGCATATTTTTCTCTTTGAAACCATGCGGTAAAGCTTATTTCTTTTCAAGATAACGTTCCGGATTATCCATGCAGTCCAAAAACCAAGTTCCATAATCATTGTCCAAAACTGGCAGTTTATCCTCAGTAATATCATAGGAGCTCTTTCCGGAAGGGCGGATTGCGGAATTTCCCCATCCTTGTCTTCCAGCATGATCATGGCATTTTGCCCCATTGCACGAGCTTCCTTCTATAGTCAATCATTTTCCTCGTTGGATAAATTATCACAGCGATTCACAATACAGAGCTCCGCGTTTCCGAAGCATTTGTCCTAGGGAAAGATCGCATATTGGACAAGTACATCTTCAAAGTACTGCCGTCCACTATGGTAATTACCTGATAAAGAAACCAATCCTTAGGCATGGAGACACTATATTTCGGCTCTCTGTTCTGCTGCGGACAGAACAACCTCACTCATCGGGCCATCGTAGAGGTCATCTTGGTTCCACATCCCGTTCCACTCGATTAAGATTCTTTCGGGCTTATACTGATTGACAAGTTCCTGCAACTTGTCCGCCTGAAAGTCCGTAATCTCTTTCATATATATCGGCGTTGTGTGCAGTTTCGCCAGTGCAATCGGATCGTATTCCTTTTCTCCCTCTTCACAAAGCAGGAGAAGTGTATTGCCGTCCGTTTTAAAATAGTCCTGATTCATGGTGTATTGGATAAAGCTGGTTTTTCCGCTCTCCAAAAATCCGTTAATTAAAAATACCGGAATCCCTTCCCCCTGATAATTATCCGCCATATCTCTCCTTTTATGCTGTAAACAGTGCCTTAATCTTTTCCTTATCCAGCTCCGTACCGATAATCTACAAACTTACCTATATTTTCCGGCTCTCCATCACGAATTTCAACCTGCTCCGGTACCATATCAAAATTCACCCACTTACCGTCTTCAAGCTGTAACATCCCTTTTGCACGGACAATCCCGCCATAGGCTGAGCCTTCCGCCATCTCTTCCAAAATTTCTTCCAGCTTTTTGTGAGAAACCTTCTTAAATACTTCTACCCCAATACTGTCAAAAACTTCATCAGCATCATGGTCATGACCGCAGTTGCAATGCCCTTCATGATGATGGTCGTACCATGGTCATGATCGTGGTGATGAGTCGTGACCGCAATCACAGTGCTCATCATGATGCTCATGAACGTGTTCAGTACTTTCCTCTTCCTCGTCATCGTAGGCTCCGTCGCAGCAGCAGCAATGCCCTCTTCATTCCCAAAGTAGTGTTCATGATGACGTTCCTGTTCTTCCTCTTCATGGTGGCAATGGCAATGTTCATCATGGTGATGCTCATGCTCATGGTGATGCTCATGCTCGATGATGCTCATGATGATGTTCTGCCTTCTCCTTCACTTCCCTTGAGAGAGCTTCTTCCAGATTTTCCTCATGCCCGATAATTTCCAGAAGTTTCTCCCCGGAAAGTTCCTGAATAGATGTTGTAATCAGAGTCTGCCTTGGATTCAATGCACGAACAATCTGTACCGCTTCCTCCACCTTTTCTTCTTTTTGCAATATCCGTTCTGGATAGTACAATACTTGTCGCAAAAACGAATCTGGTCATCAAAAATTCACCGAAGTTCTTAGCTTATGAGTTTCGCCTTGCTGGAGTCGACAAACCGTCACTGCCCCGTCGAGCTGTACAGGAAGGTTAGCGGATACGGTCTTTACCGCCGAAAAGAATATCGGAAAGCTTTCCACGCCCGACGGCTCAATAAAGGATTCTATCCGGCTTATACGTCTCAATCACTTCCTTTACAGAAGTCTCAAAATCTCCCAGCAAAGAACAGCAGATGCAGCCTTGGTTCATCTCTCGAATTTCAATTCCCGAATTCCTTAAAAGCCGCTGTCAATTCCGATTTCTCGAATTCATTTCAATGAGGACAACATTTCCCCCTTCAAAGGCTTCCTGTAAGAGTTTCTGTATAAATCGTGGTTTTTCCCGCTCCCCAAGAAGCCGGAAATAATATCAATCTGTGCATAGTTCCTCCTTTTTCTGATCTCCTCATGACAGGATTCTATCCCTATAAGTTCATAAATCGAGATTGCAAACATTTTTCCCAATTCTCGTTATGAATATAGTCGCCGCAAAGCGAACAATCGCTATTATAACACGCAAAGTAAGCATTCGCTAACGCATTGTTTCAAACTTCATTCTTCTTTCACAAATTTGAAGAAAAGCGGCGAAGAAAACTTAAGTGAGTGCAAAATTTTTCCTCTAACACACGGAGTAAGCCAAAAACCGTCCGCTACTAAATTCTCGCTCCATGTTCAGCAGTTCTTTCTTACCTCAAAGCCATAGAGACAACCTATCCTGCTCATTTCGGCATTTCTTGCCGCATCCATATCCGTCTTGGTATCTCCCCACCATGACCGCTTCCTCCGTTGAGATACCGAGTTCTTCGCAAGCTTTCAGAAGCGGCGCTTTATCCGGCTTTAACGGCATCCGTCCGTCATCCCCGATAATAAGAGAGAATGAACGAGGAGGAAAAACGGCGCCGAGTACTTCCTCACCAACTTCTACGGACTTATTCGTAATGCAGACGACGGCTGTTCCTCTTTCCTGTAAAGACTTTATACACTCTTTAATTCCGGGGTAAGCCTCAGCCTGATAAGTAGCATTTTTCGGAAAAATAAAGACATAGTATTCTGCAGGCCTCATCAAAAGTCCCATGATTTCATCCCCTCCATATCGAGATCCATAGCCCTTTCTTCATTCTTTTCTTCCCACTTTTCCACTTCCTGTATTTTTATCGGCATTCTTTGCAAGGCCTTCTCCACAAACTTTTTGTATCGGTTCCGACAAAAAGGCCGGTTTCAGAAGGCTTACCCTCTCCAAAGTGAAAATGTTCCATCGTTAAATCCATGTTTTTTCTTTAAGCTGGCTAACGTATTCTACAAGTGTCCCGTCCAAAGTCAAAAAGACTGCTTTATATTTTTCTTCATCCCTTACCTCCACTTCTTTCCTTTTTCAACAGTCTATAGTATAATGCAGTACAGCTTCTTCTAATCTGAAGCTTTTTCTATAAGAACCAGGACTAAAGAACTGGAAGATGGATTAGAGTGGAATTGGGATTGGATTTGGGATTTGTATTCGGATTTAAGTTGAGATTAAAGATTTGATCGAGATTGAGATAAAAGTTTGATTGAGATTGAGATAAGTTTGATTGAGATTTGATTGAAATTGGGATTTGATTGAAACTGAGATTCGATTGAGATTGAGACAGGACTCGAAAGAGGAGGATGATTTTGGAAACATATTATGCCGTAAAATGGGAAGAAATCCGGAATTTACCTGAACTGGGAAGACTGTAAAAACAAGTTGACGGTTTCGGTGCTATATTTAAAAAGTGGAAAACAAGGGAAGAAGCGAAAATTATCTGCATGGCAGAACTGACTCTTCTCATGACCGGGATACTCCTCTTCCTTTTTCAGGGTCTCTTCAAAAGAGTTCTACTGTTCTTTCTTTCTTGGCAGAAAAAGCTCTCGAAGAAGAGCAAATAGAACTCTTGTTTCAGGAATTTGATACGGGACGCTCTTGCCTTTTGTGGATGGAGCTTTCAAAAGAAACAAAAAGTCTACGGCTGCAGGGTAGTTTTCATGGAAAGGGGAAAGCTCAGTAAACATCAAGGATTCGGAACAGAGTAGCCTATGCGGAAATGCGGAATGTCTCCGGCGAAATCCTTGAGCCAAATACGCAGTGGAACTCGCTATCGAAAAGGACTATCCTCCATTACCATTTTCCACGACTACCGAGGATTTCCTCCTGGGCAGAAGGGAATGGAAATGCAATAAAGAAAAACTGTAGAGTATCGACTTTATGACGAAAGAAGAAAAATAAGGCTGAAATTTTTAAGGGTTCCGGCCCATAGCGGATATTTTAATGAAATGGCTGATGCTTTGTACAAAGAAAGCCGCAGGCGTAGAAAGTTCCGCTAAATAGAGTATAAGAACAAAGCCTGTTTCACTGTGGCTGTCACGAGAAAAACAGGCTTTCATCTCTTTACAAAGAATGATATTATGCTGTTTCGCTCTCTCTATCTCTTCCGGCCAAATGGAAGCCTGCACTTCTCCGATATGTGCACGATCAGAGCAACATACAAAGTCTGCTCTGCCCGATTCCTCCTCCGATAGTAAGCGAGGCTTTTCCTCCAAAAAGCATCTTATGATAGGAAGGGCTGCTCTTCCTCCTGTGAGAAAGGCAAGCTGTCTCCTTAAAGGACTCTTCATTCACTCGAATTCCCATGGAAGAAATTTCCAGCACAGTTTAAATTTTCAAACCAGAAAGAATATCTCCGTTTAGTTCCAGTCATCATAGTCCGGTGTCTTCCGTCATGAGGCTCTCGTTACTTAACTTATCTCGATTCTTTGAATAAAGACACAGCCATGCTCCTTCGTGATGGCATTTTCTCTCTCCTTTGCACTCAAATTCGGATATTTTCGTAAAAGTTCTTCAGAGTCATGAAAGTAGATATCTTCGGGTAATTTTCTTAACTGCTTGAGGATATTTGCCAAACTTCATGTTCCATATGTTTATGATGCGGAAAAATATTGCGAACAGTTTCTCTCAGCGTTTCTTCATTCTCTCTTCTTTGGAAATGACTCTTTCCCCAATCCCACTGGTCTCATAGACGCTATGGAGATTATCCGGCTCTTCGTCTCTTCGAATAGCATTCATATTGGTATAAAGTCCTTCTCCCAGCCTCAAAATGATAGCGTTTTAAAGCAAGCCTCTTCCATTTTGCAAAGTTGACTAGCTCAATCGTTTCTTTCCGGATTCAGGTACATCAAATGACACGGGTCTTTCCACCGTTTGGGTTATCATTTAAACCGGAACTTTTCCACAAAAACAGGTGCTGAAATACGAGACAAATTCATTTCTTTCCCGAATTCCTTTTGAAAAGTATCTCGAATATATTTTATCGCTTCCTGCGTCTCCTTACGGAAAGACGAGGATCATAATGTGCCGGAATAATTAATCCCATGCTGTCTCCTCCTCAGTTCATCTGTTCTATATCGATTGTATGTATTGCTATTTACTCTACATTCACTTCTTATGAAAAATCCCCGGCAAAATCGCTTCTGCCGGGCAAATAAAACGGTATTATTTTTGTGACCGCACTCGAGACAGAACTTTCCTTGTTTCCGCTGTGTCCGCACTCCGGACAAGTCCACTCCTCTTCCTTTGCGGTACCGCATTCGGAACAGAACTTTCCGAAATTATGCTCATGTCCGCATTTCGCACAAGTCCATCCCCCTACAGCTTGCGCTTTATCTTGTGCCTGGGCTGTAGAACTTCCTTCAGTTGCCCCTCCGTTATTCGCCTGACTTCCGCAGCTCCATTTTGATTTCCGCCCATAGCATAGAGGTTTCCGGCATTAAAGCCGCCTACCTGATTCGCCATATTCATTCCTGCAAAAGCCATCATCGGGCCGGTACTTTCATTGCTTGCCGCTGCACGCATAGCATCCGCCTGCTGGCAGTCAGATTAACAGCCGCCATGGTTATCCCGGTATACAGTGCATATCTCGTACGCTCTTTGATCGTCTCTATATCTTCTTCCGGTGCGGTAACGAGGCTCATACCGAAAGCAGTGATTTCTATACCGTAATGTTCTCCCAGCTCTTGGAAAGGAGTTCATTCAATCTGTCCAAGATTCATCCGTATGCGCGGTAATCTGATAGTACCGTACACCCGGACTCCGGCAATACGGGCAAAAAGCAGGCTGCATTTGGTTAACAGCTCGGAACGGCTGGACTCAATTCTCGATTTTTATAACTGCTTTCTGTTTCCGCAATATTCTTATAGAAAAGAATGGATCTACGATGTGAAGGTATACTCTCCATGTCACGGCGCTAATCTCAATATCCAAGTCGATATTCTTATCCAGAACACGGAAAGGTACAGGATTAGCTGTCCCATGATTTTATTACCGATGATTTTCCTCATTAAAGTAATAAACTCTGATCTTTTGCGTGTGCTCCTCCGAACGCAAATCGCTTCACAAGGTCTTAAAGCTGTTTACAGATTTTCTCCCAGACCGCCGTAAAAATACTGGGTTCCGTAGAACTGTCAAATACAAAACTCACCCGGTTCCGCACTAAACCTCTCACAATGGCGCCCTGCTCCACAATAATCATACATTGACCGTCATTTACCGCAATAAGCGCTCCATTGAAATGATATTATCGCTCTTTTTGGCTGAGCTTTTGCCCCTACTCTTTTTCTCCCTTTCACAATGAGGTATCATTATCTAACGAATTACATACAGTACTCTTCCACTGATCGCTATCAAAGTACTGACGGATGTCTCGCAGCTCTAATAATCTCATAGAATCTCTCTCTACTGTCTAAGCCGGTTTGCATCATCTCCTCAATGATTACCGATTCAGAGTAGCACATTTTAAGCAAATGAAAAGAATGAGGAATAATTCTTTTCCCGATTTTCTCCTAAAATAATTTTGCTAAAATTGAACTTCCATTTCCTTTATAAAGACTATAATTTTCCATATTATTCCTATAAATCAATCTATACTATTTTCAAAATAAACCGAATGGCTACAGAAAAATAAGAGTGAAAAATGCGTTACAGGAACGGAGTTGTGAAGGATGAACTTATTTCGAATAAATTATTTTTCAAAAATACTCTTGGATTCGCAGTCCTGATTCTCTTGGAGCAATCCCATTGATGCTGCCGATAGCAAAAGACAATGAGGGCGTGTATACTTTTTAAAGGCACTCTTTTACTTCTACCTCAGCCTCTTGTGTTACCGGCCTTATCGTCTCGTATACGGCCGCATAGTCACTCTTCGGCAAGCGAGTTATTCTTTTCTGATTCAAATCGGCGGACTTGTAGTGGTGCTCGTGACCTCATCATCCTTTATCCGGGAAAGAATCAGCTCTCACGGAAAACCTCTGGCCAATTCCATTTCCATAAACTCTCAGGGCATTATAAAATGTTGCTTTTTCTCCTGAAATGGACGGAATTATCGAACTTTTCTTCATATCTCTTCTTGCTACACAGTTTGTTCCAAATTCGGAGTAAAAAGAGGTCTTTGGTATAGTATTTTCCATGCCGTATCCGTTTCTGTAATGCCGGTTTCGACCTTATGGGAATAAAGGCCTTTCTCCTCCCTTAGCGATTACGTAGATCCCATATCAATATCAGCATTATGAGCTAATTCTTCTGGGCAGCAGGCTTTGTAACCTGGCAAGATACTGCAAAAATAAAGGAACTTTCATCGCTATCAACTTGCAAAAGTAAAATCATACTGTCTACTACAATCTTTCTGTCCTTCTCACTCACTATTCCCTTCTTTCTTGAGTTCCGAGATGCCCATGGAAAAGTCGGTTCTTGCCTCCTCTTTACCGCCGTAACACCCAGAAACCTGGTTTCAATACTGTGGATTTTAGCAAATTTTCCGACAGCAGTATATATACAAATTGCTCATGCTCGTAGGGCTGCTCAGGAAGTACCTGGAGGCGGATCAGACATGACCACAATGACTGTTCTATTCTTAACTTCCAGTATCTTTAGAAACAATTCCGCACACTGAAGCCTTTGAAGGACTATTCCCGGAGAGGTCATCCGGAATGCCACAACGATTCGCCTTTATGTACATTAGTTTATGCGTCCTTTCGAAAGAATGTTTATCAGCCTTCATGGAACGCGCCTTTGCTCACCACCTGCTTTGCAAACTGCCAGTGCTATTGCTACCTGTAGGCGCTTACACTGGGAATCACAGCTTAGTCCCGTTTCCCATCTGCTACCATTTTTCTTGATGTATATAGGGCGAGTCGGCGGGCTCTGCTCGATTTATGCCGTCTTCAACAGCAAACCCGAACAAAGGGAAGACTGGTAGAAAAGAAAATGCATCGTCGGATAAAAAGTCTTGAAGAAGGTAAGTATCCCGGCACTTGTAAAACGAGATATCGCACCTTTGGCGCGATACTCGTTATGAATAAATAGAGCGTTATCGGTTAAAGGAAAGTATGAAACAGATTTTAATTATCGGCTTAGGGTCGTTTCAGTTTACGTGCTAATAAAATTGAATGAATGCATATTCAGGTTCTCTGAGTGGATAGCAGTGAGGAACGGGTAAAAGCTGCCCTCCCCATGTTACCAATGCGAAATCGGAGATGCCGGAAAATCAGAATTCTTAAAGTCTCTGGGTGTTTCCAATTTCGATGTCTGCATTTGCAGCCATCCGGAAATGACTTTTAGCCTCTTTGGAAGTCACCTCTCATTTAGGAACTGGGAGCAAAAAGTCGTTCCAGAGCCTCAGAGATTTACAGAGATTTCTTTTAGAAACGGTGCCGATGTTGTGGTCTATCCGGAAACTCGTCAAACCTCCTGCAGTACAGTGCAGCTCTGAAAATGTTTTGATTATATTCAGGTCAGTAGCACTTTGCCGTTTTTGAAATCATACTTTGCAAAGGATTGGCTTGGAGAAGTCCATTGGAGAAATTGATGTTCGAGTTTAAAGTCAATATCATTGCCATGAAAAACAACGATGACGTCAGTGTTACTTTGGGTCCGGACTATCGCTTCAAGAAGGAGAAAAGTCTTTTCATTATAGGAAAGATAAGGATATTCAAAAATACTCCACTCTTTCCTAGTAAAAATGATTTACTATATTTCTAAAATATGTCGAGAAGTTTATTGACGAAACTTTGTTTTACTACCTTTCTGCAAATTTAATACCTTATTCAGGAGACGGTGGGCTACATAGGAGCGATGAAACTGCAAAACTCTTTGTAAAGGAAGGTGCTATATCGGGCGAAGCAGTTGTTTTCGATCAATAAGATTTGATATGAACCATTGGCGTCGCATATGGCTTTTATTGCCAGGATTCCTGTGCAAAAACTGTTCATTATGTTGTTTTAGGCAAGAAAGAGAAAAATGTTATTTTTCATCAGAACAAGTATCTAACGGACATCGATAAAATCTGTGACCAAATCAGTGATGCCATCGTGACCGACATTCTCTCCCGATAAGAAAGCGGGGTGCCGCAGAAGTATGTATTAAGGATTACGACATCATTATCTTGGAGAAATTACCTCCACCTATATTCCGGATTATCAGAAACTGGTAATGGATGTTCTTCGTAAAATCGGACTGAAAGGAAATTGGAGCAGTACAAGGTACAAGAGCTGATTTCGCACTGATCTCCCGACATTGCGATGGGCGTAGATCATCGACGGAGCCGGTGATCGAGGAATGATGTTCGGATATGCCACAAAAGAAAGTGACGAATATACCGCTTCCCTATGTAGCTTTCCACAAGAGCTCTGCAGAAGCTTCGCAGTTTTAATCTGGCAAATGATTTTTGCTGTCAAATCGGACGCCAAAGCGCGGGTCAGTTCGATTATAAGGGCACAGAATTGATACCTTCCTCCTTTCCAGCCAGCACAGTGAGTCGGTCAGCTTAAAAGAAGTGCGTGCCATCATTGAGAAAATCATGCAGGAAACTGCCGAGGAAATGAATCTGAATACCGATTTCCATGTTTTGGTGAATCCCACCGGCCGTTTTGTTTTAGGTTCTTCTTTTGCGATTCCGGCTTAACCGGAAGAAAAATCATTGCCGACACCTACGGCGGAGCGGCACATCACGGCAGCGGCGCTTTTCTCCGGAAAGGATCCTTCAGGTGGACCGTTCTGCAGCGTATATGGCAAGAAAGGTTGCCAGGGACATTGTTTCTTCCGGAAGAGCCGATCGCTGTGAAGTGCAACTTGCCTATGCCATCGGTGTAGCAGAGCCGGTATCTCTTTACTTAGACTGCTTCGGTACGGAAAAAGAACCGGCAGGAAATATCTGGCGTTCCGTTTTGGATAGCTATGATTTAACGCCGAAGGAATCATTACTCGTTTAGACCTTTTAAATGTGGATTACAATCTTGATTTCTTCCTATGGACATTTCGGAAGCCGGAGCTTCCTGGGAGAAGTAATACCGTAGGGCAGCAATAAGTAAAAGGCAATTGTGACATGTATTCTCTCTAGCTGAGATACCGCACGGTGCGAACACATACCGTTATAAAAGGACTGCAGGAAATCACTTTCTACAGTCCTGTTTCACTACTTTTATGCATTATAGTGTACAATCTTCGCAAACTCTTCCTTGTAAAAGCGCCGCCGATTAGTCCGCCATCGATATTCGGCTTGGAAGAAGTTCCTGCACGTTTCCGCTGTTCATGGAACCGCCGTACTGAATCCGAATCTTCTCTGCAGTTTCCTTGTTATAACCCTCTTCTATCACCTTACGAATATAAGCGCAAACCTCTTCCGCCTGCTCTGCGGTTGCCGTCTTTTCCTGTTCCGATAGCCCAGATCGGCTCGTAAGCAATTACGCGCTTAGCCGCATCTTCCGCGGAAATCGCCCTGGAATGCCGCCTTAATCTGCATCGCAATCCACTCGAAATAGATTCCCATCTCTCTCTGTTCAAGACTTTCTCCGCAACAAATAATCGGAGTAAGTCCCTTTTTCCAACGCTTTGCCTTTCCTTGTTGATATCGGCATCCGTCTCATGGAAGTACCCTCTTCTCTCGGAATGTCCCATGATAACATATTTTACACGGCATCTACCAGCATATCCGCAGAAATCTCTCCGGTATATGCCCCCTTATCTTCAAAATAGAGGTTTTCTGCACCAACGGAAATCGATGTTCCCTTTACCTTCTCCACCACTGTAGAAATATCAATGGACGGTACACAGAACACTACATCCACCTGATCTGTATTGGAAATCGGAATCACGTATCACAGAGCGCTTTCGCCTCCGTGATGGTCATATTCATCTTCCAGTTTCCGGCAATAATTTTCTTTCTCATCTTTTTCTCCAAACTATAGTTTAATTCCTTAGACTCATTTTTTAGACTGCTCACGATAATCTATAAGCTATCCTTGGCTGTTCCATCTAAGTAAGTTGCACTAAGTAAATTTTTCAGATTAATCTAATCTCTGACAAAACAGTTAAATGATTCAGCTTTCTTTTATCAGCTAACACCTACTTATTGTTTGCAGCTGCAACCCCTGAAAGCTCCTTACCCTCCAAGAATTCCAGTGAAGCACCGCCGCCCGTGGAAATATGAGTCATCTTGTCGCCAAATCCCAAGATATTTACTGCCGCAGCACTGTCTCCGCCACCGATAATGGTTGTAGCATCGGTCTCTGCAAGGGCTTTTGCTACCGCAATGGTTCCCTGTGCAAGAACAGGGTTTTCAAATACACCCATAGGTCCGTTCCAAACCACAGTTTTTGCATTCTTTACAGCATTTGCAAAAAGCTCCTGTGTCTTCGGCCCGATATCCAGTCCCAGCATATCGGAGGGAATAGCGTTGATATCCACAGTCTTAACCGGAAGATTCTTGTCATCAATCGGATCCGGAAAAGAAGCAGCGCAAACCGATCTACAGAGTAAAATCTCACAGCCCTTTCCTTTGCCTTGCAAGCATATCCTTACAGTACTGGGCTTTTCATCGTCTACTAAAGACTTTCCGATTTCACAACCTGTGCCTTTATAAAGGTAAAGCCATACCGCCACCGATAATCAGAGTATTGCACTTCTCTAAGAGGTTGTCGATAACCGCAAGCTTGTCAGAAAACCTTTGCACCGCCAAAGGATTGCTACGAAGGGGCGAACCGGATTCTCTACGCCTGACCAAGAGACGAATTTCCTTCTCCATCAGGTGGTAACCACAGCAGGCCCATTAATAAACTCGGTTACCCCACATTGGAGCAGTGTGTCTCTATGTGCCGTGCCGAAAGCGTCATCTACGAAAAACATCGGCAAGAGAGCCAGATCCTTGGAAAATGCCTCTCCGTTCTTGGTCTCCTCCGCTCTGTAACGGGTATTCTCGAAACAACATCTCCGTCTTTCATCTCGGAAACAGCCTTTCTGCATTCTCTCCTACCATTGTCATCCTTTGCAAAAGACGGGCTGTCCCAAGAGCTCGGAAAGTCAGCTGCTACGGGAGCAGGATAATTCCGGCTTCGGCTCTCCCTTCGGCTTTCCGAGGTGAGACGAAGAATCACCTTTCCTCCGTCGAAATAAAGCTGCTTAATTGTGGGAAGCGCTGCCACCAGTCTGTTTTCATCAGTAATCTTTCCCTCTTTAAAGAACATTGAAGTCGCAACGACAAAGCACTCTTTTCCTTTTACGGAAATATCATCTACCGACTTTTTATTTAATTCGCCATATCATCCTTTCATCGGAAACAAAATATTCTACACTTTATGCACGGATTTTATTCAACAAGATAGCCTATCTTTTTGAACTGCCTGCACTGTATAAGCTCTCTTCATTCACAAAAATGCGTGCAATTATTTTCACAATAGTCTTTATAAGGGAAAACCGCCGGAGCACACACCCCGGCGGCTTCCCCGTATAGCTTTACAATATGAATTTCAATGTAAAAAGCAATTACTTTACAAACTTCTCAAATACTGATGGTACGAACCATCTGAGAAGTATAAGAGTTCTCATTGTCATACATGAAACTACCTGTACCTCATAAGGTCATCGGCAACCTTGGAAACCATGGTCTATGTTGCATCAAAGAGAGATCCGTAAGTCATTCCTACAATATCGCTGGAAACAAGCTGCTCCTCCGTATATCCGAAGGTCTCCGGATCGGATGCGGCCTTCATTGCAGCATTGACAGTCTCCTTAGTTACTTCCTTAGGAATTTTACTACTGCAGCAGGTAGTGGAACCTGTCGGAACAGGTACTCTCTGTGCAGATCCGATAAAGCTTTGCGCTTTAACTCCGGAATAACAAGACTGATCAGCCTTTGCTGCACCGGTAGAGTTCGGAACGATGTTTACAGCGCCGCTCTTGCTCTCTAAATCACCCTTTCTGTGCGGACCGTCAGAAGCATCTGATCTCCGGTATAGCGTGAATGGTAGCCATGATTCCGGACTGAATCGGAGCGAAATCATTTAAAGCCTTAGCCATGAGGAGCTAAGCAGTTGGTTGTGCAGGGATGCAGCGGAGATAATGTTATCCTCAGCCTTTAAGATTTCGTGGTTAACATTGTAAACGATAGTCGGAAGATCATTTCCTGCCGGAGCGGAAATGACAACCTTCTTAGCACCGGCCTTGATGTGTCCTCGGACTTCTCTTTGGAAGTATGAAAACCGGTACCTCAAAACTACATCAACTGAAAGCTCTCCCAGGTAACTTGGGAAGCATCCGCTTCTTGTAAATCTTAATCTTCTTTCCCTTAACCTCGATGTAGTCCTCGCCGGCTACAACACTATCCGCACATACTATATCTTCCTGAGAAGAATCATATTTCAAAAGGTGTGCAAGCATCTTAGGATCGGTTAAATCATTGATAGTACAATCTCGTCCCTCATGATCAAACATCGACGGAAAGCCAAACGTCCGATACGACCAAATCCGTTAATCGCTACTTTAACTGCCATATTCCTTTTCCTCCTAATTGTCATAAACTTTCCACTTATAAGGAGTAAATCCGTTCTCCGAATCCTTCTCCCATAACAAAGGTCTATTCTATTGCACGAAAGCCTTTTTCAAGGGAAAAATCGTATTTGTTAAAAATTTCACCTTTTTCATAAAAGAAATGCAGAATCTCCCGTAAAGAGATCCTGCACGTAAAATTTTTATAAAAATACGGAGTTAACAAAAGGCGAAAGCTTTTAAATCATTGCCTTACATAGCCTGCGATATTATCCGCATGGTCGGAGATGCGTTCTCAAATCGGAGATAACATCCAGGAACACAACCTGCTTGGGAGCACAGGCTCAGAATTCAGTCGCTCGATATGCGTCTCCCTCATATCCTCTTCCATATCGTCCACTCTGATCTTCCAAATGCGCCATCTTCACAACCATATCCAAATCGATTCTTCTCAAAGGCCCTATACTGGCATGAAAAGATTCCACAACGGTCTTCGAAATCTTACGAATATCGTCCTGCCCGATTTTCGAGAAGGAAATAGTATGCTCTTCCCGTAAACTTTGCCTGTTCAGCAATATTTTCAGCATGGTCGCCCGCACGTTCTATATCCGTAATCGTATTAAACATATTGTTGACTTCCAATTTTTGCATTTCATTCAAAGACAGGTTCCCGATATGAATCAAATACTCGGTCAGAAGCTTTTGCATATTGTCAATCACCTTTTCCTGTTTTAAAAATCTCGGGATTTCTTCTGTTTTCTCTTCAAAAGAATCTCTGCCGCATGGTGAATGTTTTCCTCCGTAATCTTTGCCATATTGACAACTTCAGACTTTGCCGCTGCAATCGCAATTGCCGGTGATTCCAAAAATACGAAGGTCAAGGTGCTGAATAAGATTCTTCTCTACTTCCGAATAATGATTCGGATTTTCAGCCTCTTCCTTATCCTTCTTTGTCTCCAATACAAGTTTTCCGGAAAGAGCCACCAAAAGATCCGCAAAAGGATAGAGCACAATCGTACAGCTAATATTAAATATGGTATGGAACATGAAATTTCAACCGGACTTAAGCCTTTTGAAAAAGCTTGCAGGAAAGCTCATTAAAAATGAGAATCCCGAAAAGTACCGCACCGGTTACATTGAAAAAGTAAATGAATCATAGCAGCTCTGCGGTTCTCGATGCTCCTGCAGAGGAAATCATCGCCGTTACACAGGTACCCGATATTCTGGCCCAGGTAATATAAAAAGCCTGCGGCTCGGTAGCAGCTCGATAAGGCCAGGTTTGCAGAATGGATACGGAAGCGGCAGAGGACTGAATAAGCCCCGTGACAACCAGCTCAGGGTAAGAATGCCCAGAGATCGAGTTCCTCCCATAATCTGAAATGCCTGGGAAAAATGGGAGAATTCGCATGGAGATACGGCGGAACTCACAAACTCAGAGTCCGATGAAAAATAAGTCCTACACTGACACAGAAATCCAGAGAAGATCATCGCTTTTCCTTTTTCCCGAAAAAGGAGCGGAAGGAACTGAAGCTCACAAGTAGCGGGCGAAAAACTCGGGTTTAAGAACACTCAACGCGGAAGAGAAACCTGTGTCAAAGATACCATCCACGCCGTAATCGTGGTTCCGATATTGGCCCCATAATAATGCCTACGGACTGAGAAAGATTGAGAATCCTGCATTGACAAAAACCGACTACCATAACCGTAGTCGTGGAAGAAGACTGAACAAGAGCTGTAATACCCGCTCCCAAGCACGACTGCCATAAGACGATTTTCCCGTTACAATATTCAGGAATTTGGACATTTTAGAACTGGCTGCTTCTGCATTCCGTCGCTCATCACGGTCATCCGTACAAAACATCCCAAGCCTCCAAAGAGGCTGAATCAAACGAGAGATAGCTCATACTCTTTCCTCACCCTTTTTAAAACGAGACAAACCCTTTCTCACAAAAGCCATGATGCCTATGACACCATGGCTTAGTATACAAATGCTTTTTGAAAACACAAGGATTAAATTAGGAGAAAAATCGTAATTTAAGAAGAAAAACCATATTTCATTCACCCCGTCCACAAAGCATCACCCAAAAGATTTACACTGTCTCACTGTGGTCCGAAATCTTATCACCGAGCTCTATATCACGGAAGGAATGGTCGAATAGAGTCTGCGTCAAATCCCATGTCCATACTGCCCCTAGAAAAATTTTAACTCCTTTGCTTTCAGACCGGCAATCAGACCTCTCCCAGTTTTTCGTGACTTTCCCAATGGAAGATACCGGCTCCATCTCTTTAATGCATCCGGAACTGACATAAAGAAGGCTCCTTATCCTTTCCGTGGAATCCCAGTTTCAGCGATGTGCGCATCCGCCTTATTGTTTGCCAGCACGGTTCTGCCACATTGTCCAGCGTACATCCTCTCCATCACGAATAAGTAAAACATCGTAGCCTTGATCCAACAATTTTTCGCATATGTCCCATTGCAAGGTTACCGTAGCCTCTTTGGTGCCGTGCCTAAAGGTCATTCCCGGAGGAGACGGCCATTGCCGTAGTGGAGCCGGCAGCATTGTTCCGCCGGTCACCTTCCTTGTTCCGTCCGGTGACAGAGGGTTCTTGGCTTCTCCGCCCTTTGTCCCGTGTCCGGCGATTAACCGCAATCGTAATTTTCTTCGGGTTCTTACTATCGGAAGTAAACAAAATCGCTTTCCGGTATTTATCTTCGCATTCGATGCATATTTCAATTTAAATTTAAACCGATTTTCGTAGCGGCAAAGCTTTGCATGCTGAGCATCACGGAAGAGCACGTCCCAGTATCAGTCCTTTTCCCCTCATCTCCCCTCTTTTCCTTTTTCTCTTTATTCTTTCTTTTTCTTTATTAAAGACAGTTTTCTCTCTACGCTTATAAGCATACTCAATAGGAAAGAGTGTATACAACTTTTCTTTCTATTACAGTGCTATTACAGTTTTCTTGCGAGGAAACGAGGAGACGGTAAACCATAGCCTAATTCGCTAAAAGATAATTCTGTAATATCCCGAAAATGGTAAAGTCATGACTTCGAATGTAACAAGCAGAAAGCGAATGCAGGTACAGACTGACAAGGTATGCTGCAAAACCATTGCCAGTAGAAGTGTAAACCACTCCATTCCGAGAAATGCCCGCCATGTTTAATGAGTTTTAGAGACTTGCTCCCCGCCATGACGGGAACACTTAAGAAAAAGGAAAACTCCGTTGCCTGCAACCTTCCTACCGAAAGCAGCATTGCTCCGATAATCGTTGCTCGGAACGGGACGTCCCGGAATCAACGCGAGACATGAAACATTCCGATTTCGAGACAAAGTATCCATGGCAAATCTTCCACTTTATTGCAGTGAAAATTGACGACTTGCATTTCTCCGTTCAAAAATAAACAATATACTGTACAGAATCAACATCAAAGAAACCACAAAGCCGTTATAAAGATATTTATCCAGAAAATCATCAGAAGTAGACTGAAAAACGGCTTGCTGGAAGGCAAGAGAAGAACCTTCCTGATCAGAATTACCTTCTCTTCTTTTAAATAGATTCCCTCCGCTCTTCTTTCGCTTTCCAAAGGGGGCCAAAGGCGGAAGAAGAATTCTGCTACAACCGCCATAACAGCGCCTAGCTGTGCTAAAACTTCAAAGGTGGAAAAACTCCTTCGTCCCGTAGAGGATGATATTCTGTAAGAGGATCAAATGCCCTGTGGATGAAAATCGGAAGCCACTCGGTGAAATCCCTCTACTAAAGAAAATACAATGATTTTTTAAAAATTCAACAATATTCATAAAACTCCTAAAACAAAAATCTTCCGTATCGGGCAGTCAAACACGGACTAAGTGATAAACTGTACTCTTGAATCTATCCTTACACTACTTATCCGGTAAACTCAGTCTATCAGGTAAGACCCTCTTTTTCCAAGTAAGCATTACATTTCGAAAAAGGTTTGGACCCGAAAAACCGCGATAAGCGCTTAAACGGGCTGGGATGCGGTGCGGTCAAAATCAATCTTCTTCTGCTGAATCATTTTCTCTTACTTTGTGCAGGGACTCCTCCCATAAAATATATACTACAGCTTCTCCTTCTCCTCTATCGCTTCTATCGTTGCATCTGCAAATTCCTCCCAACCTATTCCTCTGTGGGAAAATGCCTCATGCGCGCGAGACAGTCAGAACCGTGTTGAGAAGCAGTACCCCCTGCTCCGCCCTGAGGACTTAAATCTCCATTTCGGAATCGGACAGTGAATATCCTCATGCAACTCTTTTAAAATATTCTGTAAAAGGGAGGGAGAGCCATTCCTTTTCACGGAAAAACTGAGTCCCTGTGCCTGTCCTGTATTGTGATAAGGATCCTGTCCCAAAAATAACCACCTTAACTTATGATAAGGCAAAGATCATAGGCCTTAAAGATATCCTTACTTGCAGGAAATATCTCTCTTTTGTTCGATATTCACGCACTACGGTCTCATACAAGCTTTTTATAATAGGGCTTTTGTATTCTCCTTCTATTTTTCAGCCCAATCATCTCGTAATCATGAAATCAATACCGCCCTTTCTTAGTCGTTACCTGCTTATATAAGTCATAAAGACAGGAACCGGTCTTCCTTCTTCAGGATACTCTTTATTTTCTATGCTCAAAATTATTTTGTCATACGCATTTATTATTTTGGTTCCCGAACTATGTCTAAGCTCCTCTTAAAAAGCATCTCCCATAGCTTGCATGAACATGGCCGTGAATCATATACTCGGTCTATATTTCTGTAAAAGTTCTTCAAAAGGCCTGAAAAACTGCGGTGAGGAGGATCCTCCATATCTCCATAGCCTCGCACCGAGCATGGGTGAGAAGAATGTCAAATCCGTTTTTCAAAAGAATATGCTTTCTTAAACGCTGTATTCTTTCTTCATATCCTCTTCAGTGTACATGAATTTTCCGGGCTTATACCAAGGGCCCCGCCAAACCGAGAATTCTTAATCCTTATAATCATAAATCTTATCCTCTATGCACTCACAGCCGAGAGGCGGATTAAATTCATAGGACTCGTCATGATTCCGCATGGATAGTAAAGGAGTGGTGCTCTCCCATTGTGACTAAAACTGCAGATAATCCGGACTTAAATCTCCGGCAGAAAGAATCAGATCAACTCCTTCCAGCTTTTTCTCTTCTGAAAATGGTCCCAAAAGGCTCATTTTCTTCGTCGGCATACAGTATTTTCTAGCAAAAAGCCCCTGAAAGAATGGTCTCGGGCCTCCTTGTGAAGGCTTCCAGAGGAGGAATTTCTCCTATAACGTTGTCATTTAACCAACGCAGTATCCACTATCTCTTCCATATTCAGGCTTTCCGCCTTCAGCCCGGATTTCCGTCTGGCTGTGTATCTCGTTGGAGGTAGAAGTCTTTCCTTCCTCAATTTCTTTTTCAAAATAGACATTAATTTCTTTGAGGAATAGCTCAGGTTCCCTGGGAAAGAATGACATCATCACGCCTTCTTTAAACCCATAATAATAATTTAAGGCACTATGCGTTTTCGCAAGACTATTGGCATCATAATTTCCTTCCAATATAGAGCGAATAATGATTTCATAATATTTTCCCCAGTTATAGACTGCAGCGGCAACATTAAATCCCACTTCTCCATTACTGCTGATATAAAGTCCAAACTCTCTTGAACGCTCAAAAGGTTTTGAAAATTCGGGACCGGAAACAGTATGAATATCTTCCTCTGAAACTCCTCATTTCCAATTGCGTTAATCAGTCCGCTCCAGGATAAGTGCACCTTTGCCCACGGATTGATAATCAGTGCTCCGATAGCAAAATGCATTGATATTGGACACTGTACCGTATAACGGAAACTGTTCCACATATCCCAGATCATTTCCATCGGTTATTGACGCGGCAAGAGCCCCCATTAGAAATTTGGCCTCATACATTCTCCCGTAATAAGTGCGAATGGAATTATAGGAAGTGTTGACGAACAGTTTAAAAATATAGAGCTCCGGATATTCCAGAGCCGCTTTCACACTTTCCTGCGCCATAAACGGAGCTGTAGTAAAAATCACCTTGTTCCCCAAAGAACCGCTTCCGGATTCCTTCCTGCAGTTGTCCGTCGCAGCAACCTTGCCAGCACCTGGTTTCAACACGATGATGAAATTTTTCCTGAATATCATTTCTCCCAAGTTCATGAATAAGCCCATGTGGAATTTTTCACATTGTTTTTTCATATAAAAGGCGATTTTAAAGCGGATTTTTCTATATAACTGTCCTCCGGAAAAAGTCAAAAATCCTGAAGTCTTTTTCATTTCCTCCGAGTTTTGAACCAGAACTACTTCTCGGTGGATTTTTATACTCATTCCAGAGCTTTTCCAGCTTCTCCTTTATTTCCTCCGTGGAATTTTCTTCAGAATAGATTCCAAGCCATAAAGTTAATGTATAAAAGAAGGCATCCTCCTGTATGTTCCCAGCTTCTTTCCTCCCATGGTAAAAGTACAGCTCGGAAAAACGGGAATAAAGCAGAACGAACATCCGTACAGAGCTCGGATGGCCATATTTCACCGCCTTCATTCCCAAAAATTGGAGAAAAACGATCGTAGCCCCCATCTCCGAGAAACGAATGCTAAAGTCCGCTGCATTTATAAAATTCACAAATTCATAGTAAAAGCTTATTTCTTCTCTCATACGTTTAGCAAAATGCGAATGACCGTAGCGGGAATGGAAAACCGCACTGTTAAAACGGCTTTGACGGAAACTGTTTATTTCCTCCTGAACATAAACTTACATATATTCATATACCAGAATGGGCTCTCTTACCCCTTCTTCCTGCACGGAATCATCAAAAGCGCCGCCCACTTGCTCGCAACTCCGTATTGGCTCCAAATGGGCATAAAGTTTTAGCAAAAGACTGCTGTCTTGCTTTCGTCTTCGTACCCGCAATATCCTTGACCGGGATTTCTAAAGTCCCCGACGATTCTCCTTGAATATCCTCATTTTCAAAAATCGTCCAAAAGATTCCAGATACGATGTTGAGCAGAGCATTTCTATATGCCCTGTCTCCAGCTTTTTCGCCTCTAAATAATTGTCAGCATAGGTCCTTTTTCCTGCAGCGGGAGCGGATATCCTTTCCCGTAATCCTTAAGCAGAAAAAGTATATCATAAAGCCGGATGAAGCGTTAGTGATTTGCAATATCCGTTAGAGAGATATAGCGCAGGCAGTGGGTGAAATGCGCTAGCTACATTGATTAAGCATAAAACACCGCCCCTTCGAAGCTCGATTAACTCCCCGAAGAGCGGTGCTTTTGTAATCTCTTTTATAACCCTATTTTTCTTCAGAACACTTTAGTTCGGTCCGTTTGTACTCCCCTCCTGAATGACAGCATTACCGGCGGAACCGCTGTTTCCGGAAGGTCCCTGACTGTTCGGACCGTCACCGGACGAAGGCTGATTTCCATTCGGATTTCGTTTGTTCCGGAAGAGCTTTCCTCCGGCATATTAGCTCCGGGGCCTGTCACCCAGGGCCCTGACTGTTGCTATGTTGTTATTGTATATTGTTATTATTCTGCACATTTCCTTCGGTAAAGTTTAAATTCGAAGTATCGGAAGTACATACACCGTGCTCGTCGAAGCTGAAACTCCGTCCATCCAGGCTAATCGTTGTATTGAAAAGCATCTTGCCGTCTTCCAGATAGTAGAAATGCCCCTTATCTCTTAACTAGCCCTTTACCATCTTGCCGTTCGCACTGAAATAATACCAAGCATTTTTCAATCTGCGTCCAAGCTGTAGACATCTTACCGCTTTCCGGAGCCTATAATATTTGTTTCCGTCCGTATCGGTCTTCCATCCTGTTTCCATATTTCCATTGGAAGAGGAAAGGTAATATAAGCTCGTTCAGGTTCAGCCATCCGCTCTGCATAGCCCCGTCAGTTCCGAAGTAATACCACTTGTCGGAAATTTTTAACCATTTTCCCATTACAAGAGAACCGTCTTCCGGTGTAAAATAATACCATTTATCGGAAATTTTTCTCCATCCTGTAGACCATGGCACCGTAAGACTTCAGATAATCACCAAACATCCTTACCGTCCTTTTGGAGTTTCAACCAACCGGTCTGCATCGTTCCGTCCGACTTTTAAGTAATACCATTTTTATCAATTTCTCGCCAACCTGTAACCATCAGCCCCGACGGACGAAAATAATGCCAGGAATTATTGATTTTCTTCCAGCCTGTCACCATATAGTATCAGCTCCGATATAATAGTATCCGGAAGAAGTATGAGATCCACTTCCCGCTGACCTTTTCATTATTTTTCGGATCAATGAAATATATATTTCCTTTTTCCTGTCCCCAACCTGCGGCCAAAGACGTCATCAGAAAGGCTGGCGATGCAGAGTCCCAATGCTAAAAGCCTTCAGCCCTAATTTCTTTCCTAACTATGTTTTCCTCCCTTTAAAGGATTCTTTGCAGGCTATAGAAAAAGCAGCTCTCTTTCCCTTAGAAAACTGCTCATTTTCGTCTTTTTCTAAACTATAGCATAGCCTACTTTCCAATTTCTATACTAAGCTCTTACTTTTCCTTAACAATTCATAAGAATAGCTAGGAGACTTTTCCTTTTTGTCTGTTTTCCCATAAAAAGTGGTTGTACGCCCAAAAAGAGGCTGTAAAAATCAAAATGATAAATAAATTTTCAGCAATATAGGTCTGAATGTGGGGTAGTCTGAGCCAGTCGGCACTTGCGAAAACAAGAGAAACGCAGTTTTTCGCTTAGTATCCGTTACGTGGCGAAGAAGGAGAGCGCCCCAGTTCAGACCTATATTGCTAGAAAAAGTATTTTGATGCAGCCTTTTGAACAAGATGTATCATGCGTCTCCTGTACCTCTAAAAACGGTACCGCAATCAATTATTTAATCCCAGCTCTTATTTTAACCCACTTTAATCCTGCCATCGTGACATGGTTATACGGCTGATTAAAGTGCGGCATGAAAGAAAGATCCACTATGGAAGCTCTGCCATGGTAAGTCCCTTCTGAATAGCCAGAGAGAGAAAAATGTATACTGTAGCATCATAGGTCGACCCCTAACTGACATCCTACAATCTTCTTATCTTCCTTTATACACGATTCGAATCTAACCTTGGTTCTCCACTCCATAAAAGCGGGAACTGGGTATCCTCATAATCCTCGTGCAGGATACGGACATACCCTCTCTCTCCGCCGCCGCTAAGGACAGTCCTGTACAGGAGAGCTTATATCCGTAGATTCAGTGCACTGGGCCCTGAACCCCTAGCTTTCACAGCCGTACCGCAAATATTGTGGCTGCCACAACGCGAACGTACTGCGTATTAGTTGCTAATGCGATATAGTTTTCTTCCTCTTGCATTGTCATAAAGGCTTGCGCAATCTCCAATGGCATAAACGGAAGGATCGCTGGTCTGCTGCTTTCTGTTTGACCAAACAAGCGCCGTTTGACACAGCTTTAAGTGGTCCGCACCTAAGCTTGCATTCGGTTTAAAGCCCACAGCACAGATTACCATGTCCGCATCGTATACTCCCTTATCGGTCTTCACCCGGACACCTTTCCTTCTCCCAAAATTCTTCTACTTTCTCCCTAACGCGAAAATGGATGCCGTAGTTCCTCCATTCTGTAACTCATCGGAGAAGAGTGTGTCAAAATACCCAGAAAGGATGTGATCCACCATGTCGATAAGGGTCACTTCCCGTCCAAGGCGCCGGAAGGCCTCTGCAAGCTCCACGCCGATATATCCGCCACCGAGAACGCAGACCTTTTTAAACTCTCCTTGTTCTTCAGCTTTTCAATGACTTCTCGCATTTTGATAAAGCTTTACCATCTGTACGTTTCAAGAGATCAAAGCCCTTCACGGAATTCTGTTCGAACGGATCCGGTAGCCAGAACCAGATTGTCATAGTGGTCTTCCATCACCGCCCATCCTGTCGCCGTACTTTTACAGTCTTCTTCTCGTAATCCACGGAAAGAACCGTAGATTCCATGTTTACCTTTGCTCCCTTAGCGAGAAAAATTTCAGGCTTTGCATAAAAACAGGCCGTCTCCTGAATGAATCTGCTCACCAATCCAAAAGTGCCATTCCACAAACCTAAAAAGGAAATATTGTTCTGATCATAAATAGTCAGCTCCTGATTTGGGTAAGATAAAACTCGTGTTTGCACAAGCTGTTCCTGCGTGATTTGCTCCTACTAAGATTGTTTTTGCCATGGACATCCTCCTTCATTTTTATGTACTTTAAAATAGAACACAACTCAACTTAAGTCTATTTTACTTTTTTCAAGAAAAACAAGATAAATAATTGTTCTTATTTTTACTGTTAGGAACAGAATCACTTCATTTCATCGACCTTTTCAGCCTTACTATAAGTTTCTAAAATTTGCAAAATCGTGCGCCTATACATGATATCCCATTTTATAGAAAAGCGCTGCTAGCTCTAAAGTTTTTTGGCCTCCTTAAAGTAACGAAGCATTTTCAAGCTGTATTCTCCGAATTCTGTCCTTTTTCGCATCTTATAAGCGCACCACAGGCTCCAAAGAGACCTGAAAGCCCCATATAGGCAATAAGAAGTTTTTCAGTTCTGCTTTCGTTCTTCCATGAAGAAGTAGAGGCTCTGCCACTTTCTCCTCCTCTGCGATAAAGAGATAGTCCTCCAGCAAGCCCTTTTGCTTCTTTGAAAGTCCATATAGGAATAAATTGCTCCCATGGCAATATCCAGTAAAGGATCCATACCTGCATAGTTTCCCAATCAATCATTTTCACGCCCTCTTTTTGTAAAATGAAAATTGTCCTGTACTGCATCAATATGACAAAGGCAAAAGGGAAGCTATCGTAAAGAGAAGCATCTCTATCCGACTTCATCTTTTCATAATCCTGATAGGAATTTCGCCTCTTCAAGACAGATATCCTCTATAGTATTGAAGCTTTTCCGTCAAGGGAGAAGCAGTGATCTAATCTTTTTCTTTTCCCCTCATGAAGCTTTTAAGAGGATCTTCATAGAAGCTCGTCTCTCCTTTCCTGCTTTCCCAAAGTCGGCATTTCTTGCCTCCTCGTAGTAGCGGGAAATCTTGTACCAGTTTTTCTCGGATTAAAATAGAGAAGCTCCTCGGTAATGCAAATCCTGACAACGCGATAAATTTCTTCCTCTCTTTTCGATTGATGAGCTTTCTGTCCCCTACCCCGGAATACGACAGATAAAATCTTTTTCCGGCATAGTCCTTTGTTCCCGCCTCTTTTATGAATCCGAAAACAGGAAGGATTTTATTGGTCATCCCTTGCTTTTTAGGACGGCGAAGTCGATATCACTCGGGAATATGGAAAACGGAAGAAATCAGTTCCATAGCTTCCGAACCGGAGTTATGATTGTATTTCTCATCGAAGGCACGTAACTTCTTCCAGATTTTCAAATTCGTAAATCTCCCTTCCTTCTGCTCATTCGATAAATCGGAGGAAGATGTTTCAAGGCTTTGCAAAGAACATCCTCCCAATAAAAATCTTCCGTTCCCGGTTTATGATAGTATTCTTCAAGATAAGGCAGAAAAGCGGATTCTTCAGAAATACTGGCCCGTACATACAGTACGCATTTTCTCCACCAACCTCTACACTTTTAATTCGTCCATCCTTCGCGCAATGTAAAACCCATTCCTGTCTCCTCCTCCATGAGCTCATGCAGCATACCAGGAAAAGCGGTTCCGACACTGATGATACATATTTTCCCGCATCCAATTATCGGAAGAAAAGAATATAAAAAGTTCTTCTCCTCCACTGCTTTTCTTGCATGATAAAAGTGTCCCGAGCGTATTCTTCACAGAATACTCCGGATTATACAAAGCTTCACGCCGTAGGCATCAATTAAATAGTCGAACTCTTTTCCTTCAGATATCCCACAACAATGGTACGTCATAGATTCCCACCGACTCATGGAGCTGCTTAATCTGCCGCTCTATCATTCTTCACCGAAGACTTCCAAGAGTCTCCCTTCGGGCATTCGTTAAGTTAGCACAGCGAGAACCGAGCCTGCGGCAGTGATGCAAGAGCCGCATCAACTTTATATCGTTTAAAAAGCCTTTCCTTTTCCGTAAAGTGCATGACTTTTCCTTTATGGGATTCGTTGTTCAGAAATGGCTCTTTATACCAAAACAATCTTGTCTTTCAGAATGGCTTTTGATAGCCGATTCTTCCGTGTAACAGCTCTTTTCTTCCACTCTTTTCAAGCATTACATCCCAAGGGACATGCCTGTCATCTGGCTAACTTTCTTGGCTAAAATCCGGGTGTTCTAATATTTCGCAATAAAATAGCACAGAATTCATCCTCTTCTCTTTATCTAGCACAATCTCTCATCAGTTTTGTTTCTTCTTTATGTTCACACAATAAGTATATCGCACTTTAATGAACAATAATAGAAAGAGAAAATTTCCTGTACTAATTTATATTTTATGAAACAAAAAGGTCTCCGTCTTCGCCCGCGCTTTTCTCCTCTAAATCTCGACACCTCGTAAAAAGATCTCCATAGCTCGGGAAAGGCCACAGCTTTTTATCCAGATGGTTTCTGCTGTCACAAGGCTTTTCTGAGGCCTGCATAGCAGGAACAATGGTCTCCACAGGCATAAAAGGCTTTTCTTTTCCGACCTACATTCTCCCGCATTTCTGAGTTTTTCTAAAAGTTCCGCTCTCCCTATCAATCTCCTCTAAAATGATTGAGGTCTTCATTGAAGCCGTTCCTCCGCAGGGTCGATGCCGTCTTCTGGAAACCTCACGCACAGTTTTAGTGTAGATGCGAGTTCTCCACATACTGAATCGCCGCCGAATAATCTGCTTCCACTGATGCTACTATAGCTCTCGCTTCAATATGAATCACCTGGCATAATGTTCATACTCCACCAGTTCTCTACTTAGCTCGACTCGGTGTATATGGAGAACTTGGAGAAAAGCGCACAGTGCGTCCTTCTTCGTCAATGCGGAAATAGCTTAAAATTATGGAGGAAAGATTGGGAGCCCTCCCTTCAGCCTCTTCTATCCACTCCTTCGCATAACCGTTTCCATTAAAAATAATCCGCTCATGCTTACTGAGAAGTTCTTTTATGTAGTCATGGACGGCAAGCTGAAAAATCCTCCTGTTTTTCCAAAAATCCGCTGCCTCGAAACTGCTCCGCCGTAATCGTATTTAAAAGTAATATTGGCGCTGGCAATGAATCGGAGGAACCCAGACATACGAAACTCAAACTATTTCTGGTAAAAGCGCAAAGGAGAAGTTCTGTTTCGTCCGTATCATCCTGAAGAACATTGGAAGTGCGCTCACTCCATAGTCAGGCTTTTCCTTTATTGACTTTGTAGCATACCCATGCCGATGAGTTGCTCCACTACTCCCTCAAGTTGACTTCCAATAAAGCAGGAGAGACTCGCGGGAGGTGCCCTCATCCGCTCCCAGTCTGTGATCGTTTCGACATTTGCGTGAGAGCATGTGAAGGAGCTCACTGGTGTATCTGCGGCAGCCAGCACACAGGCGAGCACCAGGAGAAACTGTATATTTTCATGTGGACTTTCTCCCGGATTCATAAGATTAATGCCATCATCCGTACTCATGACCAGTTATTATGCTTCCCGGAACCGTTCACACCGGAAAACGGTTTTTCATGAAGAAGGCACTCAGCCATGCCGAGAGCCACCTCTTTCAGACTTTCCATAACCAGTTGATCTATGGTCAGGAAATAATGCCTCTTCGTACATCACGGCAAGTTCATGCTGTGGAAAGGCCACCTCGTTGTCTGTCTTCACCGGCACCCCCGAGACTCCAAAGCTCCTCATCAAGATCCCGCATAAACTCGGCAATTCTTATGGCTAATAATCCCCGTAGTAGTGGTCATCCAGCCCTGGCCCTTTCGCCAGCATGCTTCCGAAAAGAGTTCTTCCGGTATAAACCAAAATCCTTTCTTTTCAGATATTTTTCACGATCAATCAGGAAATACTTGTTCCGCCCCAACGCACGGCTTAACAAAAGCGACTGCTCTTATTTCCCGAAAAGACGTAAAGCACGAAGAGCCTCCTGATTAATAGCTTCCATGGAACGAAGTAAAGGTGTCTTTTATCAGTGCTTCTCCTGTATAAGAACAAAAAGGCGTAGGAATAGAGGAGTGACCGTCTCTCCTTCTCTCTCTTAAAAGGCAGGCTGGTGCAGTCCCATACTGCTAACCTCTTGCCTCAAAAGTGCAGCCCGAAGCCTCCCCGAAAGGAAAGGGCAGCATCCGCCCGAGCGTACCAATTCTTTTCTTGGAGAACCCAGATGACCTTTCCTTCTCCCCCACAGGACTCCAGAAGGCTTCATGCTTCCGCCGTAACTCGTAAGAGGCTGGAACCAGTGTATGAGTGGGTAGCCCCTCTTCAGTGCCCCACTCCTTCAGCTCCCCTGTGCAACAGCGTCTCAGATTCAAGTGTCAGACTCCCTTCCTGAATAGCTTTCTTCAGATTCATATAGACATTTTTCGGAGTCTTTCTGCATCATTCCGTCATGAAAAACATCTAGAAAAATTATCCACGCCTGCCCTTCCTCTTCTTTACCTCTGTAAGAGTAAGTTCAATTTCCATTTTACACAGGATACTTATCCTGCATAAATATTTCACAGCTTTTATAATGAATATTTCGTAGTATTGAAATACATTTTCATTTCAAATACTACGAAATAACAAGGAAAATACGTTTACTTTTAGAATCCGGCCCCTGCCTTTATTTCCGCATCCGAAGGGGCTATCTAGCCACTTTCAATAATTGCGTCACACCCGGCTTTTAAAAAGTTTTCTCGGATCATATCCTTTTTCCCTTTTATCGAATCGCTTTCTGATATACTCTCTGGTGGCCTTGGCAAAACGAGCTGAAGTTCCAGTATTTGATATTGATCTTTGGCAAGCCCAAAGAGATTGCTCTTCTTGATCTGATCATCCGAATTCCGGAACCGCTGCGCTGAAGAACCAAGGTAAATCTTCTCCTATCGGCTTCCTTTAATTGCCGCCAGAGTTGTGCGATAGTCCCTTCCAGTTCTCCGATAAATGCCGTGAATATTTCCAATTCCTGCAGCAAGAAAATCTACGCCCAAATCCGCAATCTTCTTGCATTCCTTCGGATCCGCACACTCTCCCATTCCGACTACGCCGTCTTCCCCACCTCCGATAGCGCCCACTCGCTTCAATAGAAATCCCGCTTTATGCGCTGCGAAACAAGTTCTTTGTTTTTCTCAATATTCTCCTCAATAGGGAAATGTGAACCGTCAAACATAATGGAAGTAAATCCTGCCTTTTATACAGCTGTAGCAACCATCAGTATCCGCCGTGATCCGAAAGTGCAGAGCAACCGGAAGAGTAATCCTGAGGCTCTTATCCATAGCCTAACCATAGCTGTCACGGTTTCAAAACTGCACATATACTTTTCCGGCTCCTCGGAAACACCAAGAATTACGGGAGACTTTTGTCTCCTCACAAGCCAGTAAAATAGACTTGTCCACTCTAAATTGTTGATATTAAACTGAGGTACTGCATAGTGTCCGGCAAGTGCCTTATCCAACATTTCTTTTGCATTAACTAACATAAGCTCCTCCTTAAAATCTCTTAGACCCTGTGGGTGTAGCACACTTTTTCCTTATAAAAGCAAGAAATGCGAAAACGGTTCGTTCCATATCGGAAACGCATACCGTATTATGCAAGATTTCCTTCCATAACCTCTTTTCACTGTTTCCGGAATCTTTCCCGGAAACAGTGGAAAGTGCCTGAATCGCGGAAAAAGTATCTGAGGGAACATACTCCTTCAGAGACTGCAGAACTGTTTGTGCAAATTTAAACGGGCTCCGCTGTAGAGACTATCAGGATTTTCCTCCTCCTCTCTTATAACAATAGTTGTCCGCGATAAGCTTTTGCTACTGCAGTATGCGGGTCTATGACATAGCCTGTTTCTAAAGGTTTGGAAAATGAAACGCTTTCCCTCTCCGTCTTTTACGGAACTGCTATAAAACACCCTGCTTAAATCCTCCCGCATTTCCTCGAGAATCTGATATCTTCCTCTCTCCTCAAATCCATCATATAGCGTTCTATATCCTCTCCTTCAGTGAACTCATAAAAGCCTCTCAAATTGGAAGAAATCAGAATGTCCATAGACGGTGAAGTCGTCAGATGGAAGGCCGATGATACAACCCGGTATGGAAGAAATCGGATAAAACCTTATTTTTCATTGGAAGCGCAGCAATGTTCTATCGGAAGTCCCCATCTCTTTGGCAAAATACGCAGCTAAGATATTTCGAAATTTCCGGTCGGTACGGAAAACGGTGAGCTTTCTCCCCGGAGGAAAGTTCTCCATTTTTAAAAAGCTGCAATACGCATAAACATAATAGACAATCTGCGGTACAAGACGCCGATATTACCGGAATTATGGAAGAAGTCGGCACCCCTTTTCTAAAGCTTCTTGAAAACGTCATCAGCAAAATTCGCTTTACTCCGCTTTGAGCATCGTCAAAATTGCCCAATATGGCCGCAACATGTGTATCCCTTTTGCGCCCCTCATCTGCCCCGTTTTCCTGAAAGGACGAGACCCCGTCCTCGGGATAAAACACGATTTCCGTCCCTTCCACACCGGAAAATCCCTCCATAGCCGCTTTTCCTGTGTTCCGAGGTTGCCGTCAGAATGACAATCTTTTTATATTATTCTTCTCTTGTACTTACCTTCACAAGAGGCGTAAAATGGAAAAAGAGCCATATCCTTAAAAGCCAGAGTTTTTCCATGAAAGAGTTCTAAATAATAGTATCCTTTTTCACCAACAGTAGCAATCACTGTATCGAACTTCCTGTCATAGGGCGCTTTCTACAGAAAAGCGAAGCTCTTCTTCGTAAAATCGGTAAGATACAGCTTCCATGATCTTACAAGCCAAATCCTGATAGCTAGAGTTCCGACAGCTCTTAAAGATAAGGAAGCTTAGAATGGACCCGGGACAAAGTCCCCATCTTTCCGCAAAGGCCCTTACTATCGCCAAAGAGGCCTCTTCTTCTCCTCCCCTTGTAGATTGGTATTCCATACATCTCTCCTTTACTCTAATCTTTCCCTTTTTCGACGGGAGTCTATCTTGGTCTTCAATAAATCCAAAAGCAACATCATTCATTTCCCCGAATTAGTGATGATATCCGCCATTGCCTTGGTCGGCTCCACATAAAGATAATGCATCGGCTTTTACCGTACTTAGGTATTGCGCCGAGATATCCTCAACCTGTCTTCCCCTTTCCCGAACATCTCGAATAATCCTTCGTATAATTCCGTCATCGCATCCGCTCACATAAATCTTAATATCAAAGAGAAGACAGCTCAGGATTTTCCAAAACAAGATTCCTCCACAGCATAATCCGGCGAGGTGTTTATCTTTATTGTTTTATCCCGTACTGATTATGGATCACTGAAATCATAAACGGGAGATTCTACCTCTCTCCTCTCTTCAGAAGAGCCTTTAAATGTTTAATCATAAATCGGTTTTCTGAATGCACTGGGTGATCGTAATTTTCCGCTTGTCTTACAGAAAAGGCACCCCGTCGTTACCTTATATCAATTATCCGGTAACAACCGAAACCTCATCCCTGAAAGCTGTCCTCAATTCTTCCCGTGAAGGTGGGACTTCTGATCCCGGAACCTCCGGCAATGCCAATTATCACACAAGATTGCATAGCTTCTCTTCCCAAAATCCAAACACTTTTCCAAAAGAATAGCTTAATTATTCTTCCTTGTAAACCGTGTTTTAGCCATCTTTTCGATTTTTCTCTCCAGAAGTAGAGAATTTTTCTTAAAAAGAAGAAGAAGGAAAAGCCTAATCCTAAAAGTCCCACTCATCGACAGATCTGAAGAAATTGCATAATCTTTCCCCATGCCGAGACTTCCGTATTTTCGGCGGAAGTCCGAAAATTTCCATTATTTTTCTTTTATTAACCGTAAAACAGTAAAAAGGGAAAAAGAAGATAAACGAGCCGAACAACGAATTTTTGATGAGGACGCTATCGGTCTCTATCGTCACACGTAAAGACGGAAGAACGTAGAAGAGAGGCCCAGTGCAGAGGAAAGCACTCACGGCTATCCAGTTATATTCTCTCCATAAAAGAGGTGTAAGGCCGAGCCTCCCATACACTTATCGTAAGAGTAAGAATCGGAAGAGCAATTACAGCCGATAAATACCCGGAGAAATCAGCACTATAATCAGGATAATACATTTTATCCATGAAAAATCCGCCCGGAAATTAACGAAAATACTCCTACGCCGAAAATACCCTGCAATTCAGCAGCGTTTGCTTCATCTTTGAAGAGATGAAAAACGGCTTTACCACTGCCATTAGACACAAAAAGCGCTTCCAGCGAGTAGGAAACCGCAAAATCCCTCCCATAGTCAGTTTCATGCTATTGTTGTCGCAGCAGAAAGAGATCATGAAATTGTTATGCTCTTCTATAATCGTACTCTCTCCACCCATATCCTTTTTCCAAATCGGAAAGAAGCTCTCCCATGGATTGGTATCTTCATTCGGATCATAACGGCAGTGTTTTCCTATAATCCGATTCAGTTCCTCCGCCTGCGCGAAAAGTATCTTCACTGAAACAGAGCTCCGGTTTAGAAGAACATAGCCGGGCTATACCGTATATTGGAGTTCACATCATAGCTTCCGAGTTCGGAAACTTAAGATTATTCGTCAGGACAAAAAGCATAATCCCGAAAGAATAAATATCCGCAGTATAATCATATCGCTCATCCGAGACGAATTTCCGGTGCTGCCGATAGCGTTCGTCAGCGCAATCGTTTCGGCTAAAGCCGTCACTGGTCTTCTTCTGCTATGCCAAAGTCCCCAGCTTATACCGTTTCGGCTCTTCCGAATAAAATACATTTTTCCAGTTTGATATCCCTATGCAGGACCCTTCTTTTCATGCGCTTCTTTTAGTGCCAAGGCAATATCGTAAAGCCAGTTTAAAAATTTCCTACGTCTCCGTCTTTAAGACTTTCCGGTATTAGCCTGATGTTCTCTGGCTTTTGTTCTGGAAAACACGGAGGGTATCTTTTCCATTAAGATAAACTGCAATTTTATATATATGTCTCGCTCTTTTGGACTCTCTTTTAATACTGGATACGATATGGTCCTCTTCATCTAAATAAACAAAGAGTCTGGTATGTTGATCAGCTTTACTCACATTATCCTGAAATCTTGCTATTTCCCTTTTGCACCTCTACGGATTCTTGAGCGGAATCCGCATGTTGATTTCGAAATCCGATAACCTTTATGGCAAAAGTCCTGATTCGACCGCAATCTTGCTTCCATAAACCTCTGCAGAGCCTCCCTGCCTAAAAGCTTGAGTTCCCCTCTTCTGTGACAAAAACTGTACTTGGAAAAAGGAGTTTTCCTTTTCTTTCTAATTCCAGTAAAATATTTCTGATATCTTCACTCGTCCAAAGGTTCATCATCCCCCTCTTCCAACAGTCCAAGCTCGAAGCAGAAAATCCAATTCCGAAGAAACATATTCCGGTTCTAAAGAGATGAAGTACTTTTATCTTTTCCGGAATGTCGATGATTCGAAAAGCTCCTAAAATCAGTAAAACAAAGCCTGAAAAACGAAAACTGTGGCAAGTATATTCAGGATATTCGCTAATATACTATGTTTAAAAAGACTTTTCTTCTCTGCAAGTCAAAAGGCATATGATTTATTCGGAAAAGAAAATACGCTTTGACAAGCCAATACAGAAAAACCATGATAATCCAGCCCAAATCTCTGTAGCGAGAAAATTAAGCCAAAGAGAAAACTCTCCGTTAGCTATATGAAGCCCAGAGTGCCATTCTGAGAGAAAGTCCCATGAGTATTGCCGGCATAGCCAAAATCGATAGAAACAGTGCCAAAACATGGAATATCCATTCCTTTTTGCATGAGGAAAAGAGAAAGCAAAGTGAACAGTCCAAAAATAAGATGAAATTCTTTTTATACTTTGCAAAGAGTCCCAGTACTGAAAAGAGCAATCGAAAAAGCCAGAAACTCCCAGTGGAAAACTATAGTCAGCATTCGAGAACAGCTTACAAAGAAAGCAAAGAAGAGTGAAACACCTGCTTTTGCGTGAGAAAGATAATCCTTCCATCGAAACCGCTCTTTAATCTGCTCTCTCGCTGAATATCTTTGTTATCTATTTTTCTCAGTAACTTCCTTATCTTTTCCCTAAAAAGACCGTAGTCTTCTTCTCTATAGCTCTCCGTGGCCAGCTCTTCATATTCCGTAAAGCCCGCCTCCGTATAACTTCCGTCTATTTTCCCAATATCTCTAAGGACTTCTTCTACCGATCTGATATCGATCCTCCGCTCTGTAACTGCACATTTTCCTTATAACAGCAGCCATCGTCTCCGAAGATTTTTCCGCAGCGAAAAATAAAGTCTTTTGGAATACTGTACAATATTAGCATAGTAGCCGTCCGAGCCGGAAATTTTAAATTGTTGAGCAAAAGAAAGAGAACTATTCCAAAAAGAATAGATATCCGCTGTAAGGTTATATGAGGAAGAAGAGCTCCTGTTCAATCTCCGGTGCTGTAGCAGTCCGTAACACGCCGTTTCCGCCCCTTCTTCTCCCTACATATCTAGCAATCCGAAAATTCTCCCAACTCTTATAGATTTTACGCTCTTCATCCCATATTTTCCAGCTTATCCCTATGTAAATACCCTTGGCTATACACGGTAAAAAGAGCTCGTCCTATATCCTTGGCAAAGCCGAATGACTTCTTCCTGTTTTCAGCTCTTCCTGAAGCGACTGAGCTCAGATATTTATCACGAAGTAAACGGCATCCAGCTTTTCCGTAAGAATAATCTGAACAGGCAGTCCTTCCGCTTCCGCATAATTCTCTCCCGAAGAGATGTAGCCTATTAACTTCCTGCATTGTCCGCTTGAATCTTCAATATCCAAAAGCAATGACTCGCATTACAGTCTCTGAAAGCTCTCCTGGAGTTATGTTGAATCACTGCCGCTTGAAAAACCTGTTGCTCTCTTCTACTCTTGTACTTCCTACGCAGAATCTCGCTGCATAATGCCGGTTCGAGAAAGACTGGTCCTCCATCTCATAGACATAGGAAAATCCGCCTCACACCAAGCAATTTAAGTCCATCCTTTTCTCTTACAAAAGGATAGCGGGAATCGATATAATCGCCTCTTCCATTTGAAGCAGTATTTTTCCACTTTCGCCTTATCCGGATAAACATAGACAGGCTCCTTCTATGAACCGATGAGTTCCATTTTCCCTGAAAAGATAGGTTAAGTCTCCCATATAAATGGTCATCCTCCTCTTCCGAAAACAAATCCTCGCGGAGGAAAAAGCAGCTTGTCTTTGTCCCGCTTTTTGAACTCTAACTTATCGTAGCCCTTGGAATCCACTGTTCGAAAATCGCTGTCAAAGCTTTTTGTGCTGAAAAGGCCGAACACGGTTCACAAACTGATTCTTCCTCCTCCTCTCCGCCATAAAAGCACTATCTCGTGCTTTTCCAGCATAAAGGGGCTGATTTCGTCCATTTCTTCCCGCTCTTATTCGCTTATGATTATACACTGTTCCGTTTTTCCTGTTATAGTCCATATAAAACCAGACTCCGTCAATATTTTGAAACTTTCCATAGTTTACGGCTGGACCGTATTTAAATGAAGCTTATATCCGGAATATTATTTTTAGACGGTCTTCCAAGATACCATTCCGTTTCTATTATCTAAATCATAGGGTTTTGATTTGTCCGTCTTTTCAATGATAATCAGACTGTTTTCCTCCGCTCATCCTTCCTAGTCCTTTTACCAATTCCATGATAAAACTTTGCACTCGGGAAAATCAAATTCCCTGTATGAACTCTATTGTTCTCCCGAAAGCCAATCCATATCATAGTTTTTCCGATTCTTTGTTACTTCCGTCTCACAGCTGGCCTTTTCTTTTTCAATAATATAGATAACGATACTTTTCTGAAGATATTTTTCTGTCAATTAGTCTTCCATATGGGCTATCAAGCAGAGTCGTCATCTCATCCGTTCCCATACTTATTCCCAAAGAAATAATTTTATTTCTGGTCGGATCCTATTTTCTTTGGTTTATAGCGGAAACTGTTTGCCTCAAAGAAGAAGACCAGCTCCTGGGCATCGGCAAGACGAAAATCGTAGAGGTTCTGAAACATTCTCATCCAGATTGGCAATGATTTCCGCTTTTAATCTGTGCAAATAAAACGATGATATGCCGTGGAAAAAGATTTCCGTGTTTTCCGTAACAAATCTCTCCAGTTCATCTTCATCCTGAATATCCGAAAGCTTTTGCATCAAAACAACTGTGCCCAAGTCTTCGCTCTCCCCGGCATCCGTTCTGAAAATATTATCCTTTATCTTATTTAAAATATAATGATAGTTCTTTGGACCGCGTCTTCGCCTGAGTACTTGTTTAATATAAAAATACAGATGCAGTCCTCCCAAGCTTTTGCATAAAGAGCCGGATATCTTCCATATCTTTGCAGAAAAATGGTCCATTTTTGTTCGGTCATAGCTGCAGCAAGTCCTATGAGAAGAAAAAGTTTCTCTATTCTTCGGCAATGCACCTATACCACTTATCCACCGAAACTCTGCTCACTCCGGAAAGCTCTGCAAAATTTTGTTTTGCTGTATCCGCTGTTTTCGATAATTTTCGAATTTTAGAGCCCCAATTTTCTTTTTGTTCCATCAGTAAAGGGACGATTTCCGCCTTGAAAATCCTTCGCCTTCCTCACAACACTGAATTCCTTCCTTAGTATTCCGTTTTATATTCTCTTCTTTTCATCACGTAATCCTTCATAATCTCCTCCTTGTTCTTATTCTTAAACATTGTCCTAGGTGCAGCCGAGACATCGTGTTTTTATCAACAGGGTCATTGTAAGATAAAAGGAGTACGATCCTTTTCAGATCAAGTTTTACATTTCGTAGCATATAGACTTTCAGATTTTTCTTCCCATCCATAAGAAAACAACGCTTAGTGAAGAGGCAATACAAAAAGAAAAATCCCATAGAAAATACTTGCTTTTCCCAAAGTGAATACAAAGCCATAGAAAAAGAAGGGCTAGGTAAAAACTGATTCCATAGGCAAGTATGCTTGCATAGTAGCACTGTTTTTGTGATTCCGCTGCAGGCAATTCCCAAGGAACTTAAAAATACAGGATAAGAAGTGGATGCCAAAAATATAAAAAGCAAGTAAAGACTGAATCCCACTGTAAAGTATATACCGTTGCAAGAAACGGCAGAGTAGAAAAGTAAAGTAATCAAGGTATTGAGTTCTGCATAAAGCTTTCCCAGAATAATACTTCTACTGTCTAAACTCCGTTCTGAGAAGAAGCTCCAGCATATTCTGTTCTTCAATACTTAAACTGGATACGGTAATGGCTGGGGCCAAAAAGGAGTAAAAAGAAAAAGTCCTGCTCCCACAAGATAATAGCTCTGTAAAAGGCAGAGTAACGAATCTCTCCCGTCTGTACCTGTTTAAAAGAAATATAATATAGATTTGATACAGGATCAGCAAAACAAGATTTGTGATAGAGATGAGAAGAGGTAAAAAGTTCTCTACTGGATAGCAAGGTATCCTTAAGCAAAATCGGATTATCGTTCATAGGAAATCAAACTCCTTTCTCCCTTACCTTCTTTCCCCAGAATATTTTCCATCTTCCCTGCCTCCCGGTAGAAAGAATAAAGCAGGATTCCTGCATCCACAATCTTTTTAAGAGTTCCGCCTCTTCCAAACTGCTCCCCCTGAAATAGAGTGAATTTCGTTTTCTTTTGTTGATAGACTTGACTCGGTCATCCTTCAATATCCCCATTATTTCCGTTCTTTTCCCATTAAACTGAATCACAATCGGATTTTGTTCACTCAGCCTCGGAATATCCGGCCACCGTGCCCTTTTCGAATTAATCTTCTGATGAAGTACGGCCAAATGCGTAATAAAGATCCGAAAAATCATCCAGAGGAAGAGCCGGTTATGATAATACTGCGTCCCTCATCCATATAATCCAAAAAGCATATCATTTCCGATACGGTTCGTATCAAGAGAAGACATCGAATCGTCCAAAACCAAAAATCTTCGGTTCATGAAGCATAGCCCGTACCAGGAGAGCTTTTGCAAAACTGCTCTGGGTAATATTCCATGGGGCTGTTCGCCCAAGCAATGATTCCCGCATTTTCTAAAAAGAAGATGTATCCGAGCGAATCTGTCTCCTCCATATGATAGCAGGCGGCAAAAAATTGCAGATACTCAAAAACCTGCATTTTCGGATAAGTACCGATAAGCTGCGGAACATAGCCTAAAACGTCTCTTTAGCCTCCCTTACCCGGTACCCGCTTCCATATCATCAATGCGAATGTCTCCGCTGTCAGGGAAAGAAGTCCCATAACGCTTTGAGACCGTTGCTTTTTCCGGAACCGGCAAGGCCAGTAAACTGAAAAATCTCCCCTTTGTACCTCCAGAGAAAAATCCTCCAGTACCAGATAATTGCAAAGCTCTTTTACATTGCTAAAGCTGATCATCCTTTTTCTCCTTCGCCGTAACCGTAATCATCGGAAGAAGCTGCCGAATTTCAGGAGAAGCCGTTGCTTCTCTGGAAACAAAGCGAAGCCTCAACTCATTCTTTTCATTCAAAATAGGTTTTTAAACGATCTCCGCTTAAAACCCCTTCCTCTCTGCTCTATACTGTCATATCCCCTGTGCGATTGTTATAAATCGCCATGTTCCCCTGAAAATTCATGAGAAGATTGCTTCCTTCCATCCATTCTTTCTCAAAAGCAATAGGATATATTTTCCTCCTCTCCTAAATCATAACGGATTTCAAGCGGAATCATGGGATTCATCGTATTGGTACTGCTGTCGTATTCTCCGCTCGCGATAATTGGATCTCGGAGAAAGTGCACTGTATTCCCTCTTATCCCCTTCCGTTCTGCTAAGCATAAGAGAGGGAGGCACAACACTGGTACCGTATTTTTCCATATGCGTATCGGAAGAATGCTTCAGCTCTTCCGCGTAAAGCCCGGACTGTCTTCTCTATGATAGCAAAAACGCATCCGAAAAATACCCGTGTATCTCGTCTCCCCAATATATAACGAACGAAGTTTTTGCTGTTTCCGCTGAATAAAAGATTGGCAAGATAATCAAAATCCCCGAGCGGAACCGGAATCGACTCCTGGAGGAGAGGTTCAGGGTTCTGTCCCTTTCCAACTTTCCAAGCTTTATTACCCTTCCGTACAGTAAAATAAAGCGCATCGGAAAGCGTATACTCCGTATTATTTTTAATTTCACCGGAGATTTTTCCGCCAAAATACTGCACTCTTCCTTCAAGCTTTCCTATACTGTTCGGCAATTTTTGTTTAAGAGAAAATAATGGGAACTGAAGCCTCCGCATTCTGTACGGAAATAATCGATTTTTTCTCTCCTGCTCTATCCATGTTTTTCAAGTCCTCTCCTTACGAAGTTCTCCAAGATCTCCGGTGAAACTCCACACCCTTTAAAATAGGATTCACCGTATATTCCGCCTTAATCCCAAACTAAAATTTCTGGATGCGGGAGAGCGAAGATTAATATAGTTTTTCCTCATCTACATTGCTTTCATTTAATTGAATCAATTTGACATAGGTAAGAAAATTACCGTTAAAACGTGTTCCAATTCCATCGCCCAAACAAGAATTGTCGTAATAAGCGAAAGCAGGATAATCGCGGGTCTGTATACACGAAGCGAATTCTGCGTGAACGAAGGAAAAATAAATCCCTCGGTCCTACCAAGGCATACAAAAGTAAAACCCTCGAAATAAAGGGGAACGGAAGGAAGCTTCGATAAATCTGAAAGATTCATAAGCTCTTCCAGATCCCAATACTGTTTCAAGCTTTTCTCCGACGCGGAAATCGACAGATTATCCAAAGCGATTTTGCCTGTAACATTCTAAAAACAAGCGTCCCTACATAGCTGCTGTCTTCCGTTGCATACCGTTCCAACTGATATAAATCGTATCCCAAAACTGCCAAAAGACCGTTTCCCATAGAGTAATCGGAAAGAAACGGTATACCGTCCGAAAAAGCCCCTCTTCCTCCTTTCAGATAAACCGGCGAACCTCATCAGGCTGCTTTCCTCTCCTCCGTTTGATTCTCTTTTTAAATGGATACTTGTTTTGAAAATCCAAGTCCGTTGACAGATACGAGGAAAAATCTTCCGGAAGACTGTGTAAAGCGTTGTCCGATAAAGAAAATAAAAGTACTCCCCATGTTCAACATAATGCTTTAATCCGTCACGTACCTGTTTATCCAGGGAGTAAAGATCAAAACCTGTATAATCAAAAGATCGAGGAGATATAAACTCACTTTCTTCTTTAGGGAAGTTTTCTTCCGTAAAACTCAAGACTCTGGTTTCCAAAAAGACCGTCATTAATTCTCAGTATCTGTAAAACTCCGATATTTTCTCCCTTTTCCGATAAAACGGCAATCAAAAAGTTCCGCATCGGAACCGGAGATATCAAGCTCACACGACGATAAACAATCTGTTCTTTATTTAAATTTTCAATACTGAATAATAGTTGATTTACTCCCGAAGGAAGCATAAAGTTCTTATCCATTTCCTTTGTACTGTTACCCTCCACCACCAGAGGATAGGAATACTGAACAAGATAAGCTTTCCGGATTCCGCAAGAATGATATTTAATGTCCCGGAGAAGGTTTGTTCTCCGTATTCTCTATGCTGAGCTGTAGAGGCAGAGTCCTGCCTTTGCCGTATTTTGTAACCCCGTAATTCAAGTTAAGATTCAAGCTCTCACTGTGCGCTCTTTATAGAAAAAGCATAGAAAGAAAAGAAAGATATGAGCAATGTACTTTTTCGATCTGTCCTTCCGTTTTTGTCTCTCCCTCCCTTTCTTTTCTTTCTTCTTCTTTCCTTTCTTTCTTCCCTCCTCTTCGCTCTCCCTTCAAAGGGTTTTTCTTCTTCATAACGAAGAGGTAAAGTAACAATGAAGCTGTTCCCGGAAAAGATCCGACTTGGCTTCACACAACCGTGATGCATTTCCGCGATATTTTTCATCAATGTGATGAAGCCCAAGCCCCGTCCCTCCGGTGCTCAGTGAACGGGAAGACTCTACACGATAAAATTTTATCAAAAAGCAGCGTGGTATTCTCTTTCTCCGGAATAATATAGCCGAAATTCAAAACAGTAACCCGTACAAACTGCTTTTTCTTTCCGAAGGCGAATCTTAATCATCTTTCCTTCCGCACCGTACTTTCATGGCATTACTGATTAATTATCGAACAGACGGAACAAAAAGATCTCCGTCTCCGTCTATAAAGAGATTTTACATTCTGAACTGAAATCACAACTTAAACTCATCAAAATTCGGATAATTTTCCTCCAAAAAGTTGAGAAAGAAGCTGCACCAAGTCCAGCGTAATCAGTTTCATGTTCATTCTTCCGTAGGAAAGCTTGGCAAAGCCGAACAGCTCTTCAATCAGCTTCTGTAAGCGAAGCGCTTTATTGTATACAATTTCAAACAATGGCCATTTCCTCATTAACGGAACGATTATTTTTCATTAAATCCAAATAGCTCAAAATGGAGGTGAGCGGTAGCGAAGATCATGAGCAATGTTCGTAATCAAATCGGTTTTTGACTGTTCATTACCTCTTTCCATTTCAATATGCCTTGACAGCTCTTTCTTCCATCATGCGAATACTTTCCGCTATATGTGCAATTTCTCCTCACTGAAATAGAAATATCGGTATTGAAATCACTGCGAGAAATCTGTTTCACCGCCTGTGCTAAAGTCTCAATATCCCCTTGCCGTTCTTCTCTGGAGAAAAAGGAAAGAGAGCGTAAAAAGAACAATGCCGAGAAGGACAAAGAGCAAGATACTGACCAAACCGGCAAAGGCAAAAGCTTGAACATCAGGATGGTCGTTTCCCATCTGATAAAGGTAACTTGTGTAGAACCGATATTGAACACCGAAAACATTCCACTGACACGTGCAAAAACGGCAGACATTCCCCACATGATGAAGTGACATCATCATATCTCTACTGAAAATGGTGAGGCGCTCTCTCCTGATTCACAAAATGCTCCTATTTTCTCAATCTTATATCCCACACCCCAAACGGTAGTAATAATCTTATCTCTCTCTAAGATCCTCCTTCATCTTACTGCGAAGTCTCCTGATATGCACCATAACTGGTATTGTTAGTTTCATAGTATCTTCTATTCCATACCTCAAAAATCTCACGGTAGAAAAACCTTCCCCGGTGAGATGCACAAAAGAAATAGAATATCAAACTCAAATCGGAGTCAATTTGATTTCTTCATCATCATGATTACCTTATGATTATCCTTATTAATATGCATGTTACGGATATTGATTTTCATTATTGATATAGTTCGTTCCGATATTCGGATTTCAACTGTGTATAACGGCGAAGCTGGGACTTTTACTCTCGCAGTAGTTCCAAAGATTGAAAGGCTTTGTAACATAGTCATCCGCGCTCCGGTAAGGCCGACAATCTTATCGCAAAGTCCTCGGACTTCGCAGACAACATAATAACGGGAATATTTTGGAGCTTTCCCGAATCTTCCGGCACATTTCAAGACCGTTCATCCTCGGCATCATGACATCCAAAAGAACCAGATGAATTTCTCCTCGGAAAGAATACTTTAATCCCTCCTCCGCATTGTAGGCCTTAAATACCTTATATCCGTCGGAAACCAGATAAATCTCCACGAGTTCCGCAATTTCTTTTTCATCATCAACAACCAATATATTAATCTGTGGCATAGGAGTCCTCCTTGTCTGTCTCTTTTGCTCTATCTCTTCAGTTTACCTAATTTCACTTTACTATGGCAAGCTTTTCCAACGATTTCATGAATTCTTCAGCTTATAGAAAGTATAATTTCCAAGAATCTCGATAAGAAATTCCCTGCTCCTTAAGACTGTGTCAGGCATTTTTCATCGCAGAATCGGAAAGTTTTCCAAGATATCAATGAAAAATCGATAAGAAAATGCACCGTCTCCCCAGGGTCTTACTCTGAATCATACTGAGCGATAAACTGTTCCACATGAAGTTTTCCAATACATGATAAAGACTTCCCACTTTATCCGGAATTTCCAGAATGATACTCAGTTTTCTCAGCCTCTTTATCATAGATTTTCCCTTTGTTGAGAAAGGAAGAAGCGAGTCGTGTTCTCTTCCGTACCGATTCTTCCATCCAAGATACTGAGCCCTGTAATATTCTGCAGCTTCCTACTGCAAAGCACGGCAGCCCCTTTTTCTTTCCTGCGAAACCGACTTTGCGGCAAGAGCGGTATTTAAGCTGGAATCGCCTCATTTCCGGATGCACTCGGAAAAATTGTCTGCATTGGGAAAGGGCTTGCAGGGGAGAGTATACTTTCCTAACGTTCTCCATCTCGATTTCTCCTTCGTCGAGTACAGAGACAATGAGAAACCGGATAGTATATTTTCTTTTATGACGGTAATCTCCTCCTGAGATGCCAAAAGATCGTAATTATCCTGCACCATGCCGTAGGTGGAATTATCCATGGAAGAATGCCGTAGTCCGCCTTCCCCGACAGTACTTCCTCGATAACATCCTGAAAATGGTCTACGGAAAAACATATCCTCTCTTGAAAGAAAAGTCTTCCGGCAAGATAAGAATACGCCCTCTTTATTCCCTGAAAAACAAGTTTTTTCCTGAAAAGGAAATTTCTCTCTCTTTGAAAAAGAAAAATCATCCTGTTTTTTCCAAGAAGAAAAACTCCAACTGTCTTTCTTCTCGAAAGAGTCATGAATCCTCTGAAAAATAGCCTGTGCCGGAGCTTTCAACCCGGATCCGTAACTAGTCGGCTACTGATTGCAGCTTTTTCCTCTTCCTTTTTTCCGTCAAATATGGCCTTCCCTCGTTTTCAGCTTGTCCTAGCCACCTCTTCGGAAAGTAGCCATTCTTTTTTGGAAAAAGTGAGAGTAAATTCTGATCTATTTTGTCCAGTCCTCACGAATCTCGGTAAGTCCCATTAATTCCTCCGCATCAGCTTATTGTTCTTTATTTGCTTGCCAGTTCTTTTTAGCTTCCCGTTCTCCCGTTCTATCTCTTTAAATCTCGAATCATGGAAAGTACTTTTCTTCCGTGTAATTGTCGATGTGCTTTCTCTCCTCAGAAAGCGCCGAAAGGGAGAATAGGCTCCCCCAAAACGTACATAAACCTTTGTACTTTTCAACAGCGGAAATTGCTCTTCGAAAATCTTTCTGGTATTAATCTGCGGCTACCGGAATGATTTTTACAGCCGGTTTTCTCGGCAATCTTAAAGATCCTTTAAAGGGAAGATCCCTTCTTCACTTTCTCCTTTTGCTCTTGTTCCCTCCGGATAAAATCCAAAAACGAGATTCCACGTTTTATTTCCTGAATCGCTTCAATAATCACCTTCAAATTCTGCTTTAGATTATCCCTGTCTCAAGAAAAAGGCAGTGAAGCTCTTCCATCCATAGGCTTCAAGTTGGGAATCCAAGTTAAATCATCCTTGAAATAAAGCCGGTCACATTGTTTAAAAGGCTGTACGCTACCACAATATCAAAATCGGAGTCGATGGTTTCCATAAAAAGCACGGCTTCGTCCTGAATATTTTTCCAAACCTTCGTGTGGACTTCCACCTTGCATATCTTTAAATGGCCTTCAGTTTGCCTTTTACGATAGAAAGGCACTCAAATCTCTTTTCTCGTCCTCTCCTTCCTTCGGATAAACAGTAAACAGACTTCCCAGTCCTAAAAATCCAGAGCAAAGTCCCACTCGAATAAGCGCCATCATGATTTCCTCCTAAAACATCCGAAAAGTGAGGGCGCAGCTCGGAAGAACCGCAATCCCACGAATAAAAGAAAGAGCGTTACCAGCAAAAATAAAGAGTCAGTCCGGCCTCTCAAAAGAAATAATTTCCGTAATCATCGAATCACGGTACCCCGCCACAATATAGTGACAAAAAGGATTCATTTTAAAGAAAATCTTCAGCCACGGCGCTCTTATTGGCAAACGAAGCTCATCGTACATAATCGGCACCATCCAGATACCGAACTGCAATACTATCGCTACAATTCATGCTGCGATATCCTTAAAAACACGGAAATAGCGGAGGTAGTAACTTAGTCCTAAGCCGAACATCGCTGCCGCGAAGGAGTACAGAAAACTCTGCAGACTGCTAGCGGCATTTTTTCCGCTGAAGAGATAAAATAAAACATCACCAAAAGGAAGAAGCCGTGTACCGAGTACAGCTGAAAAGCTTTAATCACGGGCAAGAGCTCTATCGGAAAACCACCTTTACCAAATAATGGTACTTTGCAGAATTCCGTGTTCATATTCACTCACTTCGGAGAAGAAAACCAGGGAACGATACCCGGAATCAGCCAAAGTGTGTATAGCTCACATTCGGAACCGGCGGACTGGACTTAAAGCCGTAGGACCGAAGATAGGCTGTATATCGCAATGAGTTACGAGAGGCTGAATCAGCATCCACACCATACCAAAAATAGGAGCCCACAAAACGTTTTTTAAAGTCGGCTCTTTGCCAGGTCTGAAAATCATCTTTCGCTTTCGTTTATTTCTTTTTAAGAGACTAATCAAATCTTATCCTTTCCACTTCACGTGACTAGAATGCCTCAACTTCCTCGCCTTCTATCACTTTCCTAAACTTACGACTTCTCTTCCTTTTTATCAAAATACTGGGGATTTAAAAGTATGGCATTTCTGAAAATCCGTGGCAGTGATCGGATACATTCTTTCCCGCCTTATAGCCGAGAAAACGCGCTCCCGTCCTGAAAAGAGAGGGAAGGAGGAGAAGGGTTTTTCCTTCTGCAACAAGCGTTCTTGCATTTTGCTTAAACATCTTTATTCCTTCCCTTTCAGGCGGCACAAGAGAAAAATCTCCGGAAAACTCCCTATGAGACAACCCCCAGGTCAAAGTTTTCTTCTTAAACTGCTGTACCGCCGTGTAGTGGTGAGAATGATAAACTCTTGCCATAGGATTAGGAGCCACCTTATACCCTGCCTGCCTCCGCCCTTGCCGCAAAAATCATATCCTCGTTAAAGATGGTAGGCGATTGGAAGCCTCTGAAGTTCCTGAAACACCGCTATACATACAGCAGACATTGAAGCAAAACACTTAATACCGAGTCTTTTACATCCTCTATTCCTTTATCTCCGGCCTTTTCTCCATAGTTAAAAGCTTCTGGAAAGCACTTCATCAAAAGGAACTGTCCTTCGTGCAAAGCTGCCCTGCGTACACCTCGGCGATACGATTGTCCGAAAGAGCGTCAGGCAGTTCTTTTGTAGAGCTTTTTGTCCGCCAGCACCGCATCATCGGTCATCGATAAAAAGTACTCCGCATCGGAAAAGGAGGTCGCAAGATTTCTCGTATAGGCATGGTCAAAAGTCCTCTCTTTTTATGTGATGAAGGAGACTTCCACTTTCCTTCCTCTAAAAACGCTTTCGGAAAATATCGTTCTCGGTATTCACAATACTAATCTTTTTCGAGGAAACTCCTGCTCTTCCAGAGCCGAAAGAAGAGCACGAAATTTCTCTCCCGGCTTATAGGTCTGGAATCAAAAACATCAAAAAGAGGGCGCTTCTTCCCTTCCTGCCGCCTTTCGCCTCCTTCTCACTTCTTATTCTTCTTTGCGACAGCCTCTTCCGGACTATCTGCATAAAACAACTCTGTCATTCGCCTACACTATCCAATTTCTTTTGGATAACAATGCAAAATCTATATCCAGAAATAAGTTCAGTGTCCCTTCTGAGTAGGACACTCTCTCCACTATTAAGGCCCTATTTGACTGGATAAAAATCAATGAGCTTGATGTTTACCATGCCTAAGCCGGAATGAAAGAAAGACGCTTCTTCCGCTTTTTCAAAAATAGATTTTTCTACCATCCTTCCGATATTCCGAAACTACCCTCTCTTTTCCGAGAAAGAAAGAGAAAAAGGAAAAGAAAGAGCATCATCTCGCAAATTGCAATGAGCCGAATAAAAATCCTCCGCTCTCAAGCATAGAGTCCGCTGTGAGAAAAGAGAGAACGGAAGCGATAAGATAGCTCTGCAAAAATCTTCTTCTGCCTTCTCTTTGTCACAAGAAAGATAATACTCAAGATTCGTATGAGCATAGAAACAGCCTCCCAAAATGAGGAGACAGAAAGAAAAAGCGCTCCGCCGTCATTTTTCCTGTAAAAAGCTTCTCCGAGGCTCTCCAAAATCCACAGTGCAAGAGGAGAGAGGAGTACCGCTAAGATAAGAAGAGCGAGCGAAAGCAGTAGCACCTTCTTCATAAGGCCGCCTTCTTTCTTTCCGAAAATCCCGGTCTTTCCTTCCTGCCAAAGCGGTGAGTCTCGAAGTGCTACGAATGATGAAATTCGCCAACAGATAGATGAAATTACTCTTTGCATAAAGAGGAGGGTTGTAAATCCCGGAAAACGAGGAACCCATGTGACCGCATCTACGGCATACTTTGGAGGACGAAAGATATAGAAGTCCAAAAACCGAAATAAAGAGAAAAAGCTTCCATAATGAGTCTCTTTTCCCGCTTCAAGCTAAAACGCCTTCCACTCTTATCTGCAACAGTTTTTCTTTTAGCGGAGAAAGACAGAAGAAAATAAAAGCAAAAAGCTGGCAAGATTCATAAGAATCACGCCGAGAAACAGATTTTTGTGAGTAGCAGAGTCATGAGCAGAAGAACTACGGCAAAGAGAGTTCTGAAGAGAGACTGTCCGTCTTGTAAAGTTTTCTTCTTTGCAGTTCCGACCTCATAAAACATCGACGTAGCTGTCTAAAATTTTGTAGGCTAGCAAAGAAAAACAGGATAGCGCTCTTCTGCTCATGTAATTCCTTTAGAAACTGATAAAGAAGAAAGAGTAAAGCGAAGAAAACGGAAAGCGCTGTACTTATGTTTCGAAATCCCAGATATTCCCTGAAAGGAAAACTCTCCCCTGCATATCCGTAATGATGAAAAGGACGAATGCCGAAGTAGGCGAATACTGCACTGTCCCAGGGTGGATAGCCGAATCCGAAGATGCCTCCTCCTTTTCCCCGGAGAAGACGCAGAACAAAAAGCCAAAAATCATGGAAGCAAAGCGCATACATCATGCTCCTGAGCGCATTCCAAAGCACATCATTTTTCCATAAAGGAAAATCCGCTCCATGAATTTCTATTGTTCCTCTCTCACCGTAAAGATTGTTCAATTTTATAGTAAGCGCAAGAAAATGTAAATGCGGAAAGAAGGAAGCATCTTACAGACAGGAGGAGTTGTAAAGAGGAAGGGGAAAGGCGGGGAAGCATTGCGCAAGTAATCCGAAATGACGACTGGCACTTTTCCCCGATTTGTGATATAGGTTTTTACGTTTAATGCGCTTTTAATCTCTTAAGATAAAAATAGCACTCATCGAGGTATTTTACGATATGAAAACAGTGAGTGATTATCCCCATCATACACGGAAAAGCATTTTCTGAAAAGTGTATGCGAGGCGTTAGATCGGCAAAGCACGAAAGACTTTTTCTATTCTCTTTGTGGACAACGCGTCTTCGGATGGAAGTATCCCCGTAATAAAAAGAATACATCGAAAGGAGCCCGAGCGGATTTTCCTTTGTGAAAATAAAGAAACACTATGGCTTTGCCAAGGCTGTAAATCAGGGCATACTATATGCAAGGAGCAGAGGGCAAGCTATGCCCTTCTCTTAAACAACGATACCGAGGCGGACCCCCTGTTTTGTGGAAAAATCTTGTTCGTTTTTATGGCGGAAAAAGAAGCTAAGGGAGAAAATCTTTGCCCTTTTCTTCCAAGATGGTGAAAATGCATGATGAGAGGCTCATGGACGATGCCGTGGGACGAGCTTTGTCTCCTCGGCTTTTCCCTTTCAGAGAGGCTTTGGAAGACCGCGTAGAAAACTGGAACAAGATCGTGAAAAAGGTTTTCTCGCCTGTGCGGAGCTGCACTTTCACTCTATCTCCGCACTCAGTAAGACCGGCTTTTTGATGAAAAACACTTCGCCTTATCTGAAGATGTCGATATCTCCTTTCGCGCGCAGCTTTACGGCTACAGTATCTACTACGCCCCAGTGCAATTCTAAGCATGTCGGCTCCGGTACCAGCGCGTAGAAAATATAGTGACTTTAAAGTAGAGCTTTCGCAAGAAATTCATCTTCCTCTTATATAAGAACCTTTCCGTTCCTCTTTAAAAATCGTGAACTTCCCTCCCCTTCCTCCTCGGCTTTTCATTAAGGCCCTCTACTTCCAAAAAGGGCTACGGAAAAGCTTTATAGAAAGGGGGATTATGCGCAGTCTTAAGGAACGAAAAGATGAAAAAGCAGATTTCCGGGAATCCCCTTCACGCTGATATCGCCCTGGAATGGAGACTCCTGAAAAACTGCTTTGTATACCTTTCTGAAACGGAAGAGACGAAAAGAACTATGACTTTAGTCTATAAGATAAGGCTAGAAAAATCAAAATGATGCTTATATTATAGGTCTGAACTTGGCATCGCCTCTGCTATCTTTGCGTTTGACCTGAGCAGTGGTTTTGTTAACCATCAGCTCACTTTACTTCGCAAAGCAAATTCTTCGAAGTTGGTCTCGCACAGACAACTTTTTCTGATGAAAAGTTTGTCCTTACGCTACTGAGATTCAGCGAAAACTGTGTTTCTCTTGTTTTTCGCAAGTACCGACGGGCTCAGACTACCCTGCATTCAGACCTATATTGCAAAAATTACTTTATTATTTTTGATACAGCCCCTCAAGCGGATATTTTACCATCTCACAAAAGTTCTTTTAATAGTACAGTCTGTTTATTGCACTGAACAGCGCGCGGACGGAGGAACGGTAATATTGAGGAGATTCACGCCGCAGGTCATCTTTCCTGTTCCTTTATCCTGCAAATGGATGTAAGAAACTGCGCCTTAGCGGAGGATGCGGAGCTAACGCATGCTCACTGTAGTCAATCAACCTCAAACTCCTTTTTCAGTTCTTTCTGTGCGCACCGCCACCGCATCAATCGGTCCTGGATCCGCTTGCGAGATTTCTTTTCAATGTCCCCTTATTTTCAAAGCTTAACTGCACAAAGCTGACATAGTGTTCTTTCTCATTTTCATATCCATGGAACGAAGATTTTAAAAAGAAGCGGTGACTTCGCCTCTACATATTCCGCTAAAAGACCTCTTAAAATCCGTTCGCCAACCTCCCCTTCTTCTCGGAAAATACTCTGAATATAGTCCGCAAATCTCTGCATCCCTTTCTGGAAGTTTGTAGCCGTATTGAAATCCAAAATAAAAGGCTACGCTGCCTTTTCCGGACTGGGGTTGATACGGACAACAAAGCCATATTCTCTTCCGATATCCGCGGGATCAATCGAAGATAGGGGACCTCCCAAATCAGAGAACTTCTTCATTGCCTGAAGCCCTTTATTAATCGCATCCGACGAGAACTGGAAAATGCGGTAAAAACCAGTCCTGCATAAGGCTGCTCTCCGGATATGCATCTTCGTACAACGCTCATAAACCTCTTGAATCTCCTGAATATTTTCCAAACTGAGCATCAGGGTCAATCCGTGAGAAAACATATTATAGGCCAAAGGTCAAAATATCTACATTCCCGTACGCTCTCCATTACCGAAAAGTGTTCCTCGATGCGATTCGGCACCGGCAAGAAGAGCCAGTTCTTGCTGCCGCACTCCTTCTCCTGTCATTATGGGGGTGAATGGAGCACTACATTTTCCTTTCGAGGAGATGATATAAATTCAATCTGATCTGGCAAAACATTCGGGCCAGTCATCTCTACCGTACTGAAGATTGATGATAATTTCTCTTCCTTTTGTAACCCAGAGGAAATGACAGCGTTACATATTTCTAAAGCATAGTCCATTTCCGTACCGGTAAAACTTTCCGAGAATACTCGATCCGAAGCTCTCCTTAAAATTCTTCTCTCATGGTGCTTAACCATTTCTACCCCACTGAGCGCGATAGACTTGATTTCTTCTTTTCGTTTTCTTAAAAACAACATCTTTGCAAAACAGAGGTAGAATTATAGATGTGCACTATTGCCCTTTTGCCCCTTCCAAAGCGGCAAAAGTCTTCGAGGAGCTCTTTCACGGCACTGCACAAGAACCTGAACTGTAACATCGTCCGGAATCAGTCTTTCTTCAATCAATCTTCTTAAAAATCATTCTATTTGAGAAGCGGCAGGAAAGCCAACTCAATTTCCTTAGCTCAAAACGGCAAAGAAGCGCAAAAATTCAAGCTTTTTCCTCTATCTGCATAGGCTCTACCAAGGCCTGATTTCGTCCCGAAGATCTACGGAACACCAGATCGGTGCATGCCTGACTTCCTGATCCACCCACGTTCCTTCCGGATAACGGAAAATAGGAATTGACGATAAGCGATTTATCCATGTTTTCCCCCTGTCTCCCTACCTCTCCATATAAATAAATTGTTTTATTGTACTGTCTCTTTTACGAAAGTACCAGTCCCTCTTTTTCTGATGACAGCTATAACCTCTGCAGTGTACTCCGCAAAGTCTCTTCTTTCTCCGCTTCCACCTATAACATGGATGAGCGGTTCCGTTCGGACGCACGAAGAAGAATTCTTCCGGTATTCCCCAGCTTCTCCTCCACCTTTTTACCGCTTCCCTGCACAGCGACATTGCTCTCGCCAGAGCTCTTGTCCTTAACCCTACATTTTCCAAAACCTGCGGAATTTCCGATAGTCGGAAAGACAGTCCTTGCTTTTTCTTTTCTTCCAAGAGCACTTCCATAAGTTTAATACTCAAGAATTCCGTCTCCCTGTTGTAGCATGATGCATAAAAATGATGGGACCGGACTGTTTCTCCTCCAAGGTCATAATTATGCTCTGCCATATTTTCATAAACGTAGCGGTCTCCTACCTGTGTTTTTCGTAGCCTATTCCTCTGCATCCAAAAATCTCGTAAAGTCCGAAAGTTCGACATCACGGTGGTTACAATCGTATTTCCCCTGCAGCTGTCCTTTTCTTCAGATCCGCAAAGATAAAGAAACTCATATTCCGTCTACGAGATTTCCGCCGTCCACCGCAAAAGACAACGGTCGCATCGCCGTCATAGGCAAAAGCCGATTTCACAATCACTTTTCCTTACATAATCCTGCAATGCTTCAATATGGGTGGAGCCGCAGTTCTCTATTGATATTGTAGCTGTTCGGGGAATTGACAGCACATGCGTATCCGCTCCCAACGCATCAAAAAGCCGCCTTTTGCGACGGAAGATGCCGAACCGTTAGCACAATCCAGCGCCACCTTTCTTCCCTTGAAGGAATGCACTGCAAGAGAAATCAAGCAGCCGATATAGCGGTTTTCTTCCGGCAGAGAAAATCTACGGTTCTCCCGATCCCTTTTTGCAGAGGAACCTCCTGGTCTTTCCGTCGAGATAAGCTTCAATTTCTTCAATAAAATCATCGGAAAACCTTTTCTCCGTTTCCGTTGATAACCTTGCCGTTATCATAAACGGATTATGTGAAGCCGAAAATCACGACACCGCAGGAAAAATCCTCCGCCCGGGCAATGAAGCTGACCGAGGGAGTTGTGGTTACATGCATAAGATAGGATCCGCCCTCTGCGGTTATTCCTGCAGAAAAGCGCATACTTCAAACATATAGGCTGGAACGCTCGTAGTCTTTTCCCTATGACAATACGACATCTCCTCCCTGAAAAATAATAGCTAAAAACTTTCCCACTTTAAAAGCGTCATCCGCCGTTAGTCCACATTGGCTTCCTCTGTAGCCGTCTGTACCGAAATATTCCCCATTTACTCCCTCCTACTTTAAAGTATTCAAATAACGCGAGCGCATCCTTCCAATCGGGAAGCGGGTGTAAAGCCCTGCTCCTAAGCTTTTGTCTTATCCAGTCGGAGTTCTTCGGACGCCTTTGCCTACTCAGTCCGTGACTCTTCGGTGCTCACAGGAATTACTCGTGCTTAAGCCCGTCTATGAATCATCGCTTTGTCAGAAATCATTGCCAGGAAATGTACTCTCCTTCAGTCTGTAGCATGATAAGTTTCCGTGCATTTTCCGTGCAAATCATATCCACTACGAGCTCCGCCAAGTCCAGCGTATAGGTCGAGTTCCCGATCCTGGTCGTTCACGCGCGACTTCACCATGGTTCTTTTCCAGAGCAGTAAGCATCGTCTTAATGAAATTCTTTCCGTTCAGGCCGAGACCCAGGCAATCCGAATAATGAAGTATTTCTCTAAAACTTCCTGAATCCTTTCTTCGCCCATCGGCTTCGTTTTACCGTAAAAATTAATGGGATGCAAAATCCTTCTCCGCAGCTTCCAAGGCTCTGTTCCTTCTCCTGACATAATCCGTGGAAAGGTGAGACATCTTTCCGTCTCTCCTCTCATAGTCTTTTGCCAGCACACCGGGACTTCACCGTTTATTTTCTCCACAACCGCCTGATTCTCCGGATCCTCTCGCCTGCATCCACCGCTGTCCAAGCCGCACGCAGTGAATATGGTCGATCCCTCCGCGACATTACCTGCATGTTTTTCTTCATCGCAAAGATCCAAAGCGATATAGCGATGGTGCAAGCGGGACTGCTATCCTTCTATCGCAGTGGTTCCTCCTTTTGATATCCGATCCGATTGCGGGAATCCCTCTTCGATACAGCGTATTCATCACATCATGTCCCAGTTGTCCGTTTACACCGGTAACAAAACTTTCATTCTATCCCTCTTCTTCCGTACTCGTCTTTATAGCTACTGATACTCTCGGAAAATGATATGCTCCCCACTCCGTCTTTATTATTGTTTAAGTACCAGTCAATGGTTACGATTCCGGTATCAAGGTGCATACTCCGGCTTCCAATGAAGCCTCGTTCTCGAGTTTCGTCGGATCAATCGCGTACGCATATCGTGACCCGGTCTGTCCGTCGCATAAGCAATCAAGGACTCCGGCTTGTTCAGTGCCCTCTAAAAATAGTCTTCACCACTTGAGTTCGTGTCTCTCATTGTGTCCGCTCACCATTGTAAACTTCCCAACCTCACCCACTTTTCTTACGATAAGATCGATTAGCTGTGCAATGGTCCGCTGTAACATGCGAAAGCCATTTTCGAACATTTTCCCCCTTACTCGTAAACCGGAATGCTTTCATCGTTTAGTGACTCTGGAAATGCACGAGCGGAATCGGGTTTTCTCCGGGAAATATGATAGGGTCCGTAGTTATTGGTCAACGTGGAAATGGTTACCGGAAGTCGAAGTTTCTGTGACACGCTCACGAGAGAGATCCGGCACTTCCCTTTGGAAGAAGAGTAAGCGGGAAGGAGTGACTCGATCGGATAGTCCCTCATTAAAGAAGAGATCGGTTCTGTCAAGAGGTAAATCTCCGTAAACCTCATCCGTAGAAAATCCTGGTGACATAACGTCGATACCGCGAACTCTCTGCAGGCATCCATAAGGCAAACCGTCAACACATTGGTGACGCGGGAAAGCTCCGGATCCTTCGGAACGGTCCACATGGGAGCTCCGCAGCAAATTAATCACTCTGTCCGGTTTTTCTCTGAAATAAATCAAAGACAAACTCTCATCACCAATATCGCCCTTCAGGGCTTGTAGTTCTTCTTTTCCTTCCAAGGGGTTTAGCGTTCCCAGATTTCCCGCATAAGTCAACTTATCCAGGCAAATCCACTCTTCCTCCGGATAGGCATGACAACAAAATGCATAAAAGTTTGCCGATAAAATCTGGCTCCATCGTAACGATTACGTCATCTTTCTCCTTAGATTCACGTATCATTCTTCCGTAAATCAATTTCTATTCTATGTACTTTCCGTCTAAAAACATCCTTAAAGATACTTGCCATACTCACTCTTATAAAGTTCGTAAGCCTCCACACCTTTTCTCTGCTGATCCAGCCGTTCTTATAGGCTATTTCTTCGAGACAGGCAATCTTTCAGTTCATGGGTCTCTACAGTATAAACGAAAGTGGTGGGATCATAAGAGATTCCTGCGTTCGGTATCAAGCCACGTAAAGCCTTTACCTGAGAAGGGCAACATCGAGCTCTCCGTTTTCCAGATAAATGCGGTTTAAATCGGTAATTTGTCCTCTTAGAGGGCTTTTAAATTCTGCATATTTGCACTACACGGTTATCATATAGAAATACAGGCCTGTCACGCAATAGTTCGACTCGGCTTCTCCGGCTTTTTCCTCAATAGAGATAGCCTTCAGCTTCCGTCAAACTCCACGATACCGAAACGCTCCGGATCGTCCACATAGTAACAAAAAACAGTCGCACCGCTTTCCTTCGCCACCGCCTGCTTCTGAATTTCCTTAAAGCCGTATCCGGAGAAGATATTGTCTCCCCAAAATCATGGCTACCTTATCATTTCCGATGACTTTCTCCAATAATAAAGGTTCTGCGCCAGTCCGTCCGGATTTCCTCGTACGGCATAATCCAGGTTCATGCCGAGAAGAGACTGCCTCCGAGAAGCTCCTCAAACGCGGTATCACCGGGCGTGGAAATAATCAAAACATCTCGTATCCTCGAGCATCCATCAGCACGGAAAAGCGGATAGTAAACGTGTGTTTACATGGCAACTGCGAAGCTGCTTGATGTCACTCTGGTTAACGGATAGAGTCTGTTTTCCCGAACCTCCTGCAAGAATAATTCCTTTCATCCTCATATTTCCTTATTGAAGAGATTTTATTGCGCACTGCTTAGATTTTTAGCATAGGAATAAAGGATATACAAAGATTTTTCTATGAATTGATGATTTTTCAATTTAGTAAATGCTGCCTTTTTAAAACAGAAACAAAATCTTCCCGCTCTCACATACGAAAAGTAGAAGAAGTCCGCACACGTTCTAAAAAGCTCATATAGCTGAATCTGTGCTACACTTTCCTAGTCTTCCCATGGATATAGAAGAGAAAGAAGGTACAGAGTCTAAAAGGTGAAAAACAATATGAAGAAAGCATTAACGTTATGAGCGGCGGCGTGGACAGTTCCGTTGCCGCGTTAATCATGAAAGAAAAAGGCAGGGACTGCATCGGCATAACTATGAAATTATATGACAGTGAAACGACAGGCTTGTCGAAGCCGAACCTGCTGCACCTTGGAGGATGTGGAGGATGCGAGACAAGTGGCTTCCACTCCATTTCCCCTACTATGTCCTGAATTTTACGATGACTTTCAAAAAGGTAATCCTGCCCTTTGTGGAGACTTATGAAAAACGGAGGGACACCGAATCCCCTGCATACGTTGCAATCGTTTTATGAAGCTACGAGAAACTCTATAAAAAGCGGAAGAATTGGGCTGTGATTACATCGTAACAGGACACCACAGCAGAATCCGCTATGATGAAGAAAAACAGCGCTATCTTCTCCTAAAAGCAAAGAAAGACGAAAAAGGACCAGAGCTATGTTCTCTCATTTCTCTTAAACCAGGAAATAAATAAAGACAGCATCTTTCCCTTGGGGAGAATTTGAGACAAAAGAAGAAGTTCGCGCCATTGCGGACGGTTTTCAATGCCGACAAAACCCGACTCGACAAGATATTTGCTGTAACAAGCGGCAGTTATGGTGATTTCCTGAAAAATTTCTGTGGAAAGCCCTATCCGAAGGGATATTTTGTAGATGAAGAGGCATAAACTCGGTAAGCACAAAGGCATCATCCGCTATACCATAGGGCAAAAGAAAGGGGCTTGGAGTGGCTTTTAAAAGAACTGATGTATGTTGCCGGAAAGAATCTTGAAAACCAGAAATCCTGACAAAGGGACCGGCACTGTATTCCGAGGCACTGGCGGAGGATTTTAACTGGATTAGTATGGATCCTCCAAAAGAGGAGATATCCTGTCACAGTGAAAACGAGATACAATGCAAAAGCCGTACCCGCTTTTGTATCTGTTAAAGAGGAAAACAATGTTTTCCTTCGTTTTGAAAAAGCCGGACGAGCTGTTGCCGCAGGCAGGCCGTGGTGCTCTATGACGGGAAATCGTAGTCGATGGAGGCACGATAGGCAATCAAAGCTTTATAAAAGCCGAAAAAGCAATAAAAATCCTACATAAAAACAATTCTAATCTTTGCAAAGCGGAATAACAATGCCTATCTGAAAAATCCTGATTTTGCAAAGCGGAATAGTGAAAAGGAGAACCCGATGTACCAGACATACATCGATTCTCCTTCATGGCTCTATGGAATCAAGAGGATTCGCCTCTCTCTTCCTTTCACCTCAAATAGCGCCACATCCGCAGCAAAAAGTATAGTCCCCAGACCCTGTTTTCTTTAGGGTACAGAGTTCCTTATTCCTTGAGAAATGGTAATCACTCCGCCCTTCTTCCGAATGCTTTAAGTTTAGAGCAATTACGCTGTCTGCCAGCTCTCGCATAGCTACAGTATTACTTTATCACTCATATTTTCATAAATCAAACACAAACCTCGTCTCCGCCATAACGCGCAGCATAAATTCCCGTATGCCTTTGGCAAAAGCTTTTTAATTCTCCGCGACAAGCTTCCTTTAAAACATTCATCGCCCTTTTGGTGTCCGAAACGGTCGTAGATTGTTTTAAAGAAATCCAAATCCACCATTTCAAAAGCAATGGAGTTCTGGCTGAGAGGCTCGTTCAAATGCCGCATCCGAGTAGTCGCTTAAATGATAACGATTGAGCCGTGTGAGCTCATCATACCCGCTTTTGTAAGACGACTATTTTCCTCCTCATAAAAGCTTTTGCTGTCTCAAATCCTCCAGATCCGCCTGATTCCCAGAGCAAAAGAAAGGCGGATACTTTCTCCTTCTCCTGCTCTTTCATTAACCATAGAAACTGAAACAAACGGCATTTCGCTCTGCCAAATCTCCGATTCCCGTGAGCAGAAACGGATTTTAGACTCCTACGAAAGGCTTCTGTCATTTCCACAACTCGATTTCCCGGAAAGCTTCGCTTCCAAGAGATGCAAAACACGGCATTCTTCCGTTTTTCCTATTTCCAGCAAAGAAATCCGCCAAAATCACAAACATCCTCTATCATATTGGTCCGAATAGCCGAAGAACTCGCACTATCCGCAAAAGCGACGAATCAAAAGTTCTCTGTCCTCAATCTTGTTCTCATAATGCGAAAGACGAATGGAAAAGGGTAAGAATGTCTATCCCGCCAAGAAGCTCCTCTTTCAAAAGGGGTTTCTTTCACGTGTATCTATAGACTTCATACAGGTTTCTCTGCCGCAGCGACATCCTGACTTCTGCTGAGATAAATATTCCCCAAAAAGGTATAAATATTAACCAGATTGGAAAGATAAGCATTGTCAACCTGAGTTCCGGCTGATTTACAAAGAGCTTCTTCCGCATAATATCGGCGTGATCGTAATCATTTAAGGCAAAAATAAAGTCTTGCAATATTGGAATTCACGATTCCTCGGAGTCCTCTGATCGACTTTTCCATTTTTGGCAGTAGTTTAGTGCGGATACATAATAATCCAGGAAAGAGCGAAGTTTTCCTTAAAATTCCGTACACCTAAAAGGTTGCGAGATTGCGCAAGAAGACTAAAACCTGTGATTCCTGCTGCACCTTTAATCCCGAGAGAAAGATATTTCGCATTCTGTCCACATCAAAGTGAAGCTGTAGTAGGCATCCGCAAGTTGATAGCAAACGTATCCCTCCAAGGCTTCGTCTTCTAATGGATTCCTGCTATGCCTAAGAGCAGACCTAAGTTATGGAAGATTCCTCATCAAAAGTGTATACTGCTCCTCCACATCAAACTTTCATGAGATCCCGTATTTTTATCATATCCGCGTAAAGTCCATCGCCATCCTTCCTGCAGTATCCCTATTCTTCCCCATCTTTAGGGAAAGCCTTTCGTGTTTACATCTCTCCGGTTGATAATCCTTCTACCTAGGATCCTCCGCATCAATCGCACCGGAAATATTGTTTCCGCCCCTGCACGGTACTTTCCTTCGTTTCGTATTTCTGCTCTCCACCGTTGCCCCGGACCGTCCACAATGTTGCCGCCTCGTATCGTACCGTCCTTTGCGCTTTTTCGTACTTCCTTCTGTCGATCGTTTCTTCGTCGATTCTCGTCTCCTTAGACTCTTTCCGCTCCTTCTGACTTCTTTCTTCCGTGCTCTTCTTCACACCACTCTCGCCGCTTTTCTCCGATACGGCGGCTTCTGCACTTTCACCCGGCTTAAAGACTCGAAGACACGGAACTTGCAGGAGCTGGAGGAGGAAGAGGCGAAGCGGGTATATTGCACGCCATTTTTCCGACTGTCATCCAAGCCTCTGAATTTAATCAATTCCGAAACGGTAACTAATTGATAGCCTCTGCATTCAGTTCGGGAATAACGGTTTTGCATAAGCCCGCCGTGGAAAGATAAAGAGCATGCATACACATATCCCATCCCTTTACATTGAAAGAATTAGTATTTTTCGTCTTTTCCGCATCTCTTGAACGCTCAATCTGCGTATCGATAGTCCAGAAAATCATAGGTCTTCTGTATTACGGATTTCACATCATTACTGATGTTCCCTCCGGGAAGACGGATAAGAGCCGTGTACCGATGCCTTCTCCACGGCAGCGTCCGTCTTCTCAAACTCATTTCGAATATACTCCGCCCTTCTGTACTCAAGTGAATATCATGATCATAAGAATGGTTTCCGATTTCCATGCCCTCTCGACGGCATAATATCTCCGGATACTTTTCCACCCTTTGTCTCATACTCACAAAAAGGTCGCTCTGCCGTTTACTCCAGCTCATCCATAAGAACGGCATCCACCTGCACATCCGGACCGTCGTCACAGGTAAGAGCCACCATCGGCTTCTTGGGATCCAGGTATCTTCCTCCCGAAAATACCGTAAGCCTCCGCATTCTGTCCTCCTCGGAGGGACTTTCTTCTTCCGTGCCTCGTTTCCTCCTCTGAAGAGCTTTCCTGGGAAGCGTTTCCACTGTGCTTCTCTGCTCCTTTCTTCTGTGCGTTTCTGTTCTTTCATAAAACGGAAGGTCATGGAAAAAGCCTGAATACTCAAAAACAAGCCCAGCACCAGAAGTACCGCAAAATAATTCTTGCCTTCCTCGCCTCCGCTTTTCTTTCTTCTCAGTCTTGCTCTTCGCTCATAAGAAAGAGCTCTCTTCTTCCGTAAGATTTCTTTTTCTTCTGATATTGCTACGGGGCCCATCCTCCCGATCGGATTATTTTTACTCGTCTCTGAATTTTTCTTTCACCGCTTCCAAGCTTTCTTTTTATCTGCCATGTAATCCTTCTATCTTAAATTCCTTCTTATCTTTATATCTTGAATCCTTCTATCTTAAATTCTTCTATTTCTTATATCTTGAATCCTTCTATCTTGAATCTTTCATCTTTGAATTCTTTTTCATATTTACTATTTACTCCTTTAAAACCTTTTTATCTGCATACTATACCATACTTTTAAAAAGAATCTAGGACGAGTTCTTTACAATCCATAAATTATTTTCTTGTAGCCTTTCTTATTTTTCATTAATACCTAAGGAAAAATGATCTTGCAAGTAAGCAGTGTCTATTATTTGCATCTTCTAACGCTTGTATTCAAAAGATACTATGCAGAAAGCAGAAAGGGAGTACCATGGATAAAAAGGAATTAACGAGATAAAGAAATGCTTTTAAAAGAGGATTGCAGAATCGACAGAATCAGAACTTCTTCCTTAGCGAAGAAGGAGAAGTCCTCTGCTTTTTCCGATTCTTGCCTTGGAGGACAATGAAGCCTTTAACATTGTAGAGCTCTTTAATCGCTCTCTTTCGGGAAAATTCGAAGAGAGCTCTATACTCTGGAATTTCCTCTTACGGAGGAGGAGACGGGCGGAAAACAAGAGAGTCTTTTTCGCTTACATAGAATCCGAATTAAAGGAAGAGGAACTTTCTGAAAGTTTCTTTTAAAAGGTGCGGAAATCTATCCGCACCCGGGAAAAGCTCCTGATTCTTGCGCACGGCGTCTACGATGTACCGAAAAAGACCACTGACGGTTTAGTCTTGGAAGATGCCTCCGATTCCGTATATTCTTTTTACCCTTTTTCCTGCTCTGCCCTGTGTTTTTAAAAGAAGGACTTTGCTTTTGACAAAGAAAAAGAGAGTTTCATTGCAAGATCTCGAGGATTTTGTTGTCCAAAAGCCTGAGATTTCATTTTCTATCCTGCCTTTCATGACAGAGGGACAGATATCCACTCTCTGCTTTACCGCAGCAGAGAGAGGAAGAACTCGACAAAGTAACAGAAGAGCTGGGATTTCTCCCCTACGGAGAAAAAGAACAGCAGGACATTTTTTCCTCTTGTACAGGAGGTCTTAGGGAAGAATGCAATTTTGAGAACATCCGTGTTTTACAGGAAGAATTGCAGGAGGAACAAAGTAAAAGAAGAGGAAAAGAACAAAGTCTTTCCAAATCCGAATTGAAGCAGATTCTGGAAGACGTCGGGCAACGGAAGAGGGATTTGCACAACTTCTTCCCTTTACGATGCCCTGTTTGGGAGAGAATGACTCGCTTTTATACGGAAAAATATAGTAAACAATCACTTGAACTAAAGTCCGACAATCTGCAGTTAAAAATCAAAAATGAAGTTTCCGCCATCTTGAAACACGTATTTCTTGACTGAAAGGAGTACCTGCTCTTCCGATTTCCGACAACTTGAAGTAAACGGCATTCTATAAGAAGGCGTCTTCAGGAAACGGAGGAATAAAAAGACTGCTCGAAATTCTCCGTACTCTGAAGCTTTGTTTCAGGCTTTTTCCGGAATTACCAAAGCTCTACTCAGCTTATTCCGAATTCCGGAAGCTTTCAGCCTTGCAATCTTCTTCAGGACTGAGTTTTCTATACTCTCCGCTTTAAGTTCCTCATCCAAGATGATATTCTATGGAAAGTCGCTTCAGCTCACTACAATATATCGCTCTGAAAGAGCAAGAAACATTTTTAATCTGATGAAACTTCCCTTCCGTTATGATGATTTCACCGCCGATTTCTCTTTAGCAGATAAGAGACGAACCTTTGCTGGCTCCGCAATTAAACCTTATCATACTGTATTCCATCTCGTAAAGGAGCAATATCCTCATCTTTAAAAATACCGGAATTTCCACATAATACTTTTTTCAATATGATTTTTAGGGAGAGAAGCATATGGGCCAACTCTTCCGTCATTCATCAGTAACAGTAAACCCTCACTGTCCCTTATCCAATCTGCCCACGGAAACAAATCTTTCTGTGGAGACCGGATAATAAGTCAAGAACTGTTTTTGCTTCCTGTCCTCCGTAGAGGACAATACACCGACCGGTTTTATTCATCATATAGTAAGAAAAAGTCTTCATAGACTACTTCTTTTCCTTTATAAAGAACGGCAGAGTCCTCGTTACCGGAAAAAGCGGAATCCCGAATCTCTTCCCCATTGACAAGCTACATTGCCTTTTTCGAATCTCTTTTTACATCGGAGCGGTTTGCCACACCCATATCCGACAAATATTTATCCAGCCTCATGCAAACTCCCCGAAAGCATAATCCTCCTAATGAATCTTTAACTTTCTATTCTTCTTTAGTCGAACAAAAATACCGCACGCGATACTTGTTATGAAATATATTTGCTTCATTTTAATGAAAAATCGGCATTCCCACAAGAGGAAGTCTAGAGTTTAGCTCTATTTATGGCTTTTAGATCTGTTTTATGGCTTTTAGATCTGTTTATGACTTTTTAGCTCCGCTTATCACTTATTGACTATGAATTGTTGTTTAAATTTATTATTTATTTTGTATATGCCTATTATTATATAATTTTATATGCTATACTTTAACTGTAAGAAACCATCGGATTCTGTAAAAGGAATGCTGAGCAAAGTATAAAAAAGAAGAAAACACAAGGAGGTATTCTTATGAAAAAATCAGCTTTGTCCATTCTACAGCAGATTCGACGGAGCGTGGGTCGGTCTTTCTAGTTCTACTGGCACACTTTTCCGACAGGTCTTCTGCCATCCAGTCTGCAAAAGTTTATGCGGAGGAAAACTGCCTCTATCTGGATGAAGAGAACGGAGATGATACTTTAGACGGTAAAGAGGAAGGAAGCGCCGTCCAAAGCTTTGCCAAAGCAAAGGAACTCGCTACGGAAGACCAAAGCATCCGTACCATCTATGTCTTAAGCACCGTGCATTATTTCCGGCGATATCACGCTGAACGGAACTCGTGCTATCTTTAAAGCGTGCTCCTCTTTTACCGACTACTTATTGTCTATTAACAGTGGCAGTGATGCTGCATTGCATGACATCACCGTAGACTGTGGAGGAAAGGAAGGGCAGTAGCCCAAAAATCTCTCATCTTGTTAGGGAGGGAAATCTAACTATTGAAGACGGCACCGTATTGCAAAACAACCATCATATTGCTGCCTGAAGATTCCACTCGCGCTTACGGCGGAGCAATCAATGTCTTTAACGCATTCGTTGAAACGGATAAAACACTGACTATGACCGGCGGTATCATTCAGAATAACAGTGCCTACCTCGAGGCGGTATCTGCCTTTGGATCAGTTCTACCTTTTACTCATGAGCGGCGGCATTATCAGGTCCAACAAAGCTACCGAAAAGAAAAATCGGTAGTGATAGAGATGTTGCAGGCGGAGGTACTGCGCGTTCCGCGATGCCTGTATAAACTTAAGCGGAGATGCCTTGATTACCAAGAATTCCTCCTCAGAAGTCGGCGGAGGGATTTCCCTCGGTACCATAACTTCCGTGATTAAAGGAAATACCCTGAATATGACCGGCGGCACTATCAGTGAGAACAAATCCGGCTCTGCAGGATCCGGTATTTGTGTACGGCAGGCCCCGAGGCTGCTCTGTAGCTACGATTTCCGCCGGGAAAATCATCATCAATGAGATAGCTCGGAAACGGCGTATACCCGGCCATGTTCGGCGGAGGCGGAATCTATGTTAACGGCACGAAACGAAGAGACTACCACCGCACGATACGGGGTGCTGTACTTAAAAATGCCGTCATAAAGAAAAACAGAGCCAGACTCGGCGGAGCCGGATATGCTTCTTGCCCATCTTCTTCTACCGAGATTAACGTAAAAAACGGAGTCGCCATCTTCGGTAACGTAGCTTCTGTGGAAGTGATATCTCATTGAATCTGGATATTATGGTCCGGCGCATAATGAAGTCCATCTTATCGACCCTCCTTTATGCTCGGGGGAACACCTCACCGCTGGAAAGATAATACAAAATGAGATCCTCTTAATAAATTAAGCTGGTAAACTCAACGAATATGAATCGGAAATTTTTCAGCTCATACGGACGTAAAAAGAAGATGAAGCAGCGAAAATCTTCGGAAGTGGAGATTATGGAAACCGCTCCGCAACAAACGGAGGCGGAATCGGTCTCAAACGGAACCGTCATCATAGGAGAACGGGAAGTCGTAGAGGTGGATGCTGCAGAAGGTCTGGAAGGATAGCAGCTGAGGAAAGACCGAAAGTATCCTTTTTGAACTCTATAGCTTTCCTCTCATCTCCTGATGACCCTGTCTTACTGTGTTCTGAAAAATGACAGCGGACAGTGACGGAAATTGAAACTTGTTTTAAAAACCTTCCAAAATCCGATGCCAATGATGAGCTCTACTTTATACAGTGTAAAAAGAAGTCACACCGAAGGTTATTCTTCACATAAGCGGAAATCAGGAGGAAGGATTTACACTCATCATACTAAGAAACCCTGATGCTGCTTACCTTCGGATATTCCGACACCCTCGAATATTCCGACCTTCGGATATTCCGACACCTTCGGATATTCCGACACCAAAAGCCTGATCCGAAAGTCGAATCCCTGGCACAAATCCGAGTCCGAATCCCGGACTGAATCCTGGTGCCGGAGCTGGTCCGAGACCCATTCTCTACTGTTGCTGGAGAGTCGAAACCGATACTCTGTTCCCGTTCCTATTACAAATACCCCTATACCTGAAGTAAAAGGTACGAACAGGAAACCTCTCGAATCATTCCTCAGACGAAGATAAAAGAGCGGTAAGACTATGGTTTGTATTATTTACTTTCCGGCTTTTCCTCTCTTCTTCTTGGATTGTAGAGAAAAAGAAGGATTATAGAGAAAAAGAAACTCGGGTAAGCTGATTTAACAGATGTCTCAGGACTTATGGCAAGACATCTGTATGTCAAGACTTTATCCAGCTGTAGAGCGGTTTTATCAACACATTTTGTCCCTATAAGTCAGATCTTTTAAAGTGAGCCGTAAAAATCCAAGATTTTTACAGCTCCTTTCTGTTCTTAAAGAGTATCGCAGATGCAACGGCGCCCTCCCTCATCCATTCCTTTCTTTTTCCTTCTTATCCTGATAGAAAGAAAGCATAGAACTGCATGCTGCCGCTCCGAACAGAAGGAGGTACCGCAGGTTTCTACTGCTGTCCTGGTCTTCGCATTTCTTCCGTAACTCCGCTTTCTTTTCTCCGCGTCCCTGCTGTCTCTCAAGACTCCGCCGTCTTTCGCCTTGATATCCTTTTTCTCTCCTCGACGAAGCCACCGAGTGGAACCGTTCTCTTTTTGTCTTTATCTTTTTTCTACCGGCTTTGTAGAAGGCTTTTCCTCCGTTTGCTGTAGTTGCTGCTCTGATTTCCGGGATTATCTCGGCCATTGGAGAGCTTTGGTATTGGTAAAGACATTGACATATCCTGTGGAACTGTCTCCCGTCAAGGTGACGCTGAAGCCGGGAACCGCATCCTCCGTCAATGTATAACGAATTTCCTGTCCGTTTTTACTTCTTTCCAAATTGGAAAAAGTATACTGCTAATTGTTTGCAGCGGAAAGCTGCTGATATGCGATTTGCTTTCCATTTGCCAAAGACGAACTGTTACGGAAGAAGGATGCTCCTTTTCCGCTCCATACCTTGGTAACCGGATGGAAATTTTCTTATTTACTGTATTGGTCAGGTGAAGCCTAAGTTGCAGTTCCGGAAATGGCGGGCTGTACCCTGCACTTCTCCTGTCTTATCGTATAGCTCATATTCACCGTTATCATCAAACTTCGAAGTCTCGGTAAAATCAGCTTTCCATGCATTGGCCTGACTAGTTCCCTATGGTCTTCCTGTGCCTTGTCCGTTTTGAAGCAGCTCAATCATTTTCTCCCTGGTCTGCCCTGTGCCTGGTTTCCTGCGTCTGACTCACTTCATATTGACGGAAAATACTTGTTTTTGTCCCGCTTTTACATTACTCAGATTTAAAATGCAACCCTGGGTAGAGATCAAACCGATCCGCATTAATTCGATACTTATCTGGAAGAACGAAGATATCCCCTCCGGGCTTTAATTTCTGCACGGTATAATTATCTCTGGAAGGCCTTCCAGATTGGCTTCTCCGTTCGCGTCACCGCTTATCACGGTTACCTGCAATCCGCTACGTTTCGCAACGGCAAACATTGCACCGGAAAGGCTGATTCTTCATCCGCCATCTTAATCTTCAGTTTATACTCCCTTCACTCTTTTCAACTCCGAAAATTCTCTAAGCATCTCCGAGCTTGTGATCAAGAGGACTTCCCCGTCAGAGCTTAACTCAGAGTATTTTTATAGGCAAAATCTCCTTTCGTATCCCTTCAAACTTGACTAGTAATAAAGCTCAACACCTTCCGGCGAAACATTTCACCAGTTTGCTGAAACCTCTTCCAAGCGCGAGGCGGTAAACGCTTTTTCCAGAGCATGAATTCTTTCTCACGTCTGTCTGTTTTATTTCTAAATCCCAGTTTTTCCGTTAATCGGATCGGACTTCCAAGCGCTCATCAAAAACTTCCTCTCTCCCAAACGCCTCATTGAATCGTTACCGGATGGATCATCATATAATAGGAAAGCCCCTCCCAGAATATCTTTGAGGGTCACATTATTTTTGCTTTCCCCAAATTAATCTAAAGCATGATAGCGTAAGAGTTTAACCGTATTTCCGTCTGAGGGTCTACCACCTCATCCAGATGCTCGTTTATCAAATTGAAAAATCGCGCTCTTTCTCTGTTCCGGTATAATCACGTTAAATGGGAAAAACTGTCCGACATTTACCGTAAGAGATCCGGTGATTTCTTTTCTTTTCTTAACTGCACCTCGCATTGACTTGAACAGGTATCGTAAACTCGCCCTGAATATCCGCCATTTTTCCACAGGGCTTTCATAACTCAGCGTAACGCTGTTAGAGGAAGAGTCATGCTCCTTTAGCATACGTATCCTCTCCATTCTTCAGTAAAGGACGCTTTGGGAACTCATACTGAAAGAATCGGGAATCTTTAAACGGTTTTATCTCCGCTTTCGCTTTCTGTTCACTGGAATCAAAACCGTACTTTTGATTTTCAAATTGTATTTTTGCATTACGGATCCGTCATATGATCGCTATCCTCCCTCTAAGGATGTCTCCATAATATTCACGGAAACCGCTTTTGAGCCCTCGGCATTTTCCCCTGCTCTCTTTTCTCCCTGTATCCGTATTCTTATTGCCGTGGCCGTCTTAACTCTTATCCTCTTCCCTTTCGCCTGTTGTGCACGAACATCCTCTCTGAAGGAACACCGCTACTCCGTCGTATTGGTCATCTGCCTAGTGACATTACTTTCCAGTGCTGCTCCGGTCCTATCTCTTCGCATAGGAGACTCCAGTGCCCCTGCCATGCCATTAAAGCCGTCACGCAGCAGCTTTTTTGTTTCATTCTTTACTCTTCTTGCTTTTACAAACGAGATCGTCTCACTTCGCGAGCGACTACCGTGAAGAATGAGTTACCGCATGGCGCTCTGCGCGATCTCGTATGAACAGCTGTCCCAGGTCTGCCTAGTCGCCTGTTAAGAATAAAAGCAACTGCTGACAAAAATGTCGCATAAAGCCCTGACATTCCTGTGAATTAAATTCTTTCCTCTTCTTCTCCGTTTTACATACAAATTGCACAGTTAATTCCCGTATAGTCTAGCATAAACCATCTATTTTTCAAGAGCTGAATCTTTCTGTCCTGTGAGGTCCACCGAAGAGATAGCTCGCAAAACATCGCAATCAGATCCAATAACCTTTATACTCGCCACTCTTCTCACCTCGGCAATGACTGTTTTCCCTGAGTTCATGGACGATACTGATTACATTTTTTACGACATCCCTTTATCCAATCAAAAATTATCCAGAATAGACTTATCCATCTTCACCGTATTTAAAGGAATATAGGCAACAGCTTAAACTGTTATATCTGGTTCCAAAGTCATCCAGGTGAAGCTGTATTCCTGACTCCACAAGCTTCTTGAAAACCAGTTTTCGCTCTTCTGTTTTCCTCGAAAAACAATGCTCCGTATCTCCAATACCATCATATTCATGCGGGGAATATCACACTGTTCAGCTGATACAGGAGAAATTCCACAAAGTCATCATCATAGATTTGATAACTGCTGAAATTACTGGAAATAGGATAAAGCTCTTTTCCCTCTCTCTCCACCTGAAAGTTGACGAACAACCTGTTCTACTGCAATTTTTCCCAGCCTCGTAATATAGCCGTACTGCTCGCCACAGGAATAAAAACGATCCGGACAGCAACTCATTTCGAATTCTCATCAAAGACTCATAGCCTCATTACTTTTTTCTGGTCTTGCTAATCCACTTGAGGGCTGATAAACCATGTAAAAAGCATTTTCCTGAATGGCCGTCTCCAGCATTTTTCAAAACCCGATTAATCGCCTCCTTCTCATACCGAAGCTCATCCGTATAAAAGACAATCCGATCCTTTTTCTTTGCCGACCCATGGCGATTCCGGCAGAAACAACAACCTCGTTCTGGCTGTCTTTCCGTTGGAAACCGCTACTCCTCCCGAGGAGTTCATATATACCGTTTCCTCCGACCGTGATCGACCTTGAAAAACGGACAATAGCTCCTGAAGCTCCTGAGAGTCTTCATAAAACACCGCCTCGGAAAAATCAAAAAGAAATTCATCCTCCATAACGTGCCGCATACAGCGCCATGCCTTTTTCCATTCTTTTTAAGACGATTTGCCACGGAGAGAGATAGAGATCTCCTGCCTCATACCCTCATATTCATTCAGCTCCTTTAAAATTGTCGTCGATATCCAGGAGAACCCGCATGAAAATATTTTGTTTTACTTAATAACTATCTATTCCGGAAAGGATTAGTCGTCGATTAAAAGTTCATCAAATGACTCAGTTAGCTTTAATTTATGTTCTGAGTTCGTCTCTTATTTCACCAGTAACATTGTCATCTTCCAGTCTTTGAACAGCTTTCTCGTGCATTCCACTGGAGCAGAAAAATATAAAGCAAAGAGTACCACCGCCAGTAAAGGTAAAAGCGCTAAAAGCAGTAGCTCTCATATGTGAAATAAAATGTTCTACACCGTCCTCTAAAAAGCGTCCTCTCGAATATTCTCCTCGACAAGTTGTACGCCATAAGTACCTGGTTGTTAATGACAAGCTTCCCGGTGCATCCCCACGATAAGTGAGTTCCTTTGATCTTTGCTTGAAGAAAGAACATCCAAAATCAAAAGTGCGTACCGTCTTTTCGCCATCTGCCTATAATCCCGTGCACCCTTCCGCCAGGAAGCCTGAGACATTTTTGAATCATGGCACTCTGTAAACAGGGTATCCACAGTAGATAAATAAGTTTTCACCATCTCATGATGCAGGATAATTATTCCTGTCTTGTCTCTCTGAAGGACAGGAAGAGCAAAATCGTATTCTCCTGTATTCCTGAAGAGCTTCTCTTGAAAACTCTTCTCTCTTTAACTGGGAAAAATTGATTCCGAAAAACGATATTCAGGGAAAATTTCTGCAAGGAGAAAAATTCATCTTTCGCTCTGTTCCGACAAAGCTGTTGTCATAAATCGCCATGATCGTTTCCTGCCTTTAGGCTGTAAAGCGTAGTCGTATCCAGCTGCTCTTCATACAAGAAGGACAGTACAACTGTAATTTCGGAATTCTTCCCCGCTTCTTCCGCAAGATTCTACTGTCTCACAGAGACCAGCGGTAATCTGGAAAAGTTCTTCTTTTGTGGTGCATAGCAAAACGAAGTGCACGATTGTCTCCCACCAATATGCCGTCGTATGGCTTTCTCTCTATGTCCAATCTGTTTTGCTAAAAGAATAGAAGGTTTCTACATCCTCTTCATGACTAAAATGCTGAGTCCATTAATGCATCCAGATGGACATTGCCTCGTGTATTTCTTCCATTCCTCCAGTGTGCTGAGAAAAATACTTCATCTGCAGGATCATAAGAGCTTAAAAAGAGGAGATCTCGGAAAGCCTGTAGCTTTTCTACTCCTTCCATCTCCTTCCAATCTCTGCCTTCTTTCGTAGCCGAAGGATTCCATGACCATGAAAGGACAACAAAAAGAAGCAGAAAACAAGACTCCCGCCAAAAGTAAACTTCCCCTTATAAAACGATTCCTCTTTTTGCTCGTCTTCCAAGCCTGTTGTTTACTACTTCCCTGTCTCATGTAAACCCGCTGTTCTTTCTCCAGTTATAATCGTAAAACCTTAGCCGAGCTTCTATTTTCGTTTTGATACTCACAACTTTTGTAAAAATATCCATAATAAAAAGAGGTATATTAAAAATAGTGTTTTACCATACTCCCTTCCATTGTAGCATTATTTAATTAAACATGCAAGATTTAATTCCAGTCCTTCGGCAACTCCAGATTAGCCCCACGGTCTGCTGCCAAACCAGTGCCTGATAGCGGAAGATAGCCTCCGTAACCTTCGGTTTTCTCGGCTCCAATTCTTCCGCCTTTCCTCGATTTCCTCATCGGAAACCCTCTCACTTTGAGCTTTGTTCTCGAATATCGATGAAAGATGTCGCCTTCCTCCACGAGGGCACCGGGTCGCCTACTGCCGCTTCCGGAGAAACGTCCGATGGAGCGCCTCTGAAGCACCGGAAAACGACCGTCCGTACTGAGGGCAACCGTACTGCCGAGTCCCATCCCCATGATGGCGGAAGTCGGGTTTCAACATTTCGCATGCGGACCGCCCTTCGGCCTTCATAGCGAATCACGACCACGTCTCCATCATGAATCTTTCCGCCCCTGATGGCAAGAATGGCGTCATCTTCGGAATCAAACACCTTTGCGGGCCCCTCGTACCATCATTTCGGAGCCACGGCGAACGCTTCACAACGCCGGTATCCGGTGCAAGATTTCTTCAAAAACGGCAATGCGCCATTTTGCATGAACGGGTTCTCTATCGACGAATCACCTCCGGATCCAGATTCGCGCATGCTCGATATTCTCCCGGTCGTCTTTCCCGTTACCGTCATTCCGTCAGATGCAGAAGGTTCTTTGAAAGTTCTTCATCACGGCGGAAACACCGCCCGCTTCTATTCTGATCTTCCATACGTGGGTCCCGCCGAGCCAAGTGGGCAGAGATTCGGCGTCGTATCGGAAATGCATTGGCATATTCCATATTGAGCTCAATCTCCGCACTCATGGGCACAGCCGGAAGATGCGGCATCGTATTGCTGGAGCATCCGAGTGCCATATCCACACGAAGCGCATTTTCAAAGCTGTTCTTCGTCACGATATCCCGCTGACGGATATTCTCCTTCACCATCTGCATCACGGCATAGCCGGCTTCTTTTGCAAGACGGATACGGGCGGAATAGACTGCCGGAATGGTTCCGTTTCCGCAACCTCATCCTGATGACTTCCGTAAGACAATTCATGGAGTTTGCTGCACATCCCGGAGCAGGACCCGCAGGTCGGACAAACATTTTCCCCATAGAGCTTTTAACCTCGTCTAAGGACATTTTCCCGCTTCATACGTTCCTACCGCTTCAAACATGGCGAGAGGGAACGCTTTGCCATGTACTTTACCGGCAAGATCGGGCCTCCCGACACGAAACGGTCGGTACATTGACTCTGCTGCAGCCATGAGGAGTCCCTGAACGTTCTTATCGCAGTTCGGAATCATCACGAGACCGTCAAACTGGTGTGCCTATACACTCCGTGGAATCGGCAATCAAATTTCTTGTAACAAGAGAATACTTTGACGCCGACGTGTCCCATCGCAATCCCTGTCACAGACCGCAATGGTGGGAATCTCACCGAGACCGCCGGCCTCCTGCAATCCCCATTTTCACCGCCTCGTAATCTTTTGTCCAGATTCATGTGCCCCGGCACGATTTCGTTGTAGGAGCAAACCACACCGATCATCGGCTTCTTCATCTCTTCCTTGGTGAAACCCAAGCATTCATCAAACTTCTGGGGGCGCCTGCTGCACGCCCTCCCTACATGATCACCAATCATCTTATCCTCCTGAACTACAATATACTCTACCGTCATTACGCTAAAACAACTTAACCTGTTCCCTGACTTCCGCATGATACAATGACCGCCATACCACTGCTAAATCTCCGAGTAAACTTCCGCTGTCGAGCTGCAAAGAATCTGCTCCGAAATGTGTGCACATACGGAGAAGACTGCTCCCGGAAACCGTCGCAAAGCGGATACTGGGCAAAGTGCGTTGCTGCAAGGCTTGTCGCGAGTCCCGAGTTCTGCATACCCACTTCGATGGAAATGGCACGACACTTTTGTGGTGTCCAGCTTCAAGGCCTTTGCATGCAAGGTAGCCCGTGAGATAGCCCAGTACATTATGCGCAGATTACCACAGACAATCAGAAGACCGTTCTGCATGATCCGGCAGAATTCACGGAAACTACCGCCGCACATAAGAACAATTGCGGTTGTGGAAATCAAGGAAGGGCTTTTACCGCTTTTCTCCGTTACCTTACTAAAGAAACGATTGACCACAATACCGAGAATAATCGGCACAAGAACCACTTTTTATAACGGAAATAAACATCCCGACCACCTGTACATCAACAGTTTTTCCGGCATAGAGCAGCGTAAGAAGGGCGTCATAAACGGAGCCAGAAATAGTGGAAACGGAAGTCATACAAACTGAAAGGGCAACATCTCCTTTCGAAAGATAGGGTCATGACATCTCGATGACGTACCTCCTGACAGGTTCCCACACACTGTCCTACTGCAAACCAACCTTCCTTCCTATAGCAGAAGGGAATGAAAGGGAAATAAAAAGACCTTTCTTTTATAAAAGTGAAAATGAATAAAGAAAAATCCTTTTTATAATGTTTCATTATTTTATCGCGACTTTCCTGCTTTCGCAAGAAAATGCCGAAATCCTTCTATACAGATTCGAATGGAGTACATATAAAAGGTCTCCTCGAAGCCCCTGTATAAGCTTTTCGTTTTTACGAAAAACCTCTATGAGTTCCAAAGTATGCCCTTCCGCATTTTCTGACATACAGATAAGAAACGATCCAGTGGAATATTGTTCACCCGCTTTATTGAGCCGCGCAAATTGATGGAAACGGTATTCTCCGATGCTTCTTTATCACCCAGAACGAGAATATACGGATCCATAGCTTTTGCAGGTCTGATCTTTCCCTTCATATTCTTGTCCGTGAGTCCACTTCAGCGCGGAGTCCGAGTTCGAAAGCATCATAAACTTTTCCTAGCATAAGCGTTGTGTTCTTCCCGAATCGGCACGATGCCGACCTGCTCCGGGGAAAGCCGTGAAGGGAAACTGCCCTTGAAGTTCTGCGATAATGCTGATAAAACGTCCAAGGAGCCATAGGATGGCACGGTGCAGTACCACCGGCATCTCCTGCTCTCCCTCCGCATTCTCTGAAGGAACAGCCGAAAGTTATGCGGAAGCTGGAACCAGCTGTACCGTTCCGCACTGCCACCTCTTCCGAGGGCATCCCTAATCTGGAGGTCAATCTCGGCCGTAAAAAGCACCGTCTCCTCATTGATTTCGGAAACCGCCTTCTCCATACGTCTTGGTAAGAATCTTCTTTTAAAGCGGCTCCGCACGATTCCATACCGATATCTCCCATGAAATCTTCCGTCTCGTGGAGTTCGCATCGGTATGTTACGCCGAAGGTCTTGTAGACTTCATCCGCACTGGAAATGATGTCGGCAATCTCCGCCTCAATCTGAGACTCCATCACGAAGGTATGGTCGTCGTCCCGTCGAAACTCCTGCACACGGAAAAAGACCGTTCATCTGGACCGGACCTCTTTCTCTAGCAAAACATCATACTCTGAATAGCGAATGGAAGCTCCTTATAGAACGATTTCTTCTTATAGTGTGAGCATCGCATTCGCAGTTCATCGGCTTTTGCCGCCATGGTATCCATATTTTCACGATTATAGAGGACAGAACCTGCCTGAATCTTCACCGTCTTCTGGAAGACTGGATCGTCTCGACTTCCATCACGCCGAAAGATCCGCATCCGCCTTTAACCATCCCGAAACCCCCTGAACCATAAACATATTGTTGATGTAATGCCCAGTGTCCGGAAATCAGCCACAGCTTCGTTGTTGATAAGAGGCGCGGAAATCTCGTATAGCTGTGTCTCTCTGTACTCTCTGGAATACTGGAGAAGTGCCTGATACATCTTCCACCCTCTCGAAGCCAGTGAAAGGCATCGGTGCAGTCTTTCGTCAAACATAAAGAGGTCGAGTTCTTTTCCGAGCTTTCTTTATGATCTCTCTCCCGTGCCTCTTTCAGCCACTTTAGGTGCTCCTTCAGGGCATTCTTATCCGGGAAGATAAAGAGATAGACTCTCTGTAACTGATCCCTGTGCTCATCTCCTCTCAGTATGCCCCCGAAACGGACTTGATCTGAAAACGCCGCATTCATAAGATCCCTGAATTCTCCCATGCGGTCCCTGACAAAGGTCCACAAAGTCATCCCCGGTATGGTACACGGAGATCACTCTCCTTCCGGAAGATCCTCGATCAATTCTTTTTAAACTCTGATTGGCAAAAAGCTTCAGTGCGTCTTCCCTGGAAAGCTCTTTCTTGTCCATAGGTCTCTTCTTGATGATTTCCTGCATCTTGTTCTCGATTACCGGAAAATCATCTTCCGTCGATTCTTCGGAAGAAGGAAATCATAATAAGCGCCGTCTTCAATCTGCGGACCAATAGCGTATTGTATGTCTTTTTCCATAGAGCTCACCATTGTTTTCGGGTACAGATATGCGCATGGAATGCCGATATCTCTCTCAAAGTTCTGTTTTATCCATACTAAAACCCTCCTTTTACTCTTTGCTTCTAATTTACACGATCTGCGAAAACTAGCTTGTTCCTTTCCAATGCTCATCCCATCGCTTTTTTCAGCCTCGAAGAGACTCCTCTTTTCCAGCACGGAGAGAATCTCTGCTGCTCCCGTCATGCGTCATCATCTTCCGGAAAGAGCATCCGAATTGGCCACATGGTGAATCCTGTTTTATATCCTTCTCCGCACTGAACTCCTGCACACTAGAGCTCGATCATTACTGTAATCTGTTTTCCGTTCTAAAAGAGGAAGAACCTAAAAGCTGTAAGAATTCTCTTCCGTCGTTTTCGCCTTTTTGTTCTGATAGAGAGAAAGGGCATACCCGGCACCGCTCTTTAAAGAAGTCCACATGCCCGGAATATCGGGAGTATCTCGATACGGTTTTCAATTATCCTCGGCAATTTTCTTTAACCACCTTCTCCCCGGCAGCTTCCCTTCAGATAGGGGTAGGCTCTCATAGAATTTATCGAAGTCCATCTTCTTGATGTACTCCCGTTCATCCAGCGAAGCTTCCCATATCAAAGACTGCAGGGCTCTTGAGATACGATGATAATCAAACCCCGAACGAGATCCCTTTCTAAAGAAAGAATCTCTACTTCTTCCGGACTCCAGCCGAGAAGCGCGACAAAGTTGATAAACCGCTTCTGCACAAAGCCCCTGATCGATCAACCATCAAAGAGGAGTGTCCGGAACGCTTGAGAGCTTTCTTATGATTCCTCATCCGTAATCAGCGTGACAACGCACGAGTTTGGGATTCTCAGCCGAAGGTCATCAGAGTTTCTGGTACTCGGACTGGAGAAAGATACTCACTTCCCGAACCACGGGTAATCCCATCAAATGGTCGTCCACGACATTGGCAAAATTATGTCGGGAAGCTGTCGGACTTGATGAGCACCCATGTCATCCAGTTCGCTATTTTCCACAGTAACATCCCCGTATAACCCATCATGGAAAGTGTTGTCCCCTGTCGGGTTATTCTGCTGATTACATAGGAAGACCCGCTGCAAGCTTTCTCCTACTCTCCTTCTTTCGAAAGAGAAAGACAGTGCTTGTCATAGTGCATGAGGATTTCCGTTGACCTCCGTTCAGTAAGACTCTGAGCCGCTTCTTATCGCAAAACAACATAGGCCTCCCTGTCCACGAGTTTCTGGCATACCCATATAGATACCGGTCTCACACGCCCGACTGCACATAGGCTGCCACAGGAGCTGGGATTATCCGACCTCATCCCAAAAAGTCCTGTCTCTTCCAGAGTTCTGCGGATAATATCCAGCAGCTCCTCCACTTCTTCCTGGTCGGTGTCTTCTATACGAAGAAGCGAAGTCTCCCTGTGCTTCGCAATCAGATAAGCGTATATCCCTGTTCGAAGATTTCACATGCATCCTTCCTGTCGGAGAAGGCGCATACCTTGTTCTGATTTTCATAAAAAGCCCCCTTACCGATTACCTGCCAAATCCTGCGGTCTCATGGAAAGGTTGACTTTTCCCATCTTATCCACTTCTGATTACCTTTACCCGCACCTTGTCTCGATATGCACAACATCCTCCACTTCATTGACCCGCTTATCGAGAGTTTGGAAATGTGCACCACGCCGTCCTTATTAGTGGACTCACTGCACGAATGCGCTCGAAGTTCATCATTCTAACTCACCGTGCCTTCCAGAATCTGTCCTGGCTCGATATCGTTTACGATAGAAAGTAATCCCCTTGCTCTTCCAGGGCTGCAAGGTCAATACCGGAAAATGGATACCATCCTGTTGTCACTCAATATCACCTTGCCCCTGCTTCATCAATAATCGCGGGTATCGTCTTCCCTGCTTCCCGATAACATCGCCGATTTTTCCCGGCTCAATCTGCAAGGTGATAATCTTCGGCATAGGAGAAAGTTCTTTCGGTTTGGAAATCGCATCATGCATGACGCCGTCCATACTGAAGAGTCTGGCTTCTGCTCTTCAATTGCTTCTTCCACAATCGGACGGGTCAGCCGTGAATCTGATATCCATCTGAATGGCGGTAATTTCTTTCGTCTCCGGTGACCTTAAAGTCCATATCGCCGAAGAAATCTTCCAAGCCCTGAATATCGGTCAGCACGAGGTAATCTCGTCCGTCTCCCCGTAACCAAGCCGCAGAGATTCCGGCAACCGGCTTTAATCGGCACACCGGCAGCCATCAGGGACATGCAGGATGCACAAGCGAAGTCTATCGATGTGGAACCGTTGACCTCATCGTCTCGGAAACGGAACGAATCGCATATGGAACTCTTCCACGGAAGGAAGCACCGAAGAAGGGCACGCCTGCAAAGCGCCATGTCCGATTTCTCTCTCTCCCGGTCCTCTCGAAGCCTTCGCCTCCGACGGAATACCCCGGAAGTTATACTGAAGATAGCGCCTCGGTCTCTGAATTCATTCATTCCTTCTATCTTCTGTACTTCGGAAAGCGGCGCAAGGGTCGTGATATTTAAAAATCTGTGTTTGTCCCTCTTAAACATGGCGGAGCCGTGAACACGCGCAGCAGAACATCCACTTTCGCTCCAGCGGACGAATCTCGTTTATAGCTCTTCCGTCCGGTCTCTTGACGATCTTTTCAAAATCATCTTCCGAACCGTCTTCTTCATACTGGTAACGGCATCCGGAAGAATCGCGCGCTTCATCCTCCTGAAAAGCCTCGCGAGTCTCTCACTTAAGCGGGAAATATTCTCATCCCTCTCTGCTTTTCATCCGTGAAAACGGTTTTCCCATTTCTCCGAGTCACAACTTCTTCATTCTTTTCGAAGAGTCCTCCGGAACGGCGGAAGACTTCCATAACCGCGCTTCTCTTTTCCGCACTCTGCACTAATGCTCGAAGAAGCCGATAATCTGCTGGTTTGTCTCATGGGCAAGGTAGATTGCCCTCAATCATCTTTTTCTTCCGGAGCTCGTTCGCTCTGGCTTCAATCATGACGACCTCTCTTTGTGGAAGCTTTCACCGTAAGTGAGCAGGTCGGAAAACCGCCTTCTCACCGTTTCCCGGTTCAGAATAAACCCCCGGCAATCATGCCCACCCGCGTCGCTGCAGCAGGTCCGTCAAAGGCACATCGAGATCGCTGCTTGCAAGAGCAGACCCGAGCGATCGCAAGTAGCCCGGAAGATCCGATCAACCGAAAGCACCGTATTGTTCAGAAGCATCATTCCGATAGTCCTTCGGAAAGAGTCGACGCATCGGACGGTCAATAACCTCGCCGTAAGAATCGCATGGTCGCTGGCTCTGCTCTCTCTCTTTTAAACTGCCGTGGGAACTTCCTACCGCATACATCTTCTCCTCATACTCTACGGAAAGGGGAAAGAAATCGATGTTGTCTCGTTTCTCCGATGCCGTACATGGGTGGAGAGCACCGTCGTATCGCCATAGTGCATGAGAACTCACCGTTACTCTGTGCACAGACTTCGTCCACATCGACCGTGAGTGTCCTCCTGCCGTTCCATTGCATAACTTTTGTACATAAAGCCTTTTTCTTCCTTCGAAGCCTCCAGCACTGAAAAATCTACGCGTTTTCCTCGTCCATTTTTCAGTGATCTCTGTTGCCCGCCAGCGAAAAATTTGAATAAAATCACTAATGAATCATTATACTAAAGGAATAAGACGTCAAGGGTAGGATTTAATATAGCAGCATTCCAGTATTCCATGTCCTTTCCTGATGGCTTTTTCCTCCCTAGAAAGAAAACAGGGCAGAAGGGACAACCTCTGCCCTGAAAAGCTTTTTACTTTCTGATGACCCAGCTTCTCGATTAAAGCCCGTATCCGTCTAAGTCTGTCTCTTCAAGTAATCCAGAAGTCTCCAGACCAACCATCATCAAAAGTCCGTGTCTGCTGTGGTGATCCTTCGGACTGCTCTTCATGCTCAGTGCTTCACAATTCTTCTGTAAGAAGTGCCACCCGAACTCCGGTGAACCGGTATTCCGGCTTTCTTCCGTACTTAGCAAACCAACTCTGCTTTTCTTCTCTTTTGTAATCATCTCCTTCTTGCGTCTCGCAAGTCTCACGAAAAACGGAACAAGCGTCGGAGGCGCTGCTACGTCTTCGCGTTATAAAAAGTTTCGCGATTTCCCTTGAAGAAAATCTCTCGTGAAAAAGCACAACACCTTTTCACGAGAAATATGATACTGTATATCCTCCCGCCGTCAAGGTTTTCCGGGAGTCACAAGTTCCTAAGTCACAGTCTGAAATTAGTCCGCCTTTTCGGAATCGTCACCATAAGCAAATCCGCCTTTAATCTGTGCTTTTCAGCTATCCAGATTCAGAAAGCGCTTTTGTTCTCGAATCCTCTGCAAAAAGCTGATGCGAATCTTTTTCGCCGTAAAATCTTTTATCAAAAGTTAAGCAGGTGACTTTGATAGTTATGATTTTCCGCGGAAATACTGATTTCTTCCGATGTCTCGTCATCGCATCGTATTCTTCCCAGGACCATCACCTCGGTAATATACGCCTTCGGATGAGCTCCTCTCTCGGGAAAATGTCTGCCGTCGGAAAGACAGGCTCTCCATAGCTTTCTTCCGTGCACCATGGTTCCACGATACTCAGGTTCGAGAAGCGCAGCCGCTTCTTCCACTCTTCCCCTTCCAGGGCTTTTTCTAATAGGAGCTTGAAATTTCCACCTCCTTCCGGAAGGGCTCTTCGTCGCACTTTATCCACCACCGTCAGGCTGGGTGCCGCTTTTCCTGCACCTTTTCAAAGCCCACATCTGGTTTCCCTGATAGCCGAAGCTGCAGTCGGTTCCCACCACAAGATCGCTTCACCTTAAAGGCTCTGATCAGAATGATTCTCAAAAATCTTCCGGACTCTGCGTGCCGCTTCTATCGTTGAAAGGATAGAGATAAACCTCCTGAAAGCCGGCATTTTTCAAACGGTAAATGTCATCCTCCGTGGAAAGCATTTTTTCTCCCCTGTAAAAGAAGCCTCTTTTCCATCGTAAAAGAAAGAACCGCAGGCTTTAAGCCCTCTTCCACTCCAATGCGGAAAACGGAAGAAAAGATTTTGATGTCCCAGATGCACACCGTCAAACTTCCTGAAGGTCAGCACTGTCGGAACCTTACTGTGACAGTGCCGGCTTCAGAAAGGAAGAAAGCGCCCTTCCTTCGTATACCGTCTCGATTTCGAGAGTGTCTCACTCTTCAAGTGAAATTTCCGACCTCTCCCTGTAAGCGCAGACATCAAGCTTCGTTCCGAGCTTTTCTCTCCATTCTGGTACAGTGTGACGAATGTAGTGCCCTTTCGAGCATTTTACACGTAGTGATTCTTTGTGCTGCGCAGGAAAGTCGCATGCACGCTCCGGAGCTGTCATAGAAAGAGAGCTCATGGAGAAAAATGGCACTGAGAAGGCTTTCATCACAATTCCTCTGGCCATACTGTGAGTCGCTTTCCTCCAACCTTTTTAGCTGTACATGGGGGAATTGCTCTCTTTTTCCATAGAAGAGAATGAAAAGGCGGATAGAACTTCTTCTTTGTAACATACTTTTCCTCTTCCATAAACGCTTTCAGTACTATCTCCGTATCCGTCTCCATCACCAGGAGCATTTCAGCCCGATAAACCTCACTTCACTCATAAGGCTGTCCACCAGCTTGGTCTGTTTTCCCACACAAACAAGAAGCTAACCCCTTCCAGCTATAGGATCCAAGTGCCTGCATGTCCCATCTTTCTTTCATGGAGAATGCAGCTATACATCAAAGCTCGTCATCCCTGCTTCTTTATTGACATTGATGATCCATCCATAGTTTGCTACTATTATCTCTTAGCCTCTCCCAACTGCATAAAGTCAACTCATTTAAACGTGGCGCTGATTATATATAATCTAAAATTTTTCTGATTCTTATAATCTATTGATTACCGCCTGTTGCTTTCAAAGTCCGGCGTATCCGTCTGCTTTCTGAGTTCCGCTATAATCTTTTTCCAAAATCGAGTTCACATCGCCTTTAAACCTGCATCCTGCCGCCTCTCATGACCTGCCTCCGGTAGCAAAGGCTGCCATCAGCGGACACATCCAGTGCTGATTGTTGAGCGAAGTCTCACTTATAGGCATTATTCTCACCTCATAAAGGAAAAATCACGCTGTCCACCTCTTTTGTTTCCTGAGAACGCTGACGATGCCGTCCATATCCTTCTGATCCACGGAAAAATCCTTTTCCATGTCCTTCTATACTGAGAGAGAGAAGAAATCCGCCCCTCCATATAGAGCTTTCCTCTAAAAGCATCTTCCGCAACACGCTGCTGATCTCCCACTGTCTTCATATAGAAACTGTCATCGATGATGGAGGAAAAGGCAATCCTTATCCATGCATTTCCTCATTCTCCATTGTATGGAACTTGCAGAACTGTATTTAAAGACACCGGTATCATGAATGATTCCGGTATAACACAGGTTGCCACTCTTTGTGAAATACCGTTCATCCATTAAATCAAAGCTGATTTTCGCAGGTGCTTGACGCGTCAGGGCAGGATGGTATGATGCGGAAACTCTCTCCGCTACTCGTAGTGTGATGATCCACGACATAGCGTTCTTTTTCGCATTTTTCGCGAGTCGCCCGTATTCTCCCAGTCTTTCATAAACCCACAATCACAGATGATGCAGGTCATACTCGTCTTAGGAATGTCATGACGAATCTCTGAGAGCTGAAGGTAGGCAAATTCATTGTCTGCTTCCATCAGAAACACTGTTACTTCTTCTCCGGAAAACGTCCCAGAATATAATTTTTCCAGCCCAAAGTAGAGCCCCAAACAGTCTCCGTCCGGGCGAGTATGCCCAGTATACAGATATTTTTGCCTTTTCTATCAGAGATTCCAGCTCTCTCATGTTTTGCCTCACTATTCTTCCTCTTCTTTATAATGATTTTTCCCTGATTCACCGCCTCCCTACAGGACGTGCCTCATCCTCCAGTTTGACCTTATTAATCAAGGCATCCATCATGGAACCATACTTCTACGGAATGATCCGGGACAAATTGTAATTCCGGAGTATGTCGAAGATTCAAGCTTTGCGCCAATTCCCTTCTTAAAAATCCGGCAGCGGCCTTCAATCCTTTCTATAGTCCTGCACAAGACTTTCCTCACTTCCAAGACAGAAACATAGACTTTACAATACTGTAAATCAGTGCTTAAGTCCACCTCCGGTCACATCACAAAGGGAGATACACGACTCATCCTTTACTTCGTTCCGAATCAGGACAGATAAACATTTCTTCGTACATCTTCATTTCTTCTTTGATTCTTAAACTTTTGTCTTTTCAAGCTACACTCTTCCTTATTTCACATCAGAACGAGCGAGATACCGCGCTTCGCAAATGATTCTCGTTCTTGATAAGATGTCTCCGCATTCTCTCTCAGTCACTTGTTGAGAACAAAAGCTGTGAAAGAGCAAAGATAGTTCTTTCACAGCTCCCATTTATCTCTTTACTTCTTTCCATGATATAAACTTCCAATTGGTCACCCCTTGGATATCGGTATAATCTTCCAGAACAATACCGCACTCCTGCTTTTCGGTTCCTACTTCCTTTACATCATCCTCAAAGTGTCTGACGGAGGCAATATTTCCGTCAAAGAGCTGTTCGCCGTCTCTATGAGGCGCGCTCGCCCTCTTTGTACCTTACCGTCCGTAACGAAAGATCCCGCACCACACCTACCCCGGAGGACTTAAAGATCATCCGCACTTCCGGCATGGCCGATGATTTTTCCTCAAAGACAGGAGCAGCTATCCCTTCATCGCCAGTTCAATATCTTCACCACCTTTATAGATAATGTTATAGAGACGAACGTCTCACATTTTTCTCTTTCGGCAATATCCTTTCGCTGTAGCATCGGGCTCACATCAAATCCGATAACAATCGCATTGGAAGCAATGGCAAGATTATATCGGACCTCATTGATAGCACCTACGCCGGAATGGATAACCTTGACCTGCACTTCTTCATTTTGAATCTTCCGTAAGTGAACTCCTGGAACTGCTTCCACGGATCCTTGTACATCCGCTTTAAGCATCAATCGGAAGATCTTTTCCAACTCACCTGCCTTAATCTGATCAAAGAGCGCATCAAGACCGACTTTCTTTCTGACTCTTCCACCATCTTCGCTTTCCTTCGGAAACGAAGGTATCCGCATAAGCCTTCGCCTCTCTTCGTTATCCTTCACTGGAAAAATCTCTCCGGCATCTCGGCAGAATTTAAAACCTAAAATCTCAACCGGCATAGGCGTTGCCTTAATCCGTCTTCCTTGTCGTCAATCATGGCACGAACTTTTACCGAAAGCGGAGCCCACAGCCACAACATCTCCCTACACGAAGCGTTCCTTCTGCACAAGAAGTCGGGCAACGGAACCTCTCACTTATCGAGTTCCGCCTCAATCACCACGCCATAGGTTTTACGATTCGGATTAGCTTTGAGTTCCAGAACATCCGCTCCAGGCAATATTTTCCAAAAGATTTTTCCAAGCCCTCCGGTTTTTGCGGATACAGGCAGCAAATGGTGCTTCCGCCATAATCTTCCGCAACCAAATCAGTAGGTCATCAGCCCTGTTTTACCTTCTCCACATTTGCCGTCGGCTTATCAATCTTGTTAATAGCTACTATAATCTCGGTATTGGCAGCCCTAGCGTGATTAATGGCCCTCAATGGTTTGCGGCTTTAATCCCGTCATCCGCAGCTACAACCAGTACGGCAATATCCGTCGATTGCGCACCGCGCATACGCATGGCGGTAAAAGCTTTCATGTCCAGGAGTATCGAGGAAAGTGATTACTCGGCTCTCCGTTTACCTTAACGGAAACCTGATAAACATCGATGGACTCGTGCATTCCGCCATGTTCCTTACTTCACATTCGTGTTTCGAATCGCATCCAGGATAGAAGTCTTACCATGGTCAACGTGTCCCATTACAGCAACGACAGGCGGACGAGACTCTGTCCCTTCTCTCGTCGATCTCGGAATCCTGTACCAATTCCTTAATGACATCGACTTTTTCTTCCATTTCACAAAGAATATCGTATTCACTCGCAATATTTTTCCGCTCTTCATAAGAAAGTTCCGTGTTCAGTGTTACAATCTGTCCTTTTAAGAAGAGCTTTTTGATAATGTCATTGACTTCTGTTTCATCTTTTCCGCAAGCTCTTTAATCGTAATGACTTCGGAAGGGTAATAGACTCTACTGGTTTCTTCTACTGTTTCACTACTCAGGGCTTAATAAAGGCACCTTTCCCGTCTTCTTTACCTTAACCTGATCATCCTCTCGTAGGATTGTGTTGCGCCGCACTTGTTCTGCTTTCTCTGCGCTCTGTTTTTCTGGGAAATTGTTGCCTTTTCATTTTCAAAGCTCTGCTTCCCTGCAAGTTTTCTTCTGCGGTTTCACGTACGTCATGCTCTACGCGACTCTGCTTCCTCCACACCTGGTAAAACAGTAGGCAGTGCAGCGCTTCTTCCCCGGCTTGTGCCTCTGCTCCTTCCTTCAAAAGGCTTTTTGTCTTCCTCCTGAAAAATCCGCCTTTTTCTCACCATCCTTTCCGAAAATCTTTCAGAAAGGTGGTTTTCTGTTTTAGGAAATGCCGAGCTTTTTCTTCTGTATTTTCCTTATCTCGAAGACTTTTCCCTGCCTTCTTTGCCGCCTCTTCCGCTTCTTTTCTTGGCCTCTCTTTCCCTTCTCTCCTTAAGAATTCTTTTCTCCTCGAGCCTCTTTTCTTCTTCCGCCTGTCTGAATGGCATTTAAAGGGCCTTAAGGGTCACTTGCTGTCCTGGAGGAAGCAGTCTCCCGTTAGAGACTTCTTCTCTCCTCCTTCTTTGTCGCCCTTTGCCTTCTTTCGCCTTCTTGTCTTTATCTGAAAAATCTACCACCAGAGGGTGGCTTTTATGATTGACAGAATTTTGAGAATGGAAACCACAGCCAGTTTTTCTTCTTGACCGTACCTTCTTCCTCCTGCACCGCCTTTTGCCTTATTCTCCTCCAACATCTCGCATTCCCTCCATTCATAATCCTGACTATTCTCCCCTGGAAGCCTTTCATCCCCATAGATAGAGAAGAACGCATTTCACCGATACTTTCCTGAGCTCCTTTTTCCCATATTGATAAAAGGAATTTCGTAGTAAAACAACTGTTATTAAACTTTTTGTGTGTCCAGAGACTCGCCACAAACACAACTTTGCCTTACTCCTCTTGATGGATTTCTCCACTGAAAACTCTCCTGCTTTTAATCTTTTCCTGCCTCATCGCAAGTCCGATTAAACCATAAACTCTATTCTGCACTCTTTAATTTCCCTCCTCAGCTTCATTGCTTTTCTCAGGAATAGTTTTTCCTTAAAGCTCTGAAAAGTTTCTTCTTTTCTCCGCCTTTTCCAAGCAGGAAATCCTGACAAAGATAAAGCCCTCTTCCGTTCTTTTTCCGCTTAAATCCAGACAATATACGCCGTCTTCTCCCCTAACAATGCGTAGAAGATCTCGCTTTCTTTTCATTACATGCTATGCAAGAACGCAAAGGCTCTCACTTTCTCTATTTTATCCCTCCAGAGTACTTTTAAAACTATTCCTGTTCCTCTTCCTCGTATAGTCGTCCGGTGCTCCTCATTTTCCTCATCAGCTCGTCTTCTCCGTGATAATCAATCCCCATTTCATCAAAAATTCCTGCTCCTGTGCCTGGGATTCCGACTCTATCGTCAATCTTATAACTGGTAAGCTCTGCAGCCAGACGTGCGTTCTGGACCTCCTTACTGATAGCAAGGGAAAGCTGGTTATCCGGGACAATGACTAAAAGCATCCTTATTATCCTGATCCGCAATTACCGCTATGCAACCTTATGCGGGAGAAAGCGCATTTTTCAATGAGGTAGGCTGGATTTTCATCATAATTAATGATATCAATCTTTCTCCCCGAAGTTCTTCCACTATAGCATTGACTCTGTTCCGTTTAAACTTACACATGCGCCGACAGCGTCAACATCCTCATCGTGAGACAAAACGGCCATTTTAGTACGAGAGCCCGCCTTCTGGCTATAGCTTTAATCTCACAATGCCGTCCCTGTTCCGCCACTTCTTCATAAAAACAGTTTTCTCACCAGGGACTCCGTGTGTTCTGGAAAGAACTCAGCTTTCTGGTCCCTTCTGGATTATCCTTCACTTCCACAACGTAAACCCACTCTGATTCGGGGAGAATCTTTCCCTTTGATTTGTCTCTCCTCTGCGAGATAACTCGTCTACCTTGCCTAATTCACAATGAGGCTCTGTCCGTATCTTTCCACAACTCCGAGATTACTCTCTTTAGCCATGGAATAATACTCTTCGTAGAGAATCTTTTCTTCTTCCCGAATCTTTTGGACGATTACCCTTCGCATTCTGCGCCGCAATACGGCTGAGAGCCTTGGAGTCTATCGGAACCTGAACGATGTCCCCAAAGAGCATCCGCATCAATATTTCTCGCCTCCTCCAAAGCTGATCGATTGGGTGATTATCATCTTTCACGACCGTTTTTCCGCAATCACGGTAAAAGCCGCTGTTTTCGGTCCATGCTGACTTTCACATTGTCCGAAGAACCGAATGATTCTACATGTCGTCTGAAGACAACTCAATGGCCTCAATAATAGCTCTGTTTGGAAATTTCTTTTTTCCAAATGCAAATCCAGCGCCAATCTTAATTCCTCATTATTCATCGCTCTACTCCTCTTATTCTCTATGTCCTCTTCAAACGCAGCTTCACTGTCGGAAGGATTGTCCTTGAACTCAAAGGAACAAACCTCCAAGATATACTTCCTTCAATAAAGTTCTCCCTGATCCAACCACTTGGAGAGCCTTCTTGGAAACCATCGTACGTCATTGGACTCGTCATATCCTCTTCGTCCGCCCAGTATAAAGGCACGAAGATAATGCATCCCCTGTTTTCCTCCGTAAATGTCACACTGTTCAAAAACATATCCCATAGAAGTGAAGGATTTCTTCCAGATATGCTTTCGTTCTCTGTTTCATGAAATTTCACCCTTATTGCAAAGGAGAAAGCCAACGCTTGCTCCTTTCCAAGTCACAACAATGAAATACTATAAGATTCTAGCATGCTCATCCAAATTGCATGCATCAAAACTAAAAATCTCTTGCAAAACAAAAATCTCAGTAATGCAATCTCTGCAATGCCTGCAATCTATATAATCTCCGTGTAATCCAAACTAACTTTCGTAACTTTTAATACTCTTCATTCTATGAGTTATTGCTCGAAAAGAGACCTTTATGCAAAGAGTCTCTATGCGTGGCACAGATTCGAACCCACGACCTTCTGGTCCGTAGCCAGACGCTCTATCCAACTGAGCTACGCACGCCTGCGAAATGCAATAGCGCAGTATTAGCAAATCAGCAAAATCGCTGTCACAAAAAGTATATTTTAGCTCATCGCCCGGAAATCAACTCAACTCGACTGTTTTTTCTCCAAAAATCCCCGGTATCTCCGCTAGAGAACGATACGGTAACGGAATTTCCGCTCGGGAACCGGTGTTCTTTCACTCTTCTGGAAATTCTGTAAACAATCGCACAATCTTTCTCTTTGTTCCGATCAAAAGGATTAAATATTGAGACGGAGAATACTTGTATAAAACATCCTCTTCCGAGTCCTCGAGAGACTCGCTCGAGAATCTGCTCTGGGCATTTAACTTCATCCTGATTATGAATCGGCTCTTCAATCCATTAAGTGCAAAAGCATCATGAAAAATGGAAGAACCTCTTCTCCAGATTTCTTCTCAAGACATGATAAACATCGATAAACGGGAAAGGTGACAAAAGATAGCCCAAGCTCTCGCACCCATCCACTTTTTCAGCTTCTCATCCTTCGACGATATTGCTTGAATCGACGTATGTCATCCGTCACGCCCTGAACATTGCTCGAAAGCCTGTCATAACAGGAGCGAGTGCTTTCAGGAATAGGAACCTCCAGCTCGTCCCTGATAGTACTGGGCACACTTGGTATAGAGCTCATACGCCGTCTTATAATCTTTTCTATATGAACATGCGTCTATCATTTCAATCTGCCAGCCGCTGTCCGGGTAACCTTGTTTGCCTTATCACAGTGCCCAGTGCGCCTCATACTCTTCCCTTGTTCTATAGTGCTGCCCAGGAAATCAAGACATCATCATAGAGTCTCTTTCAAACGAACGCCCTCTGAACAAACCCCAGTAGTCCGTTGCAAACCTGGCAAAAGCTCCCTTTATATACAGCAAAGGCTGGTACAGGCATGTCTCTTTCATTCTTGGCCTTATGCAAATATCTCAAATCACGTCCAGGGTATACTATAATCAGATGAATTTCAGGTGCATATACCTCTTTTTCCGTCAATAATCTTCCAATTCTGCCCTTGAGTTGGGTCTGCCTGATGGAGTATTGCTCAAACTGTTATTTTCATCCAAAAGAGCTTTTATGACTATTCCTGTCTATCAAGTCACGCTTTGAGACCCGCAAATCCTCTTAACATAACACCTGTCAGCTTCGATTGGCCTTACTATTAGTTACCTAAATCCAAGATTTTATCTCCCACTGTCAGAGAAAATCAGCATCTGTACATAAATTTTAGTTTTCTTTCTCTTTCGTGTCCATATTATCCTTCATAATGTATTAGGTATTGCTTATAGCTATCTGTTATTTTCAAAATCACTTATTTAGAATGTAAAGTTGTAAATCATTTTAACTTTGCTAATTTTGTAATTTTTAAGGCTTTTAAGCTCATTCTGGAAAAATAAAATCA